>QFCH01000706.1_pt1 | contig 158633 bp, 149 predicted proteins | sample 5346071 | NCBI WGS metagenome assembly QFCH01 (sample SAMN09062255, study PRJNA434731) | Human gut metagenome, whole genome shotgun sequencing project. | isolation source: stool timepoint B chromium assembly | host: Homo sapiens | collected 2015
CTCCCAAATATTATAGTGCTAACTCCCAAAGACGGGACTTGGCAACAAAATTAATCGAGGCGGGAAGAAGTGAAGATATTATAAAAGCAGCACAAGACCTTAAATTATGTAACAAGCTATATCGAGAGTACGATATAGAATAACAAAAGTGGAATTTGATAGAAGATATATCCGGTTATAAAGTTAGTGGAAAATATGCAAGGTGGTCTTTGTGATGTAAATGTTAAATTTAACTTGCTATGTTTAGTAAATAATGTTATGTTTATCATGTAAAACTATCTTTTGAGAAAGTTTTATATGTGAGTATGATAGGGGATTATAAACGAAAGGGGAGAATCGAATATTGAAAAACGTCAAGATCAGAAGGTTACTGGTCATGTTTTTGACAACTTCTTTATTATGCGGAATGACTACAGTAGCAGCGGAACCGGCAGTTGATAACAAAGCTGGTGAAGTTGAGAATGTGTTGCAGCAGGAGGATGAGTCAGAGGCAGAGCCAGAACTGTCAGAAAAAGAATCTGTGGAGAGTGAACAATCAGAAGAAGATGAAGCAAAAGAAGATCGTTCCACAGAGTCTGTATCACAAGAAAAATCAGAAGAATCCAAAGAAGAAAATCCAGATGAAAGAACATAAGAATTGATCGATGGATATATGGCGAGCGTCATGCGTCAAAGTCGCGCTTCCGTTGGAACTTATAGTTCAGAACTTGCCAAATTTCCGTCAGATTATCAAGTGTTATTGAAAAAATTACATGATAAGCATCCTAATTGGATGTTTGTTGCGGTCAACACAGGACTTGACTGGAATGATGTTGTTAAAAATGAAAGTTCTAAAAATAGGAGCTTGTTGAACAAAAAGAATGCAAGCCTTTTACTTAGCAAAGCGAAAGGGGATTATGATGCGTCAAAAGGAACGTATATTCCTAAAGATGCGTCAACATGGGTGACAGCGAGCAGACCGGCAGTGGCATATTATGTTGATCCAAGAAATTTCTTAATAGATGAATATATATTTTCTTTTGAAGCATTAAATTATAATGCTGCATATCATAATGTATCCGGAGTGGAGAATGTTCTAAAAGGAACTGATCTTTCAAATAAGAAAATTGTGTATACGAATACAAAGGGAAATACCGTTAAGACAAATATTACATATGGTGAGACCATTCTTGGAGCCGGAAAAGAAAATAAAGTGAGTCCTCTTTATTTGGCAGCGAAGATTAGACAGGAGACAGGCGCAAAATTAACAAATAAGAGTATTTCCGGAAATGCTAGCTTTGACGGCAGATCCTATCGGGGATATTATAATTATTATAATATCGGCGCTTATGGAAGCACTACGATTTCACCGGTTGAATTAGGGCTTAAATATGCAAAAGGTGGTACTTCTAATAGTAAATCTTATGAGAGACCATGGATTTCACCACCACTTACAATTAGCGGCGGTGCAGAATATATTGCAAAGTCTTATATTGCAAAAGGACAGAATACCGTCTATTTTGAACGCTTTAATACGGTAGTAAAGCCTTATTATGGACATCAGTATATGACAAGTCTTACAGGTGCGGCGTCAGAGGCGAGAGCAACCGGTGATTCCTATAGGAAAATGGGGATTGCAGACAGTAAATTTGTGTTTTATATTCCGGTTTATAAAAATATGCCATCTCAATCCAGTACAGTAACAATTTCTAAAAATGTAAAAACGGGAAAGGCAACGACAAATACACAGTTGAGAAAGGGAGCATCTGCTTCTTCAACATCACTTGGGACTATTCCGAAGGGGACAACGGTAACCGTATCTGGCGGGGTGCATACAGATAAGACACTATCTGTTTCCAGCCAGTTGTCAAATCCGTACTGGCTGAAAGTAAAATGGGGATCAAAGACAGGGTATATTTCAGCCAATTATCTCAAGATGGATACAGACAGTACGATTAAAGCAGGAGGAAGTAAACAGTTAAAAGTAACATCTAAATCTGGTGAGAAGATTTATTATGAAACAAGTGATCCGGCAATTGCTGTAGTTGATGATTCCGGTAAAGTAACAGGTGTGAAGCAGGGTACCTGCATGATTTATGCAGTGACAAGTGCTGGAACAGCAGTGGACGCAGTGGGAATTTCAGTAACAGGAAAAACTTCAACTGGTGGTTCCAGTTCAAGTTCTTCAGGAAATACAACAAAAAAATATACAAAGTATAGGACAACAACAAGAGTAAATTACCGAGATGGAGCAGGGACGAGCTATAGAGTGAAAGGAACGCTTGCCTCCGGTAAACAGATTGAAGTAGAAAACGGTTATTCAAAGACAGCAAATGGCTATACATGGTATCGCTTTAAGTTGAATGGAAAAGACTACTATCTTGCATCTAAATACGTGAAGAAAGTAAGTACGGGAACATCTTCTGCGAACGGAAATTCGTCTACAGGTACAGCGAAATATACAAAATATAAGACAACAACAAGGGTAAACTATCGAAGCGGAGCCGGAACAAACAGTACAATTAAAGGAACTTTGGCTTCTGGTAAACAGATAGAAGTGGAAAATGGCTATTCAAAAAAGGTGAATGGTTATACATGGTACCGCTTTAAAATGAATAGCAAGACCTATTATATTGCATCAAAGTATCTGAAGAAGATGTAGAGGAAGAAGTGGAGATGAAAAAGAAAAAGACAGTTATCCTTGTAATGCTTGCATCTGTATTGTTAGTGGGATGCGGAGAAAAAACGACATCCCAAGATAATGCGGTGACCGATGATACAGATATTGCGAAGGTCGAAAATCCGAAGGCGGATGAATGGTACGTTAAGAGTATAGAGGAATATAATCGTCAGGCAACAAAAGAAGTTCTAGTCTATGATGTGGTAAACGGCGAAGAAATGAAAGAAGAAGCTATTACCTATATTGTTGATAAAGATGAAAAAACTGCAAAAATGAAGAAATCCGGAGACAGTGAAAAAACAATTGACACTACAGATGAGATTCTTAGCATTGGAGATATTGACCTTACTTACGTCACCGATTATGAGGTGCTGGGTGAGGAAGAGATGGATGGCAGGAAGATGATCGCTGTGAAGATGACAGAAGAAGGATATCTGACTGCAGCAGAAGTGGCAGACAACGAAATGGGCGATAAGTTGCAAGGACTTCTTGAAGACTCAGAAGCTTTGAGGCAGGCATATGATGAATGTCTGGCAGAACAAATGCGAGAAAAGTACGTTTGGTTTGATGCACAGACCAAAGAACCTCAGTGGGTAGAAACAGATATTACGAAAGACCAAATGTTTCGTGATATGCTGGAAGGTATCATTGCAGAAATACCAGAAGAAGAGATTCAGACGGTGAGAGTAATTGAATGTTCCACAGGTAAAGAAAAAAAGGCGCAAGATGAGGAGCTTCCGGGAGAACCACTAGTGATCAAGACAAAATAGTAATAGAATGTATATTGAAAGGAAGGACATGTGTAAGGGAGAGTATGAAGAATAGTTTTTAAATAAGACTTTGTGCGGTAATGATAGGCGAAAAGTTTGAATAAAATCAGCTTTTCGCTTTTGGTTTATGTCAAATAAAAAAACATATACTGGAAGAACAAGGAAAAATCAAAGAATAAAAAGCTCTTTGATTTTTCCTTGTTTTAAAGTATAATATAATTTAGGAATGCTATATTTTTTTACAAGGGAGAAGAGGAATGAAATGTAAAAGTCTTTTTTGGGTTTTTGTATTTGTGTTATTAAACTCAACGGTAGTTTGTGCAGAAGAGGAGGTGTTGGATGATACTCAGCATATGAGTCAAATACAAGAAGAAGTAAATGAAAATTTGGAGTCTGTTGAAGAAGAGAAAAACTTTGAAGAAACGGAGAAAGAACAAGAATTAATAGAAAAACCAGTAGAAACTGATAAAGTGGAAGTACATCAGGGTTGGTTTTACGATACGCAGGTAAAAAAATGGTTTTTCTATGATAATCAAGGAAAGCTTAAATATGGCTGGATTAAAGATAAAACGTCGTGGTATTACTTAGATGAATCTGATGAAAAAAATCCGGGAGCAATGCTTTGTAATTGTAAAGCTAATATAGGAAACGATACATATTTCTTTGATGCAAGTGGTGCCATGCAGATTGGTTGGGTAAAGAAAGCAGAAGGTTGGTATTATGCTAATCAGAGTGGCACTATGCAGACTGGATGGGAATATATCAATAAAAGATGGTATTATTTAGATGGAGAAAATAAAGAAAATCCAGGAATAATGATAGAAAAATGTAAGAAAGAAATTAAAAAGAAATTTTATTTCTTTAATAATAGTGGAGCAATGCAGATTGGCTGGGTGAAGAAAGCAGAAGGTTGGTATTATACTAATCAGAATGGGGTCATGCAGATTGGGTGGAAATTTGTTAATAAAAAATGGTATTATTTAGATGGAACTAACTATACAAATCCGGGATTAATGCTTTCAAAAGGAAAGAAATTAATTAATAATAAAGAATATTTTTTTGATGCAAGTGGAGCCATGAAAACTGGTTGGATTTCTCATACGGGAAATTGGTATTATTCAAATAGGAGTGGAGAAATACAAAGCGGTTGGAAATTAATAAATAAGAAATGGTATTATTTAAATCCTCAAAGTAAAAAGATGGTTAAAGGATGGAACAAAATTTCTAAGAAATGGTATTATCTAGATTCGTCAGGAACCATGAAAACTAATTGGCAGAAATTGGGAGGAAAATGGTATTATTTAGGTACCGATGGTGGTGCAAGAACCGGATGGAAAAAGATTACTAATACTTGGTACTACTTCTATAAAGAAAATGATAGTAATGGTGGTCCAGAGTGCGCAATGGCGGTTAATAAAATGATTGATGGCTGGACAATAACTGGCAGTGGAGAAGCGTATTGTGCAAATGGAATTGATGAGAAACTAGAAGAAATAAAAAAATATATCTCCGTTCCTTATAGATATGGTGGAGCGAGTACGAAAGGATGGGATTGTAGCGGCTTTACACAATGGGCGATGAAATACATGGGTGTTTCTATTCCAAGGACTGCAGCAGGGCAATATGCTGGAGGAAGAAGTATTAACAAGAATAATATGTCTTTATGGCATCCGGGTGATATTTTAGTTTATACAAGTGGAGGGCGCGTGAATCATGTAGCACTATATCTTGGAAATGGAATGTTGATGCACGCATTAAATTCTAAATATGGAACTTTGATACAAGGAGTATCCTATTATGAAAAATGGGATCATAAAAATAGCTTGTATGCTGTAAGAAGATATTTATAAGGAGGAAAAGAATGAAGAAAAAGAGTATTGTATTATTACTTACATTATCGCTGTTGAGTTCATCGGTGGTATATGCAGGAGAGAATGAGAGTAATGCTATTAGTTCGGAAGTAGAGCAGTTTGCCGATGAACAAACGAATGTAGAAGAAACGACGGAAGAATTAGAAACTCAAGAGTCACAGCAGATTTTGGAACAACAAGAGCAAAGTCAGCAGGATGTTTCGAATCAAGAAAATGAAGAAGAATCGCAGAAACCTGAGGAGGAGCCAAAGCCAATAGAAAAGCATTATGGATGGTTTCGTGAAAGTGAAGATAGCCCATGGTTTTACTATGACCAAAAAGGAAATATGTATTATGGATGGTTAAAGTATAAAAACAAATGGTATTATTTAAATGATAAAGATAATCAAGAAAGCCCAGGTGCTATGCTTAGTGATTGTAAATCAATAATTGATTCTAAAACATACTTTTTTGATAAAGAAGGAAGGATGTTGACAGGTTGGGTAAAGCGCCCAGAGGGGTGGTATTATACAGATAAAAGTGGAGCAATGAAGACTGGCTGGATAAAGCTCAGTGGAAAATGGTATTACCTAGATGGAGCGAATAAAGAGAATTCTGGATTAATGCATGAGAATTGCAAAAGCATAATTAAGAATAAAACATATTTCTTTAATAGAAAAGGTGCTATGCTCACAGGTTGGGTAAAACGCCCAGAGGGGTGGTATTATACAGACAAAAGCGGAGCAATGAAAACTGGCTGGATAAAAGACGGTGGAAAGTGGTATTATTTAAACAAAAAAAATGAAGAAAATCCAGGGGTGATGTATGAGGATGTTACTGTAGAGATTGGGGGGAAAACATATACATTCCTTTCTAGTGGAGCCATGAAGGCTGGATGGTCATGGGAAAATAAAGGGTGGTACTATTATGATACTTATACTGGTCAGATTGTGTCTGGGTGGAAAAAAATAGGAAGTAAATGGTACTATTTAGATCCCCAAAATGGGAATAAAATGATAGCTAATACTTGGGGAAAGATAAGTGGAAAATGGTATCGTTTTAATTCTAATGGAGCAATGGTGACTGGTTGGTCAAAAATAAATAGCAGGTGGTATTATTTTTCTGCTAACGGTGCTGCATGTACTGGTTGGAAAGCAATAGGCGGAAAATGGTATTATTTTTATAAAGCAGGCGATAAGCATGGCGGTGTAGAGTGTGCAATGGCTGCAAATGTTAAGATTGATGGTTGGAAATTATCTGCTAGTGGAGCAATGGTATCTACAGCGGAAAGTAAAATGAGTGCAAAAGCCCAAATGTATAAAAGTAATAGCAAGTACTTGATTTTGGTTGATAGATCCGCATGTAGAGTTGGAATATTTACAGGCAAAGCCGGGGCGTGGAAAGAAAAATATTATTGGGCTTGTTCTCCGGGAAAACCATCAACACCTACGGTTTCCGGTGTGTTTAAAGTGGGAATCAAAGGAAGATATTTTGATTCGGGATCAGCACGATGCCATTGGTATACACAGTTTAAAGGTAACTATTTATTCCACAGCGTGTTGTATACAAAAAGTGGTAAAATTAGTGATGGAAGACTTGGAATGAAATTATCACACGGCTGTGTAAGACTAAATATTAAAAATGCTAAATGGATTTATGACAATATTCCGAAAGGAACAACAGTAGTAGTATATTAACTCTATTATGTTGAGAGCGGTGGAATGTAAATTGATTACATGATCGGCATTTATTATGTAGATAGTAATGGATGGAGATAGCGTAATAGAAGGAGGAGTATCAATGAAGAAAAGGGTTGTACTAATTTTATGTTGTTGTATTATGTTATCGGTAGCTGGTTGTGAAAAGAGTAGAGAAAGTAATGTACAGAATGATCCAACGCCTGAGGAGACAGAAATTCAGAACAATGAAAATGAGAAAACTCCTCAGGTGGAGGAGTCAATTTTGCAAGAAGAGCAGAATCAGTTGGGAGAAGAGGAAAGGGAGACAGAAACAGTAGCTAAAAAAACAGAGGTAACAATTTATAAGATAGATCCGGATAGTGGTGAGCTTATTACAGAGATAAAAGAATGTAATGAGATTAATGAGGATAGGATTTGGGATTATCTTATAGAAGCAGGATCTGTTCCAAAAGACAGTGAAGTTTGTGCGCTCGTAAAAGAAGGGGAACAATTAAAGTTAGACGTAGATAAAACTTTCGGAGAATGGCTTAGAAGTTTCGGAACTACTGGTGAGCAAGAAATTATAAGCTGTGTGGTTAATACATATTTGGACGCTTATGGAGCAAAATCTATTAAGATTACAGAAGAAGGAGAAACTTTATGTTCCGGACATATGGAATATGAGGAATATATGAAAAAATACTAATAGGTACATAAGGGGAATTAAGAAAACATGAAGAAAAGATTGGGAAGATGGCTTACAACGGTAGTGGCGGGAATGGTAGTGTGTTCAACGGCATATGGGATGACTGTAAAGGCGGAAGAAGAACATCAGAAGAATGCTGAATCTAAATTGAACTATCTGTATGTCGGCGAAGCACAACAAGAAAAGGGCGATGAACAGAATATTGTCCTTTCATGGGGAGATAATATTTCTGACGCAGAAAATGTGCTCTTGGTTATGGAAAATGAAATAGGGGAACAGTCTGTTTTAAAGCCAGTGAAGAGAGAAGGAGAGTTATTCTTATATCGAGATAACTTTTCAGAAGGTGTTTATCATTTAGAAAAAGTAATTGTTACAACCAAGGTGAGGCAAACCGAATTAATGGCAGATGATTTGGGAATAGATGCCTATTTTGGCGTCGGAAAAACTGTCAATGAATCGAAAAAAAGTGATTACATAGAGATGGATAGTGTGGAGACTTCCAATAGTGAGACATCGACAGTAGATGCAGCTATTGTGTCTATAGAAGAGAATGGAGAAGTTTCTTCAAAAAATGATATTGCAGATGCATTGGCTGTTCAGAATAAGGCAAGGACAGCTGGCCGCATAGCTGATACAAAGACTTCAGATGTGGTAGTTGTTTTGGATCCGGGACATGATTCTAAACATGTGGGCTCACAAGGAAATGGTGTAAAAGAAGAAGTTGTAACTCTTAAAATTGCAGAATACTGTAGAACAGAGTTGGAACAATATAAGGGTGTTAAGGTATATTTGACAAGAGAAGATGCGAAATGTCCATTTCCAAAGTCCAAAGACAATATTGATGATATTGTAAAACGCGTAGAGTGGGCTAAGACAAAAGGTGCGGATGCTTTTATAAGTTTTCATTTGAATTCGTCTACATCTTCTGGTGCCCAAGGTGCAGAAGTATATTATCCAAGTAGTGGGAACTATAGTAATGCAGGGGAAAAACTTGCTCAGAAGATTCAAGACGAACTAGTGGAGTTAGGGCTTAAAGATAGGGGGGCTAAAGAAAACGGTACCTATGCTGTTATTAAAAATTCTACGAAAAACGGTTTTCCAGGATTAATTATTGAACATGCATTTTTGTCTAACAGTTCAGATGCCAAGAATTATTTGAAAACGGAATCTGGTATTAAGAAACTGGGCATTGCTGATGCAAAAGGTATTGCAGAGTATTTTGGGTTAAAAAAAGGTGAATGGGAAAAACAGCCTAACGGTACTTGGAAATGGAAAGATGCAGATGGAGTTTACTCTAAAAGTACATGGAAACTCATTAATGAAAAGTGGTATTATTTTGGATCCAATGGGATTATGTTAACTGGTTGGCAAGAGATTGGAGGAAAATATTACTATCTCAGCAAACCAAATGGAGATATGAAAACCGGCTGGCTAAAAATGGATGATGAGTGGTATTACTTAAGTAGCAACGGAGCGAGAGTGAGCAACAGTTGGAAGTGGATTGGCAGTAAATGTTATTACTTTGATAAAGATGGAGTGATGGCGGCTGATACATGGATTGGGGATGATTACGTAGATAAGAACGGAGTCTGGGATCCAGATATGGAGAAGGCGCATTGGGTAAAATCGGGCTCCAGATGGTGGTATTGCCATCCTGACGGAAGTTACACTAAGTCTAACTGGGAAAAGATTGATGGAAAGTGGTACTATTTCGATAAAGCTGGCTGGATGAAGACAGGCTGGCAGAAGGTAAAAGGCAAATGGTATTATCTGAATAGTAGTGGAGCAATGCAAACCGGCTGGGAAAAAATAAGTGGTAAATGGTATTATCTAAAAAGCAGTGGAGCAATGCAGACTGGCTGGTTAAAGCTTAGTAATAAGTGGTACTATTTAAGCAGCAGTGGCGCAAGAGTGAGCGACAGTTGGAAATGGATTGGCGGTAAATGTTATTACTTCGATAAAAGTGGAATAATGGCGGCTGATAAATGGATTGGAGATGACTATGTAGATAAGTCCGGTGCATGGAATTCCAATATGCAGAAACCACGTTGGATAAAATCTGGAAAGCGTTGGTGGTATCGTCATAGTGATGGTGGTTATACCAAATCCGGATGGGAGACTATTGATGGAAAGAAATACTATTTCGACAAAGCAGGCTGGATGCAGACTGGTTGGTTAAAGCTTAGTAATAAGTGGTACTATCTGAGCGGCAGTGGCGCTATGGTCACTGGTTGGAAATGGATTGGCGGTAAATGTTATTACTTCGATAAAAGTGGAGTAATGGCGGCTGATAAATGGATTGGAGATGACTATGTAGACAAGTCTGGCGCATGGGATTCTACAGCAAAAAAGCCATCGAATGTTCCACCACAAAATAACGAGGTAGAACAGCTTTATACAATTTCAGGTGCAAGTAGTGTCACGCAAAAACAAATGGTAGCTTATTACAATAGTAAAATAAAAAATCTAAAAAAAACATATCCGGGTGAAGTACTCGGAGGAGGCGGAGCTGCCACTATTGAAGAGTTTTGTAAGATTTTTTATGAAGAATGTCAGACAGAAGGAATTAAAGCGGAAGTGGCATTTGTTCAATCTATGATAGAGACGGGATATTTACAGTTTGGCGGTGATGTTAAAGTAGAGCAGTTTAATTTTGCCGGACTGGGAGCAACAGGAAACGGAGTGCAAGGAGCTTCTTTCAAAGATGTAAGGACTGGTATAAGAGCACAAGTCCAACATTTGAAATGTTATGCTAATGATGAGAAATTGAAGAATGAATGTGTAGATCCCAGATGGGGAGATTGGCTGAGAGGAAAGGCTCCCTATGTTGAATGGTTGAGTATTCCCAACAATCCCAATGGGACAGGTTGGGCATCAGATGCAAAATATTCAGAAAAGATTTTATCAGGAATTGAGGAATTAAAAAAGATAAAAGCATAATGGCAATCAGTAAGGGGCTGTCGGGAAATAGATAGTTCCAAACAGGGGCAGATTTGACTCACATGAGTCAAATCTGCCCCTGAAACTTTTCTATAAAAAAAGAAAAAGATGGCTAACGACAACCATCTTTCACTCCGTTCCATGTTATAATAGAACTATGCAAAAACAAGATTATTATAACGAATTTTTTGAATTAGGGCAACAGAAAATTAACTTCAGTTTCTTCGAATTGTGTTTACCTGACGACGATCCAGTCTATACCCTGAAAAAAGTAATGGAGGATTTAGATTTTTCTGGCTTGTTAGCCAATTGTTCAGATAAGGGAAGAACCGGGTTTAACCCAATTATGATGTATGCTGTCGTTACTTACGCAAACATGCGAGGGGTTCGAGCTGTTGACCGTATTGTGGAGTTATGTGAAAGAGACCTTGCGTTTATCTGGCTTACCAAAGGACAGAAACCAAAAAGAGATGCGTTCTATGAGTTTAAAAATAAAAAACTAACAGCTGATGTATTGGATGAACTGAACTATCAGTTTCTTCGCCATCTGCAAAAAGAAGGACTCATTACTTTAAAATCTCTTTTTATTGATGGCACAAAAATAGAAGCCAATGCAAACCGTTATACGTTTGTATGGAGAGGAACGCTCAATTACCATCTAGCGGGATTGTTAGATACCATTGATTCGCTGTATCAGAAATATAATGTTCTGATTGATGAAAATGAGTATGGCATCAAATATGACATTCCCCATGCTCATATGTTTGTGATCGAAGGAATGGAGAAAGTAAGGGATGTCATTGAAAAGAACCGGAAACGAAAACTGACAAAGCATAAAAAGTTGTCCAATAATACAATCATCGAAATTGACAATTGTTCTCCGTTGGAGATTCTGAAACTCCAGAAAAATCTGCTTCAGATCGCAGAGCAGGAACATATCACATTTGTTTATGGAAAAGGGAAAAGAAAACCAGAAATCCAACAACTATATGAGGAGCTGGAAACCTGTGGTGAACGTCTCATGGGCTATAAAGAATGCTTCGAAATCATGGGGAAAGATCGGAACAGTTATTCCAAAACAGATTTGGAAGCTACATTTATGAGAATGAAAGAAGACCATATGCTAAATGGGCAATTAAAAGCAGCATATAACATTCAGATAGCAGTAGAGAATTATTTTATTGTTCAGGCATATGTAAGCAATGACCGGACAGATTATAATACGTTAATTCCGGTCTTGGAGAAACATAAAAAAGCATTTGGAGCTGTCTTGAGAGAAGTTACGGCAGACAGCGGCTATTGTAGTGAAAAGAATCTTCTGTATTTAAAAGAGCAGAACATTTCCAGTTACATCAAACTGCAGGATCATGAAAAGCGAAAAACGCGTGCTTATCTGGAAGATATTGGGAAGTATTACAACATGAAAACACAGGTGTTTGAGGATGAACTTTATTATGTCTGTCATGATGGAAGGGAACTTCATCATCTTAGAACGGAGACAAAAGAACAGGCTGGTTACACTCAAACGTTTGAGGTGTATGGATGTTCCGATTGCAGCGGCTGCGAACATAAAGCAAAATGTCTCTATAAATATGATGCTGAAAAAGATGCAGAGAAAAATAAGGTCATGAAGATCAATGAACAATGGGAAGCTTTAAAAGAAGAATCCCATGCAAACATCCAGAGTGAGAAGGGGATTTTGAACCGCCAGATCCGTTCCATTCAGACAGAAGGACATTTTGGGGATATCAAAGAAAATGACGGTTTTCGCCGTTTCAATTACCGGACAGCCGAAAAAGTATATAAAGAATTCATGCTGTATGCGATTGGAAGAAATATAAATAAATACCATCGTTTTCTTCATGATAAGATCAAGAAATTTGAGGGAAAGAGCGAAGAAAAGGCTGCTTAGAAAAGAGTGCTTTCAAAAATGCAGTTGAGGGGATTTTGCACCCTAAAATACATGCATAAAAGAAAAAAATAAGAATCTCCTGTAGAAAATCAGGTATAAAAACACTGATTTTCTACAGGAGATTCTTATTTTAAGATTTAGAAGCTAAAAATCGGTATTAACCGACAGCCCCTTTTGCGAAACACTTGCTTTTTTCTTAAGACAGGTATATAATCAAAGTGTTCATGAAAATAAAAGAGGTGAAATACATGAAAATACAAGAATATGAAATTATGAACGAAATGATGAAACATACATATATAAACCAACGGGAATTGGCAGAAATTACAGGGTATTCTGTGGGCAAAGTGAATCAAGCTATAAAGACACTGCTTAAGGAGAGATATCTGAAAAATACAAAAGAATTAACTGAGAAGGCACAACAAGAGTTAGAAAAAAAGAAACCGAGAAATGCTGTGATTCTTGCAGCTGGATACGGGATGCGAATGGTCCCCATTAATGTTGAAGTTCCGAAAGGCTTGCTTGAGATCAAGGGCGAGCCATTAATTGAACGTTTGATTTGCCAGCTACATGAGGTTGGAGTGACAAAGATTGATATTGTTGTAGGATTTATGAAAGAACAATATGAATATTTAATAGATAAATATCAAGTGAATTTGGTGTTTAATAAAGAATATTCAGCGAAGAACAATCTGCATTCGTTATATAAAGTGGCAGATAGATTAGATAATACCTATATTGTCCCCTGTGATATCTGGTGTGAGGAAAATCCTTTTTCTAAACATGAGTGGTATTCCTGGTATATGGTGACAGATCAGAGGGATGACAGAAGTTCTGTGAGAGTGAATCGAAAGAAAGAATTGGTAAGTGTCAAGAAGGAAGAAAGTGGAAATACTATGATTGGCATTTCTTATATTCTTTCTGAAGAAGCAGATATATTAAAAGTGCGATTGCAAGAATTGGTAGGAAAGAAAGAAAATGATCAAGCTTTTTGGGAATTGGCATTATTTGATAAAGGACGCATGCTTGTGTCACCAAGAGAACTTGATGATGAGAAAGTTCATGAAATTAATACATATGAACAGCTCAGGGAATTAGATCACGATTCGGATCATCTTCAGTCTGATGTCATTCAATTAATCAGTCGTGTGTTTTCTTGCGAGGAGTCGGCAATTACGGATATTCGTTCTCTAAAAAAAGGCATGACGAATCGTTCTTTTACATTTCGATGTAAGGAAAAACGGTATATTATGCGTATTCCGGGAGAGGGAACAGAGAAAATGATCGACCGTAATCATGAATATACAGTTTATGAACAACTGAAGGGCAAGAACATTACCGATCCGGTGATTTATATGTCTCCTGAAAATGGGTATAAGATTACAGAATATATTGAAAATACAAGAACATGTGACAGCATGAATGACGAAGATGTTAAACGTTGTATGGCATATTTGAAGAACTTTCATAATTTAAAGCTTCGGGTAGAACATGAATTTGATTTGTTTGGGCAGATTGAATATTATGAAAGTTTGTGGGGACAGGAGAAATCTGCTTACAGAGATTATCAAACAACAAAAGAGCATGTGTATAGACTAAAAAATTATATTGACAGACAACCCAAGGAATGGGCGTTGACACACATAGATGCGGTTTGCGATAATTTTCTTATAAAAGACGAGGAGATTTATTTGATCGACTGGGAATATGCAGGTATGCAGGATGTGCATGTAGATATTGCCATGTTTGCTATTTATGCTATGTATGACAGGGAACATGTGGAGAAGCTGATTGATTTTTATTTTGAAGGTAAAGCAAGCAGAGAAGTCAGAATCAAAATATACTGTTATATTGCAGTCTGTGGATTGTTGTGGAGTAACTGGTGTGAGTATAAGAGAATTTGCGGAATTGAATTTGGTGAGTATTCCTTAAAACAATATCGATATGCGAAAGAATATTATAGAATTGTAGAACAGATGCTTGGAGAGGAAGAATTGAGAAATGAATAAAGTTGAAAGAGCAATTATTATGGCAGCGGGAATAGGAAAACGAATGCAGCCAGTTACATTACAGACACCCAAACCATTGGTGGAAGTTCGGGGAGTACGCATGATAGATACTGTAATTCAGGGACTTCATCATAATGGCATTACAGAAATATATGTCGTGACAGGCTATCTGAAAGAACAGTTTCGGATATTAGAGCAGGAATATCCAGGAGTAAAGTTGATTGAGAATCCATATTATGATAGTTGTAACAATATATCTTCTCTGTATATGGCAAGAGAGTATATTGAAAATGCTATCATTTTGGATGGTGATCAGATGATATACAATCCGGATATTTTACGACCTGACTTTGAGCGTTCTGGTTACAACTGTATCTGGACAGATGAGGAGACAGATGAATGGCTTCTGACCGTGAAAGATGAAGTGGTTAGCTCATGTAGCAGAACCGGAGGAGAGCAGGGCTGGCAGTTATATAGCGTTTCCAGATGGTCAAAAACAGACGGACAGAAATTAAAAAGACATCTGGAGATAGAATTTGAAGAGAAAAAGAATACGCAGATTTATTGGGATGATGTTGCAATGTTCTGTTATCCGCAGGAGTATGAGCTAGGGATTATGGAAATGAAAAGAGGAGACATTGTTGAAATAGATAACCTGGAAGAATTGGCAGCAATTGATAAAACGTATGAGAAATATGTGAATGGAGGAAAATAACATGGAGAAAAATATGAAAGATTTTGAACGTAGTAAAATTGATTGGCTGATTACGTTGTTGCCGCTTATTATTATTGTGGGGCTGTGTATTTTATTTTTTTTCTTGCCAGAGCAGTCTAATAAAATTATCAGTCAGATTCGTTTTGTTTTAGGTGATACATTTGGAGTTTATTATTTGATTATTGGATTGGGAGTGTTTTTGATTTCTTTTTATGTTGCGGGCTCAAAGTATGGAAATATTGTATTAGGGAAACCAGATGAAAAACCCAAATATTCTTTTTTTGCATGGGGTTCTATGATGTTCACCGCAGGGTTGGCAGCTGATATTTTGTTTTATTCCTTTTCAGAATGGATTTTATATGCGACAGATCCTCATATTGCGGAACTAGGCAGCATTCAGGATTGGTCAAGTGTATATCCGATTTTTCACTGGAGCTTAATTCCGTGGGGGTTTTATCTTGTGTTAGCGGTAGCTTTTGGTTTTATGCTTCATGTCAGAAAAAGAGAAAGACAGAAATATTCAGAAGCGTGTCGTCCAATTCTGGGGAAATATACGGATGGTTTGGGCGGACGTCTCATTGATTTGTTGGCAGTGTTTGCATTGATTGCAGGAACAGCTACTACCTTTAGTTTGGCAACTCCTTTAATGTCGAGTGTTATTAATGAGCTGTTTCACGTACAATTGAATCGAACAGTTGTAACTATTGTGATTTTAATTGTTACATGTATAGTGTATACATATTCTTTGTTACATGGGTTTAAAGGAATTAGTATTCTTGCAAAATCTTGTGTATATTTGTTTTTCGGATTGTTAGCTTTTGTGTTGTTATTCGGGGGTGAAGCTAAGTATATTATTGAGACAGGAGTATCTGCGCTTGGGAGGATGTTTCAAAATTTCTTTGAACTTGCGACCTATACAGACCCGCAAAGAACGACATCTTTTCCACAGAACTGGACTATTTTCTACTGGGCATACTGGATGGTATGGTGCGTGGCGGCTCCGTTCTTTATCGGAAATATTTCCAGAGGACGTACCGTTCGACAAACAATTCTCGGAGGATATGTGTTTGGAGTAGGATCGACAATTGTAAGCTTTATTGTTTTTGGAAATTATTCTCTTGGACTTCAGGTGTCTGGAAAAGCAGATTTCCTTGCAACTTATGAAAATGCTGGAGATTTGTATGAAGTAATCATATCGATTATTAGAACTTTACCATGTGCTCCGTTCGTGTTAGTATTATTGTTGATAACTATGGTGGCATTTTATGCTACTTCATTTGATTCCATTGCGTTAATAGCATCTTGTTATAGTTATCATCGTTTGAAAGATGGTGAAAATCCGCATAGAATGATACAATTGATGTGGTGTGTATTGTTAATTTTACTTCCGATGGCGTTGGTATTTTCAGAGAGTTCCATGAGTAACTTGCAATCAGTAAGTATTATTGCTGCATTTCCGATAGGACTCGTGATTGTATTGATAGTGGCAAGTTTTTTGAAGGATGCCAAAAAATACCTGGAAGAAAAAAGGTAGAAAAAAATCGAATTATGATATATACTATGTTTGTCAGACAATATAGAAAGGAATGTCGATAGGCGTGAGAAGGAAATATATCATAAAAGGCGGTATTATATTAGGTGTTATTCTGGGAGCGATTTCATTGCTCCCAGTTTGTCGTGTGGAAGCAATAGAACCAAGAAATACGAAGATTCATTTTATATCATTAAATAGTACTACAGATGCAATTTTGTTAGAAAGTAATGGACACTACGGAATGGTAGATTCAGGAGAAGACTGGGATTATCCGCATGGAAGTGATGAAAAATATCCAGCACGGAACGGAATCACTAAGGGGAAAGGATATGAACAGCAGGTTATTCATTATCTGAAATTTCTAGGGGTAGAGAAATTAGACTTTTATGTGGCAACACATTCCCATAGTGACCATATCGGAAGTGGTGATGAGATTTTAGAAGCATTTCCAACGGATAGACTGTACATTAATGAGTATAGTGACAGATATGTACCGGATGAAAATAGAAGATGGGATAATCAGTATGTTTATGATGATATTATAGAGGCTGCCAGGAGAAATGGAGCAGAGATTATTACGGATTTAGAGAATAACAAAGAGCAGTGTTCCTTTTCCTTAGGAGATATGTCTTTGGAATTGATGAATGTAGACAGAAAGCGAGATGAAAGTGGGGAAATTCTTCCTGTAGCAGATGAAAACAATAATTGTATTGTTACAAAAGTGACTGCATATGGTCGTACAGCGTTGTTAACATCAGATTTGGATCCAACAGAAGGAGATACTATAAAAGTGGCAGAACAGTTGATAGAACAACTGGGAGATGAGGAGGAGTATCAGCCGAAAAGTAATAGCATTAGTTTAGTTAAATTAGAAGGGAATTATCCGGAAATAAATTATGCAGAGCAAAGTGATGTTGAACTTGATTTGCCGGAGACTCGTTCAGAAGAACCGCAAGTAGACGAGTCCCAGAAAAACACAGGGAAAACAATTAGTATTGATTTGATGAAGATGCTACATCATTCTATTGATTTTAATAATACAACATATTTTCTTACATCATTAAATCCTAAGACGGCTGTAGTGACAGGATATGAGAGCTGGTTTAATGAGAGAATGAGAGATTGCCTTCCAAATGCAGAATTATATGCTACAGCGACAGATTCCGCTGCAGTAGTCGCCACTTTCCATAAAGAAGGAATTGATACTAAATAGTGTCTGCTGAGCAAACTGAAAACACTTGATTTTACTGACTTTTGCCCCATTTTCTGGTATAATGATTGCAAGGATTTTGACAAAAACAAATCGTTTTTCTTGCAGTTTTCTTACAGATTTTAAGTATAAAGGGGCTAAAACAATGTACAAACCGATCGACAAGTTACAGCATTCATTCCTCGATTTCAACCAACCTATGGGACTCCACATGAATCCGGATAACCGCTGGGTCAGACTGGCTGACCGAATCCCATGGGATGAATTCGAAGTAAAATATGCCAAGCTGTTTCCAAGTGATACGGGTAATGTTGCCAAGCCTCTTCGCATGGCATTAGGAGCCCTGATCATCCAGACCAAGTTCCAATTTTCCGACCGTGAGCTTGTGGAACAGATCGCTGAGAATCCGTATCTGCAATACTTTATCGGGCTTCCCGGTTTTCGGGAAGAAGCTCCGTTTGATGCAAGTACACTGGTTCTTTTCCGTAAACGCATTTCAGCAGATATGCTGATGGAAGTAAATGAGTATCTTCTTGCTCACAAGGAGGATGACAAAGATGACCATACTCCTCCATCCGTAGGAAAATCCGGTGATGATGGTACTGCAAAAGAAGATACAAACAAAGGGACTCTGACACTTGATGCAACCTGCGCACCTGCAAACATACGTTATCCGCAGGACATCTCGCTTTTGAACGAAGCAAGAGAAAAGCTGGAAAACATGATTTACTGTTTTTGTAAATGTTATGGTCTTAAGTTGCCAAGAAGATACCGCAAACGTGCCAGAAAAGAGTATCTTGCATTTGCCAAGAGCAGAAAGCACACGGCAAAGAAAATCCGCAGCGCACTCCGCAGACAGCTTGGCTACGTGAAAAGAGATCTTGGCTATCTGGAACAGTTCATGAGTGATGGATACGCCATGACAGGTAAGGATATCGGCCTATATCTTACCATCATCAGGCTGTATGAACAGCAACAGTATATGTATGATAACAGAATCCATTCTGTAGAGCATCGCATTGTAAGCATTTCGCAGCCATGGCTTCGGCCGATTGTCAGAGGGAAGGTCAAAGCACCTGTTGAATTTGGCGCAAAATTTGATCTCAGTCTTGACAGCGAAGGTTATGGGCGCCTCGAAAAAATATCTTTCGAGGCATACAACGAGAGCACCTGCCTGATTGAAGCAATAGAACGCTTCAAAGAGCGTACCGGTTATTATCCAGAACGTGTCCTGGCAGATCAGATATACCGGACCAGGGGAAACAGGAGTTATTGCAAAGAGCATGGGATCCGGTTATCAGGTCCAAAGCTGGGCAGACCAAGCGCCACAGCAAAAGTTGATAAAAAACAAGAGTATCAGGATAATACCGATAGAATCGAAGTGGAGCGCACCTTCAGCCTGAGCAAACGCTGTTATGGTATGAGCTGCATTACCACAAAACTGGAAGAAACGCAGTTGACATCTATCGCATTATCTGTATTCGTGACGAATCTGTTCAGGATTCAGAGGCGAATACTTTGTGCTCTTTTGCATCTGTTCCGATTCTGGCATGACCGGAACAGATGTAAGAGTTGGAAGTTACAGATAGCTGCTTAATCAGCAGACACTAAATATAAAAAAATCGAAGCAGGTTGGTTAGAACTTGAGGGGAAAGGGTATTACTTCGATGAAAACGGAAGAACATTTACGGATGCAGGAGTTCATAAGATTGATGGAGTTGAATATTGTTTTGACAAAAAAGGGGCAATAGAAGCTGAGAGCCGCTGGGTAAAAGTAAATGGAAAATGGAAGTATTGGTTGTCTAGTGGAGAATTCAAGAAGAAAACATGGTTTTATGATAAAGATAATTGGTACTATCTGGATGATAAAGGGAATGTAGTGATTGGTTGGAAATGGCTCAACGGAAAGTGCTACTATTTTGATAAAAATGGCAAGATGCTGACAGATACGTGGGTAGATAATGACTATGTAGACTTATCCGGTGCATGGATTCAAGATGCTGTAAAGCCACATTGGGTTAAAACCGGTAATAAGTGGTGGTACCGTCATATGGATGGCAGCTATACAAGATCTGGTTGGGAGTTGATAGATGGTAAATGGTATCATTTTGATTCCAAAGGTTGGATGGAGACTGGATGGATCAAACTAAGTGGAAAATGGTACTATTTGAATGGAAGTGGAGCGATGCAGACTGGATGGGAGAAAGTTAGCGGAAAGTGGTACTATCTGGATGGAAGTGGAGTGATGCAGACTGGATGGGAGAAAGTTAGCGGAAAGTGGTACTATCTGGATGGAAGTGGAGTGATGCAGACTGGATGGAAAAAAGTTAGTGGAAAGTGGTACTATCTGGATGGAAGCGGAGTGATGCAGACTGGATGTAAGAAAGTTAGTGGCAAATGGTATTATTTGGATAAGTTTAATGGCGATATGAAAACTGGTTGGCTAAAATTAGAAGATAAGTGGTATTATCTCAATGGGAGTGGAGTAATGGCTGCAAACCAGTGGGTTGGTAATTATTACCTGAAATCAAATGGAGAAATGGCAGTTGATGAATGGGTAGATAATGGAAAGTATTATGTTGATGAGAGTGGAAAATGGATGAAAATGTAGTTTGTATGAACAACACTTTTGTGTTACGATAGACAAAATTGACAATCCGTTTTGTTTGCTTTAGAATAAGTGAGGATATAGATAAGTATTTTAATGAGGAGTTAAATGAAAAATATTAATGATAAACCTAGTGAAAAAAGTGTCTATATATGGAATATTACAGGGAGTATTGCAAATGCGTTATTTTCTATTGTGACACTTATGATTGTAACGCGTATATTAGATGAGCGCCAGGCGGATATTTTTAGTATTGCATGGACAATCAGTCAATTGATGGCTACAGTAGGTACATTTCAGATAAGGATGTATCAGGCTACAGATGTGACAGGTGTTTTTAGATTCCGGCAATATTGGAATTATCGTATATTGACAATCGTAATTATGATGCTTAGTAGTTATGTGTATATACTGATGCGAGAATATACGGGAGAGAAGGCATTTGTTATATTATTGGTATGTTTTTTCCGTGCAGTAGATTCTATGGCAGATGTATATGAAGGTTGGTTTCAACAGAAGGAAAGATTGGATCTGTCTGGTAAAGCCTTAACTTATCGAATTGTGGTTGCAGTTGTAGGGTTTGGTCTGGGTCTGCTTGTTACAAGAAATTTAACTATAGCATGTTTAGCTTTAGTTCTTACGTATGTTTTATGCTTCCTTTGGTATGATGTTCGGTATTACCGAAAAGTATTAGTATTCCAGGAAAAGAAACCGGACTTAACAGGCGACTTGGGATGGATTGTCAAAATGACAAAGGAGGGATTTCCTTTGTTTATCAATTCGTTTCTGATGATGTCGATTATGAATGCACCTAAGATGGTTTTAGATTCTATGATAGACAATGGACAGTTAGCACAAGGTGTTCAGACAATTTTTAATATTATATTTATGCCGGCAGCGTTTCTTAATTTGGCATATATTGTATTTCGTCCGCTTATTACAAAAATGGCGATTGTGTGGAGCGTTGGGAAGAAAAGAGAATTTCTTAAGATACTTGCAAAAATTCTAATTAGTTTGGTAGGGATAAGTATATTATTATTCTTGGGGAGTGCTTTGTTGGGAATCCCAATCTTATCTATTGTGTATGCTGTTGAATTACAGGAATATAAGACAGAACTCTTACTTATTATCGTGGGTGGATGTATGTATACATTTGCGGCGGTTTTGGATAATGCGTTGGTCGTTATCAGACAGCAATATATATTGATACTGGCATATGTATTTACTTATGTGTATATTAAGTTTGCTTCAAAATTTATGACAGAGGCATTAGGAGTATTCGGGGCATCACTGTCTTATTTGAGTGCAATGACAGTGTTTTTAATGATTACTGCATTAATGTTTATTATCAGTTTTTATTATATGAGTAAGAAGGTAAAAAGTGAAAATATAAAATGAAAGTAGGAAGAAGATGTTTGCGAAAGACTTTGTTGTTTCAGAATCTTATGATCCAGAGATTCTGAAACAGTTACACCAAGTACAAGTTGAAATATTAAAAGATTTTTCAAGTGTTTGTGAAAAATATTCATTACCTTATTTTGCGGTTTATGGTACAGCAATAGGTGCGGTGCGACATGGAGGATTTATTCCTTGGGATGATGATATTGATATTGGAATGCTCAGAGAAGATTACGATAAGTTTTTTCAAGTTTTTCAAAAAGAGTTGGGGGATAAATATAATTTGCTGACTCCGGAAATTGATGGAAGATATGCGTGTACAGTTACGCATATTCAAAAAAAGGGAACAAGATTTGTATCTTATATGTCTCAAGATTTGAAGTGTGAGCAATGTATATTTATGGATATATTTCCGTTTGATTTTGTGGCAAAGGATAAAAAAGCTGAACAGAAACAAGGAAGGAAAACGAATTTTTTGGGAAGGTTACTGTTCTTGTCAGGAACAGCTTATCCGTATATTCCGTACAAAGGATTAAAAAAGGAAGTGGCAGGGTTTTTCTGCAATATTGCCCATTATGGGTGCAAAATACTACGTTTTACACCGCAAAAAATATATAAAAAATATATAAAAATTGCAACAGCATATAATCATGCAGGTGGGAGTGAATACGTAACTTCTTTTGAGTATCCGGGCAGTCTTAAGGATAAGGTGAAAAAGGATGAACTTTTTCCTTTAAAAAAAGTAAAGTTTGAAGATATTGAAATTAATGTTCCGGCAAATAATAACGAGTTTTTAACTAAGGTATACGGAAATTATATGAAGATACCGAAGAAAAGTGAACAAGTGAATCATATGCCGTATATTTTAGATTTTGGTGATGGCATAAATAGAGTCGAAGTAAAGAACTAGAAAAGAACAGGAGAAGACTATGGCAGGAAAAAAGTATTGTATTTTTTCAGCACAGTATCTTCCGCACATGGGAGGTGTTGAGAATTATACTTACCATCTGGCAAAGGAACTGGTGGAGCGTGGAAATTCGGTTACAATAGTTACTTGTAATGTAGAAAAGGTGAAAATATATGAAAAATGTGCTGGTATTACTGTCTGTAGGATTCCTTGTTTTAATTTTATTAGCGGTCGTTTCCCAATACCGAAATTTGATAAAGAGTTCAGAAAAATACATCGATTAATAGCAAGACAATCTTATGACATGATTATTGTTAATACTCGATTCTATGTACATTCTTTATATGGAGTAATCTTTGGAAAAAAGCATAAGTGCAGGACAATATTAATCGAACATGGAACGGGACATTTGACATTGCATAATAAGTTTCTGGATTTTATAGAAAATATAGTAGAACATACTATGACCTTTTTGGAGAAGAAAATATGTAAAGAATTTTATGGTGTGTCAGGAGCTTGTTTAGAGTGGTTGAAGCATTTTCATATTGAGGGGAAAGGTACGCTTTATAATGCAATTGATCTTGAGGAAATAAGGCGGCAGTTAGAACAGCCTGTATATAGTTTTAAAGAAAAATATCATATTCCGGAGGATAGCGAAGTGATTAGTTTTACTGGTCGTTTGTTAAAGGAAAAAGGAATTATAACACTTGTAAAGGCATTTAATGAGATTAGTCAAAGTGATTCGAAGAAATATCTTTTCATTGCCGGTAATGGGGATGAATATGAGACAATAGAAAAAATGAAAAATGATCATGTAATTCTTTTGGGACGTATTACCAGTGAGGAAGTGACAGCTTTATTAAAGGAGACAAACATATTTTGCTTGCCGTCAGATTCTGAAGGAATGCCAACCTCCGTTTTGGAAGCTGCGGCATGTAAATGTTATATTGTGACGACAAAATATGGCGGGGCAAAAGAACTTATTTTAGATGATTCTTATGGAATTGTTATGGAAAATAATAAGTTGGAAACAGTAAAAACGGCATTAGAAACAGCCTTTGCTGATTCATGTGTCAGAATAAAGGGAGAAGAAAAAACCTATCATCGGTTAGAATCTTATTTCACTTGGGGAAAAGTAGCAGATAAATTGTTGAATTTGTAATGTAATATTAGGAGGAATAAAAGATGAAAAGCGAATTGCTGATTGTTATTCCAGCATATAATGAGGAAGACAATATTGAAAATGTTGTCTCGTTTATTAAAGAGAAATATAATCAATATGACTATATAGTTGTCAATGACGGATCGAAAGACAAGACCGCAGAGATTTGTTATGAAAGAGGGTATGAGATCTTAGATCTTCCTGTCAATCTGGGACTTGCAGGAGCATTTCAGGCAGGACTCAAATATGCATATCAAAAAGGCTATCAGTATGCAGTGCAATTTGATGCAGATGGTCAACATCGACCAGAATTTATTCCAGCCATGGTGGAAAAGATTAAAGAGGGATATGATATTGTAATAGGATCACGCTTTGTGAAAATAAAGAAAGATAAGTCTCTGAGAATGATAGGAAGCCGCATGATTACAGTAGCTATTAAGATAACAACAGGAATTCGTATTTCAGACCCTACGTCCGGAATGAGAATGTTTTCCAGAAATATGATTCGCGAGTTTGCACAGAATTTGAATTATGGACCTGAGCCAGACACTATGTCTTACCTGGTGAAAAATGGAGCAAGGATATCGGAAGTTCCAGTTAAGATGGAAGAAAGACAGTTTGGGACAAGTTATCTTAATATGTTAGGATCAGCGAAATATATGTCGCGAATGTTGATATCTATATTGCTATTACAGAATTTCAGAAAGAGAGGATAAGACATGTCAGGTGCTTTAAGAATACTTATGATACTTGGTGCGGTTTTCCTTATGGTATTTATGATTAAGAAAATCCGACAAGCGAAAGTGAAGATAGAATATACTGTTTTCTGGATTATATTCTCAGGTATATTAGTGTTAATGGGAATTTTTCCACAATTGTTTTATTGGGTGTCAGAATTACTTGGCTTTCAAGCGCCGATTAATATGATTTATCTGGTAATTATCTTTGTGTTGATTGTAAAGCTTTTTCTTATTTCTGTACAGATATCTCAGTTGGAGAATAAGGTGGATAGCTTGACACAGCAAGTAGCAATTGATAGAAAAGTCGATAAAGAGTAATATTTGGCTTAGTTTGAAGAGAGGGTATATTATGTTAGATGCAGTAAAGTTAATTTTGATTCCGCTATTTATGTGTTTAGTTTGCTACATGTTTGGAACAATATTAAGTCTGAAAATTAAAAATGGAATTGGTGATAGGATTGCTTTAGGTTTTCTAGGAGTGATTACATTATTTCAAATTGTTGCATTACCATTCATGTATTATGAAAGTCGCGTTACATGGTTATACAGAATATGTATAGGTTTTGTGGTAATGCTTGTGGTAGTTTATATTGGATACGTGTTGCGAAGTGGTGGTTGGAGAAATAACAGATATGAAATTTCTTGTTTTTATAAAAAACAGACTAGAAAAGAGATGATTTTTTGGGCTTTTATCATAGGTCTAATTTTCTATCAGGTTTTTTATGTGGTATATTTTCAACATGCAGACTCGGATGATAGTTATTATTTAGCACAAATCAATACAATAGTCGAAACAGACTATTTAATGAATATAGAGCCCACTACCGGAATTGATGTGTTTAAACAAATTGCAACATATAAACTAATTGGACACGAAGTAATGTTGAGTATGATTGCTAAAATGTTCAATGTAAATGTCGCATTTTTATCTCACATGATTATGCCAATGTTTATGATTCCACTTCATTATATTGTAGTGTATGAGTTGGGGAAAATAATTAAATATGAATATAAGCGTTTGTTTCTTTTTTTTAGTGTAATTATTAATATGTTTTCAGCTTTTTCTGGAGCCGCATCTCCAGCATGGTTATTACTTCGAATATGGCAAGGAAAAGCGGTTTTAGTAAGCATATTGTTACCGATGTTGTTGCTTGAATTTGTGAAAGTATATAAGGAAAAAAAAGTTTCACTTCGTTCTTTGGTAATAATGACATCGATGTTATGGGCAGGATTTTATGCTAGTACGGTTGGTTTGTTTTTAGTTCCAATTGCTTATTTCGCGTATACGGTAACTTATTTTTTCACATATAAGGACTGGAAAAACAGTTTTAAATTATGTATTCCTGTTTTTTTAAGTTTGCCATATGTTTTTGTTAAACTAATATCTTTCCTCTCGCAAAGTTATTTTAAAGGAATTAGTGATACAAAAGTTATTTTTACTTATAGAGATATTTTCTTCTCAAAATATTTAAGTAAAGAATATGGTGTAAATGGTAACTACGTTTTAGCAGCGATGTTATTATTTGCTATTATATATATATGGAAAAAAGGAACCAAAGTGGAAAAAATGGTTTTCGTTTATATGCCGATAGTATTATTTTTGACGTTTCTCAATCCTATCCTTAAGCCCTTTGTAGGGACCTATCTTATGGGGGAAGATGTTTATTATAGATTATTTTGGCTCTTAAATTTTAGATATATTGTTGTGATTGCAATGCTTATATATATATCTGAAGAAGTTAGACGTAAGTTTGTTTCAGTGTTGTTAATGGTTTTTCTTATTGCAGGATCAGGGGAGTATATATTACAGCCGCCTCATTTTATTGATAGACAAAATAGATATAAATTAAGCGACAGAGTCATTTGGATATCAGATGAGATTATTGAAGAAAATGATCCGGAAGACAATTATCTTCTTATGCCCGATAAATATTCATGGGAAGTACGTCAATATACAGGAAAAATACGAATGGTATGGGGAAGGTATGTACATCATTTTTATAGTGAGGAAGATTACTCTAAATTAGAAAAACTATATAATCACTTGTATAGTGATAAATCATGGGATTTAAAATGGTTACAAGAAGAGTTGGAGTATTTTCATGTGAATTATCTTTACATAGATAAGAAGGCGATTCAAAATAATCAGGTTTCTTCAGATTGGGAAGTGATTTTAGAAGAGGATGATTATACAGTATTTAAAATCGAATAGTGCCAATAAGGGTAAAAGGTTGTTTAAAACAAACTTTTTACCCTTATTAGCATAAAATTCATGGATTGATCGTTTTTTAGGAGGAAATAATGATTGTTCTTTTTTTAATCTTATATGGGCTTATGGCAAGGTCTATGAAAGTATGTAAAGGTGGCATATATGAGGATTATCTTTCAAAAGAAAATACCCAGTCTATAAAAGGTGTGTTTATTATTATTGTGTTTATGAGCCATGTACGAGGCTATGCAGAGTATTCGGCAATATCGGATCAATTTGTTATATCTATTTTAGACTATTTAGGACAATTTATGGTTGCGATGTTTTTGTTTTGCTCAGGATATGGAGTTTTTGAGTCGTTTAAAAGAAAAGGAGATCAATATATTAATTCTTTTCCTAAAAATAGAATTTGTAATACTTATTTTGATTTCGTGATTGCTCTTATACTTTGGTTAATTTTTGACCTTGTGACACAAACAAAATATAGCTTGAGAACAATTGTTTTATCGTTTACCGGATGGGATAATATTGGGAATAGTTCGTGGTATATGTTTGTAATATTTACATTATATATTATCACCTTTGTTTGTTTTAAATTCTTTAAATCAAAACCAATAATAGCTATTACAGCAGTTGTGATTTTTTCTTTAATATATATATATATAATACGACAAGTGAGGCCTAGTCATTGGAGCAATACATGTCTTTGTTATTCTTTTGGGCTGTTATGGTCATACTTTGGAGAGTATATAAACAGGTTTTTAAAACATATTAAGACGTATCGTTATTACATTTTGTTGTGTCCATTGTTTGTTGTGTATAATTTTTTGTTTGATTTACGATATAGCAGACTTATGGCATTTAATATAGCGTCTATTACATTCTGTCTGCTAATAATAGTAGTTATGATGAAAATATCTTTTAAAAGTAAAATATTATTATGGTGTGGTAATAATTTGTTTTGGATATATATTTTGCAAAGAATTCCAATGGCCTTTTTCTATCAAATTGGAATAAATGAGTATAATAGATATTTATACTTGTTTTTGTGTGTAACTTTTACAGGAATATTAACACAGTTTGTTTCAACAAAATCAGAAATATTAAAACGTAAAATATGGAAAATATAGTCATAATTTTTAATGTAAAAATCAGTACTATAGGGTTGAACATATTTTATGTAAAAGGTGGAAAACGATATGAATAATAAAATGTTAGTGTCAATAATTATGCCAGTATATAATGCTGCTGAGTATTTAGAACAAACATTAACAAGTGTTCTGGGCAGCAGAGATAAGGATATAGAATTAATTGCGGTGGATGATGGATCCAGTGATAATAGTGGTGAAATATTGAAAAAATATCAAGAAGAGTTTGATAGATTAATTGTTATCAAACAAGATAATTCAGGTCCGTCAATTGCAAGAAATAAAGGGTTGGATGTGTCAAAAGGAAAGTTTATATACTTTTTGGATTCGGATGATTTGTTGGAATTGTCTGTATTGAGAAGAATGTGTGAAAAAGCAGACAAGGAGTCAGCAGATTTAGTAATTGCAGAGTATGATATATTTAATGAATTTGGCGTATTTTCAGCACCTCTTATGAAAGAATTAGCATCTATGAAGAAAATTACATGGGATACGAGAAAAATTTTGTGGACATTTTCTTTATGTAATAAACTTTTTAGAAGAAGTAAGATTGAGGATATAGATTTACGTTTTCCCAGAACAAATTATTCTGAAGACGGTGTCTTTGTAATGAATTATGTTTATCATGCTTCTAAAATAATAGGCTATGAAGATATTGTTTTTCATTATCGTAGATTGACTTCAGCTGAACAAAAATCTATTACATCAGCTGTGAGTAAACAGAAGGTAAAAGATTATCTGCTTTCACATGATATGATATATGATGCTATAGCAACTAAGTTTTTAAGGGAACAGTCGCTATATAATGATTTTGATACCTTAAAAGAAGAAAATGCTGAGGCGAATATCTATATAAATGAATTTTTGAAAAAAGAAATAAGTATATTATTTAATCAGTTTTATAAATTTTTTTGGACCTTAGATGAAGAGTTGATTCAACTTATTGTTGAAAATATTGAACGGCTTTTGAAAAAAGTTGATGTAAAAACTTATTATGAAATTGCCGATAAAGTTTCTGAATTATCATTAGAAAATTTGCTGGTTTCTTATGAAGAGGCGAAACAAAAGGCTAATATTTCTGTAATTTTATATGGCAAAGAAGAGAGAAAATTTATAGAATCTTTAAATTCGCTTGTTCTCCAGAGATATATACCATATAAAATATATGTTCCAGAGCATTTTAAAAGAATTATTGAGGCTGAAATTTCAGAAAATAAACAAATAATTTATGTTAAAGCCAATAATGAAAAAGATTTTTTTGACGCTGTAGTTGAAAAATTGGATTCTAAATATGTATTAATAGCGGACAGTTATTTTATATATGATAAATTAGCTTTGATCGAGTTATATAAAATGTCTGAGTCTATGTATGTAGATTTTATTACAACAACTATATATTTAAAAAATGATGACCAGACTTTCCCGAGTTCTGCGCATGGAAGAAATTTACTAAGTGTTAAAAATTATAGAAATGGAAAGAAAGCATTAAAAATGGATGGAGTAGTAGGTAATAAATTGATTAAAACTCGTTATTTGAAATTGGTTTATGATAATTCATGTTCGGTGGATATGTTTTCAAAGATTTTATATCAGCATGGATATTTTGCAGTTTCCGACAAATGTTTTGTAATCTTTAATAATGGTGGGGAAGAGGAATTAGTAAGCTATATTAGTAATAAAAATTTAGAAGTAGAGAAAGATAAAATTGAAGAAATAGATTTAGAAGATTCTAGATTTTTGGTGAACCAGATAGAATTATATAAAAAATTACGAACATCAAATTTAAAGAAGGATCAATGGAAGCGTCAATTTATTTACAAGATTAGTCAGTTACCTATTAAAAATAGAGTTTTGTTTTTTAGTATTAGGAGAGACGGAGAATTAGATGATAATTTGAAATGTGTTGCAGAAAAATTTAAAGGAAATAAAATTATAGCATCTAAGCGTTTGCCGCATGATAGTACATATAAATTAAAAATGTATTATTATATTGCAACTAGCAAGGTGATTATTACTGATGATTATGTAAGATACTTGAGGTTATTTCCTTTAAGAAAGGAACAAAGAGTGATTCAATTATGGCATGCTTGTGGTGCATTTAAAAAATTTGGATTGCAAGGAACAACATTGTCACTTGGATTAGAAAGAGCGACACATATACAGTATAATATGGTGAGCGTAAGTTCAGAAGGAATTCGGAAAATTTATGCAGATGCTTTTGATATTGACATTTTGCACGTGGTGGCATTAGGTGTTCCTAGGACAGATCTTTTTTATGACAAAAATGAGAAAGAACGAAGAAGAAAGCGTATATATCAAGTGCATCCTGAATGGGCAGGAAAAGAAATTATATTATATGCACCTACTTTTAGAGATAGAACAGGTGACAGGACAAAATTTAAGCCGGAGTTAGATTTTGACAAACTTTCCCGTTCTTTAAGAAAAAATCAGATATTTATTATAGCTCCACATCCGATTATGCGAGATATTATCGTGGACAAAAACTATGATAATATTTATGAAGTAAGAGATATTCACACATTAGATTTAATGTTTGTTTCTGATATATTAGTTACGGATTACTCTTCGGTAATATTTGAATATGTGTTGTTAAAGAAGCCGATAGTATTTTTTTGTTATGATTTAGAGTTTTATGATAGAGGTTTCTATTTGCCATATGATGAGAGTTTACCGGGGGAAATTGCAAAAAATCAAAATGAATTAATTGATTGTATAGTGGGGGATAGTCGTAATAAACTTAGTCCAGCATATGAATTTTTTGTAGAAAAATATATGGGAGCTTGTGACGGAAAATCAACAGAAAGAATTGTTCGCTTGATTGAAGATTATCTGGGAGGTAAAAATGAAAAATAAGAAATTGAAAATTTTGCTTTTTATATCAAGTAAGACAACTCCAAGAATATATTTAGCATTGTTGAAAAAATATTTGCAGGAAAAAATGCCGGATGCAATAATTAATTATTTTATCTCATCACATGATGAAAATAATTATACATTAAGAAAGTCTGTATATGCAGAAACTGAAAAATTAAAAAAAGATGTAGATATTTTTATAGGATTAGATGGTTACTTACCCAAGAGCTTGTTAAAGAATGTAAAAGGTGAAAAATATTTAATTTATCTTCCAGAAGTTGGATATCCATCTAATGTTGCAGCTTATATAAAAGGTTATGATAATTTGATTGTTTTTTATAAAAAAGACAAAGAGTTCTTTGAAAAGAAATGCAAAAAAGAGAATATAGAAGTTCGGTGGGAAGAGGAAGATCCTTTTAAGTGGGAATTAACAAATTATGAGGAAAAAGAAAATGCAAGAAGAGAATTAGAGGTGAAATTTCCACAGGTTGTAGGAAAGAAAATTCTTTCAATTACAACAAAAGGTGTTTGCGAGCAAAGATATGTTAATAAGTATAAAAAAATAAATCTTAAGCAAATTTTAAATAAAATTCCAAATGATGTGATTTTAATGACAAATTGTCAAGAATTGGAAACAGCTTCTTTTTCGTTGCCATATAGGTATGTTAGTAAGTATATAGTGTTCCGGCAAAGAGATTTGTTAAATGTTTTAATGGCGTCTGAGTGGAATTATACTAACTTGGGTTTGGCAGAAAAAACGTCGGCAAAGGTAAAGAAAATTATTTATAGTGGAAATGATTTTGAAAGAAATAAAACCGAACAATGTGTAAAATTATGGAAAAACTACGGTGAAATATTAATGAAACTTGACGATTTGTAAAATGCACCAAAATTAATTGCGGGGGAAGAGAATAAGGAAATGGAAATAAGAAAAAAGCTAAATAATAGTTGTTTTTTCCCATATTTACAAAAATTGAGAAGACTAGATTATATTATTTATTACAAGTATTTTTGTCAGAAAAAGAAGCCAGAGGAAAAAACAGTTTTAATGGCTTCGGATTCACGAGAAAGTTTGGGAAGTAATTTAGAATTCCTTGATGTGGAATTAAAGAAACGAAATTATAAAGTTGTTTATTTTTTGAAAAAGAGTCTAAAAGAAAAAAAGACAAAAAAAGAGAAAAAGATGCTTTGTAAGATGATGGCAGAATCACAGTATATTTTATTGGATGATTTCTATCCAATTATTTATGCGATGCCGATTAGAAAAGAGACCAAAATAATTCAGGTGTGGCATGCATTAGGGGCATTTAAAACTGTTGGCTTTTCTAGAGTAGGGAAACCGGGAGGTCCCAATCCCAGATCTTTGTCACATAGAAATTATTCTGCGACTATTACAAGTTCAGAATTTATTCGTAAGGATTATGCAGAGGCATTTGGAATTTCTGTGGATAAAGTCTATGCAACCGGAATACCGAGAACAGATTCCCTTTTTGACGATGAATACAAGTCCTATATACGAAAAAGGTTATACGAGAAATATCCACAGTTAAAAGATAAGAAGGTTATTCTCTTTGCCCCTACATTTAGAGGGAATGGACAGAAGACGGCTTATTATAACTTTGAATGGATTGATTTCAAAAAAATGAAAGAAGAATTTGGGAAAGAATATTGCTTTATTATTAAGCTTCACCCATTTGTTCATAATGTAGAATCTATTCCAGAAGATGATAATTTTTTCCTTAACATGACACAGGAAAGAGATATTAATGACTTATTACTAGTGACGGATATTTTGATTACAGACTATTCTTCTGTGATTTTCGAAGCTGCGTTATTGAATATTGATACTATTTTTTATGTTCCGGATATAGAAGAGTATACGGCATCAAGAGATTTTTATTATCCTTTTGAGGAGTATATGTTTGGCCAACTTGCAAAAACTAAGGAGGAACTTATCGAAGCAATTAAAGTGCCACAGAATAATAGAGAAAAAAAAGATATGTTTAAAAAGAAATTTTGTGATGCATGTGATGGAAAGTCAACAAAGAGGGTAGTGGATGAGTTAATGACCTCATAAATGTGGTAAGCGAATGAGGCATTTTTAATAACACAAACACTAGAACTTGAAATAATTCCAATGTTCTCATATAATATTATAGATATATCATATTAAAAAAGAAACTATTAATGATATGGTATATTAAAAATATAATGAGGTTGTTCAAAAAGGAAAGAATGAATCGTGAAAATAATATTAAAAATAGGTGTCGTTGTTTTTAACCTTATATACTATGTGTACAAGTTGTTCCCGAGTGAGAATAAAATTGTATTTATAAGCAGACAAAACGATGAACCTTCATTGGATTGCTTGCTTTTATCAAAAGCAATTTGTGATAAAGAAGAAAATATTGAGATTGTTAAAGAGTTTCGGCGTATACCGGACTCTTTTATTGGTAAGATAAAATATGTGTTTTATATGCTTACACGACAAATGTATCTTTTTGCTACATCCAAAGTTGTTATTTTAGATGGATATTGTATTTTGGCAAGCGTATTAAATCATAAAAAGGATCTCAGAATTGTGCAGATGTGGCATGCTATGGGAGCTTTGAAAAAATTTGGATATGCAGCCCTGGGAAATGAAGAAGGAAAAAATCCTGAAATTTCTAAGATACTTCAGATGCATAGAAATTATGATTATGTAATATGTAGTAGTGAGAATTGTGTAAACTATTATGAAGAAGCTTTTCGAATAGAAAAAGAGAAAATTATCATTGCTTCTTTGCCAAGAGTAGATTTGCTTGTAGATTCAAAAAAAATTAGTTTTACACAAGAGAAAATATATAAAACTTACCCGAATCTGAGAAAGAAAAAAAATATTCTGTATGTGCCTACGTTTCGAATGCATGCTAAGATGCAAGAAAAGGTTCAGGATTTAATTGCAAAAATTGATTTAACAAAGTATAATCTCATTGTTAAGTTACATCCTTTAACAAAAGAAAATATGGAATTGGGACAAGTTTTAGAATGTGAAGAATACTCTGCATTAGAGCTTCTTGATGTTGCTAATTATGTGATTTCAGATTATTCTGCATTTATTTTTGAAGTGGCTGTAGCGCAGAAACCATTGTTTTTATATACATTTGATTTAGAAGAGTACATACATCAAAGGGGCTTTTTTATTGATTATTGTAAGGAAATGCCATCGAAACAATATAGATGTGCCGGTGAAGTTGCAAAGGCAATCGAACGAGACGAGTTTGATATGAAAAAAATTAAACAATTTGCGGACAAATATATAGAATATAAGAGTGGATGTTCGCAAAAACTTGCAGATTTTATATGTACATTATATAATAACGATATTGATGAAAATTAGAAGAGGAGAAGAAGCATGGTTTATGGAGTTGTTTTAGCTGGTGGAATAGGAAGCAGAATGGGAAATGTTGAAAAACCAAAGCAATTTTTGCACATTGGGAAAAAACCTATTATTGTTCATACTGTAGAAAAATTTTGTGTGAACAGTCAGATTGAAAAAGTAATTGTTCTTTGTCCGGAACAGTGGGTATCATATACGAAAGATTTGTTGAAAAAATATTTAGGGACAATGGAAGACGTTAGTATTATTCCGGGCGGTAAGAGCAGAAATGATACAATCATGAATGCAATTGATTTTATTGAAAAGAATTATGGGTTGGATGAAGATTCTATTGTTATTACCCATGATGCAGTGCGTCCATTCGTAACACATCGTATTATTGAAGATAATATTAAGGCGGTTGAAGAGGGAGCAGCATGTGATACGGTAATTCCGGCGACAGATACAATTGTAGAAAGTATGGACAATCATGTGATTTCTCAGATACCGGATCGTTCTAAATACTATCAAGGACAAACTCCACAAAGTTTTAAGGCAAAAAGGTTTAAAGATTTATATAATAGTCTGTCAGAAGAAGAAAAACAGATATTAACAGATGCTGCCAAAGTATTTGTTATCAAAGGTGAAAAAGTGACATTAGTGCAGGGAGAGACTTTTAATATTAAAGTGACTTATCCATATGATTTACAAGTGGCTGAGACTCTTTTGGGAGGAGAAAAGAAGTGTTAAATACAGTTTATCGTTTGACAGCGCCGAGAAGATTTGAAGCGCACTTTACAGACATTGATATACAAAGTGAAGATGTATTGGTGAGACCAACTCATTTGTCTATTTGTAATGCAGATCAGAGATACTATCAAGGAAGAAGAGCTAAGGAGATTTTAGCTAAAAAGCTTCCTATGGCGTTGATTCATGAGGCTATAGGCGTAGTAGAGTATGATCCTCAAGGGGAGTTTTCTGTAGGTCAGCGTGTAGTTATGATACCAAATACACCGGTGGAAGAAGATGAAGTTATTGCTGAGAATTATTTAAGGAGCAGTAAATTTCGCGCCAGTGGTTTTGATGGGTTTATGCAAGAATATGTGGCTATGAGACGAGATCGTTTAGTCCCATTGCCGGATGGAATCAATTTAAATGTTGCGGCATTTACAGAATTGGTTTCTGTCAGTAATCATGCGATAAATCGTTTTGAACGTTTTTCGCATGGAAGAAAAAATGTAATTGGAATATGGGGAGATGGGAATCTTGCTTTTATCACATCACTATTGTTGAAAAAGAGATTTCCACAGTCCAAAATACTTATATTTGGAAAAAATGATTACAAAATGAGTGATTTTGTTTTTGCTGATGAAACTTATGATATTACAGATATTCCGCAAAGTGTCTCTGTGGACCATGCGTTCGAGTGCGTGGGAAGAGAAGCGTCTGGTGTAGCTATTAATCAGATTATTGATTGTATTCGACCGGAGGGAACAATCTCTATTCTTGGAGTTTCAGAAAATCCGGTTCCTATTAATACTAGAATGGTGTTGGAAAAAGGGATTTGTGTTTTCGGAAGCAGTAGAAGTGGATATGAAGATTTTAAAGGAACGATTGAACTTTTTCGAGATAATGAAGATATTGTGGAATATTTGGAGAGCCTTATCGGTGAAATTGTTCCGGTGAAAACCGTTAAAGATATGAACTATGCTTTCGATGCGGATATCCGTAAGCAGGGTGGAAAAACAATTATGGTATGGGAAAAATAACCTATACCTAGGGAGGAAGTAGTTGTGTTTAAGAGTATCAAGTATGTATGGCTTGAAAATATACAAAATTTATATAGGATTTATTGTATCGCGAAATATGAATTACTTGCAGATATGAGAGATTCTAAGTTTGGACTTTTTTGGAATTTTGCTTCGCCTGCAATTCAAGTGCTGACATATTGGTTGATTTTTGGTATTGCGTGGAGTAGAAAGCCAATTGGAGGGATTGATTATCTTCCGTGGCTTGTTGTGGGGTATGCAGCGTGGTGGTTTATTCAACCTTGTATTCAGAGTGGATGCAGTGCAGTATTTTCTAAAACAGATGTAATTACTAAGATGAAATTTCCAGTGAGTGTGTTGCCGGCAACTGTGTGTGCTAAAGAATTTTTTAATCACGGATGTATGCTTGTGATTACATTTATTACTTTGCTTGCATGTGGATACACTCCTCACATTTATTGGCTGGGAATGATTTATTATGCGGTTTGTGCATTTGCTTTTGTAGAGGCAGTGTCCCTTATTTTGTCCGTTTTAACAATGCTATGGCGTGATGTGCGAAAATTAATTACTTCCTTAATGAGAATGTTGATGTACTTTTCGCCGGTAATATGGGAATGTCATTTTGCTGAAAGTGTTCCGCATCATAATATGTTAAATACAATTATGAAATTAAATCCAGTGTATTATATCGTAAATGGGTACAGAGACTCGGTTTTTTATTACAAGACGTTTTTGGATCATCCGGCTCAGACGTTATACTTCTGGGGAGTAGTTCTGGTTTTATTTGCAATAGGATGTTCGCTTATGTATAAGTTTAAGACAAAGTTCATTGATATGATATAAGAGGGAAGAGAATGGATAAGAGTAATAATGTTGAATATGCAGTTGAGATGAATCATGTCTCTAAGATATATAAGTTAAAAAAGAAAGATGGAAAAGAGAAGTCTAAAGGACCGAATCATTTTTATGCACTAAAAGATATCAGTTTAAAGATTGAAAAAGGTGATGTAGTAGGAATTCTTGGAACCAATGGTTCGGGTAAATCTACGGTGTCAGTTGTATTAGCTGGAATATCGGATATTGATGAAGGTGATTTGACAATTAATGGAGAACAGGCATTAATTTCTATTAATACAGGCTTGAACCAGCAACTTACAGGACTTGAAAATATCAATGTAAAAGGTGCGTTGCTTGGGTTCAATAAGAAAAAAATTCAAGAAATTACAGAAGATGTGATAGAATTTGCAGAACTTGGAGATTTCTTGTATCAGCCGGTAAAAAAATATTCTAGTGGTATGAAATCTAGACTTGGCTTTTCAATTTCACTGGCACTTAATCCGGATATTTTTATTGTAGATGAAGCGTTGTCTGTTGGAGATAAAGGCTTCGCCCAGAAATGTCTGGATCGTATGAAACAGCTTCGTGATGAAAAGGGTAAGACAATTCTTTTTATTTCTCATTCACTTCCTCAAGTACGAGAGTTTTGTAAAAGTGCAATCTGGATTGAGGGTGGCCGTTTAGTAGAATGTGGAGAAGTAAACGAAGTATGTGATCATTATTCACAGTATGTGGATAAGATGAATAAAATGCCGGATAAAGAAAAAAAGAAGATGCTGGAAGAAAAGTTTAAAGAACGATTGATTGTAGAACAAGAAGCAAAAGGTTTTAGAAAAATTTTAAAGAAAATCGGACTATAGAAGAAAATGAAATGTAGTCTAAATAAATTGAGTAAAAATACATGGGACATCTTGCAGGAATGCTAGGTGTCCCATGTATTTTACTATAAAAGTCAGGAAACACTATACAAAAAGAACCGTAAAAAAATTACGGAAAATATTGCTTATAAAAAATAGTAATGGTACAATCTGTTATATAAGGTGGAGGTGGAGTATGTTAAAATGTTTTAGTGTCCGGAATTTTAAAAATTTTAAAGAAAAAATATCTTTTGATCTTTCCAAACCGTACAATTATGAATTTAATAAAGAAGTGATTAGTAATGGATGTGTTGCTAAGAGCATTATATATGGAATCAACAGTAGTGGAAAATCAAATATGGGATTGGCATTGTTTGATCTGGTTTGTCATTTAACAGATAAAGAACGCCTTACTCGGAGTTATGAATATTATTTGAATATGGATGAGGATAATGATATTGCAGAATTTGAATATGTATTTCAGTTTGAGGGAAAGGAATTGAAGTATCAGTATGGAAAAACATCGCTGGATACATTAGTTTATGAAGCGTTGGAGATTTCCGGAGAAAAAGTGCTGGAGTACAATTATCAATCGAATGATGGGTTTGTGCGACTAGAAGGAGCGGAAACATTAAATAACACTATGAAAAATGATAGTCCTATATCCAGAGTGAAATATGTAAGCAGTAATGCGATTCTGGTTGATAATGCCATTAATAAAGTGTTTCAGAATTTCATGTCATATGTTAATAGGATGTTGCTTTTTTACTCATTGGATCAGAGAGGATATCAGGGCTTTAGTATCGGTGCTGAAAGTGTAGCGCAAGGTATAATAGATAGTGGCTGTTTGGGTGATTTTGAAAGATTTTTAGCAGAAAACAATATATTTTATCATTTGCAAGAAGCTGAAGTTGATGGGCGAAAAGCAATTTATTGTAAATTTAAGAATCGAAGTGCTGATTTTTTTAGAATAGCATCAACAGGAACTAGATCATTGGCATTGTTTTATTATTGGTATGTAAAAATGAAAAGTACTTCACTGGTATATATTGATGAATTTGATGCGTTCTACCATTATGATTTGTCTCGTTCTATTGTAAAACGTATTGCTAAATTAGAGGGAGTACAAGTGATTTTAACAACACATAATCTGAATTTGATGAGCAATGATTTGTTACGTCCAGACTGCTATTTTGTATTAAAAAATAACAGTATAAGAGCACTGCCAGAATTGACGGAAAAAGAAATCAGAAAAGCACATAATCTTCAAAAAATGTATAAAGCGGGGACCTTTGATGGAGAGTAAAGATTATAAAGCGGTTATATATTAGTTATCCAATGGTTGAAGCATTAAGAGATTTTATTCCGGAACAGTGCTCTTTGACAAGGGATTGTTTTAGTAGAATTTCGGATTTTAATGAATATAAAAAGCAATCTGGTAAGTATATCTATAATACACAAATAGGTAAATATGATTTTAAAATGTGGAAAACTATTTTGAATGTATTTGCTATGAGAGTAAGTTGTTTTTGGGATGAAAAAGTCGTATTTGAATATAAGGATTATCAGAATGATGTTTCGCCGCATACCATTTATAAAAAACAGAAAGAATTTATAGAAAACGGAGAAGTTTTTATTCTTAGCGCTTTTCCGGAATTTCTCTTAGATTATTTTCAGGTTAAATTTTGGAATGCTAATATTATATATAGACAATTAAGAAAGGATGGATGCAAACATAGACGAGATTAATAAAGAGTAGTAAACCGGTGCAAAAAACTCTACCCTTGTCATAATTTACAACTTCGTGTATAATACTATGAGTAAAATTATACGGTGGTGAGCAAATGAAAAAACATTTACACAAATTTGAGACGACGTTATGGCTTTTTATTAAAGCTGTTTTTTATATATTATTGATGTTAGCTTTCGTGCGTGTATTTGATGAGGTTAGTATTGGACTTACCAGATTGTCAAGAACTCTCGGTATTACAGTTTCTACCTTTGCAGTAGTTGGATTGCTGTTTTTATCTGTGTATGGAAGATATGATGTGGGGCGCAGAAAAAGTAAACCGATTATTTACTCTATGCTGCTGGCGGTGATCTGTACAGATATTATTACATATCTTCAATTGATGATCATGAAGACCAGTGTAAGTATTAGTAGTTTTCGCTTGAGGAAACCTGCATTATTGCTGGTTGTGATTTTGCTTCAGTTTTTAATTATTGTATTTTTTGCCTATGCAGGAAACTGGTTGTTTTTTAAGATTCACAAGCCGGAACGATGCCTTGTGATTACATCTTCGCAGAAGAGCTTAGATGAAATTGTTTTTGCTATGCAGAAATTTAAAAAGCAATATGCAGTGTCTTCTGTTGTGGATTATAGAAGTACTGAGCTGGAAAGATATATCCGAGATTCGCAGACGGTATTTATGTATAATGTACCGGTGGAATATCGTACAGATATTATGCGTTGGAGCTACAAATATAAGGTGAATGTATATTTCAATCCTGAGATTGAAGATATTATGGAGTTAAATGCAGAACAGTATGTTTTAGACGATGTATTTCTTTTGAATAAAAATGTGAAAGAACTCTCGATGGAACAGCGGGTGATGAAACGGCTTTTGGATATTGGTCTGTCTATTATACTTGGAGTTCTAAGTTCTCCATTTTGGCTGTTAGGTATGATAGCGGTGAAATTGTATGATGGAGGACCGGTCTTTTTCAAGCAGGAGCGTGCAACGATTCATGGCAGAAGATTTCAGTTGTATAAGCTTCGTACAATGAAGCCAAATAGTGTGAATTATTCGGCGAAAAAGGATGATGATCGCATTACGAAGCCAGGGAAATTTTTGCGGCGCACGAGAATTGACGAGCTGCCTCAGTTGTTGAATGTGCTGAAGGGTGATATGACATTTGTAGGTCCTCGCCCTGAGATGATCAAGAATGTAGAGTCCTATACAAAGGAACTTCCCGAATTCGAGTATCGTTTGCGGATGAAAGCGGGACTAACTGGTTACGCCCAGATTACAGGAAAATATAATACGACACCGAAAGATAAACTTGTCATGGATATGATGTATATCGAACAATTCAGCATACTAAAAGATATTCAGCTTATTTTTCAGACGGCGATCGTTTTGTTGAAATCTGATAGTACGGAAGCTTTCGATAAGAAATCAAGACATTGTCCGTATAAGTTTGTTAGTTGGGAAGAGGAAAAGGAAAAGGGAAAGGACGCTCCATAGGAGTGTCTTTTCTTCTTTTATATACATTTTGAAAAAAATCACTTGTCCTGTCGATAATAATAGTGTATTATATTTTGGGAATATCAAAAAACAGCAAAAAACAATGATAAAAGAGGAAATGAGGAGAATCATGTCCAGAAAAAGACGTAGAAGACGTGGAAGAAGAAAAAGCTGGTTTGGCCGCTTGAGTGTTGGAAAGAAAGTCGGAGTAGTATTGGCAGGAGTGCTGATCTGCGTGATGATGAGTGGCGTTGTGTTTGTAGCAGCCAAATTAGGCAGGTTGGATACGCAGGAAATTAAGACAGAAGATATTGTAGTAAATAAAGAAGCGGAGAAAGCCGGAAAAGGGTATACGAACTTCGCGGTGTTCGGAATTGACTCCAGAAGTGGAGAATTAGAGCAGGGGACACGAAGTGATACGATCATTATTGCCAGCTTGAATAATAAAACAAAAGAAGTACGTATGGTTTCAGTATATCGTGATACGTTGTTAAATGTAGGAAATGGAGAGATTTCCAAATGTAATGCAGCGTATAGCTATGGTGGTCCGACACAGGCTATTAATATGCTGAATGAAAATCTGGATCTGAATATCCAGGATTTTGTTACAGTAGACTTTGCGGCTGTGGCGGAAGCAATTGATATGCTCGGCGGTGTGGAAATAGATGTGCAGCCGGAAGAGATTCGACCGATGAATAAATACATCAGTGAGACTGCGCGAGTGGCAGACAAAGAGGGGAATCTTATTCAGGAGGCTGGATTACAGCAATTAGACGGTGTTCAGGCAACAACTTATGCGCGTATCCGTTCAACAGCGGGAGGAGATTTTAAACGTGCAGAGAGACAGCGGACAGTAATTGAGAAAATCGTGGAAAAAGTTCAAAAATCTGATCTTGCAACGATTAATAAAATGATTGACGAATTGCTTCCTACAATTAAAACAAGTTTATCTGCTGCGGAAATTTTATCCTATGCAAAAAGCTTTACTGAGTACAAATTGTGCGAATCAAGCGGGTTCCCATCTGCCAAGACAACAGATACAATTTCAGGGCTCGGAAGTGTGGTTATTCCTGTCACATTAGAAGACAATGTGTTAGAACTCCATAAATTCCTTTATACGGATGTTGAGGAAGCCGGGGAAGAGGAAGAAAATTATCAACCGTCAGAGGATGTGATGAGGGTGAATGATAAAATTGTGTCGATTGTGGGACCAAGGACACCGATGGCAGAAGAGAAGAAAGAAGAACCTGAGACGAGAGAAGCTGTGGAAGATACAAGTCCAAAAATGCAGTTTGAAGTGGTTGAATAGAGTGAAAGGTACAAGCGGGGCAGTAATTGCCCCGCTTTGGTAATAATTATGTATGATTATTTGATTGTAGGAGCTGGTTTATTCGGCTCCGTGTTTGCTTATGAAGCTGGTAAAAAAGGGAAATCCTGTCTTGTGGTGGAGAAGAGAGACCACATCGGGGGAAATATTTATACAGAAGAAGTAGAAGGCATTAACGTCCACAAATACGGTGCGCACATTTTCCATACAAGTGATAAGAGAATTTGGCAATATATGCAGCAATTTGCGGAATTTAACCGATACACGAATAGTCCGGTGGCAAATTATAAGGGTGAGATCTATAATCTGCCTTTTAACATGAATACATTTAATAAGCTGTGGGGTGTTGTTACTCCAAATGAGGCGAAAGACAAGATTCAAAAGCAAGTGGAAGCGTATAGAACTTCGAATCCTAAGAATCTGGAAGAACAGGCGTTGAATCTTGTGGGAAAAGATATTTATGAGAAGCTGATCAAAGGTTATACCGAGAAACAATGGGGGCATAGAGCGACAGAGCTTCCGCCGGAGATTATTAAGAGAATTCCGGTTCGATACACTTATGACAATAATTATTTCAATGATCTCTATCAAGGGATTCCTGTTGGAGGCTATACCGCAATTATTGAAAAAATGCTGGAAAAAGCAGATGTGAGGCTGCATATCGATTATTTAAGCCAGAAGGAAGAATTGGATGAGCTGGCTCATAAGATAGTCTATACAGGACCGGTGGATGCTTATTATGATTATTGCTACGGAGAATTGGAATACCGAAGTGTCTCTTTTGAAACGGAAGTTTTAGAGGAGGAGAACTATCAAGGGAATGCAGTAGTGAATTATACAGAATATGAAGTACCTTACACGAGGATTATTGAGCATAAGCATTTTGAATTTGGCACACAAGAAAAGACAGTGATCTCCAAAGAATATCCGGCAGCATGGAAAAAGGGAGAGGAACCTTATTATCCGGTCAACAACGAGAAAAACAATGCGTTATACCAGAAATATGCGGCGCTCGTCTCAAAAGAAGCAAAGGTGGTCTTTGGAGGAAGACTTGGCACATATCAGTATATGGATATGCACAATGTTGTTGCAGAAGCGCTTCGGCTTGCACTTTCTGTCGAAATATAGTAGAATAGTATAAATTGTGTAGATTAATAAATAAAAGTGAGGCTTGTTATGGCGAAGAGAGGCAATAGACAGCTGAAAGCTGTTCAGGCTGCAAAAGCGCGTAAGAAACGAAGAAACCGAAGAAAAAAACGAGCGATGATTTTAATTGCAGAAGTTATAATTCTTCTGCTTTTGTCAGGAACCGCTTATGTAATGGCGAAGTATGATAAGTTTCAGAGAGTAGATATTAATTCGGATGATATTAAGGTCAATGAAGGAGTCAAGCTGGAAGGCTATACGACCATGGCTCTCTTTGGAGGAGATTCAAGAGAAGGACAGCTAGAAGCCGGAACTCATGCTGATACAATCATCATTGCTGTGATGGATCATGACAAAAAAGAAATACGGATGGCATCTATTTATAGAGATACATTATTAGAACAGGAAGATGGATCTTACAATAAAGCGAATTATGCATATTTTTCCGGAGGACCGGTAGATGCGATCAATATGCTGAATAAAAATCTGGATCTTAATATTGAAGACTATGCAACGGTAGATTTTAAAGCGATGGCAGATGTGGTTGACCTTATCGGCGGAATCGAAATTGATGTTACTGACGCAGAAGCAAATATGCTGAATAAATATTTGGGCGAAACTGCAAAGGCGGCGAATAAGGAAGCGCATAAGCTGTCAGGGGGCGGAACATATAATTTGGATGGTCCGCAGGCGGTTACTTATGCACGTCTTCGTAAGTTGGAAGGCGGAGATTATAAGCGGACAGAGCGTCAGAGACTTGTAATACAGAAGATATTTGAAAAAGCGGTTAAGATGGATGTCGGAACGCTGAATAAGATTGTGGATACCGTTTTTCCACAAGTGTCGACCAGCTTTACGCTGAAGGAGATCGTGAACCTTGGAACTGCGGGAATTACATACAAGTTAGCAGATAGTACGGGGTTCCCGTTCGATAGAGACGACAGCGTCAGATATCAGGGAGCGTCTGTTGTCATTGCGCAGGGACTTGCTGAAAATGTACAGGAACTTCACGAATTTTTGTATCCAAGTGAGGAAACGTATGAGGTTTCGTCTACAATACAGAGTATTTCCGATGATATTATGAATACGACAGGCGTGACACGCCCGCCGGAAATGGATGAGGAGCCCGATGAAGGAGAAGAGGCTTCCGATGCAACAACAGCAGAAGGAATTGATTCGGAAGATGTTAATTCAGAAGAATAATAAAGTTCTATCACTTAACGTATGAAAATATACTATGGAAAACATAGGAGGAAAGAATGATCATGAAATTAATGAAGAAAATTAGTGCGATTTTATTAACGCTTTGTCTGTGCATCCCTTGTTTCTCGCTGGTTGCGCATGCGGCAGACGGCAAGATTTCTTTTACAGATCCGGAGACGGCAGTCGGAGAGATGGTGGAGGTAAAGTGTGTACTTCGCTCCTCCGGTGGCAGTATGGGAGACATAGAAGTACAGCTTGCTTTCGACAGTGAATATTTAAGCTTCCAGTCCGGCGACGGTGTGGAAGCGGCAGACGGAAGTCTGACATACAAAGGGGACGGCGGTTCTTCTGAGATTTCTTTTACCGTGAAGTTTCAGGCGTTAAAAGAAGGACAGACACAGATTACAGTAAACAGCGCTTCTGTTGCATCCGGTAGTGGCGACAGCTTAACGCTTACAGAGGGAAAATCTACAGTTAAGATCGCAGAAGGTGACCCTTCTAAGATTGTTCAGACAGAAACAACGTCCACAGGAGCAGGAGATAAAGAAGTAGAAGTAAACGGGGAAAAATATACGCTGACAGATGCTTTTGCTGATGCAGATATTCCGGCCGGCTACTCCAAGACAACGGTTTCTTTAGACGGAGAAGATCGTCAGATGGTAGCAAATGAATCTGGCGCAGTGACACTTGGTTATTTGAAGGATGCAGAAGGCACAGGTGATTTTTTCCTGTACAATACAGAGAATGCTACATTTTCACCTTATGAAGAGGTGTCAATCTCTGATACAACTTCTATTATTGTGCTCAGTGATACCTCTAATGTGAAGCTTCCAAAACAGTACAAGGAAGCAAAGCTTACATTAAATGAGAAGGAATTCCCGGTATGGCAGGACAGCAGCAAAGAAGATACTTATGTAATCTATGCGATGAACAATAATGGTGAGACAGGATATTATCAGTATGATCCGAGTGAAAATACATACCAGAGAGTGGAAATCAGCTCTGACGATGAAGATTCATCTAAGAAGAACACGGGAATCCTTGGAAAGATTCAGAATTTCATCGAGAAGCACCTTGCATTGATCGTGCTGGTTGGCGGTCTTGGTGGAATCATTATTCTTGTTGTGTTGATCGTGCTTGGTGTAAAACTTCATAACCGCAATGCGGAGTTGGATGAGTTATATGATGAGTACGGTATCGACGAAGAAGAGGATGAACCGGAAGAGCCTGTGAAAGAGAAAAAGGGAGGCTTATTTGGAAAGCGCAAGAAAGACGAAGATGAGTTTGAGGCGTATGAGGAATCTTCATTTGATGAGGATGATTTCGAGGATGACTTTGAAGATGATTATGAAGATGAATACGAAGACGACTTTGAAGATGATTTCGGGCGTGAAGAGCGTTTTGATACTGTAGAATTGTCAAGTTTTGAAGCGGATGAAGATGTGTTCGCTGGCTATGACAGAAGAGATGAATTGACCATTGACGATTTGGATGATCTTCTTGGAGAACAGCCGAAGAAACGTGGCCATATCGAAGCAGATGATGCGTTTAAGGTAGACTTCATTGATCTGGACTAAGCGTAGTCGAAAGAAATAAAAAGTAAAAGTATGAAAAAAGCGGATTCTCCGAATACGCCGGGTTTTGGCGGTTTGGGGAATCTGTTTTGTGTTATAATCCGAAAATAAGGAGAAGGAGTTTGTAGTATGGATCAGAGGTGTCCGAAAATCTGTTATCAGAAGAAAGAAGACGGTTTGACGGTGACCGCTTGTTATGGCATAGACGGACAGATCTATCTGCCGGATGAGCTTGGAGGTGAGCCGATTACTGCGATCGCACCTTATGCGTTCTCTGACCGGGAGCCGGAGGAGGGAGATCTCTGTTGGATGGAGGAAGGTGCAGAAGCTCTGTCGGGACTTCATCGTCTGAATATGGAGGCGGTAACCGAAATTCGGCTTCCGCGCGGAGTGCGCGAGATTGGCCGGTATGCTTTTTATCGCTGTCGAAATTTAAGAAAGCTGGTTTTATCGGATGCTCTTCGTGAAATTGGTGGTGGCGCGCTGACCGGATGCCGGATACGGGAAGTAGAGATTCATTTTGCAAATGGAGAACAATCAGCGCTTCCTTCTATTTTGGATGAAATGCGTTATCGAATTCTGGCAAGACTTTATTATCAGGAAGGGAAGACTGCGCAGGTGCTTTTTCCAGAGCATTATGAGGAGGCGGTGGAGAATACGCCGGCACGGATTCTTTATACCAGTCATCATGGAGCGGGAGGATATTACCGTCAGTGCTTTTATAATCGTGCTCTTGATTATGGGAAATATGATGAGCTTCTCCCAAGAGCGATTGCAGAGGAATCGGAAGAAACGGTGCTTCATCTGGTTCTTGGAAGGCTTCGCTATCCTTATCAGTTGTCAGCGAAGGCAGAGGAGAGTTATCGGGAGTATCTGGCGGGACATCTTAAGACTGCGGCGCGGATGTTAGTGGAAGAAGAAGACATGGAAGGGCTTCGCTTTTTCTCGGAAAAAGACTTGTGGACAAGACCGAGTATTAACGCTGCGCTTGAACGGGCGGCAGAATTAAAGAAGACGGAGATTACCGCCTTACTTACAGAAGAGAAGGCATTAAAGTTCCGTGCGAAAAAGAAGAGTTTTGAATTATAGAGAGGAAGAATTGTGGAAAAGGAGACGCTTACCAGTCAGCTGGAAACCATTGGAGAGCAGATTTTGATGGTTTCCAGAAATGAATTATATTTAAAAATGCGGTTTATGGATGTGGCGCTTTCCGGTTACGCTTTTGTGATGGATATCGGTCTGGAAACTATCGGCACGGATGGGTTGGCGATTTATTATCATCCTCAGTATTTGGGCGGTCTGTTTCGAGAAGACAGGATTCTGGTGAACCGAATCTATCTCCATATGGTGCTTCATGGGATTTTTCGACATATGTTAAGGAGACAGGGGAGAGAAGAGCGGTTATATAATCTTTCCTGTGATATTGCTGTAGAGTCCATCATTGACGGAATGAACTACCGGTGTGTGTTAAGATCCAGGTCTTATATAAGGAGACAGATGTACGCTGATCTTAAGAGACAGATGAAGGTGCTGACCGCAGAGAAAATCTATCAGTTTCTGGATGCACAGGGGCTTAAGGAAGCTGAACTGGAACGTTTGGAGCGTGATTTTTGCGTGGACAGCCATCAATATTGGCCGGAGGATGACAAGAAGAAGCGCCAGGAGATTGAGAATCAGTGGCAGGGTATCAGCGAACAGATGGAGACGGACATGGAGACATTTTCCAAGGAGGCATCTTCAGAATCAGGAAGTCTTGTGGATCAGATCCGGGTAGAAAACAGACAGCGTATGGATTACCGTGAGTTTCTTCGAAAGTTTTCGGTACTAAAGGAAGAGATTGGAGTAGACGATGACAGTTTTGACTATAATTTTTACAGTTATGGTCTTCGAGTATACGGGAATATGCCGTTAATTGAGCCTCAGGAATGGAAAGAGGTGCAGAAGGTCGAAGAGTTTGCGGTTGTGATCGACACATCCATGTCTTGTTCCGGTGAACTGGTCAGAAAATTTCTGGAAGAGACTTATGGTGTGTTAAGCGAAAATGACAGCTTTTTCAGGAAGGTGAATATTCATATTATTCAGTGTGACGATAAGGTGCAGGAAGATAAAGAAATTACCTTTGAGGAAGATTTGAAGTCGTACATGGAGAATCTGACGTTAAAGGGCGAAGGAGGAACGGATTTCCGTCCGGCATTTGCTTATGTAGAGCGTCTGGTGAAAGAGCATGTATTTTCGAATCTCAGGGGGCTTTTGTATTTTACAGACGGACAGGGAACTTACCCGGCGAAGATGCCTGCCTTTGAGACAGCGTTCGTGTTTCTGAAGGAAGATTATGAGGATATGGAAGTTCCGTCGTGGGCGGTAAAATTGATATTGGAGGAGAGCGACATTTATGAATATTAAGCGGGCAAAAATAGAAATTAAAAATGCCATAGAGGCGTATTTACAAAAGGACGATTTTGGCGAATATACGATTCCGGCAATCCGGCAGCGGCCGATTCTTCTGATGGGTCCTCCGGGAATCGGAAAGACACAGATCATGGAACAGATTGCCAGAGAGTGTGAGATTTCGCTGGTGGCGTATACGATCACGCATCACACGAGGCAGAGTGCGGTGGGGCTTCCTTTTATTGAGAAGAAATGTTATGGAGGCAGAGAATATTCGGTGACGGAATACACCATGAGTGAGATCATTGCTTCTGTCTACGAGAAGATAGAGGAAACCGGTGTAAAAGAAGGCATTCTCTTTATTGATGAGATCAACTGCGTGTCGGAGACTTTGGCTCCTGCCATGCTGCAATTTCTTCAATGTAAGACGTTTGGAAACCAGAAGGTTCCGGAAGGATGGATCATTGTAGCTGCAGGAAATCCGCCGGAATATAATAAGTCTGTGCGTGATTTTGACATTGTGACATTGGATCGAATCAAGAAGATCGAAGTGGAAGAAAATTATGATGTATGGAAGGAATATGCGTATCGTGCGCAGATCCATCCGGCGATCCGCTCTTATCTGGAGCTTAAGAAAGAGAATTTCTATAAGATGGAGACAAGTGTAGACGGACGGGAATTTGCCACAGCAAGAGGCTGGGAGGACTTGTCGGAACTTCTGAAGGCTTACGAGGTGCTTGGGAAAAAAGCAGACCGTGAAGTGGTGCATCAGTATATTCAGCACTGGAGAATTGCCAAGGATTTTGCAGTGTATCTGGAACTGTTTGAAAAATATAAAAAGGATTATGGTCTGGAGCATATTTTGGAAGGACATTTCGACCGCACTGCTATGGAGCAGATTAAAACAGCGTCCTTTGATGAGAGGCTTAGTGTGGTAGGAATGTTAATGGGGAAATTGTCTGGTCTATTTAAAGAATGTTATCGGGCGGACAAGTATGTGACCATGCTTTACGAGGCGCTCAAGCGCTATAAGGAGAGCGGGCAGCTTGATCTGGTGTGCAGGGAAGTGTCGGAGGAATATGAACGTCTGCGAAAAGCAGAGCGGCTCTCGAAGGAAGAAGACCATATTTGGAAGAAAGTAGTGTCCAAGCTTTCCGAATATCAGTTTATGACGGTTCGGGATCATCTTGGCAAAGAGGAAGGATTTGCCGCGGTGAAGGAAGCCTTTGAACAGGAAGTAGACGGACGACAGCAATTATTTGACCGGACGGGAAGTGCTCTTGATCATACGTTTGATTTTCTGGAGGAGACAGGGCTGACCGGTCAGGAAATGGTCGCATTTATTGCAGAGCTTAATACGGATTATTACAGTATCCAGTATTTAAAGGAAAATGATTGTGATAAATACTATATGTACAACAAACGTCTGCTCTTTGATGAACAGCAGGAGAAGATTTTGGGACAGTTAGAGGATGTGGAGAAGCAACTTAGCGGGATAGAACTTTTGAAGGAGTAACAGAAGATGGGAATTGTGGAATTATTTTTAATTGCAGTCGGTCTGTCTATGGACGCCTTCGCGGTATCTGTCTGTAAAGGGCTTGCCATGAGGCGTTGTACATGGAAGAAAGGTGTAATCGTTGGCTTGTATTTTGGCGGTTTTCAAGCATTAATGCCGCTTCTTGGATATGCGCTTGGTGTGCAGTTTAAAGAGGTTATTACTTCCATTGACCACTGGATTGCTTTTATTCTGCTTGGGCTGATCGGGATTAACATGGTTCGAGAGACGCTGGGAAGCTGTGAGGAATGTGAAGAAGGGGATGAATCCCTCGACGTTCGGACAATGCTTGGACTTGCCATTGCCACAAGCATTGATGCGCTTGCAGTGGGAGTGACGTTTGCATTCCTTCAAGTGCAGATTGTGCCTGCAGTGTGCTTTATCGGCGGAATCACATTTACTTTATCAGCGGCAGGTGTTAAAATAGGAAATATATTCGGAACGAAATATAAATCAAAGGCAGAGCTTGCAGGAGGCGTGATCTTGATCCTGATGGGAGGCAAGATTTTACTGGAGCACTTAGGCATTTTGTTTTAAAAGGAGATTAATATTATGAAATGGAATCAGTTTCGTTTAAAGACGACAACAGAAGCAGAAGATATTGTCAGCAGTATGTTAAATGATCTTGGGATCGAGGGAGTGCAGATTGAGGATAAAATTCCTCTTACTCAGCAGGATAAAGAGCAGATGTTTGTAGACATTTTGCCGGATATCCCGGAGGATGACGGAACAGCATATCTTACCTTTTATCTGGATCAGGATGTGGATACCGTCCAGATTCTGGGAGAGGTTCGTCAGGAATTAGAAGACATGAGAAATTATGTGGATGTGGGAGAGTGTACCATCGAAGAGTCTGAGACAGAGGATGTAGACTGGGTGAATAACTGGAAGAAATATTTCCATCAGTTTTATATCGATGACATTCTTGTGATCCCGTCATGGGAAGATGTGAAGACAGAGGACAGTGACAAGATGGTGATCCACATTGATCCGGGTACTGCGTTTGGAACCGGAATGCATGAGACTACCCAGCTCTGTATCCGTGCGCTTCGTAAATACACGAAGAAGGATGCACTTGTTCTGGATGTGGGATGCGGAAGTGGTATTTTAGGAATGCTGGCGTTAAAATTCGGTGCAGGTCATTCGATTGGAACAGATCTTGATCCGTGTGCCATTGACGCTACTCACGAGAATATGGAAGTCAATGGAATCGGAAAAGACCAGTATGAAGTTATGATCGGGAATATTATTGATGACAAAGCGGTGCAGGATCAGGTTGGCTATGAGAAATATGACATTGTGGCGGCAAATATTCTGGCAGATGTGCTGGTGCCTCTGACTCCGGTGATCGTACATCAGATGAAACCGGGAGCTGTGTATATTACAAGCGGTATCATTGACGATAAAGAAGAAGTTGTGGTAGAAGCAGTGAAGGTTGCAGGACTTACGGTGTTGGAAGTAAACCATCAAGGAGAGTGGGTGTCTGTGGTTGCTAAGAAAGAGGAGTAGAAGATGCAGCATTTTTTTGTAACGCCGGATCAAGTGGAAGACGCGAGGATTATTGTAGAAGGTTCGGATGTCAATCATATGAAGAATGTCCTTCGCTTGCGTCTCGGTGAAGAAGTGATGGTAAGTGATGGAAATAATCTGTCTTATTTATGCAAAGTTGAAGATTATGAAGAGGATCGGGTGATTCTTGGGATACAGGAGACGAAGGAGGCAGACACAGAGTTACCGTCGAAGGTTTATTTGTTTCAGGGACTTCCCAAAGGTGACAAAATGGAGCTGATCGTCCAGAAGGCGGTAGAGCTTGGAGTCTGCGAAGTGATTCCGGTTGCTATGAAGCGGTCTGTTGTGAAGCTGGATCAGAAAAAAGCGCAGAAGAAATGTGCTAGGTGGCAGGAGATTGCCAGAAGTGCGGCAAAACAGGCGGGGCGCGGTTATATCCCGAAGGTACATGAGGTGTTATCCTACCGGGAGGCACTTGCATACTCCGAGCAGCTTGACAGAGTGCTTCTGCCTTATGAGCTGGCGGAAGGAATGAAAGAAACGAAGAAAGTGATCACTTCTATACTTCCGGGGCAGTCTGTGGGAATCTATATCGGACCGGAAGGCGGTTTTGAGAAAGAAGAAGTTGATCGGGCTTTGGAACAGGGTGCAGAAGTGATCACCCTTGGGAAACGGATTCTTCGCACAGAGACAGCAGGACTTGCCGCGCTGGCGGTGTTGATGTTCCATTTGGAAGGGTAGTTACATACTTTAATAACAAGAAAAAGAATGAGGAAGTAGATAGCATGAGAGAAATATATCTGGACAATTCTGCGACGACCAAAGCTTATGAGAGCGTGGGAGAGCTTGTATACAAAGTCATGTGTGAAGATTACGGGAATCCGTCTTCCAGGCATGTAAAGGGAGTGACAGCGGAAGGTTATATCAAAGATGCAAAGGAAATACTGGCGAAGCTTATGAAAGTACAGGAAAAAGAGATTTTCTTTACTTCCGGCGGAACAGAGAGCGATAATCTGGCGCTTATGGGGGCGGCAAGAGCCAACAGACGCGCAGGAAATCATCTGATCACTTCTTCCATTGAACATCCGGCCATTATCAATACGATGCGCCATCTGGAGGAAGAAGGTTTCCGTGTGACATTTCTTCCGGTAGATAAATACGGACGGATTGAGCTTTCCGCATTAAAAGAAGCACTCTGTCCGGAGACGATTCTGGTGTCTGTCATGTATGTGAACAACGAAGTGGGTTCGGTACAGCCCATTCAAGAGGCGGCTTCTATGGTAAAGGCTTATAATCAGAATATTCTGTTCCACGTGGATGCGGTGCAGGGATTCGGTAAATACAGGATCTATCCAAAACGGTTAAAGGTGGATATGTGTTCGATCAGTGGACATAAGATTCACGGGCCAAAAGGGATCGGCGCGCTCTATGTAGACAGCCATGTGAAGATACAGCCGATTGTATTTGGCGGTGAACAGCAAAGGAATGTCCGTTCCGGTACGGAAAATGTCCCCGGTATTGCGGGACTTGGGCTTGCGGCAAAGACCATTTACGATCAGCTGGATGAGAAAGTGGAGCGGATGCGGAAATTGAAGGAACATTTTATCGAAGGGGTATTGAAGATTGAAGATACAGTGATCCACGGACTTCCTGATGCAACTTCTGCGCCGCATATCATCAGCGTAGGATTTGCAGGTATCCGAAGCGAAGTGCTCCTGCATGCGCTGGAAGAAAAAGGAATCTATGTATCTTCCGGTTCAGCCTGTGCGTCCAACCACCCGCAGGTCAGCGGTGTGTTAAAGGGAATCGGAGCAAAACAGGAATTTTTGGACGCTACCCTTCGCTTCAGTCTGTCAGAATTTACGACGTTAGAAGAGATTGACTATACATTGGATACCCTTTATAATATAGTACCGATACTTCGAAAATATACCAGACGGTAGAGAGAAGATCGTCTGATCAAAGGAGAAATAAGGAATGAAATTTCATACATTTTTATTAAAATACGGAGAAATTGGATTAAAAGGTAAAAATCGTTATCTGTTTGAAGATGCGTTAGTGCGTCAGATTCGTTTTGCATTGAAGGATGTGGACGGGAATTTTCAGGTACACAAATCTCAGGCGAGAATTTATGTGGACTGTGAAGGAGAATACGATTATGAGGATACGGTAGAACATTTGCAGAGAGTGTTTGGTCTTGTGGGAATCTGTCCGGTTGTCCGCATGGAGGATCAGGGCTTTGAGCAGTTGAAAAAAGATGTGGTTGCTTATATGGACGAAATGTATCCGGATAAGAATCTGACCTTCAAGGTGGAGGCAAGAAGAGCGAAAAAATCTTACCCGAAGACGTCCATGGAGATCAACTGTGATCTGGGAGAAGCAATCCTTGACGCATTTCCGGAGACAAAGGTTGATGTGCATAAGCCGGATGTCCTCCTGAATGTGGAAGTCCGTCAGGAGATCTATGTCTATTCTCAGATTATTCCGGGAGCCGGTGGTATGCCGGTAGGAACTGCCGGAAAGGCAATGCTTCTGTTATCCGGCGGAATTGACAGCCCGGTGGCAGGATATATGATCGCAAAGCGCGGTGTCGGTATTGAAGCGACTTATTTCCATGCACCTCCGTACACGAGTGAGCGTGCGAAACAAAAAGTAGTGGATCTTGCGAAGATCGTATCCAGATATTCCGGTCCGATCAAGCTTCATGTGGTGAATTTTACAGATATCCAGCTGTATATCTATGATCAGTGTCCACACGATGAATTGACGATCATCATGCGTCGATATATGATGCGGATTGCAGAGCATTTCGCGAAGAAAGACGATTGCCTTGGAATGATCACAGGAGAAAGCATTGGTCAGGTAGCAAGTCAGACGATGCAGAGTCTTGCGGCTACGAATGATGTATGTACGTTACCGGTATATCGTCCGGTGATCGGATTTGATAAGCGGGATATTGTAGAGATCGCGGAGAAGATTGATACATTTGAGACATCTATCCAGCCGTTTGAGGATTGTTGTACCATCTTTGTGGCAAAGCACCCGGTGACGAAGCCGAATATTGAGGTGATCCGCCGCTCTGAGGAGAAGCTGGCAGAGAAGATTGATGAGATGATGAAGACTGCTATTGAGACTGCAGAGATTATTGAAGTGCAGGCATAAAAAAAGAATGTGCTCCGGCACATTCTTTTTCAAGCTTGTTATACGAGATAAGGATTTAATACCTGAAGGACATTTTCAGCCTCTTCTCCTTCTGCGTGGATATTAAGATCAATATCTTTAGAAAGATCTAAACTGAAGATACCCATGATAGACTTAGCGTCAATCACGTATCTGCCGGATACAAGATCAAAATCGTAATCGTATTTGGTAATGTCATTTACAAATGACTTTACTTTGTCGATAGAATTTAAAGAAATTTTAACTGTTTTCATCGGAACATACCTCCTTGGTTTTGTTTTGTTCTATACCTATCTTAGTTTTAAGAATGAAAAAAGTCAAGAATGAATTGTAAAAGAAAGGAAATATACAGGGTTATGAAGAAAGTAGCGCTGCACAATCTTGGATGTAAAGTAAATGCCTATGAGACTGAAGCTATGCAGGAATTGTTAGAAAAAAGCGGATATGAGATCGTGCCTTTTCAGGAGGGCGCAGATATTTACATTATCAATACTTGCACTGTGACCAATATCGCAGACCGTAAATCAAGGCAGATGCTCCACAGGGCGAGAAAGATGAATCCGGATGCCATTGTTGTGGCGACAGGATGCTATGTCCAGACGGAGAAGGAGCAGGTGGACGAGTGTATTGATATTGTTGTGGGAAATAACAGGAAGCATGATATTGTAAATATATTAGAGTCTTATCATTCTGGTTTGAAAAGGGAGATCATAGATATTAATGACACGAAGGAATATGAGGAATTAAGCCTTGATAAAACAGCAGAGCATACGAGGGCGTATCTGAAAGTTCAGGATGGATGTAATCAGTTCTGTTCCTATTGTATTATTCCTTATGCGAGAGGCCGTGTGAGAAGCCGTGCGTTGGAAAGTGTTGTAAAGGAAGTGAAGGCGCTGGCGGCAAATGGTTATCAGGAAGTGGTCCTTACCGGAATCCATCTGAGCTCTTACGGGGCCGATACAGGAGAAAGTCTTTTGTCTTTGATTCTTGCGGTTCATGAAGTGGAAGGAATCAAAAGGATTCGTCTGGGGTCTCTGGAGCCGAGAATCATCACAGAGGAATTTGCAAAGACAATCTCCGGTCTTCCGAAAATGTGCCCGCATTTTCATTTATCCTTACAGAGTGGCTGCAATGCTACGCTGAAGCGGATGAACCGCAGATATACTGCACAGGAATATTATGAGAAATGCGAGCTCCTTCGGAAATATTTTGACCATCCGGCGCTTACGACTGATATTATTGTAGGTTTCCCTGGGGAGACAGAGGAAGAATTTGAAGAGTCCAGAGCATTTGTGGACAAAGTCAGCTTCTATGAGACTCATGTATTCAAATATTCCAGACGGGAAGGAACGAAGGCGGCTGTGATGAGGGATCAGGTGCCGGAACCTGTGAAAGCGGCAAGAAGCAAGGTGCTTCTTGAGCTGAATGAGAAGAAGCGTGCAGCTTACGAAGAGCGTTTGATCGGAACAACGCAGGAAGTGCTTATGGAAGAGCAAATGGAGATTGACGGTATCATCTGTCAGGTGGGACATACGAAAGAGTATGTGAAGATTGCATATGAGACGGAGGAGAATCTGTCGAATCAGATCGTAGATGTAGAAATTGAGAGTCATTTGCAAATCAAACATTGAATTTTCAATCGTAATAAGTTAAAATAAACTGTAAAGTATTTTTGGAGGACGTGAGTATATGAAAGATTTAAGCAATACACAGTTTTTTCAGGTAGAAAGCGGTCCGCAGATTCAGGCAAAAGATATTCTGGAGATCGTGTACAAGGCGCTGAGCGAAAAAGGCTACAATCCGGTGAACCAGATCGTGGGTTATATCATGTCAGGGGACCCTACTTATATTACCAGTTATAATGGGGCAAGAAGTCTGATTATGAAGATGGAGCGCGATGAGCTGGTAGAAGAGATGCTTAAGACGTATATCAAGCATAATCAGTGGGGATAATATCTATGAGAATCATGGGGCTGGATTATGGTACGAAGACGGTTGGTGTAGCGATCAGCGATGCGCTTGGGATTACTGCTCAGGCAGTCGAGACAATTACCCGGAAAGAGGAGAATAAGCTTAGGAAGACTTGTGCAAGGATTGAGGAACTGATCAAAGAATATGAGGTCGGCAAAATCGTGCTGGGACTTCCCAAGCATATGAACAATGATATCGGAATAAGAGCTGAAGCGGCGATAGACTTCGGCGAGATGTTGAAGAGACGGACAGGCCTTGACGTTGTGATGTGGGACGAGAGACTGACAACTGTGTCTGCAGAACGGACGTTGATGGAGAGTAAAATAAGACGCGAAGATCGTAAGAAATATATTGATAAGATTGCGGCAGTCTTTATATTGCAAGGTTATTTGGATGCACAGGATTCGTAAGATTCGTGAGGTGTTATTTTGATGGAAAAGATTAAGTTTATGTCTGAGGAGATGCAGGAAACAGATTTTTATGTGTTGGAGCAGACAAAAGTAAATGGAGTGTCTTACATTTTAGTGACGGATTCGGAGGAAGACGACGCGGAATGTTTAATTTTAAAAGATACATCAGCAGAAGAGGATAAGGAAAGTGTCTACGAGATCGTGGAAGATGCGACAGAGCTTGGCGCGGTTTTGAAGATATTTGAGGAACTACTGGAAGATATTGAGATTGAAAGGTAAGAGCTTATGTCTATCAGTCAGGAAAAATTCAAAAAAATGCTGAAAGAAAAAGGTCTAAAAGTAACGAACCAGCGGTTACTTGTATTAGAGGTACTGGCAGACAATCGTCACAGACATTTGACTGCGGAAGATATCTATGAGCTGGTAAGAGAAGATTACCCGGAGATAGGACTGGCGACTATTTACCGGACCGTACAGTTGTTATTAGAAATGCAGTTGGTTGACCGGATCAATCTGGATGATGGATGCGCACGTTATGAAATCGGCGAGGTTTATGATGGAAAGAATAAGCATCACCACCATCATTTGATCTGCAGGACATGTGGAAAGATAACCCCTTTCAAAGATGATCTGCTGGAAGAGCTGGAACGTCGGATTGAGCAAGAGGAAGGGTTTCATGTGTTGGATCACGAGCTAAAGTTCTACGGACAGTGTATGGATTGCCAGAAGAAGGCGAAACAGCGCGGAGAACACATGGAGGTGTAAATTTGAAAAAAGAGAATAATGGAAAGCTGCGTATCATTCCACTTGGCGGCTTGGAGAAGATTGGAATGAACATCACTGCCTTCGAGTATGAAGACAGTATTATTGTTGTGGATTGCGGGCTTGCATTTCCGGAAGATGATATGCTGGGAATCGATCTTGTTATCCCGGATGTCACTTATTTGAAAGATAATATCCAGAAGGTGAAGGGCTTTGTTATTACCCACGGTCATGAGGACCATATTGGTGCATTGTCCTATATACTTCGGGAAATGAATCTTCCGATCTATGCGACAAAGCTTACAATGGGAATCATTGAGAGAAAGCTCTCAGAGCATAATCTTCTGCGCAGCACAAGAAGAAAAGTAGTAAAGCATGGACAGTCTATTAATTTAGGACAATTTCGAATTGAATTTATTAAGACAAACCACAGTATTCAGGATGCAGCAGCGCTTGCAATCTATTCGCCGGCGGGAATTGTTGTGCATACGGGAGACTTTAAAGTGGATTATACACCGGTATTCGGTGATGCTATCGATCTGCAGCGGTTTGCAGAAATCGGAAAGAAGGGTGTTCTTGCGTTGATGTCAGACAGTACCAATGCAGAGCGTCCGGGATTTACCCAGTCAGAGCGAACGGTCGGAATTACATTTGATCATATTTTTGCAGAACATCAGAATACGAGAATCATCATTGCGACTTTTGCGTCAAATGTGGATCGTGTACAGCAGATCATCAACTCTGCATGCAAATATGACCGAAAGGTTGTGGTGGAAGGCCGCAGTATGGTGAATATCATTTCTGTTGCGCAGGAACTTGGCTATCTGCAGGTGCCGGATAAGACTTTGATTGAGATCGATCAGATGAAGAACTATCCGCCGGAGAAGACGGTGCTCATTACGACCGGAAGCCAGGGAGAATCTATGGCGGCATTGTCCCGTATGGCGGCAGATGTGCATAAGAAAGTGACGATCATGCCGGGAGATACTGTTATCTTCAGTTCGAACCCGATACCGGGAAATGAAAAATCTGTATCAAGAGTAATCAATGAATTGTCGTCCAAGGGAGCAAATGTAATCTTCCAGGATGCCCACGTGTCAGGGCATGCCTGTCAGGAAGAGTTGAAGCTGATCTATTCCCTTGTAAAGCCGAAGTATGCGATTCCGGTACACGGCGAATATCGTCATTTGAAAGCAAATGCAGGGATTGCGAAAAACCTTGGAATCCCGAAGGAAAATATATTTATTTTACAATCCGGAGAAGTGCTGGAGGTAAGTGACAAAGAGGCGAAAGTAGTCGATAAAGTGCATACCGGAGAAATCTTAGTAGACGGACTCGGTGTCGGTGATGTAGGAAATATCGTTCTGCGTGACCGTCAGCATCTTGCAGAAGACGGAATACTGATCGTAGTGCTGACCTTGGAAAAAGGAAGTAATCAGCTTCTGGCGGGCCCGGATATCGTATCCCGCGGATTCGTCTATGTAAGAGAATCAGAAGGTTTGATGGAAGAAGCAAGAAAAGTGGTGACAGAAGCAGTGGAAGACTGCCTGACACACCAGCGCAACGCAGACTGGAGCAAGATCAAACTGGTGATCCGCGATACTATGAACGAATTTATATGGAAACGCACAAAGCGTAAACCAATGATTTTACCAATTATTATGGACGTGTAGTTGGGGACGTAGCCTTTTTGCAAAAGGCTACGTCCCAAATTGCGATTTGACCTGTCCTAAATTGAAAAAGGGGGTGTCCCAAATTGATCAGTAATGATAGGATCGCGACGTATATTCATTCGTTGGAGGTGCCGGAAAGCCCGGTGATCGAGGCGATTGAGCAGGAGGCGCTGGATACGTTTGTGCCGATCATCAGGAAGGAAACGCAGAGCTTTTTGAAGGTTCTGCTGAAGATAAAGAAACCGCTTCGAATTTTGGAGGTGGGGACGGCTGTTGGTTTTTCGGCAATTTTGATGAGTGAGTATATGCCGGAAGGCGGCCATATTACGACGATTGAGAATTATGAGAAGAGAATTCCGATTGCGAGAGAGAATTTTCGGCGTGCGGGAAAGGAAGATCAGATTACATTGATTCCGGGAGATGCACTGGAAGTTATGAAAGAACTTTCGGGACCTTATGATTTTATTTTCATGGATGCCGCTAAAGGACAGTATATCCATTATCTTCCGGAAGTGTTAAGGCTTCTTGCGCCGGAAGGGGTACTGATGTCCGACAATGTACTTCAGGATGGAGATGTGATTGAATCTCGGTTTGCAGTGGAGCGGAGAAACCGCACGATCCACAGCCGCATGAGGGAATATTTATATGAGCTTACCCACCATGAGAAGCTTCAGACATCACTGCTTCCGCTTGGGGACGGCGTAGCATTAAGTGTGAAAAAAGAAAGTCATTAAGAGCAATAAGAAGAAAGAGTTTTTAATAAAAAGGAGATAAAAATATGAAAAACAGACGCCCGGAATTGTTGATTCCAGCAAGCAGTTTGGAAGTGCTTAAGACGGCAGTTGTATTTGGCGCAGATGCGGTCTACATTGGAGGCGAAGCCTTTGGGCTCCGCGCGAAAGCGAAAAATTTCTCCCGCGAAGAGATGGAAGCGGGAATTCTGTTTGCACATGAACACGGGGTAAAAGTTTATATTACGGTAAATATTCTGGCACATAACGATGATCTTCCCGAAGCAGAAGTCTATCTTCGTGAATTGAAGGAAATAAAGCCGGATGCGCTGATCATTGCCGATCCGGCAATTTATGAGCTGGCGAAAGAGATTTGTCCGGAGATCGAGCGCCACATCAGTACGCAGGCAAATAATACAAATTACGGTACTTACAATTTCTGGTGGAAGCAGGGTGCCAAAAGAGTGGTGTCTGCAAGAGAACTATCTTTAAAAGAAATTAAGGAGATTCGGGAGCATATTCCTGAGGAAATGGAAATTGAGAGTTTCATCCACGGTGCGATGTGTATTTCTTATTCCGGCAGATGTCTGTTAAGCAACTTCTTTACCGGAAGAGATGCCAATCAGGGAGCCTGCACACACCCGTGTCGCTGGAAGTATTCGATCGTAGAAGAGACGAGACCGGGAGAGTATATGCCGGTATACGAAAATGAACGCGGCACGTATATTTTCAATTCAAAAGATCTGTGCATGATCGGTCATATACCGGAAATGATCGATGCGGGAATCGACAGCTTTAAGATTGAAGGCCGTATGAAAACAGCGCTTTACGTCGCTACTGTTGCGAGAACTTATCGCCTTGCCATTGATGATTATCTCAAGGATCCAAAATTGTATGAGGCAAACATGCCATGGTATCTGGAGCAGATTTCCAATTGTACGTATCGCCAGTTCACAACCGGGTTCTATTTTGGCAAACCGACGGAAAAGACACAGATCTACGATAACAATACTTACGTGAAAGGATATACGTATCTTGGAATCATCGGGGAAGAAAAGGACGGCATGTATCGCATTGAACAGAGAAATAAATTCTCGGTCGGTGAAAGTATTGAGATCATGAAACCAAGCGGTGAAAATATAGAGGTGACGGTGAAACGCATTGTGGACGAAGAAGGCCAGGAGCAGGAGAGCGCGCCGCATCCAAAACAGGTGCTTTATGTGGATCTCGGACATGAGGCAGAGCAATACGATATTCTCAGACGAAGAGAAGAATAAAGAATCATTATCAAGAATATTAAGAGAAATTAAGAAATTAGAACTAGCGGATTTCTTGCTTTTTAGCAGGAGATCCGCTATACTGTTTTTACAAAATCTTTAAAATCTTATTTTCATTCAACGCCTGATATTTCGGGCATTGTTCTATGGCAGTCGCCGGAAAAGATTCCATAAGATTTGGTGGAAAAGCACAAAAAAAGCAATTGTCACATAGACTAGAAGCAAACACTTTAAGAGGTGCTTTTCGTGAAATCATTTCCTCAACCCCTCACAGCTTCTGAAGAAAGATATTATCTGCAAAAATATACAGAGGGTGATCTTGAAGCAAAACATATTCTGATAGAGCGGAATCTGCGCCTTGCAGCACATATTGTGAAAAAGTATCAGTCCATGGAGGAAGATACGGAGGATCTTTTGTCCATTGGAACCATCGGCCTCATCAAAGCGGTCGTCACTTTTAACCCCGATAAAAGTGTAAGACTTGGCACGTATGCGGCAAGGTGTATTGAAAATGAGATTCTGATGTATCTTCGGACAAAGAAAAAATCCTCCAGGGAGGTGTCTCTGTATGAACCGATCGGAACAGACCGGGAAGGTAATGAGATTCAGCTCTTTGATGTGATCGAGACAGAAGGCGAGGACGCGCATTCGAAGGTGGAATTAAAAGAGGATATCCGAATGTTGTATCAGCGTGTAGAGAAGGAACTGACACCTAGAGAGCGGACGGTTTTGAAGCTTCGCTACGGGCTTTACCATGAGGAGGAATATACGCAGAAGGAAATCGCCAGAAGACTTGGCATTTCCAGATCTTATGTGTCCAGAATCGAGAAAGGTGCCATTGCAAAATTGAGGGGATATTTCGAAATGTAACCAGTGATGAGACGACAGATGAAAGAGGTGTTAGGATGGCATTTAGTACAGTGGCGTCTGCAGTTCTTCACGGAGTGCAGGCGGAAATTATTCAGGTGGAGACAGATGTAAGCAATGGTCTTCCGGTTTTTCATATGGTAGGGTATCTGTCTTCTGAGGTCAAGGAAGCGGCAGAGCGTGTGCGCACTGCAATTCAAAATTGCGGGATGCAGCTTCCGCCTAAGAAGATTGTGGTAAATTTAGCACCTGCCACAATGCGGAAACGGGGCGCGTCATACGATCTCCCGATTGCGTTGTCAGTTCTTGCGGCTATGGGTGTATTTTCGGCGGAAAGTCTTCGCGGAGTAGTAGTCGCAGGTGAGTTAGGGCTTGGCGGAGCTGTGCAGAAGATTTCAGGGATACTCCCCATTGTAAAGCGAGCAAAGGAGTGTGGGTATCATACCTGCATTGTGCCGAAGGAAAATGTAACAGAAGGAGCACTTGTGGAAGGTGTGCGGATTTTGGGAGCAGATACACTTCTGGCGGTATGCCGGTATTTGAAAGGAGAGGAAGAACTTTCTTGGGCATCGGCGCTTGGAAAGGAGAAGTGGGAAGCAGTACGAAACGCAGAGGAACTGGACGAGCAGATTGATTTTTGTCATATCAGGGGACAGGAGATTGTGAAAAGAGCGGCGGAAGTAGCTGTGTCCGGCGGACACAATCTTCTTCTTGCAGGACCTCCGGGGAGTGGGAAGTCTATGACAGCAAAAGCTATTACAAGTATTCTTCCCTCGCTTTCTATGGAAGAGAGTCTGGAGATTACCAGAATTTACAGTGTGCTCGGACTTTTGAGGGAAGATCATCCACTGATTACGGCAAGACCTTTTCGAAATGTTCATCATACAACGACAAAGGCGGCGCTTGTGGGCGGCGGGAATCCGCCCTTGCCGGGAGAAATCAGTCTTGCCCACGGTGGGGTATTATTTTTGGACGAGCTGACGGAATTTCAAAAACCGGTGCTGGAAGTGCTGCGGCAGCCTCTGGAGGAGCAGGAAGTTCATCTGTCCAGGAGCCATGGAAATTATGTGTTTCCGGCAGATGTGATGCTGGTGGCAGCTATGAATCCGTGTCCCTGCGGCAATTATCCGGACCCGGAGAAGTGCAGCTGCACGCCGGGACAGATCCAGCGGTATCTTGATACGGTCAGTCAGCCGTTTCTCGATCGGATGGACCTGTGCGTGGAAGCCCCGAGAATTTCATATGAGGAGCTAAAGAAAACGGAAGAGGGGGAGTCATCCGGGGAGATAAGAATTCGGGTGGAACAGGCAAGGGCGATTCAAAATGAGCGCTATGCCGGAACAAAGATCCGGGTCAATGCAAGGCTTGGAGTGAAAGAACTTCCGATTTATTGTAAGCTGGGGGAAAAAGAAGAACAGCTGATGGAACAGGCATTTCACCGACTTCATTTGACTGCACGGACCTATCACAGAATCTTGAAAGTTTCAAGAACGATCGCAGATATGGAAGGGGTTGACCGGATTCGGACGAAGCATATCAAAGAGGCACTTGGCTATCGGACGCTGGAGAAAAAATATTGGGGGAGATAAAAGGATGATGTACGAATATTGGCTGGCGCGGGTGCATCCGTTGTCGAATCAGAAAAAACAAAAACTGAGAGCATGTATAGGAAGTGCAAAAGAAATATATTATATAGAAGAAACGCAGATATATCAGTTGGATTTTTTGACGAAGAAAGATCAGGCGGTATTGGCAGAAGCGAAAAAAGAGCTCCGACTGGAAGAAACATATCGGGCATTGGAAGAACACGGAATCCGGTTTCTTCCTTACTTTGATAAAGAGTATCCGGGCAGGCTTCGTAAGGCGTTATCTCCTCCTTATGCACTGTATGTCAAAGGGCGCCTTCCGGAAGAAGAGAAAGTATCTGTGGCGATCGTGGGGGCGAGAAAATGTACTCCTTACGGTGAAGAGATGGCACTTGTGTACGGAGAGAGGCTTGCAGAAGCAGGAATCCAGATTATCAGCGGCATGGCAAGAGGGATTGACGGAGCGGCACAGAGAGGGGCGCTGAACGGAGGAGGAAGAACGTATGGGGTGCTTGGGTGTGGAGTGGATATCTGTTATCCGAGAGAGCACTGGGGACTCTACTGTGATATTTTGAAAGAAGGAGGACTTCTGTCAGAACAACTTCCCGGAGAGCCGCCTCTTGCAGGCTATTTTCCTGCCAGAAACCGAATCATCAGCGGATTGTCTGATCTGGTGCTTGTGATGGAGGCAAAAGAACGCAGTGGTTCCCTGATCACGGCAGATATGGCGCTGGAGGAGGGAAAGGACGTATTCGCTCTGCCGGGGCTTGCGACAAGTCCCATGAGCCGGGGATGCCACAGATTGATTGCACAGGGCGCAGGGATTCTTTTAAGCCCGGAAGATTTGTTGGAAATGTTAGGATATCAAAAGGAAAAACTGTGTCAAAAACCAGACAAAAATGAAAAAATGCTTGAAACAACAGAAAATATAGTGTATAGTTGTCTCGGCTTGTATCCAAAAGGCGTTCAGAGTCTGTCTGTTGAGACAGGGCTTGCACCGCCAGACTTGATAGAGCAATTGATGACATTAGAATTACAGGGATATATCAAAGAAGTATCTAGAAATCAATATATCAAAGTCCGTTAAAAGTAAGTACGGGCTTTATGGAGGAAGTATTTTTATGGCACGTTATCTTGTGATCGTGGAGTCACCGACAAAGGTGAAGACAATTAAAAAATTTTTGGGGAGCAATTATGTAGTGACTGCATCTAACGGGCATGTGCGTGATCTCCCCAAGAGTCAGCTTGGCGTTGATCCGGAAAATGATTTTGAACCGAAATATATTACGATCCGTGGGAAAGGGGAAATTCTCGCCAATCTTCGAAAAGAAGTAAAAAAGGCAGATAAAGTTTATCTCGCAACTGACCCGGACCGTGAGGGAGAAGCAATTTCATGGCATCTTTGTAAAGCACTGAAACTGGATGAGAAGAAAACCTACCGGATCAGCTTTAATGAGATCACAAAAAAAGCAGTGAAGGAATCTTTGAAGCACGCGCGCGAGATTAATATGGATCTTGTGGATGCACAGCAGGCAAGGCGTGTGCTGGACCGTGTTGTAGGATATAAGATCAGTCCGCTTCTGTGGGCGAAGGTAAAGAGGGGGTTAAGTGCAGGTCGTGTGCAGTCTGTAGCGCTTCGCATCATTGCAGACAGAGAAGAAGAGATCAACGCATTTATCCCGGAAGAATACTGGACACTGGATGCCAATCTGAAAGTAGATTCTGAGAAAAAGCTTTTAAGTGCAAAATTCTATGGAACAGAGAAAAAGAAGATTACGATTTCCTCTAAAGAACAGTTAGATCAGATCGTCAAAGAATTAGAAGGAGCATCTTACCGCGTGGCAGATGTCAAAAAAGGTGAGAGGATTAAAAAAGCTCCGTTGCCATTTACTACCAGTACCTTGCAGCAGGAGGCATCCAAAGCCTTGAATTTTGCAACTTCTAAGACGATGCGTATCGCGCAGCAGTTATATGAAGGAATTGACATTAAAGGAAATGGGACCGTAGGTCTTATTACTTATCTCCGTACAGATTCAACAAGAATCTCAGAGGAAGCGGATGAAAATGTAAGAAATTATATTGAAGAGCAGTATGGAAAGCAATATGTGGCTGTAGGAGAGGCGAAGACCGGAACAGATAAGAAGATTCAGGATGCACATGAAGCCATTCGTCCGACAGATCCTGCCCGTACACCGGCTGCTATGAAGGAATCTCTGACACGAGATCAGTTCCGTCTATATCAGCTGATCTGGAAACGTTTTCTTGCAAGCCGCATGAAGCCTGCGAGATATGAGACCACATCTGTGAAGATCGCAGCAGGTGATTATCGTTTTACAGTGTCTGCATCGAAGGTTGCCTTTGATGGGTTCCGCATGATCTATACGGAAGCAGGAGAAGAAAAAGAAGAGAGCAATGTACTTGCGAAGAGTCTGGACAAAGATTCTGTGCTGCAATATGAGAGCTTTGATTCCAAACAGCATTTCACACAGCCACCGGCACATTATACGGAAGCGGCGCTTGTTAAGACACTGGAAGAATTGGGCATCGGTCGTCCAAGTACGTATGCGCCGACGATTTCTACGATTATTGCAAGACGCTATGTAGCAAAAGAAAATAAGAATCTGTATCTTACAGAAATCGGAGAAGTGGTCAACAATATTATGAAACAGTCTTTTCCAAGTATTGTGGATGTTAACTTTACCGCAAATATGGAAAGTCTGCTGGACGGAGTAGAAGAAGGAAAAGTGAATTGGAAGACGATCATTGAGAATTTCTACCCGGATATTGAAGAAGCGGTTGAGAAGGCACAAAAAGAGCTTGCGGAAGTCAAGATTGAGGATGAGGTGACGGACGTTGTCTGTGAACAGTGCGGACGGAATATGGTGATCAAGTACGGACCTCACGGAAGATTCCTTGCCTGTCCCGGGTTTCCGGAATGCCGCAATACGAAGCCATATCTTGAGAAAGTCGGAGTGGCGTGCCCGATCTGCGGAAAAGATGTAGTGCTCAGAAAAACGAAAAAGGGCAGAAAGTATTACGGTTGTGAAGATAATCCGGAATGTGAATTTATGTCATGGCAGAAACCTTCCGATCAGAAATGCCCTCGGTGTGGAAGTTATATGGTAGAGAAGGGAAATAAGCTCTGCTGTAGCAACGAACAGTGCGGATTTGTAGAGAATCAGAAAAAAGATAAAAATAAGTAGAAAATAAGTGCGAAATTCATTGAATATTATAAAATTGTATGATAATATAGCCTCATAGGATGGAGGAGTGCAGATGAGCGTACAGTTATTAGACAAAACAAGAAAAATCAACAAATTGTTGCATAACAACAATTCGAGTAAAGTAGTCTTCAATGATATATGTGAAGTCCTTACAGAAATATTGGATTCAAATACGCTTGTTGTGAGCAAAAAAGGAAAAGTTCTTGGTGGAAGTAAATGTGAGGATGTTCCGTATATTGAAGAACTCATTGAAAAAGAAGTCGGGAAACATATTGATGATATGTTAAATGAGCGTTTGCTCAGTATCCTGTCAACGAAGGAAAACGTCAATCTTGAGACACTGGGATTTTCTGAGGAAGCTTCCAGAGGATATCAGGCGATCATTACTCCGATTGATATCGCAGGAGAGCGCCTGGGAACTTTGTTTATCTACAAGCAGCATGAAATGTATGAGATTGACGACATTATCTTAAGCGAATATGGGACAACCGTAGTTGGTCTTGAGATGCTTCGCTCTGTAAATGAAGAGAGTGCGGAGGAGACAAGAAAAGAGCATATTGTTCAGTCGGCGATCAGCACATTATCTTATTCAGAGCTTGAGGCGATCATCCATATCTTTGAGGAGTTAAATGGTTCCGAAGGAATTCTGGTAGCCAGCAAGATTGCGGACAGAGTCGGAATTACCCGTTCTGTGATTGTCAATGCTCTTCGCAAATTCGAGAGTGCAGGAGTGATCGAGTCCCGTTCATCCGGTATGAAGGGAACTTATATCAAGGTGGTAAATGATTATGTGTTTACCGAATTAGAGAGAATCAAATCAGAAAAAAGCAATTAAATGATTTCAAGAGAAAAAGAATGGATGAGGGTGTCGGGAAACTGATACCCTCATTGTGAATCTGGAGGAAATTATGGAACGGTTTAAAGGCAGCACTGCAAGATTAAAAATGAAAAAAATGATTTTAGACGGCGGCTATTTTAATGACACGGAATATATTTGTAAAGTGGCTGCATACGAGAAGGAACAGGCGAATATTTATTTACTGACAGGGAAGACAGAGCTTCCGGAATTTTCTCTGGATGCCATTTACGAGTGTGTGCTGGATGAGGAGGAACAAGAGACTGCCTGTGCAGGAGTGATACGGGAAAGATATTGGAGCAAGCATGGAAAAGTTCTCGTTTTTCATATTGAAAATGGATTTTATAAAAAAAACGTAAACTAAAATAAAGTGTGTTGACAAAACAAAGAGAGAGTGCTATTTTATATCTAGAGTCTTTTAGCACTCTCTTTTTGTGAGTGCTAACAATCGAATGTTATTTATTAAGGAGGAATAGATATGAAGTTAGTACCATTAGGAGACAGAGTTGTTTTAAAACAGGTGGCTGCAGAGGAAACAACAAAATCAGGAATCGTGATTCCGGGACAATCAAAAGAAAAACCACAGCAGGCAGAAGTTATTGCTGTCGGACCCGGTGGAACAGTAGATGGTAAGGAAGTTCAGATGAACGTTGCAGTAGGAGATCAGGTCATTTATTCCAAATATGCAGGAACAAATGTAGAGATTGAAGACGAAGAGTACATCATCGTAAGACAGGATGATATCCTGGCAATCTGCGAGCAGTAATACTTCAACTGGGAGAAGCAAAGACTTCCGGGTGAGAGTACTGCGAATGTGAAGAATTATAAATTAAAAATTTTCAGGAGGCGTATGATCATGGCAAAAGAGATTAAATATGGAGCAGAGGCAAGAGCAGCCTTAGAAGCTGGTGTAAATCAGCTTGCAGATACAGTAAGAGTAACACTTGGACCAAAAGGACGTAACGTCGTTCTTGACAAATCCTTTGGCGCACCGCTTATTACAAATGATGGTGTGACAATCGCAAAAGAGATTGAGCTGGAAGATGCTTTTGAGAACATGGGCGCACAGCTTATTAAAGAAGTTGCTTCTAAGACAAATGATGTTGCCGGAGACGGAACAACAACAGCGACAGTTCTTGCACAGGCAATGGTTCACGAAGGAATGAAGAATCTGGCAGCAGGAGCAAACCCGATCATCTTAAGAAAGGGAATGAAGAAAGCAACAGATACTGCTGTAGAGGCAATCGCTAAAATGTCCAGCAAGGTTACAGGCAAAGATCAGATTGCAAAAGTAGCAGCAATTTCTGCTGGCGATATGGAAGTTGGAGAAATGGTAGCAGATGCTATGGAGAAAGTTTCCAATGACGGTGTTATCACAATCGAAGAATCTAAGACCATGAAGACAGAGTTAGATCTCGTAGAAGGTATGCAGTTCGACCGTGGATATATTTCCGCATATATGGCAACAGATATGGATAAAATGGAAGCAAATCTTGACGATCCATACATCCTCATTACAGATAAGAAGATTTCCAATATTCAGGATATCCTGCCGCTCTTAGAGCAGATCGTACAGTCCGGTGCAAGACTTCTTATCATTGCAGAGGATATTGAGGGCGAGGCTCTTACAACACTGATCGTCAACAAACTGCGTGGAACCTTCAACGTTGTTGCAGTAAAAGCACCGGGATATGGCGACAGAAGAAAAGAGATGCTCAAAGACATCGCAACACTTACAGGTGGTCAGGTGATTTCCGATGAGCTTGGCATGGATCTGAAAGAAACAACAATGGATCAGCTTGGCCGTGCAAAATCTGTAAAAGTACAGAAAGAAAATACAGTAATCGTAGATGGTATGGGCGATAAGAAAGCAATCGCTGACCGTGTAGCTCAGATCAAGGCACAGATTGAAGAGACAACATCTGACTTTGACAGAGAGAAACTTCAGGAAAGACTTGCAAAACTTGCAGGCGGTGTTGCTGTGATCCGTGTAGGAGCTGCGACAGAGACAGAGATGAAAGAAGCAAAACTTCGTATGGAAGATGCGCTTGCAGCGACAAGAGCAGCAGTAGAAGAAGGAATCATCGCCGGAGGCGGATCTGCTTATATCCATGCGGCAAAAGAAGTGGCAAAAGTAGTTGCAGAGCTTGATGGAGATGAGAAGACTGGTGCCAATGTCGTATTAAAGGCACTGGAAGCGCCTCTGTTCAGAATCGCTGCAAATGCCGGACTGGAAGGATCTGTCATCATCAGCAAAGTATCAGAAGCAAAACCGGGCGTAGGATTCGATGCGTTGACAGAAAATTATGTAGATATGGTAGAGAACGGAATTCTTGACCCTGCAAAGGTTACAAGAAGCGCTCTTCAGAATGCGACAAGTGTTGCTTCTACATTACTTACAACAGAATCTGTTGTGGCAAATATCAAAGAAGAGACACCGGCAATGCCGGCAGGCGGAGCAGGAATGGGAATGATGTAATTTCCATAAACAGACATTTATTAAAAATTTGAAAACTCCCAGAAATGGGAGTTTTCTTTTTCTATAGAAGTATGCTACAATACAGATACAATGTAAATGTTGGAGGAAGAGACATGAGTGACTTTTATACAGAACAATTGATTAAAAAACAGACGACAGGAAAGGACCGCATGATCAAGATTCTTTTAATTTTGCTCACAGTAGTGTCGGTGTTGATCATATTTATATTTCCATTCGGTATTATCCTTCCGGTAGCGTTGATCGCTCTGGATGTATTTATGTTTCAGAGAATGGATGTTGAATATGAGTATCTGTTTGTCAACGGAGATCTTGATATTGATAAGATCATGCACAAAGCAAGACGTAAGAGAGTGTGTTCCGTCAATATCAATGATGTGGAGATTCTTGCACCGGCGGATTCCGGAGATGCGAGACAGTATCAGAGAGCGAAGACACAGGATTACACATCTGCATCAGGAAGTAAGAATGTATATGCCCTTGTAGTGAATGAGAAGGGTGTGTTGAAAAAGATTTTATTTGAGCCAAATGATACGATCGTGGAAGGATTTTTCCTCATGGCTCCGAGAAAAGTTGTAAGAAAAAAATAGGAAAGTGAAAAAAGCGGTTGACAACTTCTGGGTGAATTAGTTATTATAGCAGTTAATAAAATAGTGTTTTTTATTATCCGTCCTAATAATAAATTAGGGCGGATGATTGTAACATACACAGAAAGAGAAAGGAGATTATCATGGGAAAGATTATTGGGGAAGGGATTACATTTGATGACGTACTGCTGGTGCCGGCATATTCAGAGGTGATTCCAAATCAGGTGGATTTATCTACTTATCTTACAAAGAAAATCAGATTAAACATACCGATGATGAGTGCAGGTATGGATACCGTTACAGAGCACCGTATGGCGATTGCTATGGCTCGTCAGGGAGGTATCGGTATTATTCATAAAAATATGTCTATTGCGGAACAGGCAGAAGAGGTAGACAAAGTAAAACGTTCCGAGAACGGAGTTATCACAGATCCGTTTTATCTTTCACCAGAACATACATTGGAAGATGCGAATAACCTTATGGCAAAATTCAGAATCTCCGGTGTTCCTATTACAGAAGGCAAGAAGCTTGTTGGTATTATCACTAACCGTGATTTAAAATTTGAAGAGGATTTTTCTAAGAAGATCAAAGAGTCTATGACATCTGAAGGATTGATCACAGCTCTTGAAGGAACAACATTGGAAGAAGCGAAGAAGATTCTTGCAAAGGCAAGAAAAGAGAAGCTTCCGATCGTGGATAAAGACTTTAATTTAAAAGGTCTTATTACAATTAAAGATATTGAGAAACAGATCAAGTATCCATTGTCAGCAAAAGACTCTCAGGGGCGTCTTCTGTGTGGTGCGGCAATCGGCATTACAGCTAATTGTCTGGAGCGTGCGCAGGAACTTGTCAATGCACATGTAGACGTTGTTGTTATGGATTCAGCTCATGGACACTCTGCGAATGTAATCCGCACAGTAGAGATGGTAAAATCCAAATTCCCGGATCTTCAGGTGATTGCAGGTAACGTGGCAACAGGAGCTGCAACAGAAGCACTGATCAAAGCAGGTGTTGATGCGGTTAAGGTGGGTATCGGACCGGGATCTATCTGTACAACCCGTGTTGTTGCAGGTATTGGTGTACCTCAGATCTCAGCAGTTATGGATTGCTATGAAGTGGCTGATAAATATGGAATCCCGATCATCGCAGACGGTGGAATCAAGTACTCCGGAGATATGACAAAGGCGATTGCAGCAGGCGCTAACGTATGTATGATGGGAAGTATTTTCGCAGGATGTGACGAAAGCCCTGGAACATTCGAACTTTATCAGGGAAGAAAATACAAAGTATACCGTGGTATGGGATCTATTTCCGCTATGGAAAATGGAAGTAAAGACCGTTACTTCCAAAGTGATGCTAAGAAACTTGTTCCGGAAGGTGTAGAGGGACGTGTTGCTTATAAAGGAACAGTAGAAGATACTGTCTTCCAGTTGATGGGAGGACTTCGTTCCGGTATGGGTTACTGCGGAACTCCTACGATTGAAGACTTGAAGAAAAACGGTCAGTTTGTGAAGATTTCTTCTGCATCATTAAAAGAAAGTCATCCACATGACATTCATATTACAAAAGAGGCTCCAAACTATAGTGTAGATGAGTAGGGAGGCGTGCGAGATGGCTTGTGCATTTGGAACGACAAGTAAAGGTGAGACTGCCCGATTGTATGAGATTAAAAATGCGGCGGGAGTGTGTGCCCGCATTACGGATTACGGTGCCAATCTGGTGAGTCTTTTTGTTCTGGACAAGGATGGAAAAGCAACAGATGTAGTTCTTGGCTATGGGGATGTGTCCGGTTATGAGAATGGTACATGTTTTATCGGAGCTGTGATTGGAAGAGTAGCGAACCGTATTGGCGGAGCTTCCTTCAAATTGAATGGCAAAACGTATACGCTTACAGACAATGATCAAGGGAATACACTGCACAGCGGCAGAGATTTTACGAATCAGAGAATGTGGGAAGTAGAGAAGCTTGCAAAAGACAGTATTACACTGAAACTGCATAGCCCGGAAGGAGATCAGGGATATCCGGGAAGCGTGGAACTCTATGTAACTTACTCTGTGACAGAAGATAACGGTTTGTCAATTCATTATGAAGGTACTCCGACAGAGGATACACTTTTAAATCTCACAAATCACAGTTATTTTAATCTGGCAGGGCACGAAGCCGAAAGTGTGCTTTCGCAGAAGGTGATGATTCAGGCAGAGTCCTATGCGAGATCCGACGCAAGTTCTATTCCTACAGGGGAACTGGTTCCGGTAGAAGGAACTCCGATGGATTTCCGTAAGGAAAAAGCGATCGGACAGGATATTGAGGCGGATTATGAGGCGCTGAATTTCGGCAGAGGCTATGACCACACATGGGTGATCGATGGTAGCGGAATGCGCAGGGCGGCAGTGATGCGTGCAGAAGAGACCGGTATTACGATGGAGGTCTGGACAGATCTTCCGGGAGTGCAGTTTTATACGGCAAACTATGTAGAAGATGAAAAAGGTAAGGACGGCGTTATATACGGAAGAAGAAGCGCAGCCTGTTTTGAAACACAGTATTTCCCGGATGCGATCCACAAAGATAATTTTATAAAACCGATCGTGCGTGCCGGTGAGGAATATTGTACAACGACTGTGTATAAATTTTTATAAAGGATAATCTTCATAAAATCCTAAGTAACTTTTCATAGAAATGTGAGAAATATGTGGTATGATAATACAAGATGTTCGATGGAGAGTTTACCAAGAGATGAAGAAGAAACGATACAGAAAGCCGTTAAGTGCGGCTCAGAGAAAAAGAAAGGTCCAGCGAAACATTCGTCTGGGCCTTGTTTTGTTACTGGCGATGTCCTTGTTGACCGGTGTGATGAAGATCATTCACCCGTCTTTATTTTCGCAGAAATATTATGAGTTGGACGGTGACAATATTGATGCATGCAGACCGGAGATGGAAGTAGATCTTCTTACGCCCAACGAGTATTCAAGACCGGGGACAAAGACGGAGAAGATCACGGCAATCGTGATTCATTATACAGCGAACCCGGGTGCCACAGCCAGGGGAAACAGGGATTATTTTGAAAATTTAAAAAATACTCATATTACAAAGGCGAGCAGCAACTTTGTTGTAGGCTTGGATGGGGAGATCATTCAGTGTGTGCCGACGTGGGAAGTGGCTTATGCGTCCAATGACAGGAATAAGGACAGCGTGTCGATCGAATGCTGCCATCCGGATGAGAGCGGGAAATTTACAGAGAAGACATATCAATCCATGGTACAGCTTTCTGCGTGGCTCTGTCTTAAATTCGATCTTACAGAGAAGGACCTTATCCGCCATTATGATGTGACGGGAAAGAACTGTCCAAAATATTTTGTGGAAGATGAGGCGGCATGGGAGACATTTAAAGCAGATGTGGGAAAAACGCTCGCAGAGGCGAAATAAAGGGCTTACAGCGGTGAAATAGCTTGCACTGTCCGAAAATTGTTGATATAATACACACGCATATAAAGGCTGGGAGGACAGGACAAGGAGAGACGACATGAATGATTTGGAAATGTACAGGGAACAGTTAAGCCTTTGTGATGACAAGATCATAGACGCGCTTGTGGAGCGCGGGAAGATTGTGGAGAAGATCATGGCGTATAAAGAAGAGTATGGTATGCCGATTCTTCAGCCGCAGCAGGAGACAAAACAAAAGGTAAGACTGGAAGCAAAGCTTGAGGGAAATAAATACAAAGAAGAGATTTATGATATATTCCGAAGAATTTTACGCAACAGCAAACGGATACAGGCAAGAAAGCTCTTTGGCTATAATATTGTGCTGATTGGATTTATGGGAGCGGGGAAAACAACCATTTCAGATTATCTGAGTACAATGTTTGCAATGAAGGTTGTGGAGATGGACGGACTGATCGCAGAGAGGGAAGGAATGAGCATCCCGGATATTTTTGCGACGTACGGTGAAGAATATTTCCGTGATCAGGAGACGAATCTTCTGAAAGAGCTGCAGGAGGAGAGCAATCTGGTGATTTCCTGCGGCGGCGGAGCTGCTCTTAGAGCGTGTAATGTAGCTGAGATGAAGAAGAATGGCAGAGTTGTTCTTCTGACCGCAAGTCCGGAAGTGATCTTAGATCGTGTGAAGGACAGTGATGACCGTCCAGTGCTGAAGGGACGTAAAAGTATAGAAGGAATAACAGAATTGATGGAACAGCGCCGCGAGCGGTATGAAGCGGCGGCAGATATTGTGATTCAGACAGACCATAAGAGTGTGCAGGAGATTTGTGAGGAATTAATTCAGCGTCTGTCGGAAATGGATGAGGAGTAATGTTTGATTATTTTTTTCCGGACCGGTATATTGCGTCCACTTATGTGATCGATTTTGAAAAATTGTATGAAAAGGGAGTCAGAGGCTTGATCTTTGACATTGACAATACATTAGTGCCGCATGGGGCGCCGGCAGATAAGCGGGCAGTGGAATTATTTGCCAGACTTAAGAAGATCGGATTTCGATGCTGTCTGATCTCCAACAATCAGGAACCGCGTGTAAAGATGTTTAACGAGAAGATTCAAGTAAACTACATCTATAATGCACATAAGCCATCTACGAAGAATTATCGAAGAGCGATGGAGATCATGGGCACAAAGGAAGAGAGCACCGTGTTTATCGGGGATCAGCTCTTTACAGATGTGTGGGGCGCCAAGCGTGCGGGAATCCCGAATATCCTCGTGAAACCAATTCATCCGAAGGAAGAAATACAGATTCTAATAAAGCGCCGTCTTGAGGCAATCGTGCTTCATTTTTATAAGAAAAGTCTCAAATAAAAAAAGGTTGAAAAAACCGGTAATATATTATAAAATAAAAAGAGCGAATAGAACGAAAAGTGCCAATGCGCACGATTTAAGGAGGATAAAGAAATGGCAAAGAAGTCAGCAGGCGAATTTAGAAATGGCATGACACTTGAAATCGATGGAAAGGTATGTCAGGTTGTTGAATTTATGCATGTAAAACCGGGAAAAGGCGCAGCTTTTGTCCGTGTGAAATTAAGAGATATCATTAACGGTGGTGTGATTGAGACGACATTCCGTCCAACAGAGAGCTTTGACGAAGCATTCATTGAGAGAAAGAAAATGCAGTATTTATACAATGATGGGGAACTGTATTACTTCATGGACAATGAGACATTTGACCAGATCGCGGTAAGCTCTGAAGATGTAGGAGATTCTCTGAAGTTTGTAAAAGAGAACGAGGAAGTAAGCGTAAGCATTTACCAGGGAAAACCATTTGCAATTGAGCCACCTCTTACAGTAGAACTTCGTGTCACAGAGACAGAGCCTGGATTCAAGGGCAATACAGCACAGGGAGCTACTAAGCCGGCAATTGTTGAGACCGGTGCACAGGTTGCAGTTCCATTATTCGTAGAACAGGACGAGATGATCAAGATTGATACACGTACTGGTGAATACTTATCAAGAGCATAAGGAAAACTTAATAAGATCCTAAGAAGAAAAGCCTTGCAAATCATGCGAGGCTTTTTTATAATAGAAATCACCATAAATCTTATTCAAAGAAATCTGAATTTCTTGGCAGAGATCTTGCCGGTATTCAACAAAAGTTCGAAAAAATACACCTGCCTGCGTGGCCGGAAAGGAGAAAAATGACATATTGTCAATTCGTGCAGGAGGTAAAAGAAAAAGTGAAAGAGGGGGTGGAAGCCGATCAGTCTGTAACACTCCATACGTCGGTGAAAAATAACGGTGTGAAGAGGACGGGGCTTATGTTCTCAGAACAGGGAATCAATGTGGCGCCGGCCATATATCTGGAATCTTTTTATGAAGATTACCAAAAGGGACAGCAGCTGGAGGATGTGGCTGATGAAATTCTTGTGTTGTATGGAAAAGTGAAGGCAGATCATTCATGGGAGGAAGACTGTTTCCAATGTTATGAGAAAGTGAGAGATCGGATTGTCTTCCGTCTGATCAATCGAAAAGCAAATGAAGAATTGCTAAAAACAATCCCGTATGTTCCGTATCTTGATCTGGCGGTCGTGTTCTATGTTGTGGTTGATGTCAATGTTCACGGAACGGTATCACTGCTTATAAGAGAACCACTGCGTCTGGAATGGAAAGTGTCGGTGAAAGAACTGTATGATCAGGCGCTTCAGAATACGCCGTCATTATTCCCTTATGAATTCCGGGCGCTCCGGGCGGTGATCGAAGAGGTTTTCCCGAGTGACTGTCAATCAGAAGAAGAATATATGTATGTGTTAAGTAACCGTTTTCAAAGCTTTGGTGCGGCGGTGATTCTCTATCCGAACCGACTGAAGCAGATAGGGTGCGTCATGGATGATGATTATTACGTACTTCCAAGCAGTGTGCATGAAGTGCTGATCGTGCCGGCAGAGTATGTGCGGAAGCGACAGATGCTGGACGAAATGGTGAGAGAAGTGAATCAGGTCTGTGTGGAGGAAGAGGAAATATTGAGCGATCACGCATACTATTACGACCGAAGTGAAGATCTTCTTACGATGTGAAAAGATAAACGATGAGTGTAAAGCAAAAAAGCAAAAAAAGCAAAAAAGTAAAGGAAATGTGTACAGCATTTCCTTTACTTTATCTCGGAAATGTGCTAATATAACAAATGCAGTTTCTTGTATACTGCTATGCACCCGTAGCTCAGGGGATAGAGCACCGCCCTCCGGAGGCGGGAGCGGCGGTTCGAATCCGCCCGGGTGTGTACCTTGAAAAGTGCTTATATTGTGTGGAGGTAGTCTATGAAAAGAGAGAGTTACGGCCGCCTTATTATGACGATCGGTATTTTGCTGATGGTGATAGCAGGAGCAGTCGGATGTAGTCTTACCACAGAAAAAACACAGCAAGAAGCACAAAAGATAAAGAAGACAGATGTGAAGACCGAAAATAAAGACGGTGAAATTATGAGTAAAAACCCTCTTACGAAGGTGACAGCACCTGAATTTACAAAAGCGGTAGAGAAGTATTACGAATCGCTGGCGGATAAGACGGATTACATAGAGGGTTATGAAGGAATTGAAGTTTATAAAAAAGAAGGTCTTTATCCGGATACTTATCTTGCATTTGTCAGATATGGAATGAAGATAAAAGATATATATACCGTAGTTCCGGGGCTTGGTACTTTGTATGTGGTAAAAGACGGGACAAGCGGAACGTATCAGATCCACACGGAAGAATTGGATGACCGGACAGAAGACTATATTGAAACTGTGGCTGTGCATAAAGATGTGCAGGTGATGATGGAAGAGAGCAGGAAAGAATATCAAAAGGCTGTACAGTCAGATGCTTTGCTTCGAGAGGCATTGTCAGATCTGAAGCAGGCGTATGAGAGTTCTGCAGACAGTTTAGAATAATATAAAGAATAAAGAGAGTCGGATTCTTAAGGTAAGAATCCGGCTTTTTTGATACAAGGATAGAAAGAGGGATAGAGATGGCAGGATATAAGTATGCGATAAAAAGAGCGTTTCCCTATACGATTCCGGTGCTGACCGGATATTTATTTATTGGGATTGCATTTGGTGTGATGTTTGCGGAAAAAGGATATTCGTTTCTTTGGGCAATATTAATGAGTTTGATGGTATATGCAGGATCGGGACAATATCTGGCCGTGAATTTTTTTGCCCCGGGGGTATCATTTCTTCATGTTATTTTTATGACGTTGATGGTGAATATCAGGCATGTGTTTTATGGGATTTCCCTTTTAGAGCGGTTTCACAGTATGGGTAAGAAACGCTGGTATATGATTTTCGGATTAACAGATGAGACGTATTCTCTTCTGTGTACAACGAAGGTTCCGTCCGGTGTGGAGGAAGAGAAGTTTTTGTTTGTCATTTCTATGATGAATCAGTCATACTGGGTGATCGGTTCTGCCATCGGCGGGATTGCGGGAAGTCTGCTTCCTTTTAATTCAGAAGGCATCGACTTTGCCATGACTGCACTTTTTGTTGTGATCTTTGTAGAGCAGTGGATGGAGAAGAAAAATCGTATCCCGGAATTGATCGGGGTGCTGGCAGCGATTCTCTCTTTAAATATTTTCGGGGCAGAAAACTTTGTATTGCCATGTATGCTGCTGATCATATGCATTTTATTTGTATCAAAGAAGAAGCTGGAAGGGAGCGTGAGTGAAAAATGCCGGTAAGTGCAGGAACATCATTTCTTATTATTTTAGCAGTTGCACTGACAACATTTGCAACACGTGTCCTCCCTTTTCTTATATTTCCGAAAGGGAAAGAGATTCCGGAAGTTGTTCGCTATCTGGGAAGAGTGCTGACTCCGGCGGTCATCGGAATGCTGGTGATCTATTGTCTGAAGGGAACTACGCTTTCAGAGCTTCCTTATGGAATTCCGGAAGGATTGGCTGTACTTGTGACCGCAGGGCTTCATATCTGGAAGCGGAACAACCTGTTGAGTATCGGGGCGGGAACGATACTCTATATGTTTTTGATTCAAGTCGTATTTTAGAGATTTTACACGGTTTCATCACAGTTTAAACACATTTATCACGTACACTGACTACATAAGAAAAGAAGAAACCGTGAAAGGAGTCATATTTTATGTCAAACGAATATAATTATTATACACCGGAATCTGGACCGGATTATAACTATGAACAGAATCAGGAACAAAAAAGGAAAGAGAAGAAGAAAATGCCCAAATTTATAAAGGTGATCAGTCTGGCGCTTGTGTTTGGTATTGTGGCAAGTGTAGCATTTCAGGCAACGAATCTTGTGGCAGATAGATTCCTCGGAACGACAGAGAGCCGCGAAGTGAAATCTGTTGATAATACGAAAATATCCCAAAGTACAGGTGAAACTGCCAAATCTGACATTGCCTCCATTGCGGAGGAAGTGATGCCGTCTGTAGTTTCGATCACGAACTTAAGTGTACAGCAGGTACAGAGCTTCTTCGGAGGAATTCAGGAACAGGAAAGTAAAAGTGTCGGGTCGGGCATTATCATTTCCCAGAATGATTCGGAGCTTCTGATTATTACAAATAACCATGTAGTAGAGGGAAATGAGACGCTGACAGTATCCTTTGTAGATGAGGAGAGTGTAGAGGCACAGGTAAAAGGTACAGATGCAGCGAAAGATCTTGCTGTGATCGCTGTGCAGACGAAGAAAATTAAAGATACAACGATGGATCAGATTAAAGTGGCTTCACTTGGAAATTCCGATCAGCTTCAGGTGGGTGAATCTGTGATCGCAATCGGGAATGCACTTGGATACGGACAGTCTGTTACTTCCGGTATTGTCTCGGCAACCGGGCGTGAGCTGGATGGAATTGATGAAAAGCTGATCCAGACAGATGCCGCGATCAACCCGGGTAATAGTGGAGGTGCTCTTCTGAATGCAAATGGAGAGGTGATTGGTATCAATACAGCCAAGGTGGCAACGGATACGGTAGAGGGAATGGGATATGCAATTCCGATCTCCAGTGTCAGTGATATTATTGAGAATTTGATGAATCAGGAGACAAAGACCAAGGTTTCAGAGGCAGAGCAGGGACAGCTTGGAATTCAAGGTGTGGATGTGACAGCGGATAGTTCCGAAATGTACAATATGCCGACCGGTGTCTATGTATCGGAAGTGATTGCCGGCGGAGGAGCAAAGAAAGCGGGAATTACAAAAGGATCGGTCATCACAGGAATCAATGGAACCAGTATCGATGGTATGCAGGCTTTGAAGGAACAGCTCCAGTATTACAGAGCCGGAGAGACTGTGAAGATTACAGTGGCAACACCGGAGAAGAATGGGGAATATGCTAAGCGTGATGTAGAAGTAACTCTTGGAAAAAAATCATAGTTGTTTGCTATTTTATTTCTTTTGTAGTATAATGCAATTAAGATTATGAAAATGAGGTAGGAGGCAGAAATACGAATGAAATGTCCGATTTGTGGTCAGCAGTTGCGACCGGGAAAGAAAGATCCAAATTATCTGCTGTGTTATAATTGTAAAAAGAAATTTAAGGTGCCACAGCAGAATAAAGAAGCAGAGCCAGAACAGAAATACTCCAATATCCCACCGAAGAAGGTGAGGGAGAAACGGGAGACTGAGATGCGTAAAGCATACGATGACCTGCTTTCTATAGAAGATGACAAAAAGAAGAAAAAAGCCGCTCCGAAGCCGAAGAAGCGTCAGGATTATGATGATTACGATGACTATGATGATGTATATGATGATGAGCCAATGTCAAAAGCTCCGATCATTATCCTTGCAATTGCAATCGTTGTAGTAGCCGGAGTGATCGCTTATATGTTATTAAAGTAAAAGATATTGGACAGAGATGTGAAAAAACGTCTCTGTCCTTTTTTGTGCCATGAGCGATGGAATGTGAAGGTGGCACGGGTTGGATACGCACATTTTTTTCGCTGCTTTCATACTATAATAGTGCAAATATAGTAGAAAGAAGGAAAAGGGATGCCGAATTATCGATATCAGACACCGGATGCAATGTGCCGGACGAGAAATGTCTGTAAAGAATCCTGTATGGAGCAGCGGATGCCCGGACGGGATATTTGTGACGGGCCGATTGCTATGGCATATGTTCCGTGGCAGAAATGGCAGGCGCTCTATGAGGCGGAAAAAGGGTTCTGCCGCGGAACGATCTTCGCAGAGCTTGACAAACCATTTGAAGGAACAGGAGGGCGGCTGCGATGATGGAGAACAGGTTGTCAAAAAGAGAGTTGTTGGACTGGATCAATGTGGTGAGTTTTGCAGTAGATGACGTGAAGCTGTTTTTAGATACGCACCCGTATGATGAAGAAGCGCTTTTGTATTTTGATGAATTCAAAAAGCAGCGCGTGCAGGCAATGAAGGAATATGCGAAGAACTACGGGCCTTTGACGCTGGATACTGCCGCAGAGTCCTGTGGCAGATGGAAATGGGCGCTGGAACCATGGCCATGGCAGGAAGGGGGATGTTAATCGATGTGGAATTATGAGAAACGGTTACAGTATCCGGTACGGATCACAAAGACTAATCCGAAGATCGCACAGATCATTATCACACAGTTTGGAGGTCCGGACGGAGAGCTGGCTGCCTCCATGCGTTACCTGTCACAGCGTTACACGATGCCGTATCGGGAAGTTACAGGAACATTGACAGATATCGGCACAGAGGAGCTTGCGCACATGGAAATGATCTGCGCCATTGTATATCAGCTTACGAAGGATATGTCTATGGAAGAACTGGAACGTTCCGGTTTTGATAAATATTATGTGGATCATACATTGGCATTGTGGCCGCAGGCAGCAAGCGGCGCGCCGTGGACTGCAACATATTTTCAGTCAAAGGGCGATCCGATCACAGATCTTCACGAGGATATGGCAGCAGATGGTACGATTGTGTAAAGACAACATTGAGGTTTTAAAAGATAGTTCCCAATAATCTGGCATACTAGCTGCCAGATATGAGAACTTTAGAAATTCCAATGTATTTCAATAGGTACATTTTTTGTTACAGGGTCTTTTTTTCCAACCAATATGTAATCAATCAGTTTATCAACAATTTCCCTGTCTAAATGTTCAAGATTTGTATATTGCTCAATTAACTGGCGTCGATTATCACCAGCTTGAATTTTTCTTTCAATAACATCAAGCTTTTTCTGCGAATCAATTACCAGTTTTTCGAGCCTTTCTTTTTGTGTTGAGAAGTCTTTAGATAAATCCAAGTAATCAAGTTCGGAAAGAATACCCTTTACCTTATCTAAATATAGTTCACGGATTCCTTTTGTGTATTCCGCAATCTTTTTTTGATAAGCAGCAATCTCCGTTTCCAAAGCTTCTTTTTGACCTCGCAAGTCATTATTGAATTGCACATTTTGTTCAAGCTCATCTTTATCCAGATATTCTGCGGATAACTTATTAAGTTCATCAATCACAGCTTTTTCCAATTTGTCTACTGAAATGAAAGAACCTATACAAGCGTCCTTTGCTACATGGCAGTTAGAACATTGTAAATAATGCTTACCACGATTCTTTGATGAACGCATTGTATAACCACAATTCATACAGCGAGCTTTTCTGGCAAATAAGCCGATTGTGCCAACTGTGAAAGGTTTTGCCTTTTGAGCTACCAATGCTTGAACCCTATCCCATAACTCACGGTCAATAATCGGCTCATGTGTACCCTCAACTCTGTACCACTCGTCTTTTGGTCTGGGTTTGTTTTGCTTTGTCTTATAAGAAACGCTGCCATATTTCCCTTGAACCATATTCCCGATATAGATTTCATTCACCAACATATCTGATATGGCAAAATATTTCCATAGGGTACTGTTTTTCGTTTTAGGCTGCTTGTAACGCAAACCATGAAGTCGTTTGTATTCCGTAGGGTTTGGTATTCCTCTGTCATTCAGCATACGGGCAATGGCGGTCTTTCCATATCCCTGTGAAAACAGTGTAAAAACTTCTCTGACAACTTCCGCAGCTTCTTCATCAATAATCAAATGCCCTTTTACGTCAGGGTCTTTTTTGTAACCATACAGGGCAAAAGCACCGATATGGTGTCCGTTCTTTCTTCTGTCAGTGAGAACGCTTTTAATGTTTTCTGACATATCCTCTAAGTACCACTCATTCACCAGACCATTTATCTGTCTTGATTTCTTATTTCCTTTATTAGCGGTATCTGCATTATCAACAATGCTGATGAAACGAATACCCCAAATAGGGAAAAGACCGTGGATATATTTTTCCACTAATTCTAGTTCTCTGGTAAATCTGGATTGTGTCTTACAAAGGACAATATCAAATTTACGATTCTTTGCGTCCTCCAACAACCTGTTAAATTCTGGTCGTCGTCTGTCAGAACCAGTGTAATCATCATCACTGTATATGTTGTAGACTTCCCAACCATGCTCTAATGAGTATTGAAGTAACATTGACTTTTGATTCTGAATACTGTTACTGTCGTCTGTTTCTGATTGTTTGTTTCTATCTTCCTCTGATAAGCGGCAATAAATAGCAACTCTTGATTTTGATTCTATCATGCTTCGTTCTCCTTTTAGAGAAGACGAAACAAACTATCTCTACATAATGTTATTATAACATCTTGTAGGATAGTTTGTCTATCATCTGGCAGGAGTTGCCTTTCCTTTATTTTTTTCATATTGATTTATCAACTCTATCCATTTTAGAGTAAATGCTTTTGTAAACGCCGCTTTATCACAATTTTTAAAAACATTCTTGCAAACTACCTTTGCGTCATTTGCCATTGAACCACCTCACTACAATATATTTACAAAGTATGCAAAAATGCTTGTACATTATGAAAGAATTTGTCTATAAATAAGAAGTAATCAGATGGCTTTGGAAAGCTCCACTGGAATTTCACCATTCCCATTCTGATGGGTGAACCGTGTCATACGGGTGTATCATTATTCTGATATACAGGTCATGGCAGCAACTTTTCCAACAGTCGCTTACGGATCACTGGCATGGTCGCTCGCTTCTTTATTCCTCCTTTCGTGGGTCATGGCGTTCCAGTCCGTCGGCTCACCATATATCAAACGTATCTGATTACTTTATTCATTTTTCAAAGAACACTTGTAAAACGGAGCTGGAATGAGGTGATAGAACACTCCGTATATATTCGCTTATTTCACTCTGACTTCAAAACCTAGAATTGCTTTAATAAGAGCAGCTCTGATTCTGCCTTTCAGTTCCATGTCGACCACAATATACATATTTCCGTGTTCATCATAGAACGGGCGTAAACTTGCTTTTGATATGTAAGCGTCATAGTGATTTAATATTTTCTCTATTGCCACTTCGTCGCCATCAGCAGCTAAACTGATTGTGGAGAATAGAGGACACTTTTTTGTAGACTTCATCATGTTATAATTCCTCCTCATCTGCCGACAGCCTTTGCCTTTCAGCTCCAGCAATGTGCCTTTTTCCTTATCGGGTGAAGCCAGCACGAACACATCACCCAACACATAATGTTCCGCATAGGAGTAGAACCCGTAATCCTCATGTATCATCACATCAAGCCTTAATTTGAGAATATCCTCAACAACGTGCTTAACGTCCTGTGTGGGGAATCGGATTCTGACGTAATCCAAGACCATTTCCAGCGGATTCTCTGGATTCAGTTTTTCCAGAGCGTCCGTGAATTTCACCTTGATTTCTTCCGTCAAGGCTACTTTTCCAGATTCCAAGCGGCTGACATATTCTCGGCTGACACCAGCCATGACCGCTAATCGGTTCTGGGAAACGCCGTACTGCGTCCGTTTTTCTTTAAGGTTGTTTATCCAGTCGGTATCATTCAGTTTCAATCCCTCCAATCGAAAAAGGAATGTGACATTTACCGATTTTGTCACACTCCATTGAATGTTTGAAAAGTTCACTGTTTTAGTGGCTTTTCCGATATTTGATTGACTGTTTCCAGTTAATTTGTGCCCCCCTGTTAGATAATGGGGGCTGATAGTTGGGGCGGCTTACGCCACCCCAACACAGGCTAGTCCGTACCTGCGGCTTTCGCTTCGCACGCCGCCTGTCCGTCCTGCCTGTTTTGTGACAATCTGCCTATTTCTTTTAGGAAATCGCGTCCTTTTGGTACAAGGGGAGTGTAAAACTCGGATATGACACTCGTTCCCGTATCAACGTAGCCACGCCCTTTAATCTGTTTCAGAAAAAAGTCCTTGTCTACTTCACCGAACATCATACTGTACCCAAGTTCCGACATACGCCCCAATGCCACACGGAAATTGAATTGGTCACGGATTCCATCACTGAGATACTTTGCGTCTGGTCGCTGACAGGCGAGAATTAGAAAATATCCTGCCTGTCGTCCAAGCATGACTATCTGTTTCAGTTTGTTAAGGACAGCAGCATTTTCCTTTGTTGTCAGCATTTCCATGAACGCCACATATTCATCAAAGATAAGGAAGTGGGGCGATAGTCCTAAATAGGCGTAGTTTTCACCTGTCTTGTAGTTTTCCATTAGCTTCATGGCTTCACTTCTTGCCATCATACCGTCATAGAATCTGTCAATACAGGCGGTTATATCGTCCTTTTTGTAGTAGACTTCTGGCATGACGACAGATAAATCCGCAAGGTCGGCATTTTTAGGGTCTAACACATACATGACCGCATTGCAACGGAGCAGAGCTTCAATGATAGTAAGGATAAAGTAAGTTTTACCGCCGCCAGTGCCGCCAGCAATCAGCATATGGGGGAGCTTGTCATACTCCCACCAGACATTTTTCATTAGACGCAAGCTGCCATGTTCAGCCTGTACCTCATTGATAGTGATTCTGTTCGCAATCGTATCATAGAGCAGCACATATTCCACATAGCTGTCTTTCAGCTCTTTGGAAACCAGCTCACAGTACAAGCCTGTTTCCAGTTTCTTTTCCAAGTGTAAAAGCTGCTCTTGATATTTCCCCAATGTGATTTCTGTACGGATATATAAAAGTCCATGCTCCATACGGTAATACACTTTAGGAAAATAGGTGATTTTCTCTTTTTTGGTAGTGGCTGGCAAATCCTTGAAAAAGCTGCTGTCCTGTGTGGATTCTGATTCATACCAGCCATTTTCCAGCAGCATACGAGCCAGCTTTTGACGGTGAAAGAGCTGCTTCACTCTGTCATACTGGAATCTGCGATAGAAAAGGGCAGCCAGCACACAGACCAGAGCCGCCACAACAATAGTCACTATCCTATATGGTGTGACTACTAAATGGACGTTGCCATCTTGTAGAAAGCTGACCGATTTCCAGTCAGTAGTGAGGATTGACTTTAGGTTCAGCAGCATAATCACCGCAAGGAACAGCAGGAACAGTGAACCAGCCGAGAAACGAAAAACCAATGATTTGTCACTGACTCGAATATGTTTTCCTTTATATTTCAGTAAATTCATAAACATTCCTTTGGATATAGAAAAAGCAGTAAATTCTGTAGAATCTACTGCTCTATAACTATGCTTCACGATATTTGATAGCGTTTTTATTTGCTAATTTGATTGTAAATGGCTTAAATTGAAAATCCAAGTGTCCAATCATTACAATATTATACATTACTTCTTCATTTACTAAATCTCGCATATTACCTCGATATAAACTTGTTCTGAATTTCCATTCGCCTTTTTTATTTTGGGTATATATTTGTAGCAGGTAATATTTATAAGTCTTTTTTGGGTCATCGCTATTTTTTTCTTTTTCTATAACTTTTAATTTTACTTTGCCATAGAATACGCAAAAATCTTCACCATCTGATTCGTCAATCCAGCCATTAAGTCTTTTTCGTTGCAATGCTCTTAAAACAGTTTCGCAATCTTTTCGTTCTGGGATAAGCATAGGATTCTTTCTTTTTTTCGTTAAATCCTCATTATCATTACTGGTTGTCTTTTTTGTATTATGTTTTCGGCATAACATATTCATAATTGAATTTAACTTATCTTGTATTTCCTCATAATTTAAAGAATCTACATATTTTTTGACTGTCTTTTTGGAAGCATATTCATAGTTATATGAACAGCCATCTTTATGATTTGAGCTTTTAATTCTTCTTAAATGAGCACGACGTTTAGAAGTTTTATGAACAAAACTCAATTCTGCTTGTTTACATTCTGGACAAAACATATCTTTATCAAATGGTGTAGTATCCCCATCATGGGACTCTGCATAATCAGCTACAATATCAATATCCAAAATATCATCTTTATTTTTAGAATAAAATTCTTCAAAACTTTTTGCTTTTTTACTCATATAATCACCCACTTTCTATAAATGATTATATCAGATAATTTTTATCTATACTATTTATTTTTTGGTAGTATATTATTAGTTGCCATTTGATTTATTTTACCCTTTAACACAATATCATCTGCCTTGATATACCAGTCAACGTCTGCGCCTTGAAATGTAGCGGTTGCCACCGTATCAGCCACAGGATTGATGATTTCCACCTCTGCGTTGTAGTCAAATTCCTTTAACGGAACAGAAGCCGGAATACTTACCTGTATCATGCGTCCCCTTGTTCCTTACACTTCAAATCGTAGGTACGTTCCTTGATTTCTTCAGAAACCGTACCGTCCTCATTCTGGATATGTACCTCTCGTCTTAATGCGGAGAATTTCAATACTCCGAAAGTCTTTTCCTTGTCAATAATGATTCCGTTTGCTAATCTCATAAAATTTTACCTCCTTATGCTTTCACCATATCGTCAGCCGATAAGATATAGTTTGTGAATCCTCTTGTACCGATTTTGTAACCCTCTGCGGTGATTTTGGGATTGATAAGTTTTACTTTTTCCTCTGATTCAAAGTTCTTCTCACCAGCAGAAGCAGGCAGCACCACGATAATATCATCTGCCCTCTGTATGTCCGAATAAAGGTTGAAGCTGCGGGAAACTACCGTCATACGTCCGTTGATCCTACGCTGTTCCACCTTATTCTCACCTGCAAATTCCAAATTTCCGAACGTCTTTTCCATATTCGGGATAACGTGTTTTAATTCCATAAATTATTTACCTCTTTTCTTTCTATATTTTTAGTGTTAATTTTGTCATTCTGCTGTCGGGATAATATCTGTCTGCCTGTGAATTATCAAGGGCAAGCGTTGTGCTGAAAGCACCCTTGACAATCCCCATTCAGAAAGATAAATCCTAATCAAGCAGAAGTTAGATATAGTGTCAGCTACAGACTGACGTTTCCATGATAGGCGGTGAACGGGGCATTGCTTTCATAAGCTGTTACCTCCCGTGTCAGTTAGATTTCTTTACTCTGCGGAATCTCTTATATCCGGCAAAGATAAGACCAGCAGCAGAAATTCCCATCATAGCGAATAATGCGACAAATGGCGTATTGTCACCTGTTTTTGGTGAATTGCTTGTTTTTGTTGGTGTACTAGGTTCTTCTGGGGTCGTAGGGGATTCTGGTTTTTCTTTGACCGTCACAGTCTGCCCCTCGTCCTTGATATCTTTATGTTCTGCTACCTTGGTAGGCTCGTCTGGATTGGACGTATCGTACAATTCTTCAAACGTCACAAGCTCTTTACTGCCAAGTTCCGAAGCATTGAACGTAAATTCAATCTGAACTTCCATCTGACTGTCTGTGGCGGTGAAAGTAAGGTCATTTTCCACACGTTTACCATTCACCAGAAGTTCTGCATTTTCAGACTTCACCATTTCCCAATCTTTAAGAGTATATTTCACGCCTTTTTCCAAACCGTCTAAAGTAACCGTATCGACAATCGTTACTTTGTTGTCTGCTTTAATCGTCTTTTCACCTGTTACCTTGTCTGTGGCGGTTGTGTGCATAGTGATAATACGTTCCGTAATCGTCACCGTTTGCCCCTCGTTCTCTATGTCTTTGTGTTCTGCCACCTTGATAGGCTCGTCTGGATTGGATAAATCGTACAATTCTTCAAAGGTCACAAGTTCTTTGCCGCCAAGAGTAGAAGCGTTGAATGTATAGGAAACCTCAACTTCCATTTCTGATTTTTTCGCTGTGAATGTGTAATCACTTTCTACAGGCTTACCGTCAATCAAAAGCTGTGCATTTTCAGACTTCACCATCTGCCAGCCTTTTAGCTGATATTTTGTGCCTTTCTTCAAACCATCTAAAGTGACCGTATCAACGATAGTTACATTTTTACCAGCAACGATTGATTTTTCACCTGTCACTTTGTCGGTAGCAGTTGTATGGATAGCGATTTCCGGCTCATAATCATCTGTGAGTGTACCTAAATCAACAACAACTTTGTTTCTTGATACCACGACATCAAACGCCGGAATCAACGTCATTCCCTTGTTGGAATCGCAGCGTAATTCTTCGATTATGTAAGTATCATAGAGCAAAGCACCTTTGCTGTCGTCTGCTGTGGAAGTACCGAACCAGATACCGTCCTCACTGTTTTTGCCAGCGTTGGTATTTTGTTTATGAGATACCCAATCAGAGAAAGTGGAGAATTGACCGTTTGCGTCCGTAACAATAATATGGCTCTCACCAGTCGTCTTACTTGTGATCCTAAAGGGAACATTCGCAAGTCGCTTGTGAGTACCGTCACCAATTTTCACACCCTCAATATCCCCACGGATAATCTGGTTGTAGATGGAATGTGCTTCATCTGTTAAATCCACGATTTCACCGTCATTCACAATGTCAAACTCACGGTCAACCGCACCAGTTGTCAAATACCCTGTCGGACTTTTGGATTCTGAAATTTTATAGTGACCGTAAGGAAGTGTATCAGCGTCAGTCGTAGCGATACCGTCAACGCCTGTATGGATTGTCTTGACTGTTTCATTTTTGTTGTATAATTTGCCATCTACCAATACCGCATTATCATTTAAGGAAATGATTTCAAAGGCAGTATCTTTCAATGTTGCACCGCCTTGTGGTTTTGTGTCTTTTGTTTCAAGGTCACGCTTTTGGATTCTCACACCTCCACGGATAATCTTGTCCGATACGGAATACTGGTTGCTGCCGCTTAATGCTGCAAGTTCGCCATCTTCTGTAATCTGTGCCACATACACGCCTTTTATCTGTTCAGAACTTCCAGCGGCTTGCATATAAGCACCATCTAACAAGTAACCGTTTGGAGCAGCTTTTTCTTCTACAGTGATAGTACCAAGCGGTAAACAGATAGTACCGTTTTGTGTATAGAAGCTGTCACCAGATACCTTATAGGAATCTGCCAATCTTGTGATATAGTGGATAGTGTTATCGCTGCCTTTTTCCGCTTTTGTCTTTGTCGTCCATGTGCGTGTTGGTTCTGATGGAAGATTATCTTTTGTGTAATAACCGTCATAATACTTCCAGACGAACTCCGCACCCTCTAAAGAAGCGTTACCCTGTGCGGTTGCTTTTCCTGTTTCCATATCAATCTTGAAAAGCTCAACCAAAGTGTCTGTGACTTTTGGTGTATCGCTGACTTTCAATGTGGAAGTTTCACCAGCCTTTACCGTAAGGGTATAGACGTTGTTATCTAACTGGAATCCTTTTGGAGCTTCGATTTCTTTTACATAGTATGTAGAAGCTCTCAACTCCACCGTATCCGTATTCCCGTTGCCATCTGTCATAAGTGTGGCAACTGATTTCGTGCAGCCTTTATCAGAATAGACACCATAAGTCGCACCAGATAAAGAATAGCAGTCATTAGATTTTGTAATCGCTGTATTACTGGACGATTTCTGAATCTTGCCATCACCGACAGCTAACTTCGCCCAGAACTGTCCTAAGTCCTGTCCTTCACCAACATAGATGTAACCACCGCAATCGTAACGGTCTTTATTTTCTTTAGCGAAAGCCTTTGCGTTCTCATAGACTTCTGACTGGATTTTCTCTGACACTTCATCATAGGCAGCTCGTACATTGTTGTACCCCCAGCCTAAGTGAACGCTCAATCTTCGCCAGACAACACATTGTTCCAACAGATAGACTTGTTTGCTGGAAAGACTGTGCTTTTCTGCATACTGTTTGACGTATTCCAGATTCAACGCCACATCAGATATTTGGTCGTCGCTCATTCGCTCCGTTGCATTGATACGATTCTTATATCCCGATTGGAAATTTGTGTTTATATCAATACAGTAGGCAATCTGCCCGTCAGCGTTCATTATGCTTTCTTCAAAGCTGGAAACCTCTGAACCGCCATTGTCAATCTTGACGATTGTTCCTGCTTTACCGTCCGTAGTAGTATAGACGGAATCCGCAGCATGAACCTGTGTGACAGGTAATGCAGTAAATACGGTTGCAAGGGTAAGTACACCTGTAAGCAATCGCTTCATAATCTTTTTCATAATGTTTGATTCTCCTTTCATTTTGGGTAAAAAAATAGACGCTCATTGTTGAACGTCTTAGTTGCTGAAACCATTGGAACTATGTAGGATAGCTTGCTTCATCTTCATTTTTCTATGTTTTTGTTCTTATGCAATCGTAGCAGGAAAAGGCTTGTCCTACGCAAAATGGCGTATTTTCAAGGGTTTCCAGCTATGTTGTTCTTACGAAGTCGCCCCAGAGCAGAAGGCGAGAACCACTTACGATAATATTCTGCGTCTGGTGAAAGATCCGGAAGTCTGTGACCCGATCCGATTTTTACGAGAGAGGGAGATTGTTCATTATCAGAGATTCGGTGAGTCTCTTAGAATTGTTCAGGATAAATTAGATGCGAAGAACTTCTATGCATTTAACCCGGAATTTGATCTTCGGGCGCTGGGCAATAAATAAAGTAGCTGTGTCAATCATGGGGTGGGATTTTGTAAATCTCGCTCCATGATTGCATTTTCATTTTTCTCTTCCTTTTGTTGTATTTCTTATATGCTCCAACATTTAAGGTTGTTTTTGAGAACGTATATGAGTATAATAATAACAATTGGGAGTGTAAAAGAATATGACGAAAAAAGAGAAAACAAGAAAAAGTAAAAGAAAAATTCAATATTATGATTATAGCCTGGTGGCGATTTTAGTGTTCATGATCTGTTTTGGGCTGGTGATGCTTTATAGTACCAGTTCTTACAGCGCGCTGATCGACTATCAGGACAGTATGTTCTATTTTAAACGTCAGTTGATCTTCTGTGTGGTTGGGCTGGGAGTGCTGTATGTTGTATCTAAGATTGATTATCACTGGTATATTAAGCGTGCGAAATTTTTCTATTTCGTTTCCGTCTTCCTGATGGCGCTTGTTCAGACACCACTTGGAAAAGAAGTAAACGGCGCGAGAAGATGGTTGAGACTTCCGGCAGGGCAGCAGCTTCAGCCTGCCGAGGTGGCAAAAATTGCCGTGATCTTATTCATTCCGGTGCTGCTGTGCCAGATGGGCAAAGAAATCCGTACCTTACAGGGAATCGGAAGAGTGCTGCTGTGGGGCGGATTCTCCTCAGCCTGTGTATTGTTTCTGACAGATAACTTAAGTACAGCGATCATTGTGTTTGGTATTACCTGTATTCTGATCTTTGTAGTACATCCGAAGACGGCGCCGTTTGCCGCACTTGTGTCAGTGGGGCTTGTGATCCTTCTTGTGGGAGTCCAGATTATCAGTGCAACCATGTCTACCAGTGAGAATTTCCGTATGAGACGTATCATTGCGTGGCTGAATCCGGAGGAATATGCGGCAGAGGGTGCATATCAGACGCTGCAGGGATTATATGCGATCGGTTCGGGAGGATTCTTCGGAAAGGGACTTGGAAACAGTGCACAAAAAAGGATTATTCCAGAGGTTCAAAATGATATGATCCTGTCTGTTATCTGCGAGGAGCTTGGAATCTTCGGCGCTATTGTAGTTCTTATTTTATTTGCAATGCTCTTATACCGGCTTCTGTTTATTGCACAGAATGCACCGGATCTCTATGGTTCTCTGATCGTGACCGGTATCTTTGCGCACATTGCCCTTCAGGTTGTGTTAAATGTAGCGGTTGTAACAAATACTATTCCGAATACGGGAATTACGCTTCCGTTTATTAGTTACGGAGGTACATCTATCTTATTTTTGATGGCAGAAATCGGGATTGCATTGGGCGTGTCCGGTAAAATCGAGCTTGAAGAATAAAAAGAGGGAAAATAATCAATAAAAGTCTTTCTTTTCCAATGGTTCTGTGATATGATAAAAGATGTAGTATTTAATACTACATTTTATGGAAGTGAATATCATGCCGAGGAATGGCGGTATGTGGGAGGATGACTATGAATTATAAGATTATCGTAGATAGTTGTGGAGAATTGACAGAGGAGATGAAGGCTTCAGGAAGATATGAGACGGCATCTCTTGAGATTGAACTTCAGGGGAAGCACATTGTGGATGATGAGACATTTGATCAGGCAGAATTTTTGAAATTAGTTGCAGAGTCCCCGGAATGTCCGAAATCTTCCTGTCCGTCCCCAGAGAGATATATGGAAGCTTATCACTGTGATGCGGAACACATTTATGCAGTAACGTTATCTGCTGAACTCAGTGGTTCTTATAACAGTGCAGTGCTGGGAAGAAATTTATACGAAGAGGAATATGGAGAAAAGAAGATTCATATCTTTAACTCCTGTTCAGCATCTGTCGGGGAGACACTGATTGCTCTTAAGGCGGCAGAATGTGAAGAGAAGGGCATGTCTTTTGAGAAGACAGTAGAAACGGTGGAAGCCTATATTGAAGAACAGCACACGTATTTTGTGTTGGAGACATTGGATACATTGAGAAAGAACGGAAGACTGACCGGAATTAAGGCGGTTGTAGCAACAGCGCTTAACATTAAGCCGGTGATGGGCTCCACGCCGGAAGGAACGATCTGCCAGCTTGGACAGGCGAGAGGTATTAAGAAAGCTCTCGTGAAGATGGTGGAGCAGGTGGCAGAGGATGTAAAAAATTCAAAAGATAAAATCCTTGCCATCGCGCACTGTAATTGCAGAGACAGGGCAGAAGCAGTGAAGAATATGATTCTTGAAAAAATCAACGTCAAAGATGTGATCATTCTTGATACGGCAGGTATCAGCAGCATGTATGCGGCTGACGGCGGAGTGATTGTTGTTGTATAATTAAGAGAATTGTGATAAGATAATCCTAGTTGTACAATAGAAGGAGTTAAAGTAAGATGAGTCAGGCAAAAGTAGACAGATATAAAAAGGAAAAAGCGAACCGCAAAAAGAATATGAAAAAAGAAAAGATTCAGAACGTATTACGCAAATGTGCAGTTTTTGTGGTAGCACTTGTACTGGTAGGATGGATTGGATATTCAGCATACAACACGTATGAATCAAAGAAGCCGAAAGAAGAAGTGGAGATTGATTATTCGGCGGTAACTGATTTCCAACAGGGAATGAGCGAAGTAGCAGAATAGAAAAATATAAGATGGAAGTGTCAAAAGAAGTACTTGAGAGAAAGTGCTTCTTTTTTTTGTGCTTTTGGCGACAATGGAGCTTACCTCTATTTGATATAGAAACTTCATTTCGAATAAAACTTTGTTGGCAAGAAATTGTTTTTTAAATGAAAAAGGGCTTGAAATTGCAGATAAAGTGGTTTACAATGGTTTCAAGTGGTAGAAAGTGGTGAAAAGTGGTACAAAGTGGCAGAGAGGGAGCTGCCTGCTTTGAAAGAAGGTGAGTTCTAATGTTGAAGGGAGAGTACAGTCATAATATCGACGCAAAAGGAAGACTTATCATTCCGGCAAAGTTTCGTGACGATCTAGGGGAGAATTTCGTCATAACAAAAGGAATGGAAAACTGCCTTTATGTATACCCGGAAACAGAATGGAACGCTTTCGAAGAAAAACTTAACGCCTTACCAACCACTACAGACAAGAATGCCCGTGCTTTTGCGCATTTCTTTCAGGGAAGCGCAACAGACGGAGACCTTGATAAACAAGGCAGAACATTGATTCCTTCCGTGCTTAGAACCTATGCGAAACTGGATAAAGAAGTCGTATTTATCGGTATGGGGAAGCGTGCCGAGATTTGGGACAAAGCAAGATGGGATGAAAAGAATGCTGAAGTGGAACTTAATATTGAGGATATTGCATCCGAGATGGAAGCGAGCGGGTTCAGTATCTAGAGGGAGAAGATATGGAATTCGTACACAAATCAGTATTACTTAACGAAACAATTGATGGATTAAACATTCAGCCTGATGGCATCTATGTGGATGGTACATTGGGCGGAGGCGGACATGCTTACGAAGTGTGCAGACGCCTCGGAGACAAGGGGAGTATTGTAGGAATAGACCAGGATGCAGCGGCCATTGAAGCCGCAGGCAACCGCTTAAAAGACTTCGGGGAGAAAGTTACAATAGTCAGGAGCAACTATTGTGATATGAAGTCGAAGCTCCATGAACTTGGCATTGACAAGGTCGATGGGATCGTGCTTGATCTGGGCGTGTCGTCTTATCAACTGGACACGGCAGAACGAGGATTCTCTTATCGCGAAGATGCACCTCTGGATATGCGGATGGATACACGTCAGAAGATGACGGCCAGAGACATCGTCAATGACTATGAAGAGATGGAATTATACCGCGTGATCAGAGACTACGGGGAGGATAAGTTTGCGAAAAATATCGCGAAACACATCGTAGCAGCGCGCAAAGTAAAACCCATCGAGACCACAGGGGAACTGACGGAGATTATAAGAGCGTCTATCCCCATGAAGTATCAGAAAAAGTCGGGACATCCCGCAAAAAGAACCTTCCAGGCAATTCGTATTGAATTGAATCGGGAGCTGGAAGTGTTGAAAGATTCGCTGGATGACATGATCGATCTGTTAAATCCGGGTGGAAGACTTTGTATTATTACCTTTCATTCGTTGGAAGATCGTATTGTGAAAAGCGCATTTCGGAAAAATGAGAATCCGTGTACATGTCCGAGTGATTTTCCGGTCTGTGTGTGCGGAAAAGTATCAAAAGGGAGTATTTTAACTAGAAAACCAATTCTTCCAAGCGAGGAAGAAATGGAAGAAAACAGTCGGACGAAAAGTGCCAAGCTTCGCATCTTTGAGCGGAGTTAAGACGACAAAAGAGTATAAAATAATAGAAAGGGGAAACGTACGATGGCGGCAAGACAGACATCAGGAAGACAAGCTTATTCATACAACAGAACAACGAGACAAGCCTACGTATACGGCAATGTGGCAGCACAGCCGGAATACGAGCCAAGAAGACGCAAGGAAGAGCCGAAGAGACGTAAAAAGGTCAGCCACCAGGTGCGTAAGAACCGTAAGAAAGCCCTGCATATGAGTCAGGGCTATGTGATTTTTTTGGCTGTGGCAGCAATCTGCGCTCTGCTTATCTGTGTGAATTATGTTAATCTTCAGTCCAAGATTACAAAAAGATCGAAGAACATTACTGCGATGCAGGAAGAATTAGCTAGCATGCGAGAGGAAAATACCACTCGTTACAATGCGGTTATGGATTCTGTGAACTTGGAGGAGGTGCGGAAAACTGCACAGGAGAAGCTGGGAATGGTCTATGCGGCAGATGCCCAGATCGTGGAATATCAGAAGCCTTCTTCTGATTATGTAAAGCAGTATGAAAAGATTCCGAAAGAAGGAGTCCTTGCACAGTCAGATAAAAAGTAAATAGCAGGTGGAAGTATGGCAAAAAGAAGAAGAAATCCTTTCCGAAGGAAATTTAGTAAGACCATGCAGAGAAAGCTAGTCATGCTGTTCGCGGCAATTGTACTGGCTTTTGTTTTCTTAGTGGGAAGAATTACATATATTAATGCGGCAAGTGGTGACAAATATACGAAGCTTGTGCTGGATCAGCAACAGTACGGCAGCCGCACGATTCCGTTTAAGCGGGGGGACATTGTGGACCGGAATGGTACCAAGATCGCTACCAGTGAACGAATCTACAATGTAATCTTAGATATGAAAGTTATGTTGAGCAAAGAAGAGTATATAGAACCTACGATTCAGGTGTTAGAGGACTGCTTTGGGATTGCAGAAGAAGACGTCAGAACGTTGATGGATAAGAATCCGACCGGCCGCTACAACATTCTGAAGAAGGGTGTAGATTATGCGACGGCTCAGAAGTTTAATAAAATTGAATCAGACAGTGAGAAATATCCGAATGTAAAAGGAATCTGGCTGGAAGAAGATTATGTGCGAAAATATCCGTATAATACGCTGGCCAGTGATGTGATCGGCTTTACGGTAGATGGAAATGTCGGAAGTAACGGAATTGAGGCATCTTACAATTCTATTTTAAATGGAACAGATGGGCGAGAATACGGCTATCAGGATGAAAGCACCTCCTTTGAGCAGACAGTAAAGGAACCGGAAAACGGGCAGACAGTCATGTCAACCATTGATCTTCAGGTTCAGAGTATCGTAGAAAAACATATTTTGGAGTTTAATGAAGAACATAAAAATCAGGCAAGAGAAGGCGAAGGAAGTCTAGACACAGCAGTGATCGTGATGAATCCGCAAAACGGAGAGATTCTGGCAGAGGCATCTTATCCGAATTATGATCTGAACAATCCGAGAGATCTGACGAAATATTATACAGAAGAGCAAATTGAAGCAATGAGTGATGAAGAGAAGCTGGATACACTGAACTCTCTGTGGAATAATTTCTGTGTCAGTGATACTTATGAGCCGGGCTCCACATTTAAGCCGTTTGTGATCTCGGCAGGATTGGAGACCGGTGTACTGACCGGTGAGGAATCCTATACATGTGGTGGTGTCCTTCATGTGGGGGATCACGATATCCATTGCAGTAACCGTGACGGTCATGGAACGCAGACTCTGAAGCGGGCGTTGGAAAATTCCTGTAACGTAGCGCTTATGCAGATCGGTGAGTCTATGGGAGCAGAAGAATTTACCCGTTATCAGGAACTGTTCGGGTTTGGCGAGATGACAGGAATCGATCTTCCGGGAGAGGCATCTACAGAAGGTCTTCTCTATGAAGCAGAAAATATGGATGCTGCCAGTTTGGCAACAAATGCGTTTGGACAGAACTTTAATGTGACGATGACGCAGCTTGCAGCATCATTTTGTTCTCTTGTAAATGGAGGCAATTACTATGAGCCTCATGTGGTTAAACAGATTCAGAACGAGAATGGAAATGTAACAGAGACGAAAGATCCGGTGCTTGTAAGAAAGACAATCTCGAAAGAGACAAGTGATATCATTAAAGATTATATGTACGGTGTTGTGGAAGAAGGAACCGGAAAGTCTGCGGCAGTGGAAGGTTATGCGATCGGTGGAAAAACAGGTACGGCAGAGAAGCTTCCGCGAAGAAACGGAAAATACCTTGTTTCCTTTATCGGCTATGCGCCGCAGGAAAACCCTCAGGTAGTTGTGTACGTTGTGGTCAATGAACCAAACGCACAGGGTCAGGCAAACAGTGGTTTTGCAACAGAGCTGGCATCCAAGATCATGGGAGAGATCTTCCCGTATCTCGGAATTGAAAAGAAAGCAGAAAAAACAGAATAAGTGAATAACCCCGCGAAAGCTTTAATAAATTTATAGAAAGCTTGTGCGGGGTTTTTTATGAAAAATAAAACGTATAATAAGAAGAAAATGTTGATTGTATTTTTGTGCGCGCTGGTCGTCATTATCGGACTGACAGGGCGTCTTGTTTATCTGATGGTCTTCGATGCAGAATATTATCAGGAGAAAGCAAAATCGTTGCACGAAAGAGAGCGGGAGATCAAAGCGGCAAGAGGAGAGATCATTGACCGCAACGGCACAGTGCTTGCAACGAATAAAACGGTGTGTACGATCTCCGTGATCCACAGTCAGATTAAGGAACCGGAACGGGTGATTAAAGAATTATCAAGTATTCTCGGGCTGGAAGAAGAGACTGTAAGAAGGCGCGTGGAAAAAGTGTCTTCCATGGAACGGATCAAGACAAATGTGGAGAAGGAAGTGGGAGATAAGATTCGTAATCTGGAACTGGATGGTGTGAAGGTGGATGAAGATTTTAAGCGTTATTATCCGTTTGAGGAACTTGCATCCAAAGTTCTTGGATTTACCGGAGGGGACAATCAGGGAATTATCGGCTTGGAAGTTGGATATGAAAATGAGCTGAAGGGGCAAAATGGGATGATTCTTACTACTACAGATGCGAGAGGGATTGAGTTAGATGGCGTTGCAGAAGACCGGATAGAACCAAGGGCGGGGAATACGCTTCAGATCAGTTTGGATTATAATATTCAGATGTATGCGCAGCAGATGGCAGAGAAAGTGATGGAAGAAAAGCAGGCGGAAAAAGTGGCGATCCTGCTTATGAACCCGAAGAACGGAGAAATTCTTGCCATGGTAAATGTGCCGGAATTTAACCTGAATGAACCATTTGTCTTAAATACAGAAGGAAGCGAAAATCTCACTCCGGAAGAAAAACAGGACGCATTGAATCAGATGTGGAGAAACGGTTGTATCAATGATACCTATGAACCGGGATCAACTTTTAAGATCATCACCTCTTCCGCCTGTCTGGAGGAAGGAGTGGTGAAGCTTGATGACCGCTTTCACTGTCCCGGATATAAAATGGTAGAAGACCGGAAGATCCGGTGTCACAAAGTGGGAGGACATGGCTCGGAAACCTTTGTGCAGGGCATACAGAATTCCTGTAATCCTGTATTTATCGAGATTGGACTTCGTCTGGGTACTTATGATTTCTATAAGTATTTTGAGCAGTTTGGATTAATGGGTGAAACAGGTGTAGATCTTCCGGGGGAGGCTTCTACGATTATGCATAAAAAGGAAAATGTAGGACAGGTGGAGCTTGCTACTATGAGTTTCGGACAGTCTTTTCAAGTGACGCCTGTACAGATGGCTGCAACCGTCAGCTCTCTGATCAATGGCGGGTATCGTGTGACCCCTCATTTCGGTGTACAGGTGCTGGATGCAAAAGGAAAGAAGATCGAGACTCTTCATGAGGGGCGCGGGAAAAGGATTGTCTCGGAAGAAACCTCAAAAACGATGCAGAAGCTATTGGAAAGCGTAGTGTCTGAGGGCTCCGGTAAGAATGCATATGTGGAGGGATATTCCATCGGCGGGAAGACCGCGACCTCCCAGACACTGCCAAGAAGTGCTAATAAATACATTTCCTCTTTCATCGGCTTTGCGCCGGCGCAAGATCCGCAGATTCTTGGCATGTGCGTGATCTATGACCCGCAGGGAATCTATTACGGCGGAACCATTGCGGCGCCTGTCATCGGCGATATTTTTGAGAACATATTTCCGTATCTTGGCATTGAAAAAGAGTAGGAAATGAAGTATACTAGGTTAGGTTAAATGTATGAACGAACGAGAAAGATAAAGAGGTGGATTATGAATTATACAATATTTCTTCCGGTATTGATTGCTTTTGGACTTAGTGTAATGATGGGGCCTGTGATCATTCCGATCCTTCGCAAATTAAAAATGGGGCAGACGGAACGAGTAGACGGTGTACAGTCGCATCTTAAGAAGGCAGGGACACCGACAATGGGCGGCGTGATCATCCTTCTGAGTGTGGTGATCACTTCCGTGTTTTATATCAAAGACTATCCGAAGATCATTCCAATCTTATTTGTAACGCTGGGCTTCGGTCTGATCGGATTTTTGGATGACTATTTAAAGGTTGTGATGAAACGTTCAGACGGTTTGTTCCCAAAACAGAAAATGGCGCTTCAGATCGTAGTGACCGCAGTGTTTGCTTTTTATCTTGTGAAATTTACAGACGTTTCGCTGACGATGCTGATTCCGTTTTCCGGCGGTTATTATCTTGATATTGGCTGGTTTGCGATTCCACTTATGTTTTTCGCTGTGATCGGAACCGTCAATGGCGTGAATTTTACAGACGGTTTGGATGGTCTTGCGTCCAGTGTCACTGTACTTGTGGCAACCTTCTTTACCGTGGTCGCAATCGGAACGAAGAGCGGCATAGAACCGATTACCTGTGCAGTAGTGGGAGCACTTCTGGGCTTCCTTCTGTTTAATGTCTATCCTGCCAGTGTGTTTATGGGAGATACGGGTTCTCTGGCTCTTGGCGGATTTGTGGCATCTACCGCATACATGCTGCAGATGCCGGTATTTATCGTGATTGTCGGATTGATTTATCTGATAGAAGTGTTGTCTGTTATGATCCAGGTAACCTATTTTAAGAAAACCGGTGGAAAACGTATTTTTAAGATGGCGCCGATTCATCACCATTTTGAATTGTGCGGATGGTCAGAGACAAGAGTAGTAGCAGTATTTTCCATTGCGACAGCACTTCTCTGCCTGATCGCTCTTATGGGTATGTAGGAGGAAGAAAATGTTAGTTACAGGAAAAAAAGTATTGGTTTTCGGTTCCGGAATCAGTGGGATCGGAGCTGTAAAATTATTGGAAGATCATGGGGCAGAGGTTGTGCTCTATGATGGAAATGAATCCCTTGATCAGGCAAGTCTTCGGGAACAGCTTGGAGAGAAGACTGCGATCGTGCTTGGAGAGTTCCCGGAACATCTTCTTGAAGAACTGGATCTTGTCGTGTTAAGCCCGGGAGTTCCGACAGATCTTCCGGTTATTCTTGCTATGAAAGAGCATGGCATACAGGTGATTGGAGAAGTGGAGCTTGCATATGCGTTCGGAAAAGGGGATGTGCTTGCGATCACAGGAACGAATGGAAAGACAACGACAACATCCCTGCTTGGTGAGATTATGAAGTGCCATCAGGAAGAAGTGTTTGTTGTAGGAAATATTGGTAATCCATACACAGTAGCTGCCGGTCAGATGACAGAACGTTCAGTGGCAGTGGCGGAGATGAGCAGCTTCCAGCTGGAAAGTATTGAGACTTTCCGCCCGAAGGTAAGTGCGATTTTAAATTTCACACCGGATCACTTGAACCGTCATCATACAATGGAAGCTTATGTGGAAGCAAAGAAACAGATCGCGAAGAATCAGACAGCAGAAGATTATTGTGTGCTTAACTATGAGGATGAAAGAACAAAGGCTTTCGGAGAAGAAGTGAAAGCACAGGTTCTATATTTTTCCAGCGCGCATAAGTTAGAGAGAGGCATCTATCTGGATGATGGAAAGATGATTTATAAGAATCCGGAAGAAGAGATTGTCTGTCATGTGGATGAACTTCAGATTCTTGGTATCCACAACTACGAAAATGTGATGGCTGCAGTAGCAATGGCAGCGGTTTACGGTGTTCCGATGGATACGATTCGAAAAGCAATTCTCGCATTCAAAGGCGTGGAGCACCGGATTGAATATGTGACAGAAAAAGATGGTGTTGTGTATTATAACGATTCCAAAGGTACAAATCCGGATGCGGCGATTAAAGGAATTCAGGCAATGAACCGCAAAACGGTACTCATCGGCGGAGGATATGATAAGAATTCGGAATATACAGAGTGGATACAGGCATTCGATGGGAAGGTGAAACAGCTGATCCTGATCGGAGCCACGCGTGAGAAGATTGCGCAGGACGCCGAAAAGTGCGGATTTCATGATTATGTATTCGCAGATACATTTGAAGAGGCAGTTCTTCTTGCGGCAAAGACAGCAAAGAGCGGGGAAGCGGTGCTTCTGTCTCCGGCATGCGCAAGCTGGGGCATGTTCCCGAATTATGAAGTACGTGGAGAGAAATTCAAAGAAATTGTAAATTCCTTATAAGGAGTGCATGGATATTGATATCTTCGAAAACGTCTTCAAAGTCAACGAATAGAAAGTATGACTATACACTTCTTGTGGCATTGTGTCTGCTGCTTGTGACAGGACTTGTGATTTTGTACAGTACCAGTGCTTACAATGGGGAAGTGAAGTTCCACGATCCTTTTTACTATTTGAAAAAGCAGTTATTTGCTTCGGGGCTTGGAATTGCGGGAATGTTTTTGATTGCAAACATTGATTATCATTTCTGGCAGCGTTTGGCAGTGCTTGGATATGTGACGGCAATTTTGTTGTCTGTGGCGGTAATCTTTGTAGGAGATGAGTATAATGGGTCCAAAAGATGGTTGTCTTTGGGACCTTTTTCGTTTCAGCCGTCAGAATTTGCGAAGGTGGCGTTGATTCTTTTTCTGGCATGGCTTGTAGAGCGCAATGTAAAAAAAATCGGGAGCATGCGAACGCTGTTAGCAATCGTGGTAACCATTCTGCCAATCGTTGCACTGGTGGGAGCAAGTAATTTAAGCACTGCGATCATCATTCTCGGGATCGCGGTAATCCTTATATTTGTCGCGAGTCCCAAATACGCTCAGTTTTTCGGAATGGCTTTTTTGGGAGCAGGATTTATGACTATTTTCCTTGCGCTGGAGAGCTATCGGTTAGAACGACTGAAAATCTGGCGTCATCCGGAAAATTACGAAAAGGGTTATCAGACGCTTCAAGGGCTCTATGCCATCGGTTCCGGCGGTCTTTTTGGGAGAGGACTTGGAGAAAGTGTGCAAAAACTCGGGTTTGTGCCGGAAGCGCAAAACGACATGATCTTCTCTATCATCTGTGAAGAGTTGGGGCTGTTCGGCGCCGGATTCGTGCTTCTTCTTTTTTTGATTCTGATCTGGCGCTTTTTCGTGATTGCTGTCCATGCCAAGGATCTCTTTGGAGCATTGATTGCATCCGGTGCCATGGCGCATATGATGATTCAGGTCATTTTAAATATTGCAGTGGTAACGAATACGATACCAAATACCGGAATTACGCTTCCGTTTATCAGCTACGGAGGAACATCCGTGGTGTTTCTCCTTGCGGAAATGGGGCTTGTGCTGAGCGTGTCAAGAGTGGTAAAATAGGAAGAAAAGATAAAAAGAACCCATACCGGGAGGAGGATACATGGCAAAAAACAGAAAGAAAAAATCACATAGAATCTATGCGTTTTTTGTGCTTACACTTGGGATTATGATCATTGTACTTTCTATGCTTCTATTGTTTCACATACAGAAGATAGAAGTAAAGGGAAATAACTATTGCACAGATAAAGAAATTGTGGATCTTGCAAAAAATGACAGATTTTCGAATAATTCACTCTATGTACTTGGAAAATATAAGATGGGAAAAGGCAGTACGCTTCCCTGTTTTGAGAAGATCACTGTCCGCTTAAAAGCACCATGGAGTATTCAGATCACCGTGAAGGAAAAACAGCCCGTGGGATATATGATGGACGGACAGAACTATGTATATTTCGATGAGGAAGGTCTTGTGGTAGAAAAAGGAACCATTCCCATAGAAGGGATTCCTCTTGTAGAGGGCATCAATGTGAAAACGATGGAAGAATATAAGCCATTAAAAAGTGACGCATCCGGCATCTTTGGAGAGATTTTAAAAGCCTCTCAGGAATTGAAAAAGCAGAAGCTTGCCACAGAGAAGATTGTATGTGAGAAAGAAAGGATTTATCTCTACGTCGGAAATGTATGCGTCAGTCTGGGGGCGCATGTGACTTCGGAGAAGATCGCACAGCTTCCTCCGATCCTTGAAAAGCTGCAAGGACAGGCGGGAACCCTTCATTTGGAAAACTATTCAGAAGATCAGGAAACGATTCCATTTGATGTGAAAGTAGAAGAACAAAAAAAATCAGAAGAAAATTAAGAAAAATTCTGCAATTCTATTGATATTTTATACAAAAGTCTATATTATATAGTATATATGGCAAGCTGTACTTTTGTATGCATTGCACTATGTATGGGATGTATAATATATAATAAGGATAACAAAGGAGGAGAAACCCTTGCTAGAAATTAAGACAAATGAATCAGAAGCGGCGGCAAAGATAATTGTTGTTGGAGTAGGCGGAGGCGGTAATAACGCTGTGAACCGCATGATTGATGAACAGATTGCCGGTGTGGAATTTATAGCTATTAATACAGATAAACAGGCACTTCAGTTGAGCAAAGCTCCCACACTCATGCAGATCGGAGATAAAATCACGAAAGGACTTGGTGCCGGAGCCAGACCGGAAGTAGGTGAGAAAGCAGCTGAAGAGAGTGCAGAAGAAATTTCTGCAGCGCTTAAAGGTGCCGACATGGTATTCGTTACCTGTGGTATGGGTGGCGGAACCGGAACAGGAGCAACTCCTGTTGTTGCCCGTATTGCGAAAGAGCAGGGTGCGCTTACAGTAGGTGTTGTAACGAAACCATTCCGTTTCGAATCTAAAACTCGTATGAGTAATGCGTTAAATGGAATTGAAAAGTTAAAAGAGAGCGTAGACACTCTGATCGTTATCCCAAATGATAAGTTGTTAGAGATTGTAGATAGACGCACAACAATGCCGGAGGCTTTGAAAAAAGCGGACGAGGTATTGCAGCAGGGTATTCAGGGTATTACAGATTTGATCAATGTTCCGTCTCTGATCAACCTTGATTTTGCGGACGTACAGACTGTTATGACTGATAAGGGTATTGCCCATATCGGTATCGGACAGGGACGCGGTGATGATAAGGCTCTTGAGGCTGTAAAACAGGCAGTTGCAAGTCCTCTTCTTGAGACAACGATTGCCGGAGCTTCTCATGTTATCATCAATGTATCTGGTGACATCACTTTGATGGATGCGTCCGATGCAGCAGAATATGTACAGGATCTTGCAGGTGAAGAGGCGAACATTATCTTCGGTGCAATGTATGATGATTCCAGAGCTGATGAGGCGACCATCACAGTCATTGCTACAGGTCTTCACAATGTGGGCGGAAGCGCTTCTAAGTTGAAATCAAGACTGGAGAGTCAGAAACCGGCTTCTACAGTATCTCATGCAAACTATGAAAGACCGGTACAGACACGGACACAGCAGCGTGCAACAACTTCAGCTGCACCGCAGTTAGATATCGGTATGATCCGTTCCAAGGGAACAGCAGGAACGAGTGCAGCAACTCCGAGAAGAAGTGTTGGCGGAACTCAGGCTCCATCACTTGATACGCCGAGAACACCGACAAGCAAAGTGAAGGAACAGTCTATTAAGATTCCTGATTTCTTTAAAAAATAAATTTTATCCGATTTTATGACGTGACAGCAGTTTGCTGTCACGTTTTTTTCTTCAAAATTCACTGGAAATTCTAATCCTTAGGGATATCTGTCGAATAAAAATCGAAAACAGTTCCAGATTCTGACAAAATATGAAAGCATATCCATCTATAATAAGTCTTGCTCATGTACCAAATCGATTTAGTATCTGCAGAAAGAAGGTGGAAGGTGCAATATGAGTTATACATAGACGTATTTATACTGGTGAACTTTATGATGGATTATATGATACTGGCTGTGACCGATAAGATTCTGCATTGTCACTCTTCAGGGAAAAGAAGGTGCCTTGGTGCACTCATCGGTGCAGTTCTTACTTGTGCAGTTCTTTTGATCCCGGTTCCTTATGCGTTCGTTAAATTCATATTATTCCACGGATTTGTAAATATTGTGATGATAAAAACAGGGCTTAAGGTCGCATGGGGACGGTCTTTTTTTCAAGCGTATGTTGTTCTCTATATCAGTGGCTTTCTTCTGGGAGGAGTATTTGAATTTTTTCAGCCGTATATCAGAACAGGAAGTCTGTTCTTTGCATTTGCCGTAGTCAGTTACTATATGGCACTTGGTATTTGGAAACTTTTAAGTTATCTAAACAGATTGCAAGAATTTCGATACCGTGCAGTTTTGGTCAAAGGGGAACAGAAGGTTGAAGTGACGGCGATTCTTGATACCGGGAATCAGTTACATGATCCGGTGACGGGAGCAGCGGTTAATATCCTTTGCAAAACGGTGGCAAAAGAGCTGTGGGATCAAGAGGAGACGGAGGGCGTACGATGGATTCCTTATCATTCTGTGGGGAAAGAAGAAGGTGTGATGATGCTTCGACGATTAGACACGATTATACTTCTAAAGAAAGAAAATATAATCCTTGAACACCCATATGTTGCAATCAGTGAAGAAAAAGTAAGTGATGGCAAGTATGATTTGATCTTAAATCCTGATCTATTATAGGAGGAATGAAACATGATGTTGCATGCAGTTGTGCCGCAGAGGCTTAAGATAATACCGGATTTTCGCGCACTGCTTTTTCCGGAGAGAAAGGATATTCATTATATTGGCGGGTCAGAGGTACTTCCGGCACCGCTTGAGGCAGAAGAGGAGACCTGGGCTATCGAGAATCTGGGAACCGAAGAGGATGAGAAGGCAAGAAAGCTGTTGATAGAGCATAATTTAAGGCTTGTTGTATATATTGCGAAGAAATTTGATAATACCGGTGTGGGTGTGGAGGATTTGATCTCAATCGGAACAATCGGGCTGATCAAGGCAATCAATACGTTTAATCCTGAAAAAAAGATCAAGCTTGCCACCTATGCCTCCCGCTGTATTGAAAATGAGATCTTGATGTATCTTCGAAGAAACAATAAGACGAAGCTGGAAGTTTCTATTGATGAGCCGTTGAATGTGGACTGGGATGGAAATGAGCTGCTTCTTTCTGATATTTTGGGGACTGAAGAGGATACCATTTACAGAGATCTGGAGTATGAGGCTGAGAAGAAGGTTCTTCTTAAGGCGGTGAATGGCTTGTCCGGAAGAGAGCAGACGATTGTGAGGATGCGCTTCGGTCTTGGAACTTCGGACGGTGAAGAGAGGACGCAAAAAGAGGTGGCAGACAGCCTTGGAATCTCACAGTCCTATATTTCCAGACTGGAGAAAAAAATTATGATAAGGCTTCGAAGAGAAATTGTAAAGTATTCGTAGTCAAAAATAGAGAAAAGTGTTACAATAAGACCAGATATAACAATAATACAGACTTGCGTGAAAAAGGGGTTGATTGTATGAAGCTTAGATTTATAGGAGCAGACCATGAAGTGACTGGAAGCTGTCATTTAATCGAAGCTTGCGGAAAGAATATTCTTGTGGATTGTGGAATGGAGCAGGGACCGGATCTCTATGAGAATCAGGAAATACCTGTATCGGCGGGAGAGATTGATTATGTGCTTCTGACACATGCACACATTGACCATTCGGGAAAGATTCCGATGCTTTGCAAGGAGGGCTTTCACGGGGATATTGTTTCCACATATGCGACTGCGGATCTCTGTGATATTATGCTTCGAGACAGTGCGCATATTCAGGAATTTGAGGCAGAGTGGAGAAACAGGAAGGCAAAACGAAGCGGAGAGCCTCTGTATGAGCCATTGTATACAATGGAACATGCAGAAGCAGCGATCAAGTTATTAAATCCCTGTGATTACAATCAGCGGATCACGCTTTGTGAAGGAATTGATGTACGATTTACGGATGTAGGACATCTTCTTGGTTCGGCAGCTATTGAGGTGTGGATTACAGAAGAAAATGAGACGAGAAAGGTCGTATTTTCCGGTGATGTAGGTAATCTTAACCAGCCGATCATCAAAGATCCGGCCTATGTGCAGGAAGCGGATTATGTAGTGATCGAATCTACTTACGGAGACCGAACTCACGGGGACGATGTGCCGGACTATGTAGGAGAGTTTACAAGAATCTTAAGAGAGACCTTTGCCAAAGGCGGAAATGTCGTCATTCCGTCTTTTGCAGTGGGCAGAACGCAGGAAATCCTCTATTTTATCAGAGAGATCAAAGAAAAAGGGCTCTTACCGGAATATCCGGGATTTGAAGTATATGTGGACAGTCCGCTTGCGATTGAAGCAACAAGTGTTTTTCAAAAAAATGTACAGTCCTGTTTTGATGAGGAAGCAATGGCGCTTGTGCGTCAGGGGATCAATCCGCTTCTCTTCCCGGGACTTCGGACTACGATTACAAGTGATGAGTCAAAGATGATCAATTTCGATGACAAACCTAAGGTAATCCTGTCTGCTTCCGGAATGTGTGAAGCAGGACGTATTCGTCATCATTTAAAACATAATCTGTGGAGAAAAGAATGTACGGTCTGCTTTGTCGGATATCAGGCAGTCGGAACACTGGGACGCAAATTGATCGAAGGAGCGGAATGTGTGAAGCTGTTCGGGGAGACTGTGGAAGTCAATGCCAAGATCGAGACGCTCAAAGGTATCAGCGGTCATGCAGACATGAATGGACTGCTTGCGTGGATGGAAGGTTTCCGTACACCGGTGAAGCATGTGTTTGTTGTCCATGGAGAAGATACAGTGACAGATGTGTTTGCCAATACCATTGAGGAACGGTTCGGATATCCTGCAATGGCGCCATATTCCGGAGGATGTGTAGATCTTCTGACCGGTGAGATTCTGTCGGCCGGTGTAAGAGAGCCTAAGAAGGCGGCGGAGAAACCTTCTAAGGCAAGAAAGCAGAATGCCTTCGAACGTGTGGTGGCAGCGGCGAAACACCTTCTCCAGGTGGTTTATAAAAACGAAGGACTTGCCAATAAAGAACTGGCAAAATTCGAGACACAGATTCAGAATCTGGCTGATAAGTGGGACAGATAGAACTGTCAAGGGCTAAAAGTTTATAAAATTTTCTGTGACACAGAATAACAAAAGTGCAGGTGGAGACAATTTCTACTAGAAAGACAAGAGAAAGTCATCTAGCAGAGGAGGTCGTCATCATGGCACAGGGAAAAGTAGAAATATGTGGAGTGAATACAGCAAAGCTTCCTATCCTGAAAGAAGAGGAGAAGGAAGCTTTGTTTGTAAGGATAAAAGCGGGAGATGCGCAGGCGAAAGAGGAATATATCAAAGGAAACTTAAGACTGGTATTGAGCGTGATCAAGCGCTTCGGGGCAAGCGGTGAAAATCCGGATGATCTCTTTCAGATCGGCTGTATTGGTCTGATTAAAGCGATTAATAATTTTAATACAGAGCTGGATGTGAAATTCAGCACGTATGCGGTACCTATGATCATCGGAGAGATCAGGAGATACATGAGAGACAACAATTCCATCAGAGTCAGCAGATCACTTCGCGATACTGCATATAAGGCGATTTATGCAAGAGAAAATTATATGAAACAGCATTTGAAAGAGCCGACTGTGCAGGAGATTGCTTCAGAAATCGGAATTTCCAAGGAAGATATCGTCTTTGCACTGGATGCGATCCAGGTGCCCATGAGCCTTCAGGAGCCGGTGTACAATGACGGAGGCGATGCGCTGTATGTGATGGATCAGATCAGTGATACCAAAAATAAAGAAGAAAGATGGGTAGAAAATTTGTCCCTGGAGGCGGCAATGGGGCATTTGAATCCGAGAGAGCGCCATATTATCAAGCTCCGCTTTTTTGAAGGGAAGACGCAGATGGAGGTTGCGGAAGAAATTAAAATTTCACAGGCACAGGTAAGCAGATTAGAAAAAAATGCACTCCGTATTATGAGACAATATTTAAGCTGATCAAAAATCATGATTTCTCTACTTGAAATTTACTCTGGTTCATAATATGATTATGCAAGGAGGAAATGTGAAGATGAAAACTTGTATATTTGACTTGGATGGAACATTAACCGATACGCTGGAATCGATCACGTATTCTGTGCAGGAGACATTAAAAGAGATGGGACTTATGCCGATCACGAAGGAGCAGTGTTGTGCCTTTGTGGGGAATGGCGCAAGAGTTTTGATAGAGAAATCTCTGGATGCGGGCGGAGATAAGAAGGCTGCCCGTATCGAAGAGGGAATGGAAGTGTACGGACGTATATTTGATGAGAACTGTACATATCATGTAACACCTTATGATGGAATTGAAGAACTCCTGAAAAGACTCAAAGCGCAGGGTGTGAAACTGGCAGTGCTTTCTAATAAGCCACACAGACAGACTGTCAAGGTGGTAAGAGAAATTTTTGGAGAAGATGTCTTTGACTGTGCATGGGGGCAGCAGGAAGGTATTCAGAGGAAGCCGGATCCGGAAGCGGTATTCAAGATTCTTGAGAAGCTTGGAGGAACAAAGGAGGAGTGTCTCTACATCGGTGATTCAGAAGTGGATGTAAAGACCGGTCATAATGCAGGAGTTCGGACGATCAGTGCCGCATGGGGATTTCGAACAGAAGAAGAATTAAAAGCTGCGGGGGCAGAGGTAATCATCAGAGAACCTTTGGAACTCTTGCAGTTTGTATAAAAGGATCAGAAGGGAGGATGGAATGATGTATGAGTACGATGAAGAGTGTCTAAAGACATTTCTTAAGAATCAGTCACAGCTTTTTGACGAACCAGTGGCAGAGTCCATTGAGGAAGCAGAAGCTTTTTTGGAAGACTGTATGGCAGCAGTGGTAGACAACATTGACGAAGTACGGGACTTCCTGGACGGAGAAGGCTTGGATGTAGACGGAATGTCATCAGAAGAGCTGGAGGAAGCCTCAGAAGTATTTGCACTTCCAGACGGAAGATATCTGATCGTGGAAGGATAAGCATGAAAAAAAGAGGGAAAAATAAGAAGCCATAGCATTTAATCAGCTATGGCTTTTTCTAATGCTTCGCGGATCGCATTTACAATAATCTGCGAAGTATAAGGATTATCATTGGAATACGCAATGTTTTCCAATGACTGTTTCTCGTAGATCTGCTCGGCAATATTTTCGATTGCAGGCTGTACGAGTGGATACATGGCTGCCACGGATTCATCCAGATTGGAGAAACGAATGGAATTAATATGGGATTCATCGACCGATACTTCTACTTCGAGCGCTGTATTATTCAGAGAAACGGTGGAAGTATAAGTTCCGGGGATATACTTTGATTCTGTAGCGGCAGCTTCTTTATTTTTCGGAAGAAACATAAATAGCAGCAATAAGATAAATACAATCGCCAGTATGGCAAATACTGCGGTATAAATGATTTCCTTCATATGCAGTACAACAATTTTAGTTTTGGAACTCATAATGACCTCCTGTAAATTTTTCGTGATAGATTCACTTTCTATAATGTATGAAGGAATGTATAAAAATATGCACAGGAGTTTCTTTTTTTCGTGACAAACGCAAGGACTTCCTGTAGAATGTATAAGAGAAAATGGAGAGTGATAGAGATGTATATAATTGCAGGACTGGGAAATCCGACATCCCAATATGAGGGAACGAGGCATAATGCCGGGTTTGATGTCATAGATGTGATAGCAGAAAAATATAATATTTCTGTAGACGGTAAGAAGAACAGAGCTTATATCGGTAAGGGCATGATTGAAGGGCAGAAAGTGATCCTTGCAAAACCGCAGACATATATGAATCTGAGTGGGGAAAGTATCCGCGGGCTCGTAGACTATTTTAAGGTAGATGAGGAACAGGAGCTCCTGATCATTTATGATGATATCAGTCTTCCGCCGGGACAGATCCGCATCCGTAAGAAAGGAAGCGCAGGGGGACATAACGGGATGAAGAGTATCATTCAGTACCTTGGTACGGACGTATTTATGAGGATCAAAGTCGGGGTAGGAGAAAAACCGAAAAAATATGATCTGGCAGATTATGTACTCAGTCATTTCACAAAAGAAGAGAGAGAGGAAATGAAAGAGGGATATGAAAAATCGGCAGAAGCTGCCGCGATGATCTTACGCGGTGATGTGGAAGCTGCCATGAATGAATATAATCGTAAAGTAAAGCCAAAGGAGGCGTAAGAGATATGCAGGCCTTAAAGGGACCGCTGACAGAACTGGCTGAATTTGAAGAAATTAATAAAAACAGGATGGAACATCCCGGAATGCTGTGCATTTCGGGATGTGTAAATTCACAAAAAACACATATGATGTACGCACTTAGCGATGGCATTGCTTATAAGGTCATCGTTTGTTCCGGTGAATCAAAAGCAAGACAGGTCTATGAAGAATACCGGATGCTTGATGTGGACACGTATCTTTATCCTGCTAAGGATCTGCTTTTTTATCAGGCGGATATTCGCAGTAAAGAGCTTGTGAAAGCGCGGATGGAAGTGTTGGCGGCATTGATCGAGAAAAAGGCGGCAGTGGTTGTCACAAGCATCGATGCTTTTATGGACTGCCTGCTTTCGCGAGAGGTGATAAGAGAAAGAGTCATTTCCATCGGAGCTGAAGATACGGTAGATTTAGAGAAACTACTCCAGAAGCTTGTGTGGGTTGGGTATGAACGGGAGGCAGAAATATCCGGCCCCGGTCAATTTGCAGTGCGCGGAGGGATTCTGGATGTTTACCCTCTGACGGAGGAACTTCCGATCCGTATTGAATTGTGGGGAGATGAAGTGGATTCTATTCGTACCTTTGATGTGGATACACAGCGGTCGATTGAAAACTTAAGCGAAGTGTTAATCTATCCTGCATCAGAATTTCCGTTGGAAGAGGATGAAAGAGTTTCTTTTTTACAGTATTTTGATCCGAAAGACACACTTTTGTATCTTGATGAACCGGTGAGGATACTGGAAAAGGGAGAAGGTGTCGAGAAAGAATTCCTAGAAGCGGGAAAGAGGCGTGTGGAGGTAGGATATGAAGTCTCGAATGAAGAAATGAAGCTCTATGGCGTGTCGGAAGTCGTAAAAGAGATGAATCGATATTGTAGCGTGGGTTTTTTTACACTGCCAATGAAAGCCAAGGGTTTTGAAGTGCGCGGTTCTTATGATTTGCAGACAAAGAGCGTCAATCCATATAACAGGAACTTTGAATTGTTGACGCAGGATCTGAAGAGGCTTAAGAGAAATGGATATCGGGTGGTTCTTTTGTCCGGTTCCCGTACAAGAGCAAGACGTCTTGCAGAAGATTTAAGAGATTATGATCTAAGCAGCTATTACAGTGAGGATATGGAGCGGGAGGTACAGCCTGGGGAAATTATGACTGCATACGGGCATATTACCGAAGGATATGAGTATCCCCTCCTTAAATTTACTGTGATTGCTGAGAGCGATATTTTCGGAAATGTAAAGAAAAAGAAAAAACGAAAAATATACGAGGGGCGGAAGATTCAGAGCTTTTCTGAACTTAAGCCCGGCGATTATGTGGTGCATGAAAATCACGGACTGGGCATCTATCAGGGGATTGAAAAGATCGAGGTAGACCGGGTTGCCAAAGACTATATGAAGATTGCCTATGATAAAGGCGGGAATCTCTATATACCGGCAACGCAGCTTGATCTGATCCAGAAGTATGCAAGTGCAGATGCCAAGAAACCGAAACTGAACCGTCTGGGAAGCCAGGATTGGGTGAAGACGAAGACGAGAGTCCGCGGAGCTGTCAAAGAGATTGCCAAAGATCTGGTGGAACTATACGCGGCAAGACAGAATCAGGAAGGGTTTGTCTATGGGAAAGATACTGTCTGGCAAAAGGAATTTGAGGAAATGTTTCCTTTCGAAGAGACGGAAGATCAGCTTCTTGCAATCGAGGCAGTAAAGCGCGATATGGAAAGCCCGAAGATCATGGATCGTCTGATCTGTGGAGATGTGGGATACGGTAAGACTGAGATTGCAATTCGTGCAGCCTTTAAAGCAGTGCAGGAGAGTAAGCAGGTTGTATATCTTGTGCCGACAACGATTCTTGCACAGCAGCATTATCATACATTCCAGCAGCGTATGCGGGATTTTCCGGTGCGAGTGGATCTTATGTGCAGATTTCGAACTTCTGCACAGCAGAAGAAGACTATTGAAGATACGAAAAAAGGTCTGGTAGATATCGTGATCGGAACTCATAGGGTGTTGAGTGACGATCTGAAATTCAAAGATCTGGGACTTCTGATCATTGATGAGGAACAGCGTTTTGGTGTTCAGCATAAGGAGAAGATTAAAAAGTTAAAAGAAAATGTAGATGTGCTTACGTTGACCGCAACGCCGATTCCACGAACGCTTCACATGAGCCTGATCGGGATTCGTGATATGAGTGTGCTTGAGGAAGCTCCCCAGGATCGTATGCCGATTCAGACGTATGTCATGGAGTACAATGATGAGATGGTGCGGGAAGCGATCGAGAGAGAATGCGCGAGATCCGGACAGGTCTATTATGTATATAACCGTGTGGAAGATATTGCAGAGATAGCTGCGCATATCCAGAAACTGGTGCCGGATGTCAATGTGGCATTTGCCCACGGACAGATGCGGGAGCAGGAGTTGGAACGCATCATGTGTGATTTTATTGACGGAGAGATTGACGTGCTTGTGTCTACGACAATCATTGAGACGGGGCTTGATATTTCTAATGTAAATACAATGATTATTCATGACGCGGATCGTCTGGGACTCTCTCAGCTGTATCAGCTTCGTGGACGAGTGGGGAGATCTAACCGCATGGCATATGCGTTTCTTTTGTATCGAAGGGACAAGATGCTAAAAGAAATCGCGGAGAAACGTCTGGCAGCTATTCGTGAATTTACGGATCTTGGTTCCGGATTTAAGATTGCGATGCGAGATCTGGAGATCCGCGGAGCCGGAAATCTTCTGGGAGCGCAACAGCATGGTCATATGGAAGCAGTGGGGTATGATCTCTATTGCAAAATGCTCAATGAAGCGGTCAAACATCTAAAAGGAGAGATGGAAGAGGAAGATTATACTACGACCATAGATTTGAATATCGATGCGTACATTCCGGATACTTACATTTCCAATGAATATCAGAAGCTTGATATTTATAAGAGGATTGCGGCAATTGAGTCAGAAGAAGAGATGGAAGATATGGTCGAAGAGCTGATTGACCGTTTCGGAGATATTCCGAAGAAGGTGGAAATGCTTCTTACAGTGGCACAGCTAAAAGCGCTGGCGCATAAGGTCTATGTGACAGCCGTGGAACAAAAGGGGGACACATATACCTTTGCCATGTATGAACGGGCAAAAGTCTGCCCGGAGAAAATACCGGCGCTTCTCAAAGAATTCCGGGATGACCTTGCTTTTAAGGCAGAGCCGCCGATGTTTATTTATCGGAAGAAGAGGATCAATAAGAGAGATAAGACGGAGAGTGTGCTGGAAGTTGTGAAAAATGTGTTAATTGGTATAAAAGGATTGCTTGGCAGTTAAAAACAAGATATAATAAAAAAGTTAACGGTACTAAGGAGGGTATGGAGAGATGAAAAAGAAAGCATTGATATTATTTATGACAGGAATGCTTGCGACAACTTCTCTTACGGGCTGTGGTTCATGGAACGGAGATGATGTGGCTCTGACAGTTGGAAAAGAAGAGATTTCAGCAGATGTCGCAAACTTTTATGCAAGATATACGCAGGCAACATATGAAACTTATTATAGTGCATATCTGGGAGAGGATATGTGGAATTCCGAGGCGGAAAAAGGAAAGACTTATGAAGAGTCTGTTAAAGATTCTGTCGCAGGAGAATTAGAAGCAATGGCACTTTGTGATGCCCATAAGAAAGACTATGATGTTGCACTTACGGACGAAGAAAAGGCTTCCATCAAGAAAGCAGCGAAAAGTTTCTCGGAGGATAACGGACTGGAGCAGAAGGAAAAGGTATCCGGACAAGAGAAAACTGTAGAGAAAGTATTTACTATGATGTTGGTAAGTTCCAAGGTAAGAACAGCTATTGAGGCGGGCGCAGATACAGAAGTGTCTGATGAAGAGGCGGCTCAGAAGAAGATGCAGTATGTGTTATTCTCTAACACCAAGACAACGGAAGAGGGAGAAACACAGGAACTTACAGAGGACGAGAAGAAAGAAGCAAAAGCAAATGCTGAGAAACTCGCAGAAGCTGCAAAAAACGGAGGCGATCTGACTGCACTTGCAGCAGAGTATTCATTGGAAACATCAGAAGCTTCTTTTGACAGTGAGTCAGAGACACCGGATGCGGATCTTGTAAAAGCTGCAGATCAGTTGGGTGAAAATGAAGTGACTGATGTGATCGAGACATCCGCAGGGTATTATGTAGGTAAAGTGGTAAGTCTTATGGATGCAGATGCTACTGCAAGTAAAAAAGAAGAGATCGTTAATGAGAGAAAGTCCGAACTTTACAATAAAACTGTAGAAAAATGGAAAGAAGATACCGAGATCAAAGTGCACAAAAATGTGTGGAAGAAAATTGATTTCAATGATCTTAGCGTGATAATGAAGCAGGAAGTGACGCAGCCATACAGCAACGAGCTTCAGACAGATGATCAGGCAGAAGCGCAGGGACAATAAAAAATAGACGAATCAAAGAAAAACTGTCGTGTGGAAGAAAATACTTCGTTAGATTCTTCGGTACGACAGTTTTTTGCTACGTAAGTGACAGGTGTCAGAGCCTGTTTGGCTATTGCATGAACGTCATAAGAATATCGTTGACAAGCTTTCCGTCTGCTTTTCCTTTTACTTTTGGCATCAGAACCTTCATGATTTTTCCTTTGTCTTTGGCAGTAGGTGCTTCAACGCCGACTTCACTCAAAGTAGCAGTGATGACCTCGCGGATCTCTGCCTCATCCATCATCTTTGGAGCGTACTGTTCCAGAACGCTCAGACGGCGGTTACATTCTTCGATGATCTCTGTGCGGTCGGCAGGTGTCATGTCCAGAGTTTCTTTTGTCTGTTTCACTTCTTTTAAGATTACCTGAATTTCTTCTTCGGGTGTCAGATCAGAACGCTTATCAATAGCTTTATTTTTAAGTGCTGCAAGCAGCATGGATAAAGTTTCTTTTGTGTCTTTGTCTCCGGCTTTCATAGCCTTCACCATGTCAGCTCTTACTTCATCGATTTTACTCATAGTTTTAATCCTCCATAATTGTTGCTTTGTTTAAAAGATACTGTTTAGAGTTTAACACAAAGAAAGACTTGTTATCAAGACTGTATAATTTCTTATTTCATTACAGATACTATTTCCAGAATTGGAAAGTACAGTAGATGGAGGATTTTTTATGAAAGCAACAGGTATTGTGAGAAGAATCGATGATCTGGGAAGAGTTGTGATTCCGAAGGAGATTCGGCGTACTTTAAGAATTCGGGAGGGCGATCCACTTGAAATCTTTACGGATCGGGAAGGTGAGGTTATTTTGAAAAAATATTCTCCCATTGGGGAATTGTCTGCGTTTGCGAGACAATATGCAGAGAGTCTTGCCCATGTATCGGGATGCCTTGCTTTTATCTGTGATATGGATCAGGTGATTGCTGCAGCCGGATCAGGGAAAAAAGAAGTGGAGGAGCAGTATATCAGTAAACCATTGGAAAAGGTGTTGGAGGCAAGAAGAGCACAATGCGCTTCTTCAGATGATAAAAAATATGTGAAAGTCTTAGCAGAGCAGGAAGAAAATTATTCCTGGGAGATTATTCAACCGATTCTTTGTGAGGGGGATGTGATTGGAGGAGTCGTTCTGCTTTTAAAAGAAGGAAAAAAGAAGTTTTCACAGACAGAAGAAAGACTTGCAACCTGTGCCGCAGATTTTTTGGGACGTCAAATGGAATCTTAATGGCATAAAAAAGGGGCAACTCTCATACCTTGTGATAGACAAGGAGGGAGTTTACATGGAGAGACAGGAAAAACGGGAAACAAGAATAGTATGGATGTTAAAGTCGCTGCTATTTTCTTATGTAGTAACAGGTATGTTGCTGGCGCTTCTTACGGTGCTGCTCTATAAGTTTGAACTGGATGAACAATTAGTGTCTGCAGCAATTGTCGCAATCTATGTACTGGCGACTATGGCAGGAGGACTGGTGATAGGAAAGCTTGTCAAAGTCCGAAGGTTCTTATGGGGGCTTGGTCTGGGTGCGGCATATTTTGCTTTGCTGATGCTGATTACACTTGGCGTCTACCATACGCTGAACGGGAATGCGGTAAATATGATAACTGCGTTCATTCTGTGTTCAGGCGGAGGGATGATCGGGGGAATGATTTCTTAGGAAATGATGAAAAGAGCTGTAGAAAGGATTTGAAATAACCTTTCTGCAGCTTTTTGTAATTTGTTTTCCTTTTTCGGGTAATTAAAGAAAATAAATAAGTAACATATAGAAATAAACAATCGCTAAAAATTATGTCAGATGGTAAAATGAAAATAAAAGCTAGAAAGGATGGCGATGATATGGAATATTTAGTGGAAACCGCACTCTTAACGCATGGTCTTAAATCCATTTCCAACACAGATATTTTAGATAAATGGACGATACAAAAGAAAAATATTGTGTGGGTGTCCCAAGGGGAAATTAAGATTGGTGATATGGAAGAGTACCTGTTCTTTCGCGAGCATGCTGACAGAATCATGCGATTGAATTGTGAAACTCTTGAAGAAGCTATGAAAAATCGAATTAGCGGAGCTCTTACTGCATCAGGAACTATGGAAGTTTGTCGGAGAAACGGGATTCCGGTTGCAGTTACATGTGGCATGGGTGGTATCAGCAAGATAAAAGAAGAAAAATTATGTTCCGATCTTCCGGCACTGGTTAATCTTCCGGTGATTTTGATATCTACAGGTTCCAAGGATATGATGGATCGAGGGAAAACGGTTCAATGGCTCATTGATCATGGGGTAAAAGTTGTAGGCGCGAAGCGAGGGTTTTGTACCGGATATATTTTTGAGGGAGATAAAGTACTGCTTCAAGGGGAAATGCAAAAACCTTATGTACCGCCTCTTTTAATTATTCAAGAGATTCCGGAACAAAAGCGTGTCAAGGATAGAGAAATTTTAGCAAAAGCTATTCGGGAAGGAAAGAAAGCAGAGACGGCAGGACAATATTTTCACCCGGCAGTCAACGGGAAAATTGATGAACTTACAGAAGGTTATTCTTCTGTTATCCAATTGAAGTCGCTTCTAGAAAATGCAAAACTTGCCGAGTGGTTATAAAAAACGAGACGACCGAAGCCGTCTCGAAAAAAGTCTAACTTTTTAAGGGTACCTCACATTTTGATTGAGCAAGTCCTCTTCTTGTATGTGATGTCGTATGGTCCATAATCGTAATAACGTCTGTATATGTTCCGTACTTATAGTCAAGATTACAGTATCTGCAGGAAGCGTTGCAGTCATTTGAGATTAGTTTGTCTGGTCAATCTGGTTCATATATTTGATCAGACGGAAGATCTGGCAGGTGTAGCCCCATTCATTATCATAGAAACAGATAAGTTTAAAGAAATGGGAATTTACCTGTATTCCCTCCCGTATATCAAAGATTGATGCGTGAGGATCGCCGATAAAGTCCGAAGATACGACTTCGTCATCTACGCAGTCCAGAATGCCGGACAAATATGTCATAGAGGCTTCCCGGACTTTCTGACAGATATCTTCGTAGGAAGTAGCTTTAGAAAGCGCTACATTTAAGTCGACGATGGACACATCAGAAGTTGGTACACGGTAAGAAATTCCATTCATCTTATCCTTCAAGGAAGGGATGACTAAAGAGATTGCCTTTGCAGCTCCGGTAGTGGATGGGATTAAGTTGCCAAACACTGCTCTGCCGGTGCGCCAATCTTTGAGAGACCGGCAGTCAACGACCTTTTGCTTTGCAGTTGCAGCATGAATGGTAGACATCAAACCATATTCAATCCCATAATTATCTTCAAGGACTTTACAAATTGGAGCCAGACAGTTTGTTGTACAAGATGCGTTTGAGACAACTTGCATGTCCGGTGTATATTTGTTCTGGTTGATGCCCATGACAAAGGTTGGAGTCTCTTCGTCTTTTGCCGGAGCAGAGATGATAACTTTCTTAGCACCGGCATGAATGTGTGCCATTGCTTTTTGAGTAGTGCAAAATGCACCAGTGGCGTCGATGATATATTCTGCTCCGCATGCCTTCCATGGGATGGAAGCTGCATCACTTTCGGAAAATACAGGGATTTTCTGTCCATTTACAAGGATTCCTCCATCATAAACAGATAGTTCTCCCTGAAATCGTCCGAAGATCGAATCGTAGCGGATCATATATACCATATAGTTAAGATCTGCGTTGCGGACATTGATTCCGCACAGGTGAAAGGTTTCTGGCTGACTGATGGCGATACGGAAGGCGACTCTTCCAATGCGTCCGAATCCGTTAATGCCAATTTGAATTGCCATGATACAATTACCTCCTAGAATAAAATAATGGCAACGCGTGCAGTACCGAATCTTTCATACTGTAATCAATCTGCGCCCAGTGTAACACAGTCCGAAAGAAATATCTATAGAAATGGCGGTAATTAAACATTTAACGGGTTTGTCAAATTAAGGTCAAATTAAAGTTTTAACAGTCAGATAAAAGGATTGCGAAAATACCGGCAAGATGGTATAATAGCATAAGTTAAGCAAAGTGAAGGAGGAATGTACACATGAAACATGTAAAAACATTAAATACACAGACACTGAACAACACTGTTAAAAAAGGTGGATGCGGAGAGTGCCAGACATCTTGTCAGTCTGCTTGTAAGACATCTTGTACAGTAGGAAATCAGACTTGCGAACAGAAGAAATAAGCTCGTAAGAAGAATAAGAAGAATTAAGAGACAGCGGTCTTTTTGGTCGCTGTTTCTTCAAGTTTAAAAACAATTTTTAAGAAGACCGAAAGGGGTATAGTTTTGATTCATCAATACAAGAATAATGGATACAATATTGTTCTGGATGTGTACAGTGGCGCAGTTCATGTAGTAGACGAACTCTGTTATGATGTGATCGCCTGTTTAAATGAAGAAAATGAAGCGCACACACCAGAGACACTTCAAGAGGGAAAAACCTTTGAAGGACTGAAAAATGCCCTTCAAGATACATATAGTGAAGAAGAATTAAAGGATGCGCTTGACGATGTGACAGAGCTTGCAAAAAATGGACAGCTTTTTGCAAAAGACGAGTATGAGTGTCTCATCGAAGACGTGAAAAAGAGAAAAACTGTCGTGAAAGCGCTGTGTCTTCATATTGCACATGATTGTAATCTGGCATGTAAATATTGTTTTGCGGAAGAAGGAGAATATCACGGAAGAAGAGCGCTGATGGACTTTGAGACAGGAAAGAAAGCGCTTGATTTCTTAATCGAGAATTCCGGTTCCAGAAGAAATCTTGAGGTAGATTTCTTTGGCGGAGAGCCGTTGATGAACTGGCAGGTAGTGAAAGATCTGGTCGCTTACGGAAGAGAGCAGGAGAAGCTTCATGATAAGCATTTCCGTTTTACAGTTACGACAAACGGAGTATTATTAAATGACGAAATCCAGGATTTTGTGAACAAAGAAATGGATAACGTTGTTTTAAGTCTGGATGGACGAAAGGAAGTCAATGACCGTATGCGTCCGTTCAGAAACGGAAAAGGAAGTTATGATCTGATCGTTCCGAAATTCCAGAAGCTTGCAGACAGCCGGAATCAGGAACGGTATTATGTGCGTGGAACTTTCACAAGAGACAATCTGGACTTCTCCAATGATGTGCTTCATTTTGCAGATCTTGGATTCAAACAGATGTCTATTGAACCGGTTGTCGGACCGGAGACAGATCCATATGCGATTCGTGAAGAAGATCTTCCGGTGATCATGGAAGAATATGACAAACTTGCAAAGATCATGATCGAGAGGGAAAAGGAAGGAAAAGGTTTTAATTTCTTCCACTTTATGATAGACTTAGAAGGTGGACCTTGCGTGGCAAAACGCTTGTCCGGCTGTGGCTCTGGCACAGAATATCTGGCGGTGACACCTTGGGGTGACCTTTACCCGTGCCATCAGTTTGTAGGTCAGGAAGAATTCCTGATGGGAAATGTAGATGAAGGGGTGAAACGTCCGGAGATTGCGGATGACTTCAGAAGCTGTAATGTATATTCTAAAGAAAAATGTAAAAATTGCTTTGCTAAATTTTATTGCAGTGGCGGTTGTATGGCGAATGCTTACAATTTCCATGGAACCATCCATGATACTTATGAAATCGGATGCGAGATGCAAAGGAAGCGGGTAGAATGTGCCATCATGATGAAAGCCGCTCTGGCAGACCAATAAGTCTGGCGGTTTTATATAAAAGTTAGAAGAGACGAAAAAAGAGAGGAAGTTAACCATGAAGAAAAATAAAGGCATCTTAAGTCTTGTGGTGACGGTGATCCTGATCGGAGTATTGGGATTTACATCTGCTGTCGGTTGGGGAAATGACCATACCGGTGCGGCAAAAAATATCAAGCTTGGTCTTGATCTGGCGGGTGGTGTCAGCATTACTTATCAGGTAAAAGACGAAAACCCATCAGAAAGTGAAATGAAAGATACAATTTATAAGCTTCAAAAGCGTGTGGAGCAGTACAGCACAGAATCAAGCGTCTACCAGGAAGGCGATGACCGGATCAACATTGAGATCCCGGGCGTATCCAATGCAAATGAGATCCTGGACGAGCTGGGACAGCCCGGCTCCCTGTATTTTATCGCACAGACAGGAAGCGATGGGACGCCAAACTACGAACAGGTGAATTCCACCGGTGATGCTGCCAAGGATTATCAGCTCAAGAAAAGTCTGGAAGAATTAGAGGCAGACGGTTCTTTAGTGCTTACAGGAAGCGATGTAAAGAGCGCGAAAGCGGAGACAATGGAGAACCAGACGACAAAGGCAAAAGAAAACATTGTTTCACTTGTTTTTACGAAGGATGGAACAAAGAAATTTGCAGACGCTACGACAAAAGCGTTTGAAGCACAGGAAAGTATCGGTATCTACTATGACGGAAGCTTTGTCAGTGTGCCGAATGTAAACAATGCGATTGAAAACGGAGAGGCACAGATTACCGGAAGCATGAGCTTTGAAGAGGCAGATGCACTTGCTTCTACCATTCGTATCGGTGGGTTGAAACTTGAATTAGAAGAGCTTCGTTCGAATGTTGTTGGCGCGCAGCTTGGTGAACAGGCAATCAGCACAAGCTTAAAGGCGGGAGCGATCGGACTTGCCATAGTATTTTTATTCATGATCTTCGTGTATTATCTGCCGGGATTGGCGTCAGGACTTGCTCTTCTTATCTATACCGAGCTTGTGATCGTGATTTTAAATGCGTTTAATGTGACGTTAACGCTGCCGGGTATCGCAGGTATTATTCTCGGTATCGGTATGGCAGTGGATGCCAATGTTATCATTTTTGCCCGCGTGAAAGAAGAGATGGAGCGCGGAAAGAGTGTGAGAAATGCATTGAAGACCGGTTTCCAGAAAGCAATGTCTGCCATCGTGGATGGTAACGTGACAACACTGATCGCAGCAGCTGTTTTATGGGTGAAGGGCTCCGGTACTGTAAAAGGTTTTGCACAGACACTTGCAATCGGTATTATTGTGTCAATGTTTACAGCGCTTGTGATTACCCGTATGATCATCTATGCTTTCTATGCAGTTGGTCTTCGCAGCGAGAAGCTGTACTATCGTCCACGTAAGAAAGAGCGGACAACCATTCCGTTCCTTGCAAAAAGAAAACTATTTATCGGCATTTCTCTGGTAGTGATCATAGCCGGTGTTGCATTTATGGGAGTAAACGCATCCAGAGGAAAAGGAGCATTTGCTTATAGTCTGGAGTTCCAAGGGGGAACATCTACCAATGTAACCTTTAATAAGGATTATTCCATCGATGAGATTGACAAAGAGATCGTACCGATCTTAGAAGAGGTAACTGGAGATGCAAATGTTCAGACACAGAAGGTGGCAGGAACTAATCAGGTGATTATTAAGACCGTGACATTAGATCTTGCAAAGAGAGAAGCGTTAAATAAAGCGTTAGTGGATAATTTCGGTGTGGATGAATCTAAGATTACAGCTGAAAATATCAGTTCCACAGTCAGCAATGAGATGCGTCAGGATGCGATCATAGCTGTGATTGTAGCAACCATCTGTATGCTGTTATATATCTGGTTCCGTTTCAAAGATATTCGATTTGCAACCAGTGCGGTTACAGCGCTTCTTCATGACGTGTTAGTGGTACTTACGTTCTACGCAATTGCAAGAATTGCGGTAGGTAATACCTTTATCGCATGTATGCTCACCATTGTAGGTTATTCTATCAATGCAACAATTGTTATCTTTGACAGAATCCGTGAGGAACTCAGACTGAAAACAAAGACAACAGATCTGGAAGAGGTCGTAAATAAGAGTATCACATGGACATTGACAAGAAGTATTTATACATCCCTTACTACATTTGTCATGGTAGCTGTCTTGTTCGTTATGGGTGTAAGTTCCATCAAGGAATTTGCAGCGCCATTGATGGTAGGTATTATCTGTGGAGCGTATTCTTCTGTATGCATCACAGGAGCTTTGTGGTATATTATGAAAACAAAGATTGGAAAGAAAACAGCGTAAAGCGAAACAAGAATCCCGCAGGCGGAAATTCCGTGTGCGGGATTCTATATTTCTTATAGCTGGAGAGTGTGCAGAGTCTGTAAATGCCTCCTGCACAGGAAAGGAAGAAGAAACATGGAACGATGGGTGATGCTTCGCAAAGGGGCGGATTTTGATAAGATTTCCCGGACTTTTGGAATCAGCAGGAGACTGGCGAGTCTGATACGGAACCGGAATATACAAGGTGAGGCGGAAATCGGGAAATATTTGAATGGGACATTGTCAGATCTATATGATGGAATGCTTCTGAAAGATATGGACAAAGCGATTGACATTCTAAGGGAAAAGATTGCAGAAGCTAAGAAGCTTCGAGTGATCGGAGATTATGATATCGACGGTGTAAATGCGGCGTATATTCTGATGGAGGGATTAAAAAGGCTGGGTGCGGAAGTGGACAGTGATATCCCTGATCGCATTGCCGATGGTTATGGATTGAGCGAAGAACTGATCCGGAGGGCATATGAAGATCACATAGATACAATTCTTACTTGTGATAATGGGATTGCTGCCGGGGAAGAAATTGCATATGCGAAACACCTCGGAATGACAGTGATCGTCACTGATCATCATGAGGTTCCGTATGAAGAAATTGACGGAGAACGAAGGGAAGTGCTTCCGGCGGCAGACGCGGTCATTGATCCGAAAAGATCGGATTGTGATTATCCGTTTCAAGGACTGTGCGGAGCGGCAGTTGCCTATAAATTGATCGAGTGTCTTCACGAGTCAGTGGGGCGGGATGCGGAAGATCTGGATGATCTGATCGAAAATGTTGCCATCGCTACGGTTGGAGATGTGATGGATCTGGTAGATGAAAATCGGATTTTTGTAAAAGAAGGTCTGGCAATGTTAAGGAGGACCTCCAATCCGGGGCTTAAAGCGCTTATCGAGTGTACCGGGATTCAAAAAGAACAGTTGAATGCATATCATATCGGTTTTGTGCTGGGACCATGTCTGAACGCCAGTGGAAGATTGGATACCGCCAAGCGGGCACTGGAGCTGTTGTGCGCAAAAGATGCCAAAGAGGCTGCGGTACTGGCTGATGATCTGAAGGGACTAAATGACAGCCGAAAGGATATGACGGCAAAGGCTGTGGAGACAGCGATTGCTCAGGTGGAAGAAGAGGGGATAGGCGAAGATAAGGTCATGGTACTGTATTTGCCGGATTGTCATGAAAGTCTTGCAGGTATTGTGGCAGGGCGGATCAGAGAACGTTATTATCGACCGGTGTTTGTAATTACTGATGGAAGAGAAGGGTTGAAAGGTTCCGGGCGTTCGATTGAAACTTATCATATGTACGAAGCGCTGCACGAATGTGAGAAACTGTTGCTCAGATATGGCGGACATAAGATGGCAGCCGGTTTGTCTTTGGAAAAGAAGAATCTGGAAGCTTTGCGGAGAACATTGAATGAAACATGCCGGTTGACCAAGGAAGATCTGATGGAAAAAGTAGTCATTGATATGGAGCTTCCTTTTTCTTATGTAACAGAAGAACTGGTGGAAGAACTGTCCCTTCTGGAACCATTTGGAAAAGGAAATACGAAGCCTGTGTTTGCCGGAAGAAATATTGAACTGTTAAATGGGAAAATTCTTGGGAAAAATAAAAATGTGTTAAAGCTTCGTGTGCGAGACGAACAAGAAGCAGTGATCGATGCAGTTTATTTTGGAAATCTGGAAACATTTTCGGAGACATTGTGTGGAAAATACGGAGCGTATGCTATGGATGCTCTTCTACGCGGAGAAGGGAAGGGAATGAAGCTTTCTCTTACTTATTACCCGGATATCAATGAATATAGGGGGAAGAAAAGTCCGCAAATTGTGATTACGCATTGTCAGTAGTGGTAAAATGTGTAGAATTGTTTGAAAAATAAAGCGACTAATGCTATACTTATTACGTGTTTTTAGCTTAGTTGAATCTTAGACGAAGGGAAAGCTTTCGAAGAGATTCAAGGCAGGAAGAATGTGAGATTATGAGAGAAAAGAGGAAGGGGGAGGCAATGAGATGTCAACAAAAGCGACGACTTATGAATCTTTAGACAACAAGATCGCTGCCAGCACATTGACAGAGGATCTGGTAAAAGGGCTGGAAGTTGTAGATGGTCATGCAATCAAAGAGAAAAAAGATTACGAAAAACCAGATGAATTATATGACATGTTAATTGCCCGTATCCGACAGTATCATCCGTCTACGGATATCAGCATGATTGAAAAGGCTTACGAATTAGCCAAGAAAGCACATGGAAATCAATGCCGGAAGTCCGGAGAGCCATACATTGTACACCCACTTTGGGTGGCCATTATTCTGGCAAATCTGGAGATGGATAAAGAAACGATCGTGGCAGGAATGCTCCATGACGTAGTAGAGGATACCGAGGTCACAGACGGAGAGATAGAAAAGGAATTTGGAAAAGAAGTAGCGCTTCTGGTAGACGGTGTTACAAAATTAGGACAGCTGTCTTATTCTTCAGATAAACTGGAGGTGCAGGCGGAAAATTTAAGAAAGATGTTTTTGGCTATGGCAAAAGACATCCGTGTTATTATCATTAAACTGGCAGACCGTCTCCATAATATGCGGACGCTTCAGTTCATGACGCCGGCAAAGCAGAAAGAAAAAGCAAAAGAAACAATGGATATCTACGCTCCGATTGCGCAGAGACTTGGTATTTCCAAGATCAAGACGGAGCTTGATGACCTTGCGCTTAAATATTCACAGCCGGAAGTATTTTTTGATCTCGTAGCGCAGATCAATGCGAGAAAAACAGAACGTGAAGAATTTGTAGATCAGATTGTGGCAGAAGTTTCCAAACACATGGAAAACGCACATATTAAATGTGAGATCAGCGGACGTGTCAAACATTTCTTCAGCATTTACCGTAAGATGGTCAATCAGGACAAAACCGTAGACCAGATCTATGATCTGTTTGCGGTGCGCATCATTGTAGATTCTGTCAAAGACTGTTATGCTGCGCTTGGCGTGATCCATGAAATGTATACGCCGATTCCGGGGCGTTTCAAAGATTACATTGCCATGCCGAAGGCAAATATGTACCAGTCTCTTCACACAACGCTTATGAGTTCGGTAGGTCAGCCTTTTGAGATTCAGATCCGAACAGAAGAGATGCATAAGACTGCGGAATATGGTATTGCGGCTCACTGGAAATATAAGGAAACCGGAGGAAGCAGTCAGAAGAATATTGAGACTCAGGCGGAAGAAAAATTAAGCTGGCTCAGACAGATCTTAGAGTGGCAGAGAGATATGTCTGATAACCGTGAATTTTTAAATCTGATCAAGGGAGATCTGGATCTTTTCGCAGAAGATGTGTATTGCTTCACACCGCAGGGAGATGTAAAGAATCTGCCCAATGGCTCTACACCGATCGACTTCGCGTATGCAATTCATAGTGCAGTTGGAAATAAGATGGTCGGTGCAAGGGTCAATGGTAAGCTTGTAAATATAGATTATAAAATTCAAAATGGAGACAGAATTGAGATTTTAACTTCTCAGAATTCCAGAGGACCAAGCAGAGACTGGTTGAATATTGTAAAGAGTACGCAGGCTAAGAACAAGATCAACCAGTGGTTTAAGAAAGAATATAAAGAAAGCAATATTATCAAAGGTAAGGAAATGATCGCTGCTTATTGTAAGACAAAGTCTATTACACTGAGCAACATCATGACGACGAAATATCAGGAGATTGTGCAGAAAAAGTACGGATTCAAAGATTGGGATGCTGTACTTGCCGCCATCGGACATGGAGGACTTAAAGAAGGTCAGGTCGTTAACCGTCTGGTAGAAGAATATGACAAAGAGCATAAGCAGGTGCTTACGGATGCAAGCGTGCTTGAGAAAGTGGCGGAAGCCTCCAAGAATAAAGTGCATATTGCCAAGTCTAAGAGTGGAATCGTTGTCAAAGGAATTGATGATGTGGCTGTGCGTTTTTCCCGATGCTGTAATCCGGTTCCGGGAGATGAGATCGTAGGATTTGTTACCCGCGGAAGAGGGTTGTCTATTCACCGTACGGACTGTGTCAATATGCTCCATCTTACAGAAGCAGAGCGCGCAAGGCTGATTGATGCAGAGTGGGAAGGCGATGTGGCAGAAAAAGCGGGAGGTCAGTATCTGGCTGAGATTAAGATTTATGCGTACGACAGGCAGGGCTTCCTTATGGAAATGTCGAAGATATTCACAGAGATGGAAGTGGATGTGAAGTCAATGAATGTACGGACGAGCAAGCAGGGGACAGCGACTATTGAAATTGGATTTGTCGTGCACGGAAGAGAAGAACTTGAAAAAGTCAGCAAGAAGATCCAGCAGCTGGACGGCGTGATCGATATTGAAAGGGCGACAGGTTAGAAATATGAAAGTAGAGAAATTTGTAACAGGAATCATCAGTACAAATTGTTATCTTGCAATTAATGAAGAAACAAAGCAGGCGGTGGTCATTGATCCGGCCGCCTGCCCGTCTTATCTGATGAGTCATATCAAGTCGGAAGGGTTGAAAGTGGAAGCCATCCTTTTGACGCACGGACATTTTGATCACATTATGGGAATTGACGGATTTTTGTCAGAATTTGATGTGCCGGTATATGTTCATGAAGACGATGCGGATGCGATGGAAGATCCGGTGCTGAATCAGTCCTCAACGTATACATCCGGTTATACATTCGGCAAAGCCCGGTATCTGAGAGATCGTCAGACGCTGGAACTGGCAGGATATACCTTTCAGGTGATCCATACTCCGGGACATACAAAGGGAGGATGCTGCTATTATGTGGCATCGGAAGACGTGCTGTTCTCCGGAGATACATTATTCCAAAATTCTGTAGGGCGTACAGATTTTGTCAACAGCAGCACTTCAGATCTGGTACATTCTGTAAGAGAAAAATTATTTCTCCTTCCGGATGATACAATAGTCTATCCGGGGCATATGGGAGAAACAAAAATCGGACATGAGAAAAAATACAATCCATATGTATAAAAGAGATATTAGATGGGAGTAAGTTAAGATGATCAAAATCATATGCAGCGCTCAGGCGTATACTTATAATGCCTATCATATTGTAAAGGCTTTTTATCCGTCGGTTGAGATTACCAACCATGTGGAGGAAAAAGCCTCTAATTATGTAGAAATCACCTTTTGTGACGGACGTGTGATCGCGGTGGAAAAAGAAGAGATCAAAGCTGGGACAGATGCAGAGAAGAAAGCACAGGTTGACAAAAAACTATATGAAAAACTGTCGGAAAAATCAGGGAAGACGTTGGCATGGGGGATTCTTACCGGAGTCCGCCCAACAAAGCTTGCTATGAAAAAGCTGGAAGAAGGTATGGAAGCGGAAGAATTTGTCTCATGGTTTCAGAAAACGTATCTGGTCAGCGAAGAAAAATCGAGGTTGGCATGGGAGATCGCAAAGCGAGAGAAGCAGCTTTTAGATCAACTGGATTATGAGGACGGATACAGTCTGTATGTAGGAATTCCGTTTTGCCCGACCGTGTGTACATATTGCTCCTTTAGCTCCGGTGCATTAGAAGATTGGAAAGATTTCGTGGACGACTATGTAGAGGCACTCTGTAAAGAATTGGAATTTATCGGCAAGGTATCAAAACAAAAGAAATTAAACTCCATTTATATAGGTGGAGGAACACCGACCAGTTTAAATGCAAGGCAGCTGGAACGAATACTTTCCTGTATTGATACTCATTTTTCAAGAGAATATTTATTAGAGTATACAGTGGAAGCCGGACGTCCAGACAGTATTACAGAAGAAAAGCTGCAAGTGATCAAAGCTCATAAGGTAACGAGGATCTCCATTAACCCGCAGACCATGCAGCAAAAAACATTGGATATAATTGGAAGAAAGCATACGGTGGAAGATATATGTAAGACTTATGAAATGGCTCGAAATCTTGGGTTTGATAATATAAATATGGATCTCATCGCGGGACTTCCCGGAGAGACCGCTCTTGATATGAAAGATACTCTGGAAAAGATAGGAAGACTTAAACCGGACAGCTTAACGGTGCACTCGCTTGCTATTAAGCGCGCGGCAAAGATGGGGCAGGAAGTGAAAGAAGGACACTCAGACGCTAGTGTGTGTAACATATCACCGGAGATTGGCGCTATGATAAGCGAGGCAGAAAAAGCGGCTGACGACATGGGGCTGAAGCCTTATTATCTGTATCGTCAGAAAAATATTGCCGGAAATTTTGAAAATGTAGGTTATGCAAAGGTTGACAAAGCAGGAATATACAATATACTTATTATGGAAGAAAAGCAATCCATTATTGCCGCGGGGGCGGGAGCATCTACGAAAATTGTATTAAAGCAGCCGATGCTTCAACCGGGCAGTAAAAATCAGAAAAAGACGAATTTGATCCGGCTGGAAAATGTAAAAGCAATTGATGCTTATATCCGCCGTATCGATGAGATGATAGAGCGAAAAGGAGAATGGCTATGGCGTTAAAGAAGAAACCGGTTACAGGCATGAAAGATATGCTGCCGGCAGAGATGGAGATCAGAGACTATCTCATCGGATTAATTAAAGAAACATATAAAACCTTCGGATTTACCTCTATGGAAACACCTTGTGTCGAGCATATTGAAAATCTGTGCAGTAAACAGGGCGGAGATAATGAAAAGCTGATTTTTAAGATTATGAAACGCGGAGAAAAATTAAAGATTGACGAAGCGAAAGAAGAAAATGATCTGGCTGATGGTGGACTTCGCTATGACCTTACCGTTCCTTTAGCGAGATACTATGCGAATCACGCCAATGAGCTTCCGTCACCTTTTAAGGCGCTTCAGATTGGAAATGTGTGGCGTGCAGACCGTCCGCAGAGAGGTCGTTTCCGCCAGTTTATGCAGTGTGATATTGACATTTTGGGAGAAGGCTCTGTATTGGCAGAAATCGAATTGATTCTTGCAACGACAGCAATGCTTGGCAAGCTTAATTTTAAAAACTTCACAGTATGTATCAATGACCGTAATATTTTAAAGGCAATGGCGGCATACAGTGGATTTAAAGAGGAAGATTACGACGAAGTCTTCATCATTCTCGATAAAATGGACAAGATCGGCGCAGAAGGCGTGGCAGGAGAGCTGGAAGAGATGGGCTATACAAGAGAAAATGTAGATACTTATCTGAAGCTTTTTGATGAAGTGGAAACAGATCTGTCCGGTGTCCGTCATTTGAAAGAGAGACTGGGAGATTTCCTTAGCAGCGAAACAGCGGAAGGCATGGAGATGATCATGTCCAGCGTGGAGGCTGCAAAAGAATGTGATTTCAAATTGAAATTTGATCCGACGCTGGTCAGAGGACAGTCCTATTATACAGGAACGATCTTTGAAGTGACAATGGATGATTTTGGCGGTTCTGTGGCAGGCGGCGGCCGTTATGATAAAATGATCGGGAAGTTTACCGGTCAGGATACTCCTGCCTGCGGATTTTCCATTGGATTTGAGCGTATTGTAATGCTGCTCTTAGAAAGTGGTTATGAAGTGCCTGGAGTAAGACAGAAAAAAGCATATCTTTTGGAGAAAAAACTTCCGAAAGAAGGAATGCTGAAGGTGTTAGAGCTTGCGAAAAAAGACAGAGAATCCGGGAAACAGGTGTTGATCGTTAATATGAAGAAAAATAAGAAATTCCAGAAGGAACAGCTGACGGAAGAAGGATACCAGGAGATTATCGACTGTTATGCGGACAAAGTAGAACAGTTATAAGAGAAAAGGAGAGAAGAAATATGGCAGAGTCAATGCAGGGGTTAAAGAGAACCCATAGATGTGCAGAGTTATCTGTGGCAAATATCGGTGAAACTGTGACCATTATGGGATGGGTGCAGAAGAATCGTAATAAGGGAGGTCTTGTATTTGTTGACGTAAGAGACCGTTCCGGCATTATTCAGGTGGTGTGTGAAGAAGGCAAAACAGATGCAGCGCTTATTGAAAAAGCAGCAAAGCTTCGTTCTGAGTATGTCATCGCAGTAGTCGGTAAAGTAGAGATGCGTTCCGGTGCAGTAAATGAAAATCTTGCCACAGGTGAGATTGAGGTGGTTCCGGAAGAATTACGTGTATTGTCCGAGTCTGAGACACCGCCGTTCCCGATTGAGGAAAACTCTAAGACAAAAGAAGAGATTCGTTTGAAATACAGATATCTGGATCTTAGAAGACCGGATATGCAGAGAAATTTGATGATGAGAAGTAAAGTGGCAACACTGACACGTCAGTTCTTAGCGGATGAAGGATTTATGGAGATTGAGACTCCGATCCTGATTGGAAGTACACCGGAAGGTGCAAGAGACTACCTTGTACCAAGTCGTATCCATCACGGACATTTTTATGCGCTTCCGCAGTCTCCGCAGTTGTTTAAACAGATTTTAATGTGTTCCGGATGCGACCGTTATTTCCAGATTGCAAAATGTTTCCGTGACGAAGATCTTCGTGCAGACCGTCAGCCGGAATTTACACAGATCGACATGGAACTTTCTTTCGTAGATGTAGACGATGTCATTGATGTAAACGAAAGACTGCTTGCAAAATTATTTAAAGAAGTGTTGGGAGAAGAAGTAACACTTCCGATTCCGAGAATGACATGGCAGGAAGCAATGGATCGTTATGGCTCGGATAAGCCGGATATCCGTTTTGGCATGGAGCTTCAGGATGTAACAGAGATCGTAAAAGATTGTGAGTTTGTTGTATTTAAAGGAGCGATCGAGCAAGGCGGAACTGTTCGCGGTATTAATGCCAAGGGGCAGGGAAGCATGCCGAGAAAGAAAATTGACAAATTGGTAAGCTTTGCCAAAGATTACGGTGCAAAGGGACTTGCATACATTGCGATCCAGGAAGATGGCACTGTAAAATCTTCTTTTGGTAAATTTATGAAAGAAGAAGAGATGGATGCGCTTATACAGGCAATGGGCGGAGAAAATGGAGACCTTCTTCTCTTTGCTGCCGATAAGAACAAGGTTGTCTGGGCAGTGCTTGGTGCACTTCGTCTGGAACTGGCGCGTCAGATGGAACTTCTTGATAAGAGTGAGTATAAATTCCTCTGGGTAACAGAGTTCCCGCTTCTTGAGTGGAGTGACGAAGAAGAGAGATTTATGGCAATGCACCATCCATTTACGATGCCGATGGAGGAAGACCTTCAGTACATCGACAGTGATCCGGGAAGAGTGCGTGCGAAAGCATATGACATTGTACTGAACGGAAATGAGATCGGTGGAGGAAGTATCCGTATCTTTAACCCAGAGATTCAGAGCAAGATGTTTGAAGTGCTTGGATTTACACCGGAACAGGCGCAGGAGCAGTTCGGATTCTTATTGACTGCATTCAAATACGGTGTGCCGCCTCATGCAGGACTTGCTTATGGTCTTGATCGTATGGTTATGCTGATGGCAAAAGAGGACAGCATCCGTGACGTCATTGCGTTCCCGAAAGTAAAAGATGCTTCAGATCTTATGACAGAAGCTCCGACAATGGTAGATGAGAAGCAGCTCGCAGAGCTTGGAATCACTGTTGTGGAAGAGGAAGAAGAGGAAGTTTAAAAAAATGAAATAAAGGCAGCCTCGGAAGAAGCCTTGTATCAAAATGTTTTGTGTGATATATTAGGCTTTCTCCGAGGTTTTTTTGTTGGTGAGGACCTCTGCTTTTATTTGGAAAGAAGTACCTACGATTGATTATTAGGAACATTTTTATCAACTGAACAAAATGATTCAATAAAAAGAAAAATAAGAGGATTTTTTCTATCGCCCTGCATCACGACCATGCAGGCTAACACTCGGGATTTTGGTTGATGTAATGTGCAATGTGCAATTTGGTGTATACTGTTATTATTGTATGGCTCTTTTGAAATTGGATAGTATGGGAGTAACGATTGAGTATTAACAGGTGGTCATGTGTGACCACTAAAGGAAGAGAGGAAAAAATGAGATATGTAATTTTTAGGATATTGTTAGCTATGTGGAATTTTGTGCGGATAGTGACGACGTTATGTATTATTATAACAATAGGCATAGAAATAGCGAATCCGTTGATACCTTATAAAAATCTATATATTATATTGTTAGGTGTAGTACCTTTTTTGATCAGAATATATTACGATAAATTGTTATTTAGAGTAAAACCGGAAGATATGGACCTTTATCTTAGCAGTTAGGAGGGATGATTATGAAGAAAAAAGTGATCGGCGCAGTAGTGATCGTGGCTGCTTTGTTAGGTGTATTAGGTTTTGTGAAGTACAATGAATATTCCGCCAAGGAACCGGTTGTGAAGGTAGAGCTTGGTGATAAGGTCTCTGAAAAGCCGGAAGATTATGTGAAAGCAAATAAGACAGCATTAAAGAAAACGGTTCTGGATTTAAGCCGGGGCAGACATGGGAAGTAGATATTTAATTTTAATCTATGTAACTTTTCTAAGTTCTATATACGCCGCGCTCTCTAAATTTGTTAGAAACACATTCCTATAAAAATGAAAAGCAGGAAGCGCATGGGCTTCCTGTTCAATATTTAGTGATCGGAATAATGATAACGACAAGACAGAATATAAACATTCTGCTCATCTATTTTATAGACCAATCGATCCTGTTCATTGATTCTACGACTCCAAAATCCGGATAGATCTCCGACTAATGGTTCTGGCTTTCCAATGCCGGAGTTCCCGTTTCTACAGATATCGTCAATCAGCTTATTGATTTTTTTGAGCGTTTTCCGGTCTTCCGTTTGCCAGTAAATATAATCATCCCATCCATTTTTTGTAAATACTTTATTCATCGGCTGACACCTCGATCAGTTCTTTCACATGACAACAGCCTTCTTCTAATTGCTTCTTAGATTCCATCAGCCAGTTATAGTTTGTTTGATTTCCCATAAGGTGCATATTTTCCATCATGTTATTGTAGGCTTCTTCGGACATCATGACGATGTTTTTATTTTTTTTACGAGTCACAATAATTGTTTCATAATCATCAGAGACTTTATCCATACATTCTTTCATGTTTCCTCTTAGTTCAGTGTAATTTACTGCTAACATATCCTTCACCTCCAAGATAAAACGTACAATATTCTGTACTTATATTATAGTATGTGGAATCACGTTGTGTCAACAGGAGTTATTATTTCCAATAGAAAAAGATCTATGATAAAAGAGTTGTCTTAGATGGATAAAAAGTTGTTAAAAGGAAAGGGGTCATGTGTGACCGCCTGTTCTTATTATGGGTTGTGACCCAGTTGAGCACGCAAGCGTGCGAAATAGAAACTACCTGCTATTGAGGCTGTTCAAGCCAATATGTAACGAAAGGAAAGGTGATTTTCATGACCCAAAAGACAAGTAGTTTAGCACACACCAAGTGGATGTGTAAATACCACATAGTGTTCACACCAAAGCATAGATGAAAAACCAGTTTTAAAATAATTAGTAAAATAGTAAAATAATAGTAAAATAATTAAAAAAAGTTGTTGACAAACATGAGCCGCTGTAGTATAGTAGTTATTGTTCTGAGGAACACAAAAGAGATACGCGACAGTGGCTCAGTTGGTAGAGCACGACCTTGCCAAGGTCGGGGTCGCGGGTTCGAACCCCGTCTGTCGCTCTTGAAAGGAATTGCATTACGCAATTCCTTTTTTCGTGTTATAATAATCTTGATAGTGAAGATGTGTTTTGAAAAAAGGCAGGTGAGTTTTTTGTCGCAAATTATAGAAGAACAGAATCCTCTTGGAACAGAGCATATCGGAAAATTAATTCCGAAATTTGCCATTCCGTCTATTATAAGTATGGTAGTAAGCTCTCTATATAATATCGTAGACCAGATTTTTATTGGTCAAGGTGTGGGAATGCTTGGGAATGCGGCGACGAACATTGCGTTTCCTGTGACCATTATCTGTACTGCGACGGCGCTTCTTCTTGGAATAGGAAGTGCTTCGAATTATAATCTGGCATCAGGAGAAGGAGAGCAGGAAAAAGCATCTGCAATTGCCGGTACGGGACTTTCTGTAATTGTCATGAGCGGTGTCGTGATTACAGTGGTTGTATTGATCTTTTTAGATCCGTTGCTTCAACTGTTTGGAGTGACTCCGGATATTTTGCCATATGCACAGGACTATGTGGGGATTACTGCGTTTGGTCTGCCTTTTTATATTTTGATCAATGGAGGGACGCAGCTAATCCGTGCAGACAGAAGTCCGACCTACTCCATGGTATGTATGTTGACCGGAACGATTCTTAATACTATTTTAGATCCGTTGTTTATCTTTGTGTTTAACTGGGGAATTCAAGGAGCAGCGGCGGCAACGGTTATTGGGCAATTTGTGTCGGGTATGCTTGTGATTGTTTATTTTTTGAAGTTCCAGAAAATGAAGATTACAAGGAAACTTCTGATCCCCAAGCTCTGTTATCTGAAATTGATCGCATCTCTTGGAATGGCGTCTTTTATTAATCAGATTGCACTGGCGGTAGTGCAGATTGTTATGAACAACACGTTGCGTTATTATGGGGCGGCGTCTGTATACGGAACGGAAATCCCACTGGCTTGTGTAGGAGTGATCGCGAAGGTTAATATGATCTTCATTTCCATATGTATAGGTCTGTCTCAAGGGTGCCAGCCGATATGGGGATTTAATTATGGGGCAAAGGCATATAAGCGGGTAAAAGAAACTTATAAGCGTGCGTTTCAGATAAGCGCACTTGTGGGCGGCTGTTTTTTTATCTGCTTTCAGATATTCCCGAGAACGATCGTAAGTATTTTTGGAAGCGGAAGTGAATTGTATTTTGATTTTGCGGAGAAATATTTTCGAATTTTTATGTTTATGACATTTGCAAATGGCTTACAACCAATAAGTTCCGGTTTCTTTACTTCAATTGGAAAAGCAAAGCTTGGAATCTTTACTTCCCTTACGAGACAGGTGATGTTTTTGATTCCGTTAATCTTGATTTTCCCGCTGTTTTTTGGAATCAATGGCGTTATGTATGCAGGACCGATCGCCGATCTTGCGGCAGCTGTTGTGGCAATTTCTTTTGCGGTGCGTGAATTAAAGAAGATGAAAAATGAGAATAAGAATTGTCTGTCTGTGTAAAGTGTGTTAGAATAGAGAAGCAAATCTAATAAAGAAAAGCAGAGTAGAAATGTGTGCGTTAAGTGCCGGCTGGACGGGGAGTTGCCAGCCAGACGAAGGAGAAGTGTCCGCGGTACATATTTCGCATCCCGCTGCTACACATAGACAGAAGAGAACTACCTGCTTATGCGTAGCTTTAAGGACTACTGCAAAGGAGGTATTTTTTATGAAGAGATTGAAACAATTATTTAAGGATTCTTTTCGGGAGCTGAAAGATACGCGGAAGATGGCGATGGCAGCTATGTTTGTGGCGATTGCTGTTATTTTGGGATTTTACCGTTTGCAGCTTACGGAATTTATTCGGATCGGCTTTGATTTCCTGCCGAAAGAGATGGCGGCTATGCTTTTAGGACCGTCAGTAGGCTGCGTGGTGGCAGCTTTTACGGATATTATTTCTTATGCGCTTAAACCTATCGGGGCATTTTTCCCGGGACTGACATTCAGCGCTATGCTGGCAAGCACTATTTACGGGACAATCCTCTATAAAAAGCCGGTTTGTTTAAAAAGAGTAATCTTAGCAAATGGTTTAGTGACGGTCTTCGTAAATTTATTGCTCAACACTTATTGGATGTCGATTTTGTATGGAAATGCGTATATGGTGCTATTTCCGACGAGAGCGGTAAAGCAGTTGATTATGTTTCCGATAGAAGTGATATTATTTTATTCGGTGGCAAAAATGTTTGAACGGGCAAATGTTTTTGCAATTGTGAGAACAAAAAATAACTAAAAGGAGAGAACGGTGTATGCGGGAGAGAACGACCATTGGATTTTATATCAAACAGATTAATAACGGTTATGAAAAAGAATTTAACAATCGCCTGCGTACACTTGGAATCACTTCTTCACAGTGCGAGGTGTTGGATTATCTCTTTACCAGCAGGAAAGAAGAAGTGACGCAAAGGGATATTGAGAAGGCGTTGAACCTTAGGAATCCAACGGTGACAGGTCTACTGAAGCGATTGGATGAGAAAGGTTTTATTCTTTCGGTTCCCAGTACGAAGGATAAAAGATGTAAAAATATCTATCTGACAGAGAAGGCTTATGATATCCGCAAACGTATGGAAACGGACCGCAAAAAACTGGATAAGATGCTGACCATTGGCATGAATAAAAAAGAGACGGCGGCATTGGAGAAAATGCTGGAAAAGGTACTGTATAATATTGCAGAACCTTAGGAGAGAGGGAAAAAGGAGAATTGAAAATATGAGTTATGCTGATAAAGTGTTTATAGATATGTGCAGAGATATTATTGACAACGGAACGGACACCAGAGGAGAGAAGGTACGTCCGGTGTGGGAAGATGGAACACCGGCTTATACAATTAAAAAATTCGGTGTGGTAAATCGATATGATCTTTCCAAAGAATTTCCGGCGTTGACGCTTCGAAGGACAGCAATTAAGAGCTGTACCGATGAGTTGTTGTGGATCTGGCAGCAGAAGTCCAATAACATCAATGAACTTCACAGTCATATTTGGGACAGTTGGGCGGATGAAGATGGTTCCATCGGAAAAGCTTATGGGTATCAGATGGGGGTGAAGCATCAGTATAAGGAAGGAATGTTTGATCAGGTAGATCGGGTAATTTATGATTTAAAGCATAATCCGTACAGCAGACGGATCATGACCAATATTTACGTGCATCAGGATCTGCATGAAATGAATCTTTATCCTTGTGCATACAGTATGACATTTAATGTTACGAAAGAGGCAGGAAGTGATAAACTGACTTTAAACGGTATTTTAAATCAGCGTTCCAATGATGTTTTGGCGGCAAATAACTGGAATGTGTGTCAGTATGCAGTACTTCTTCATATGCTGGCACAAGTGTGTGACATGAAGGCGGGAGAGTTTGTGCATGTGATCGCGGATGCCCATATTTATGACCGTCACGTTCCTATGATTGAAGAGTTGATTAAGAGAGAGCCGCTTCCGGCGCCGAAATTCTGGCTCAATCCGGAAGTAAAAGACTTTTATGATTTTACAAGAGATGATGTGAAGCTTATTGATTATGAGACACATGAGCAGATTAAAAATATTCCGGTAGCAATTTAATATATCCATTCAAATATGAGATAGAAATGACAAGGAAAAGGGAGAGAGAAGAATGCACTTAATCGTAGCTGTTGATAAAAACTGGGCAATTGGAAAAAACAATAAATTAATGTGGAGTATTCCGGCAGATATGAAATACTTTCGGGAGACAACGAAAGGCAATATCGTGATTATGGGGAGAAAGACTTTGGAGAGTTTTCCGCAAAGCCAGCCTCTTAAAAACAGAGTAAATATTGTAATCACAAATAATAAAGATTATAAGGTGAAGGATGCGGTTGTGGTACATAGTATTGAAGAGGCTTTAGAAGAAGCAAAGAAGTATGAGGGGATTCCGTATGTAATCGGAGGAGAGAGCATTTACCGTGCTATGCTGCCTTATTGTGATACTGCGCTGATTACAAAAATTGACCATGCTTTTGATGCAGACACTTATTTTCCAAATCTGGATGAAGATGAAGAGTGGAAGATGACGAAGATCAGTGAGGAGCAGACCTGTTTTGATCTGGAGTATTATTTTACTGTTTACGAAAGGGTTTCAAAGAAGTAATGAGGATTTTAAGTATTACAGCACAGAAGCCCAACAGCACCGGAAGCGGTGTGTATCTGACAGAACTTGTGAAAGAATATGAAATATTAGGGCATGAACAGGCAGTGGTAGCAGGAGTATACAGAGAAGATCTGATAGAATTGCCGGACGGGGTAGCTTTTTACCCCGTTTATTTCTGTGAAGAGGGACTTCCGTATCCGATCGTTGGAATGTCAGATGAGATGCCTTACATAAGTACCAAATACTGTGAGATGTCTCCTGAGATGGTTGAGCAGTTCCGGTCTTCTTTTATGAGCGTAATTGAAAGGGCTGTAGAGGAACTTCAACCGGATCTCATTCTTTGCCACCACCTGTATTTGCTGACAGCATTGGTGAGGGAACATTTTCCGGGGCGAAAGGTTTATGGATTTTGCCATAATACAGATTTAAGACAAATGCAGAAAACAGATCTGGAACGGGAATTTATCCGCAGAGAGATTGGAAAGCTTGATCATATTTTTGTTCCGCAGAGAGCACAGGAGGAAGGGGTTCTTACCTTGTATCCGGTGGACAAAGAGAAAATTACCCGCGTGGGAATGGGGTATAATAATCAGATTTTTCATTTGGCAGAGGAAAGCTGTGACAAAGAAGGAGTTACCAGTCTTGTGTTTGCAGGAAAGATTGCCGAAAAGAAAGGTGTCAAGAGTCTTCTTCGTGCTATGGCGCTTTTAGGGGATGAAAAGGAACTGGATATGAATCGCGTCCAGCTTTTGTTGGCAGGAAGTACCGGAAATGAAGAAGAGTATCAAATGATCGAGGGATTGGCAGGGAGATGTCCCTGCAAAGTAAAGTTCCTTGGACGTTTGTCTCAATCGGAACTTGCAAGGGTATACCAGCAGAGTGATATTTTTGTACTTCCATCTTTCTTTGAAGGAATCCCGCTTACCGTGATCGAGGCTTTGGCGTGCGGAGACAGAGTGGTAATGACGGATCTTCCGGGAATTAAGGAATGGATCGCATCTGTTTCTTCTGATGCAGATGTTCGATATGTGACACTTCCAAGAATGCGAAATGCAGACGAACCGCTGGAAGAGGATTTGCCGGAATTTGAGCGTATGCTGGCAGATGCCTTAAAGGCGAGTGTTTTGCAAAAAGAAACACATCTGGCAGATGTAAGTCAGATATCGTGGGAAGCAATTGCCAAAGAGGTGCTTCGGCTCAAATAATTGAATAATAAAAAAGATCAAGAATAACAAGATATATTTAATCAATTAGAATCTCTTGACAGTGGTTGTGGACGTCTACTATAATTAATAGCAACATGTAGATTCCCGTGTCGGGCAGAGTATAGAGAGAGATCTCTGAATGGAAACAGTAACAAGTATGAATATTCGCCCTAAGCGTTTGCTTAGGGCCTTTTTTTAAAAAAACTCTTTTCACAGGAGGTAGAGATATGAAGAAGATCAGTGGTAACAAATTATTAGTAAAGGCATTGAAGGAAGAAGGAGTAGATACTATTTTCGGATATCCGGGTGCATGTACGATTGATATCAGTGACGAATTGTATAAGCAGGATTATACAAAGGTTATTCTTCCAAGGCAGGAGGTTGCCTTGGTACATGAAGCGGATGCTTATGCAAGATCTACCGGGAAGGTAGGCGTCTGCCTGGTGACCAGCGGCCCGGGTGCAACAAATCTTGTGACAGGGCTTGCAACTGCGTATTATGATAGTGTACCGCTTGTCTGCTTTACGGGGCAGGTGGCAAGACATCTCATAGGAAATGATGCATTTCAAGAGGTTGACATTGTAGGAATTACCAGAAGCATTACAAAATATGGAGTAACTGTAAGAAATAGGGAAGATCTTGGGAGAATTATTAAAGAAGCTTTCTACATTGCAAGAAGTGGAAGACCGGGACCGGTGCTGGTAGACCTTCCGAAGGATGTGATGGGAGAACTGGGCAGTAATGAATATCCGCAGGAAGTGAATATTCGTGGCTATAAACCGAATACACACGTTCATATCGGGCAGCTGAAGCGCGCGATCAAGATGCTCGGAAAGGCTAAGAAGCCGTTGTTCCTTGTGGGCGGAGGCGTGAATATCGCCCGTGCGGGAGAAGTATTTACAGAGATTGTAGATAGGACAAAAGTTCCGGTAGTGACAACGGTTATGGGGCGCGGATCCATTCCGACTGATCATCCGTTATATATTGGTAATCTGGGAATGCACGGGGCATATGCTTCCAATATGGCGGTAAACGAGTGTGATCTTTTGTTTTCAATCGGAACAAGATTTAACGACCGCATTACCGGAAAACTACATTCTTTTGCTCCGAAGGCGCAGATTGTTCATATTGACATTGATACGGCAGCGATTTCTAAAAATGTGCAGGTAGATGTTCCAATTGTGGCAGATGCAAAAGAAGCTCTTGAGAAGATGGTGGAATATGTGACTGCATGTGATACCGAAGAGTGGGTTGAGAAAGTAGAAAGCTGGAAAAAAGAACATCCGTTAGTGATGAAGAAAAAACTAATCATGACACCGGAAGATGTGATTGAAGCAATCAATCGTCTGTTTGATGAAGCAATTGTTATTACAGATGTAGGGCAGCACCAGATGTTTACTGCGCAGTTTATCGAGCTGAATGAGAAGAAGCATCTGTATATGTCGGGAGGTCTTGGAACGATGGGATATGGACTTCCGGGAGCGATTGGTGCGAAAATCGGTAATCCTGATACTCCGGTTATTTCTATTTCCGGTGACGGTGGAATGCAGATGAACAGTCAGGAACTTGCAACTGCAGTATTGGAAGAACTTCCGATCATTTCCTGTATTTTTAATAACAACAATCTCGGAATGGTACGTCAGTGGCAGAAGCTTTTCTATGGAAAACGCTATTCTATGACTTGCCTGCGCTCCGGAGCGGCGTGCAGGGGAAAATGCGGAGAGGTGCCATGTCCGACTTATACACCGGATTTTATGAAACTGGCAGAAAGTTACGGGGCAAAAGGAATCCGCGTTACAAAGAAGGAAGAAATAGAACCGGCATTCCGGGAAGCAATGAAGAGCAAGAAAACTCCGTATGTGATTGAGTTTGAAATCGATCCGGAAGATCTGGTATATCCGATGATCCAGCCGGGCGGAACATTAAAAGATATGATTCTGGATTGTTAAGGAGGTTGGATATATGAATGGAAATGGAATGAAAAAACGCTGGATATCACTCTATGTGGAGAATCAGGTAGGTGTTCTGTCGAAAATCTCAGGTTTGTTTTCTGGAAAGTCTTATAATCTGGACAGTCTGACTGTTGGAACGACGGAAGATCCTACGGTGTCAAGAATGACAATTGCTACAGTTAGCGACAACGAGACCTTTGAACAGATTAAGAAGCAGCTGAATCGTATGGTGGAAGTGATCAAAGTCATTGATTTTACAGATGTGTTTGTTCGAATGAAAGAGATTCTGTATGTGAAAGTAAGAAAGTGTACGCCGGAAGATAAGGTGGAATGTTTTCAGATAGCAGAAACTTTCAAAGCAAAAGTGATCGATTACGGAAAAGACTCTGTTTTACTGGAATTTGTTCAGACAGCGACGAAAAATGACGCCGTGATCAAGCTGATGAAAGATGAATTTCAAAGTATTGAAGTGGTGCGGGGCGGAAGTGTTGGAATCGAATCCATCAGTATGATGGAGCGGTAGTGAGGGGCACGCGTTCTCTTTGCTGTTGCATGACTTAATCTTTTTGTGAAAAAACCGAGCGCACTCTTGAATTTTGAAAAATATGGTATTATAATAACCTCAGATTAAAAAATTAGTTGTAATAGAATGAAGGAGTGAACGTGATGGAGAAGAAAAATATCGACTGGTCCAATATCGGGTTTGGATATATGGAGACAGATAAGAGATTTGTTTCTAACTATAAAAACGGAGCATGGGACGACGGCGTGCTGACAGATGACGCGAATGTCGTAATTAATGAGTGCGCAGGTGTTCTTCAGTATGCACAGACTTGTTTTGAAGGCTTGAAGGCTTATACGACAGAAGAAGGTCACATCGTAATGTTTCGTCCGGATCTCAATGCCAGCAGAATGGCAGATTCCGCAAAGAGACTGATGATGCCGGTATTTCCGGAAGATAAGTTTGTAGAGGCTGTACATAAAGTAGTGGAAGCCAATGCAGCATATGTTCCGCCGTATGGTTCCGGCGCTACCTTATATGTTCGTCCTTATATGTTTGGATCTAATCCGGTTATTGGCGTTAAGCCGGCAGACGAGTATCAGTTCCGTGTATTTACTACACCGGTAGGGCCATACTTCAAAGGCGGCGCAAAACCGATCACAATTCGTGTCTGTGATTATGACCGTGCAGCTCCGCATGGAACAGGACATGTAAAGGCAGGACTTAACTATGCCATGAGCTTGTATGCCATCATGGATGCGCATGCTCAGGGATATGACGAAAATATGTATTTGGATGCAGCAACAAGAACGAAAGTCGAAGAGACAGGCGGCGCAAACTTTATCTTTGTAACAAAAGACGGAAAGCTTGTCACACCAAAATCTTCTACCATTCTTCCATCCATCACCAGACGTTCTTTGATGTATGTGGCAAAAGAGTATTTGGGTATGGAAGCAGAAGAAAGAGAAGTGTATTTAGACGAACTTGGTGATTTCGCAGAGTGTGGACTGTGTGGAACCGCAGCAGTTATCTCACCGGTTGGCAAGGTCGTGGATCATGGAAAAGAAATCTGCTTCCCAAGTGGAATGGACGATATGGGGCCTGTGACAAAGAAATTGTATGATACGCTGACTGGAATCCAGATGGGCAGAATCGAAGCACCGGAAGGATGGATTCACAGAGTATGTTAAATCTCCGGTATACGACGATTATAAAAAACAGATAGAAATGAAAAAAGGCGCAATGACGTAAGTGTAAACGTTGTTGCGCTTTTTGTATTCCGCGATATCTCTTTTGGAAATGTGGATATACATTATAGTTATTTTAAAAGATTGAGAAGAAAACAGTATACAACAGTTGACAACAGTTGTGCGCTGTTATATACTGTTTATAAGAAAAGGAGGAATAAAATGAAGCTGATCATTAATCATTCTTCCATGCAGCCAATCTATGAACAGATTGTAGAACAGATTAAAGGGAAAATTATGCAGGGAGAATTAAAAGAAGATACTGCACTTCCTTCGGTGAGATCATTGGCGAAAGAGTTAAAAGTCAGTGCTCTGACGGTGAAAAAAGCCTACGATGCTCTGACGGAGGAAGGATTTATTATTACAATTCATGGAAAAGGAAGTTTTGTCGCATTTGCCAATCAGAATGTCATGCTGGAAGAGAAAAGAAAAGAAGTGGAGACGGACCTTGAGATGGCCATTCGAAAAGGGAGAAGCTGCGGCATGAGCAAGGAAGAGTTAAAGCAATTGTTTGAAATTATAGTGGAGGAATAACGAAATGTTAAAGTTAGAAAATGTAAAAAAACAGTACAAAGATTTTACGTTGGATTGTTCTCTTCAAGTGAAGGAGGGATGTATTACCGGATTGATCGGAGCCAACGGAGCCGGGAAGAGTACAACCTTTAAAGCAATTCTTGGCTTGATTCATATGGATGGAGGAAACGCAGAATTATTTGGAAAACCTGTGCAGAAATTGTCAGTAAAAGATAAGGAGCGTATAGGAGTGGTGTTGTCGGATTCCGGATTCAGCGGTTATTTGACGATTAAGGATATCATAGCAATTCTTCGAAATATGTATCCCCGGTTTGAACAGGCATATTTTGAAAAGCAGTGCGAAAAATTCAAGCTCCCCATGAATAAGAAGATCAAGGATTTTTCCACTGGAATGAAGCGAAAACTACAAGTGCTTGCAGCAATTTCTCATGGAGCAGATTTCCTTATTCTGGACGAACCAACGGCGGGATTAGATGTTCTTGCAAGGGATGAGATGCTGACCATGTTAAGAGAATATATGGAGACAGAAGGGCGTTCGATTCTTATAAGTTCTCATATTTCCAGTGATCTGGAAGACTTCTGTGACGACATTTACATGATCGATGAGGGAAAAATCGTTATGCACGAGGAGACGGATGTGCTGCTTAACGAATATGGTCTGTTAAAGGTTCGTGAAGAGCAGTATGAAAAATTAGACAAGAGTTATATTATACGAAGTAAAAAAGAAAATTTTGGGTATAGCTGTCTGACGAATGAGAAGCAATTTTATGAAGAAAATTATCCGGACGTGGTAATAGAAAAAGGAAGCATTGATGAATTGATAATGATGATGATTCGAGGTGAACGATAATGAAAGGATTGTTGATCAAAGATATAAAATTGATGAAAAACCAGAAAACATTTTTTACAGCTATGACATTCGTAGGCTTCCTGTTCTTGATTACGCAGGAAACTCCGTATTTTGTTATCACCTATATTACAACGATGTTTTCTATGTTTACGATTACAACACTTACCTATGATGAGTTTGAGAATGGTTCAGCTTTTCTATTCTCTCTTCCCTTTAGCAGAAAAGATTATGTGAAAGAGAAATATCTATATGGAATCATCACCTGTGCCTTAGGGCTGGGAATTGTGACAGTGGCAACGGTTGTTGTCAGTGCAATAAGAGGACAGCAACTAGACATGACTTCGATCGGGGCAACAGGGTTAGCTTCAATATCCATCTGTATTATATTTTTAAGTCTGTCTATTCCGATCGAGATTAAATTTGGGGTAGAGAAAGGAAGAATCGGCTTTCTTCTTGTTCTTGGTCTGTTCTTTGCGGGTTTCTATGTGGCAATGCGGTTTGCCGGAAATGAAGGAAGACTCGGTGTTCAGAACATCATTTCCAAAATTGAAGACCTTTCATCCGTGGCAGTGATCGGAGGAGTGATTGGAATCTGGATCATCGTGGGACTCATTTCCGTGCTGATCTCCATGGGGTTGATCAGCAGAAAGGAGTATTAGGATGGTTAGTTTTCTGTTATGTTGGTTGGGAATGGCGGTATTTGTATACTGGCTGGTAAAGAAGTTACGGAAGTGATATAGAATCTTGAAGAATATCTGTAGAAAACCCTTGCAAACGCAGGGGTTTTATGCTACTCTTAAAAGGTCGCAAAAAACACGCATATATAGGTCTGAGATGGTGCCATACCCGGTAAAGGGAATGGTTTCGAAGACAGGAAAGTATATGCGGAAGTAAAAAACCAAATGGAGGAAAGAAACATGAGCGTTATTTCAATGAAACAGCTTTTAGAAGCAGGTGTTCACTTTGGACATCAGACAAGAAGATGGAACCCTAAGATGGCTCCATACATTTACACAGAGAGAAATGGTATCTACATCATCGACTTACAGAAATCTGTAGGTAAAGTTGATGAAGCTTACCAGGCAATTTCTGACATCGCAGCAGATGGCGGTACAATCCTGTTCGTAGGAACTAAGAAACAGGCTCAGGATGCTATCAAAACAGAAGCAGAGCGTTGTGGAATGTACTTTGTAAATGAGAGATGGCTTGGAGGAATGCTTACAAACTTCAAGACAATCAAGAGCAGAATCGCTCGTCTTAAAGATATCGAGAGAATGTCTGAAGATGGAACATTTGATGTATTACCGAAAAAAGAAGTTATCCAGATTAAAAAAGAATGGGAAAAACTTGAGAAGAACCTTGGCGGAATCAAAGATATGAAGAAACTGCCAGACGCTATCTTCGTAGTTGATCCTAAGAAAGAAAGAATCTGTGTTCAGGAAGCTCATACACTGGGAATTCCGCTTATCGGAATCGCTGACACAAACTGTGATCCAGAAGAGTTAGATTATGTAATCCCAGGAAATGATGATGCTATCCGTGCAGTAAAATTAATCGTTTCTAAAATGGCAGACGCAGTCGTAGAGGCTAATCAGGGAATGACAGAGTCTGATGAAGTATACGAGGAAGTTGCTGAAGAAGTAGAAGAGTAAGTAATGAATGGGGTTCTGGCTAATTTAGTGTGAACCCCGTCTGTCTACCTAATGAAAATGTAGGAAAGACAGGTGTGAGAGAAACGAAAATGGAGGATAAGAAAATGGCAGTTACAGCTAGTATGGTAAAAGAGTTAAGAGAAATGACAGGCGCAGGAATGATGGACTGTAAGAAAGCTCTTAACGAGACAAATGGTAATATGGATGAAGCAATCGAATACCTTAGAAAGAACGGACAGGCTAAAGCTGAGAAGAAGGCTGGACGTATCGCAGCAGAAGGTATCGTTATGGCTGAAGTAAAAGATGACAAAGCAGCAGCTATCGTAGAGGTTAACTCTGAGACAGACTTCGTTGCTAAGAATGCTGACTTCCAGGCATATGTAAAAGCAGTTGTAAATCAAGCGCTTACAACAAAAGCTGCTAACATGGACGAGTTCATGGCAGAGGCATGGAATGAAGACGCTGCTAAGACAGTAAAAGATGTTCTTACTGAGAAAATCGCAGTAATCGGAGAAAACTTAAACATCAGAAGATTTGAAAAAGTTGAGACTGAGGGATGCGTAGTATCTTACATCCACGGTGGCGGACGTATTGGTGTTCTTGTTGAGGCTGATACAGATGTTGTTAACGATGAGATCAAAGCTTGCTTAAAGAACGTAGCAATGCAGGTAGCAGCTATGTCTCCAAAGTATGTATCTCGTGATGAAGTAGATCAGGATTTCTTAGAGCATGAGAAAGAGATCCTTCTTGCTCAGGCTAAGAAAGAAAATCCAAATAAGCCAGATAACATCATTGAGAAAATGATTATCGGACGTCTCAACAAAGAGATGAAAGAGATCTGTCTGTTAGATCAGGTATATGTACAGGACAGCGATCTTACAGTTGCTAAATATGTAGAAAAAGTTGCAAAAGAGAACGGTGCTAACGTAGCAGTTAAGAAATTCGTTCGTTTTGAGACTGGTGAAGGACTTGAGAAGAAAAACGAGGACTTCGCAGCAGAAGTTGCAGCTCAGATGGGAAACTAATTTATCAATCGTAGGACTGATAAAAAGCGAATTAAATAGCGTATTTAAGCGGTTTCTAGCTATTTTTACAAGTGTTATAAACTACTGTAAAATCTCACAAAATATCGTGCTATTTTGGGTACAGATTGGGTAGGGTATTGGGTAAAGAAATTTACCCAACCTCTTAACGAGGAATTTACTTGTTGTTTAAAATAGAAATGGAACGCTGTGAATGTTGAGGGTGTATTGTATTTTGCAATACACCCTTAAATTTGTTTGCCCAGCATGGGCAAACTCTAACGGGTGTAAGTCCCGAACATGCCCAGATAGTGGGAAGTGTATAGCTGAACAGCAAGGGTGTTTGTCGTGAGGCAAAATCTGAAAGAAGCTGTAAGCAAACCTCTGGTCTGACGGACAGAAATCACATATAAGGCTAGGTTCTGATAGATAAGCTTGCAAAATAAAGCAAAATCTAATAACTATCACATTTGTAGGAACAGAGTAAATGTGGCAGATATATGGAGGGAAAGAGTTTGCACCTTAACTGGGGAGGTCTCACAGAGGTTTCATTAGCCTAGTAACAACGAACGGTGAGAAGTCAGCAGAGCCCATAGTAGTGAAGAAGTTTCTGTAATGGAAATGGAGCGAAGGGGCGAACAATCAATCAGTTTTAGTAGAGTCTCGATTGCAGAAAAGACAACATCTGCCGTAACCAATCGGGTAAAGGGTGGTCAATTCAAGCGAGACGGAAAGGAACGAACGCATGGACACAAGTAGTCTAATGGAGCAGATATTAAGTAAAGATAATCTTAATACGGCATATCTGCAAGTCGTACGAAACAAAGGTGCAGAGGGAGTGGACGGAATGAAGTACACGGAACTCAAAGAACATCTTGCAAAGAACGGCGAAATTATCAAGGAACAGTTGAGGACAAGAAAATACAAACCTCAACCAGTATACAGAGTGGAGATACCAAAACCAGACGGTGGTGTCAGAAACTTGGGAGTACCAACAGTAACAGACCGATTTGTACAACAAGCCATAGCACAGGTACTAACACCAATCTATGAGAAACAATTCCATGACCATAGTTATGGATTTAGACCAAATAGATGTGCACAGCAGGCAATCATCACAGCGCTTGATATGATGAATGACGGCTACGATTGGATTGTAGACATTGACTTGGAGAAGTTCTTTGACACAGTAAACCATGACAAACTGATGACCTTAATTGGCAAAACAATCAAGGACGGGGATGTAATCTCAATCATCAGAAAGTTTCTTGTAAGTGGAATCATGGTAGACGATGAATACAGGGAATCTGTGATAGGAACACCGCAAGGTGGAAATCTATCGCCACTCCTTGCTAATATCATACTGAACGAACTCGATAAGGAAATGGAACAAAGAGGGCTGAACTTTGTCAGATACGCAGACGACTGTATTATTATGGTTGGAAGTGAAATGTCTGCAAGGCGAGTGATGAGAAATCTCACGAAGTTCATTGAAGAGAAACTGGGGCTCAAAGTAAATATGACAAAGAGTAAGGTGGACAGACCAAGAGGGCTTAAATACCTTGGATTTGGATTTTATTTTGATAGCAGAACACACCAATACAAGGCAAAACCACATGCAAAATCGGTAGCAAGATTTAAGGCAAGAATGAAACAACTTACTTGCAGAAGTTGGGGAGTAAGCAACTCCTACAAGGTACAGAAACTCAACGAACTTATCAGAGGGTGGATTAACTACTTCAAGATAGGAAGTATGAAAACCCTTTGTGCGAAGTTGGACAGTAACATTCGCTATCGGTTGAGAATGTGCATCTGGAAACATTGGAAAACGCCACAAAATAGAGCAAAGAACTTGATGAAACTAGGAATCGAAAAGAACAGAGCCTTTCACGTCGCATACGCAGGATACAGAATAGCGTATGTATGCAATAAAGGAGCTGTAAATGTTGCGATAAGCAACAAGAGACTAACCCAATTTGGATTAGTCTCAATGTTAGATTACTACACCAAAAGGTGTGTTACTTGTTAAGTTGATTGAACCGCCGTATACGGAACCGTACGTACGGTGGTGTGAGAGGTCGAAATTTCTCGCCTAAGAGGAATTTCTCCTACTCGATTTTGGGAAAATAATGTTAAAGACTAGGAAATGTGTTAGAATCTATAAATGAGTAAATTTGAAAAATTGCACAAAATTATCCTGCTAACTTCATAAATGCGTGAAAATCATTACTTTCTTTTGTACATTGGAAGAGATACTGATATTTTTCTGTCTGGATCGTGCTTCTGATTCGCTGGTAGCCTTTTTCAAAAGAACAGAATTCACCAGTCCTTGTTACACACATAAAATGTGCCATTGACATGAGAAGCCAGTATCTTCGGATTCCCTGTGCGGAACGTATCTGGTAGCTGTCCAGTGCCAGTTTATTCTTACACTGACGAAAAAATATCTCTATTGACCACCGGTAGACATAATAAGACAGTGTTTCGTTCACTGATAGTGAAACATCTGTACTGAGAAAAGCACGTAGTGCTCTTGGATTTCCAAATGCTTTTTCCGGATAACTTAAAAGAACTACGGCATTTTCAATACCATTGAGATTTCCCTCATATCGATACACGTAGTATTTTTGTTTTTTCACTGTCACAAGGTGAAAATGGGAGCGTGTGGTCGATAAAAGAGCAGCAAACTCATTAAGCTTCTTTTTGAATCCAAATGGATAAAGCATCCGGTTTGTTTTCAGTGCACCTATGGTATGAAATCCCCTCCCAGCGAAAGTATTGATTATTTTTTCAGAAGTATACCAGCAGTCACAAAGGAAATAGGACATTACTGGTGGAACCGGCAGTTCTTTTGCAATGTTTTCTACAATATCAATTTTGGAAATCGATTTGTTGTACATTACAAAAGCATAGTTCAGGACAATGCCGTTACAGGAAAGCATAACAGCAACTGCCTGGTGTCCATAATCCTGTTTCCCCTTTAAATGGGATTGGTGAAAATACGCATCTTCAATAGGATGTAAAGCCCGTGACGAAGGCTTTGTCTTTGAAGCTATTGTATCGTCTACAATGCAGAAAACAGGCTTTCCGGTGCGTGCTACTTCTGAATAAATAATCTCTATAACAGAACGTTTTAAGGTATCTGAAAGTAAGGAATCATCCCATTTTCCTGAATTAAGGAAATGTGCAATCGTAGTTCTGTGGCAGGAACTGTTTTTAGCAAAGTCCGTGGTTTTTCCATGATATCCTGAAATAAAAATGCTGATCAGGATACTGATAAGATGGTTTATCACTCGGTTCGGATAGAATTTGCATAAGTTTAATTTCTTAAGCTGGTTGTATATGAATGCAGAATGATGTATAGTATTTGCGAGAGGCACCTTCTTTCGTAAATGTTGCAAATGTTTGTTTGAGCACTTTCATTATACAACATCTGGAATCGAAGTGTCTTTCTTTTATGCAAAATCACGAACTTGCTCATTTATAGATTATAGTTTTCATTGAGGAGAAGTTCTGTAATTAGGTCACAAAAAGGGAAAAATCTGTTATAATATGCACAACGTGCAGATTATAACACGCGTATATTAGGACATCTAAGATTGGAGAAATGATTATGAATAAAACTATTTATCTTGCAGGTGGATGCTTTTGGGGAGTTCAGGCATACATGAAGAAATTGCCGGGAGTTTTGGAGACAGAGACGGGGTATGCGAATGGGAAAACAGAGCGTCCGGCTTATGAGGAGGTTTGTAAAAATGATACGGGTCATGCGGAGACCGTGAGAGTGGTGTATGATCCGGATATTTTACCACTTGGGATACTTTTAAAAGCATTTTTTAAAGTGGTTGACCCGACACAGCTCAATCGCCAAGGAGGAGATGTGGGAACACAGTATCGAAATGGTGTGTTCTATGCGGAAGCAGAGGACAAGGCAGTGATTGAGGAGATGATTGCGTATTTGCAAACGAAGTATCAGGAAGAGGTTGTGACGGAAGTGAAACCGCTGGAGAATTTCTATCCGGCAGAGGAGTATCACCAGTATTATCTGGACAAAAATCCGACAGGATATTGTCATATCAATCTGTTTGATGCGGAAGAATTTATACGTGAAAACGGACTGGAGAATTAGGAAAGATATGACCGACAGAGAGAAGGAATTGCAGAAATATTTGGATGGTCTCAATCATGATTATCCTGCTCCTTTTTGGAAACTTGCGGAGATTTTAGAACTACAGGCATTGGAAATCTGTCATGCGAGGGAAGAAAAAGATATCTTGATTCCATATATGATGAACGATGCGGTTGAGAATTATCTTATTTTGAAGAATTGCACAATGACCGGGGAATACCATGCAGAAAGTCCGGTGTTATATCCGGCTCGGCTTGCACAGGAATCGTTAAAAAGTGAACAGGGGAAGTGTGAGTATTTGCTTTCTGTTCGGCAGGAGGAAGAAAATGCATTTTTGCTTCGTTTTTCATCTATAGAGGAGAAGATGACATGTTATCAATATCACAGAATTGGACATTTTTGGGTGAAAGGACAGGAGCAATGGAGACAACTCGTATATATCGTGGGGACAATTCATGATAAATACGAATATATTGGGGAAAACATTTGCAATGATGCGGAAAAAGAACTGATGCCATTGATAGAATTTCCACCTTTTCGCGACTGGTCGCCGATTCATGAATCTTTGGATGGAAAATATCCGTTCACATATGAAGGAATCGATGCGATGGAGCAGTTTGCGAAGGAGTCTGGAGATAAGAGTTATGTACGTTTGATTCAGATTTACAGAAAGTTTCCATGCAAAATGCTTCGGAGAATATTGAGGTATCGTTTGACTTTTCCGAAAAGCGAGGCGCTTTACCGGAAAATCCGGGAAAAGGTAGAAGAAGCATCCGGTGCTTATGAAGAGCGAGAATATGGGGACGAACTTCAGAAGGTAATCTTCCGAAAGCGGATGGAAGTCGACCGGATTTTAAAGGGAAAAGGATATCAAGGGAAATATCCGGATTATAGGAAGGACATAACACAGATTGTGGTAACAGAAGAACATCCATTTACGAAAGAAGAGTTTGAATATGATGACTATACATTCCGAATGAGATTCATGGTTTCCGTGGTGAAGAGGCATCAGCAACAAGGATATTTAAGTGGATTTTTTTCCGGAAAAGGAAGAATTGGATGGATAGCGGAAGACATAGAAGAGATAGTTGACGGAAAAGAGGCATAAAAATGAGTCAAAAGGTAAAAGTGGTGACAATAGAAGAATTTCAGAAAAAAGAACCTAAAATTTTTCGGAGAATTTATGCAGGAGAGAAAAACGGAAATATCCGCTTTTGTAAGGCAGACCGATATAAAACAGCGGTTACAGGAACATTTGCGATTCCGGATAAAAGGAATCCTTCCAGCGTGAAAATTACATTTGGATATTATATGACAAAAGAAGTATTGATATTTATTGATAGTGGAAATTCAGTAAAAAACATTATGAAACATATGCAAAATTATGAAACTACAGAGTTTCTTTTGTTTGATTTTATGGAATGTATTTTAAAAGAAGATTTGATTTTTTTACAGAGTTATGAAGAGCGGCTAACGAAACTGGAAGAAGAACTTTTGAAAGGGAAAATAAAAGATTTTGATCGTAAAATTTTGTTGGTAAGAAAAGAATTATCCGCATTAAGCTCTTATTATGAACAAATTGCAGATGTAGGAGAAGTACTGCAACAAGATGCAGCGGAACGTGGAAGTGAAAAAGAAAGTTTTCTTTTTGGACTCTTTTGCAATCGTGCAGGCAGGCTGTATACAATGGTGCAAGAATTAAAAGAATACTCCATGCAACTTCGAGAAATGCATCAAACGCAGATTGATATGCGACAAAATGAAATTATGAAAGTGTTAACGATTGTTACAACAATTTTTATGCCTCTTACCCTCATTGCAGGCTGGTATGGAATGAATTTTGTAAATATGCCGGAACTTTCTTCGCCATATGGCTATGGAATTATTATCGGCGCGTGTGTTATCATTATCGTCATAGAATTATGTTTTTTATGGAAGAAAAATTGGTTTAAATAATTGGAAAGTGAGAAAGAAATGGACAAGATTAATTTAACATGTCAGGGATGTAGCAATCATTGCCCCTTACAAGTAACTGTTGAAGAAGGAAAAGTAGAAGAGGTGCAGGGAAACTGTTGCCATCGGGGGATTGTAAGCGCAAATACACAAATTGCACAACGAATGAGAGAAAATAATACAGATTCGTTTACCGGAGAAAAAAGAATTTATTGTACCGGATGTGGCAACCGCTGTGACATGAAAGTGACGATGGAAAACGGATGCATCGTTGCAGTAAAAGGTGACGGATGCCGACGAGGTATCATCAGCGCGCGCAAACAATTGGAGGGAATCAGATGAGAGCATCAAACTGTGAGACATGTATGAATTATGAATATGACGAAGAATACGAATACTATGTCTGTACAAAAAATCTAGATGAAGACGAGATGTATCATTTCGTCAAAGGAGAATTTTCTCATTGCCCATATTATCAATATGGGGACGAATATCAGATTGTAAGAAAACAAATGTAGCAATTAGGTGGTGAAATAAACACAAATGAATTATACATATATCGTGAAATGCAGTGATGAGACATATTATACTGGGTGGACGAACAATCTGGAAAAAAGAATTCAAACGCATAATGCCGGAAAAGGAGCGAAATATACGAAAGTCAGACGACCTGTAGAACTGGTCTATTATGAAGAATTTGCTACAAAAGAAGAGGCTATGCAACGAGAATATGCAATCAAGCAACTAAAAAAATGCAAGAAAGAAGAGCTGATACTTAATTGGGGACGTAGTAAAATGTAAAAATACTACGTCCCCAATTAAGTTTTGCCCTGTCCCTTTTGACAATTTCGAATATTCTGAATACCATAATACCGGAGGGAATTGATATGATGCAGAGTATTTTTGGTATGCCTGAAGCACATGCACAAGTTTACGGGAATGATAAGAACAGGAAAATACGAGGGGATGTTTATTTTTATGGTGTGCATGACGGAACATTAGTTGTTGCAGAAATTTATGGTCTTCCAAATATAATGAAGATGAGTAATGGTAATTTCTATGGATTTCACATTCATGAGGGAGAGCATTGTATGGGAAATGGAGCAGAACCATTTTTGGATACGGGAGCGCATTATAATCCGAGACAGGAGGAGCATCCGAAGCATGCGGGGGACTTACCACCGCTTCTTGCAAATGACGGAGTTGCATGGAGTGCAGTATATACGGACCGGTTCTATCCGGAGGAGGTAATCGGAAGAACAGTAGTGATTCATGGTATGGGAGATGACTTTCACTCACAGCCATCCGGTAATTCCGGAGTGAAGATTGCGTGTGGGGAAATTGTGGCTTAGTACAGAAAAAGGATACCGCCAATTATTATAAATCATTCGGCGATATCCTTTTTCATAGAGCATCATTTCCAATTATATTTTTCTGATTGCTTATTCCAATAATAATTGTTCCCAATCCATAGAAGAAAGGTTATAAGTAACAAGGTTGCTTCAATCACCCATCCATTTCCGCGTATCAGATAGTGTGAGGCAAAATCAAAATATGAAACGGATAGGAAGAAAACGGTGAAATATAAAATTCATATAAATCTTCGTATGTTGATAAGAAACTTACGTTTCTTGGAACTCGGTTCAAACAAGAGTCGGTTAAGCAGATAGTCAATTCCGTAATCTAAAATCATGAGCAAACTGATAAATATCACATCATCTATAGAAATCCCGAAATGTTTCGGGGAAGAAAGAGCCATCATGAAAAATTCAAGCGTATAAAGTGGAGTATATATGAAAAAAGCGGTTTGCAGTAGCTTTAAAAGATGCCCGAGCCAATTAGAGGTGGGATTTTCTCTTTTCATACTCTCACAGAATTCCTGAATCGACATTCCGAGTTTTTCCTCTAAAGACAGGTTTTCAATCTCTGCTTCTTGAGCCAGGCTAATCATATCTTTTTTGATGACTTCAAGCTCAAATAAGGAAGTACCTTGTCCGCGAAAATAATTGATTGCATCTCGTATGTCAGAGCTGTTTTTAAAACTATAAATGAGCAAATTTGAAAAATTGCACAAAATTATCCTGCTAACTTCATAA
>QFCH01001694.1_pt1 | contig 158507 bp, 133 predicted proteins | sample 5346071 | NCBI WGS metagenome assembly QFCH01 (sample SAMN09062255, study PRJNA434731) | Human gut metagenome, whole genome shotgun sequencing project. | isolation source: stool timepoint B chromium assembly | host: Homo sapiens | collected 2015
CAACTGAACTCTTCACGAACAAGTATGGCATATCCCTTCCAGTCTGCTGATAATTCACCGAATAGCTGCCGCTACGCCCTTTTGTCTGTCCGTAGGTATTGGTATCCAATGTCTCTTTTCCCAATAATTCCGAGACATACTTATGTCCTTCTTTTTCATTTCCACCCAGATATAAAAATTCATCGCAGTTGCCGATCAGACTCTCATACGAGTCTTTAAATAAGGCTTTCATCTGTGCGATGTTCTGGATGATGATACTGCAGGAAATCCCTCTGGAACGCATGGTTGCCAGAATCTTGTCAAAATCATCCGGCAAGGCTACGTTTGGCCATTCATCCATAATGCAGTGTACCGGAATTGGAAGCCTTCCCCCGTACTTCCGGTCTGCCACATAATACAGTGTCTGAAACAGATTACTGTAAATCATGCCGACCAGATAATTCATGCTGGTGTCTGCATCCGGAATACAGCAAAACAGTGCTACTTTTTTCTCCCCGATACTGTATAAATCCAGTTCGTCCGTACAGGTCAGGTTGGCGATCTGTTTCAGGTTAAAAGCTGCCAGACGGACACCAACCGAGATTAAAATCGACTTTGCAGTCTTTCCGGCCGCCTGCTTATAAATGGCATACTGCTTGACCGCAATACTCTCCGGGTCCCGCATTTCCAGTCTTTCAAACAAAATGTCCAATGGGGACTGGTAATCCTCATCATCTTCTTTGACCTGTGCGCTTCCAAGCATTTCCATAATCATCGGGAAGTTCTGTTCTTCCGGTGGAGCTTCATGCAATAAATACAGCATAAGTGCCTGTAAAAGTGCAGTCTCGGACTTCTCCCAGAACGGGTCTGAACTCTGCGCTCCCTTCGGTGTTGTGTTGCGGATCAGGTTATTGATCAGCTTCAGTACATCCTTATCATCCCGGACATACGCAAACGGGTTATAACACCAGGAAGTCTCCGGATTAATCAAATCAAAAACCCGGACTTCATATCCATTTCGTTCCAGAACACCTCCGGTTTTACGCAAAAGTTCTGCCTTGGGATCAGTAATCACCATCGAACAGTTGCACTGCATGATGTTTGGGATTGCATACGTCCGGCTCTTTCCTGCTCCTGAACCTCCGACTACCAGCACATTTAAATTTCGTTTGTGCTTATAACCGTCCAGTCCCATACGGAAATGCTGTGTTAAAAGCAGATTCTGCGTGTATTGTTTTTCGCAGTAGCGTCTGCAGATTTCGGACACGTTGCCCCATTTTGCGGAACCATGTTCCACACCTCTTCTATAATTTCTTTTTTGGGATTCATAAATACCAATGCCTAAGAAATAGGCTGCTGTGAATATCAGAATACATTTGAACGTATACAGTGTATACGTGATAAAAAACGGCTGTTCGAGTTTTTCGCTCAGCGTTTCTAAGATTTGAATAAAATTCTTATCCGGTGCAATGGCACAAGCGGTAATCGCTGCCGCCCACCAGACAAATGGCAGAAAGACAAGATACAGAACCCAGTCCTGCTTTTTTGTACTTATCTCTGCAAGTCAGATTCTCTTTTCTTGCGTGGCTTTTCTTCTGGATGTCCCTGTCCTTCTTTCTTATGAAAGGAATCCACTCCCGGTATCAGTGAGAGACTTCTGCCGTTGTCCCACTTAACACCAAGCTGGCCTGCATCATCCACATACTGCACAGTTCCTTCCAGTCCCTGCGGCATACCCGCTTCCCCGTCCATCGAATCCAGACAGATTCTTGTTCCTGCCGGATACTGTTCTCTAAGTCGTGCCACTTTTTCTCTTGAATAAATGACCAATCAACCACTCCTTTCTCTACCAGAACATGTGTCTGGTGGTATTCGGTTTTGCAACCTGAAGGATGACTTTATCTATTCCGTCACTGTATCTTCCGGCTGCAAGATATTTACTTCTGAGTCTGTTCAGTGCCTTACGGATCTGCCTCTGTTCCCCGGCTGTAATCTGCAGCCGTTTCTGGGCGAGGTCGTATTCACTTACTTTTTTCAGAAGAGCTTTCGTTTCTTCCAAACATTCGTCCTGCTCATTCTGTGCCTGCAGCTCATCATTCAGTGCCACCACGAACATATTTTTCATAATGTTATCCATCTTCAAATAGTATTTTGTCATCTGGCTGACCTCCTTTTTTTGTTACACCAACCATATCACAAGACCTCCGTAATAGCTACTCCAACCGTCCAACTTTTTCACTTTTATCGTTCCGGCTGGTTCTTTGCTTTTTTCTCTTTTCCGGATGCTTTTTCATCCTTGGTTTCCGGTGTTTTTACAGGGTCTCCGATTGCGAACTCATCGGTTACATACTCCTGTTCCTTTGCACCAAAATTGCGTTCGATATGGTTTCGGATACTGTAGGAAGCCTGACGGACATCATTTAAAAAGTCTCTCAGTTCCTGCGGATCTTTCTTTCCGCATTCATTCCTCTGTGCAATATACTCCAGATTGAATCCGGTAACATCTACACCATAACGTTTCGCAATCACATAGGCAGCACAATAAGCCTGTGCGCTGACTTTCTGTCGGTTGTAGGTTCCGGTATGCTGATCCATCGCTGCACACGCCAGTTCTCTGTTCAGTGCATGGAATGTCGTTACTTCACTCATTCCGTTGCGGATATAGATGGTACGATATCTTGGATTGTACTGGGCCTGCACTTTGTCTGGCAGATCATCCTCAATCTGCACACGTACCGACTGGTCTTTTAAGACAGTTCCTATCAGTTCTGTCAGACTTCGCTGAGGGCGTTCTTCCAATGGCTTCCCTGTCATCTGGCTGATGTCAAATCCTTTTCCGATCGTATACCCTCTCCGCATTTCTCCATCTTTTTCATATTCAGTGGAAATCATATAAGTAATGCCATGCTCCCCTGCTTTTACCGAACGGTGTTCTTCTCTCCAGCGTTCATAAGACCTTACCACCTTGAAATCCGGATGCTGTCCATAGATCAAAAGCAGATTCGGTGTTCTCTGTGTATTACACTCTGCCATAAAATCCAGAAAACCTTTCAGTTTTTCTCCATCCTGAAAAACTCCCTGTGCCTGTGAATCTACTTCAGCCCATACCTCTTCTCTTTCCTGCTGCTTCTTGGCTGCATATTCTTCCTTGGTCAATTTCTGTTCAGGAATCTGCTGTTCTTCCGTTCCACCTGAAATCATATCTGTTAAATCCATATACATTACCTGCCTTTCGTTTTCATATTCTTACGTTTCTTCCTGCTCTCTCTGGCATTTTTTCGTCTATCCGGCCTCTTACGTTTCTCTTCCTGCTCCTTGCGGATATCTCCGAGTTCTTTCCGCACAGATGGTTTTTCATTCTTTTCTTTCCAGCTAGTTTCCCGATCGGAAGAAGTATTTCTGTTGCGCGAGAAAGGTTCGGATGGATTCTTTTCTTCCCCCTCCTGCGCCTGTGTAAAATTTCCTTCCGGGAAAGCCTCATCCCCGATCTGGAACATTTCTTCCGCATCGTCCAGTTCAAATTCTATCTTGCCTTCCGGCAGGACAACGGTCTCTGTCCGTACATTCTCCCCGGTTTCTTTTTCCATCTGGTTCTCTGCCTTTTCCGGTGTATTCTCTTTTTCCACTGCTTCTGTAACCATAGAGCCTGATTCTGCTTTTACAAAATCCAGATTCATCCGGTCTAATACCCGGTTCATCTTCGCGGCATCATCTGCAAATACCATGACCTCTGTCTGGTCCGGATTCACCTTATCTTTGATGACTACATATAAGATACCTCTCGCCTTGGCTTCTTTTGCAAATTCTTTCAGACGGTCACCCGGAACAGTAAAAAATTTCATCGGGCGCTGTTCCTTTAACATTCTGGTAAGTCTTGTTTTCCCTCTTGTCTTTTTCTGATCTTTCAGGGCGGCTGCAATAAAGATTGCCACGTGCTTTGCCACATTTCCGGTAATCTTCAAAGAGTATTCCATTCCTTCCAGACTGTACCGCACCACCTGATCAGCCGGTTCTGCTCCATAATTCATACTTATCTCACCTCCTGACTCTTCTGCATTTTTTCTTTATCTTCCACACGTTTTTCATTCTGGCTCTGTTCTTCTGCTTCCTGAAGTCTCGCTTCGATTTCCAAGGAATGCTTTTCAATCTGAACGGTCATACGAACTTCCTTGCGGAGTCGTTTCAGTTCCTCATTGATTTCGGACAATCGTTCTTCCTCTGTCTTGCTGCCCCCATTCCGGTACAATCCTCTGCGTTCCTTCATAAATTCCGCAATCTGCTTTTGCAATGGCTCTCGGTATGTAGCAAGCTGCTCTCTGGTTATGATGTCATGTTTCATCAGAAATTCAATCTGTTCAATCCTGCGGTCCAGTTTCCGGATATCCTCTCTGACAGCGTATGGACTCCTTTTCGGTCTTTTTGGCAGTACCCCCATTTGATATAAATAGGAATAATACAATGCCTGAATCCCGGTCAGTTTCTTTTTGGGATGAATCTGTACTGCCTTTTGATAGACTCGTTTCACTTTTGGCTGTAGTATCTGCCCACGTATTTCCTCTTCGGAATAGTTTTTTCCAAGAGAACGCAGACGGATATACCGCTCCATTCCCGGAGCTTTTAAAGAAATGTATTTCCTGTTCAGTTTCCATGTATAACCCCGCTTTTCCATCTCTTTTAGGAATTGTGACCAGGAGTAGCTTTCCTGTACCGATTCCCTGATATCCAAACGGATCGCCGTTCTCCACGTCGGCTTTCCTTCCTGTTCTGCTTTCCACTGTGCATAAGGGATTGATTTTTTCTGATTGGATTCAATGATAGACAGACCATATTTTCTGCACAGGTCATCGGAAATCTTACGGATCTCCGTATAATAACTCTTGGCATTACTATGGTACTTATGTCCGTCCACCATGCTTACAGAATTCCAGACAATATGATTATGATAGTGTCTGGTATTAAGATGTGTTGTTATGACTACTTCAAACTGTCCTTTTAAGAGCCGGTCTGCCAGTTCCTGCCCGATGAGATGTGCCAGTTCCGGTGTCACCTCGCCTTCTGCAAAACTCTGTACCAGATGATATCCTTCTACACCGCCCATCTTATGGAATCTCCTTTTCGTTGCCACCATATCTTCATACGCATTTTCATTGGTACATCCGATGGTATCTTCAAAAACCGCCTGTTCCGTTTTGGTCCGGTTCATGGCATAATCGATGGCAGCCTCCAGAGAGTCTGCTTTCTGTGTGGTCTTTTCTTTGTCTTTCACATATTCGATAGAACGGTCCAGGCGGTGGACGGGGATAACACTTGTATAAGCCATCCGGCATTACCACTCTTCCTTTACCAGATGCCATGTTTCTTGGGTAAGACGCAGCATTTCCTGAATGCTCTGCTCACTTGCCATTCCAGAAGCATTGGCAACATGGGCGAGCTGATTGGCATTGTTGCATAAGCCTGCAATTTTTCGGAGCAATTCTGGGTGATGCTCACAGGGTTTCGCATGTACCTGTGCTCCTAAAATCAACGAACGCATAAACTCTTCCCGGCTCAGACCGCTTCTTTCGACCTGCTCATTCAGTTCCCTGACTTCCCTTGCGTTAAGCCGTACCGGGATCACATGGTTTCGTTTTCGCATTGCATCACCGTCCCTTCTTTTTTCTCTTCCTCTTTCATCATACCGCCAAGATCCTCATCGGATTTTTTCGCTGCAACCATGCAACAGGTCACTACCACTCCTATAAATCCTCCGCTCATCAATGCGATTACGATTATTACTCCGTTTCTTAACATGACTTGATCCTTCCTTTCCATTTCCGTCTGTGTCTGGGGGATTGGGGTTCTCCCCAAAGTGCGTTTGGATATCCAAACGCTATGCTTGCAAAACGAGTACCACCAGTTTCTGTAGCACCGGATTAACTCGATTCTGATTTATTTTGATTCTTTTATCTGTACCAGTCCATCAAGTGTCGTACAAATGATATGAAGTCTGTCTGCCATACTGATTTCGGTATTCATTGTTCCTGTCACTTCTTTTCCACATACGACTACCATCCGGCATCTCCGTAAAAGGATATGTGACATTCTTCCATATCCCTGCATATCTTCTGCATCGGACTCTTCCAAGAATGGTGAGAATACAAATCTCGGACAGATTGGTACATACCCAAGTTCATAGATTTTTCTGCAATATTTCTGCACTTTTACCCGGCTTTCTTCTGCTGAACAGCACACATAAGCCAGCGCCTGTTCCATACGCTCCATCTCCTTCCTGCATCCAATTGGATGCCACTGCTTTTTCTCTATAAAAACAAGATGTCCTATTGGACATCCCGACTACTTTTCATCCTCTTTCTGCTCTGCTTCTAATGCAATTCTCACTCTGTCACTTCCCAGTTTGTAGTAGGCATCTGTTACCTCAATTCCCACTGCACGATAACCTGTCACAACCGCTGCAAGGACAGTCGTTCCTGCTCCGGCAAACGGGTCCAGGATCAGACCTCCCGGTTCGCAAATCTGAATGACATCTTTCATAAGCTGCAATGGTTTCTCTGTCACATGAATCCGGTTCTGCGGATTTCCATATCGGAAAACACCCGGCAGACAAGATACCGGACGGTTGATCGGCATCGGTCCGTTACTGCCCCACACAATATATTCAGCCTGCTGGCGGAAACGGCCTTTCTGTGGACGGGAGTTTCCCTTATCCCACACCGCTGTTCCTCTCCAGATCCATCCTGCCCACTGCAATGCATCGGTAATCGATGGATACTGACGCCAGTCAATGAACAGGCAGATTGGAGCACCTTTCTTACAGGCTTTCCGTACATCATAAAGCCACTCAGCCATCCAGTGTGTCCAAGATCTCTGGTCTTTATTATCTCCATCGAAATCCGGAAGTGCATTCGCAGCACTCATACTGCTGTATTTCTGGTTTGTAGTACGATTTCTTTCATTCTGCTTTGTTCCACCGGACGCATACGGTGGATCGGTAATGACTGCATCAAAGATTCCCGGCTGGAATGCTTTGACCAGTTTTAATGTATCTCCATGTAATATTCTCCAGTTTTCCCCTTCGGCATATTCCTCTGGGTATGTTCCCTCTTTCATAAGTTCTTCCAAACTCAGGCCATTTGTCATAGGCATCATCCTTTCTTTTCTCAGCGTTCCGGCTGCTTTTTCTTCTTTGTCTTTTTATTTTCTTTTGGTGGTGGACTCAACTCGGTTTCCACATATTCACTGATAATCAAAAGTGCTTTGTAATAGTCCCCACTTTCCAATACCCTTTTACACATTTCTTTTGCTTCTGCTGTCTGTTTATTCTTTTTCAAAAGAGTTGAGGCATCGCCCATAATGGAAAAAATATTCCCATTATGTCCAAGGAGCTGTAACTTGGGACGTTGTTTCTCAGGCTTTGTCGGAATCTGCTCTGTTTTCTTCTCATACATTTTCGGCTGTTCTATATCAGGATGCCAAAAATGCACATTCAGCGTTCCTCCATCTACCTTGATATCCCTCTGCTCAAATCCTTCACCCCAACCGTCACTGTACTGTCCTGTAATGTATTCAGTGAATTCCTGTAGTTCTTCCTGACTTAAAAGTTCATTTAATTCCAGTTTGGTGCATCCGTACAGGATTCCGTCTTTGTTTTCTATCGTAACAACTGCACTTTGTATCTTTCCCTGAATGGACTCACTTCCATCAAAATACTGCATGAGATCATCTTCCCCATAGCGTTTCAGTTCTTCTCGGATGACTTCTTCATAATCGGCAAGTTCTGTTCCATCTAACGGCATTCCATATTCATCACTCTCCGACCAATCTTCTTCCCATTCGGATTCTTCTGAATAAAGATTTCCAGTCAGCTCTGTCAACAGATGTATGTGTATCGTTCCTTTTTCTTCCATTCTCTATCACCTTCTTTCTAATGGTCTGTCCCTGCATTTATTTGCCTGCTTTTTTTCTTTCGCAAGGTCTGCATAATCTGCCCCTTCTTTTTCCGGCAGATTGCAAATAATCTGATACGTTCCCTCGTAATGCTTTTTCATCTGTTCTTTCGCCCATCTCCCTGCAAAGTCATTATCGGTACAGATTTCAATTTCTTTGATTTCCGGATGATTCTTCAGAAATTCTTCCAGTGCGTCCGGCGGCTTTTTAAAACGTTCACTCTGTATCTGTGCGTTTTCTTTCGGAGCAGCGATTCCCCCAAGGGAAAGACGATATTTATCCCTATTTCCCTCTTCCAATGTCATGTGTGCCAATGCATCAATACACGCTTCATATACGGCAACTCGCTTTGTTTCTCTTTCAGGTGGAATGCAAAAGCTGTACTTTTTTTCACTCCCGGTCTGCTCCATCTTGAATCCTTTCCCGTTTTTTTCATAGATTCCTCGCAGGAATGCATATCTTGCTTTTCTGGATTCATCTTTCCCAACAAAAACAGCGTTATGGTACGGGACACTTTCATAAAGGATTTCATGTGAAATACAATATGTGATCACTTCATCGCTGATTCCTCTGTGGTTTAAATAAGCCCTGATTCGTCTGCAATTACAATACCTCTCCGGCAGCTTAAATGGCAGTTTTTCCCTTTCCACAGACTGTGTCGGAATAAAAGACGGACTCTCTTCGCACAACAGTTTTACGGCATCTGTAAATTTCATTCCATCCACTTCAATCAGGAACCGCAGTGCAGACACTCCCCCGATATCTCTGGATTTCCAATGCCATTTACTCGACAATTCATTGATTTTAAAACTGTCATGGTCCGTCAACTGCCATTCATTTCTGGTTCTTGTCTTTTGCAGTCTCTGTGCCTGATGTGTTCGCAAATACTCATACGCAGTCATATTTTTTGCTGCCTGAATCTCTTCTTCTGTTACCCAAGGCATTACAGAATCGTATCCTGAAGAGCCAGTACCTTATCTGTTCGCTCCCAAGGAAATTCCTTTCTTCCAAAATGACCAAAAACTGCCGTCTGACGGAAAATCGGACGATTCAGTCGAAGGGATTCCATGATCTGAACGGGTGTCACTCCAAACACCAGTGGGATTGCTGCCGCCAGACAATCATCCGCACACACTTTCCCCGTACCAAAGGTATCTACCTCAATCATAACCGGCTCTGCTACTCCGATTGCATAAGCCAGAGACACCTGACACTTGCTTGCAAATCCTGCAGCCACTATATTTTTTGCGATATACCTTGCCATATAAGCCGCCGAACGGTCCACTTTCGAACAGTCTTTTCCTGAAAATGCACCGCCACCATGCGGAACCATACTGCCATAAGTGTCCACCATCAGCTTTCTTCCGGTCAGTCCGGTATCTGCATCAAATCCTCCGCACACAAATTTTCCTGACGGATTGATCAGAATCTTCGTATCCTCATCCGGCGGCAGTAATCTGAGTGCTGAGCGAAGCACTTTCTCTCTGATCTCGGCATCTAACTTCTTCAGGCTCTTTTCTGCACCATGCTGGCATGAAACAACAACACTTTCCAGTCTCACTGGTTTTCCCTCTTCATATTCTACGGTTACCTGTGCTTTCCCATCCGAAAAGATATCTTTGATATATCCGCTTCTTCTGCAAGCCGAAAGTTCACGGGTGATTCGGTGTGCCAAGACGATAGGCATTGGCATAAGTTGTGCGGTTTCGTCACACGCATAACCGACCATAACGCCCTGATCTCCAGCTCCCCGGCTTCTGTCTCTTCCCTTTTTTCCATTGTTGTCCCGGAATTCTTTTGATACACTCACTGCTTTTGCGATATCCGGACTCTGCTGGTGTACAAATGTATCCATTTCTATTCCATCTGTACAATATCCGCATTCCCCCAGAACCTTTCGGATCACATCAAACACTGGCGGCTCATATCCGCTGCTGATTTCTCCTGCTACAAACACATTTCCTCTTGTAGCAAGGACTTCACACGCCACTCTCGAAGATGGATCGTAACGCAGACATTCATCTAAGATTGCATCGGCTATCTGATCGCATACTTTATCCGGGTGTCCTTCTGTTACTGATTCTGCTGTATAAAAACGTCTCATCTTTCTTCTCCTTATCTACAGACAGGGCAGGCGCTGCCTTATGCACATCTCCTGCCCTGTCAGATTGGTTTATCCTGTAATTTTTATTTTATTTTTCTTCTGTTTCTTCTTTGTTGTCTGTCATTTTTGACTTCTTTCTGCGGTATACAGTCACTCCTGTAGCTGTTCCGGCAGATGCCAGTGCAAGCAGAACAAACGGCCATACTTTCTGGTTATCACCTGTTTTTGGTGCATTTGTTTTTTCTGTTGTTTTCTCCGGTGTTCTGGCATCTTTCATTTCTACTTTCTGGACTTCCATTGTATCTTTCAATGTGAATGTAACATCTTCCGCAATCTCGTAACCATCCGGCGCTGTGATCTCACGCAGAGTAAGTTCTTCATTGACCGGGAGCTTTGCAACGGAATGTGGCTTTCCATCCGTAATCCACTCCTCCAAAACAGTTCCGTCTTTGCGGATGATCTGAAGCTTTGCCCCTTCCAGTTCTTTTCCGGTTGTTAGGTCTGTTTTTGAAATTTCCACTTTGGAATATTCATCTTTCATCTCAACCTTTGTCACACTGCCATCTTCTTTGACTTCAAACGTCACATCGCTGGCAGACACATAACCATCTTCATAAGGAGCCAGTTCTTCATGTAAGGTATAACTTCCTTCCGGCAGTCCGTAAATGACATGTTCTTCCTTCGTACTGATCCACTCTTCCAAAACAGTTCCGTCTTTATCAATGACCTGCAGTTTTGCTCCTTCCAGCTCATTTCCGGTTGTTGCATCTGTTTTGGTAATACGTGTTTCTGTCGGCTGATTCTCAACTTCTTTGTTCAGTTCAATCTTTGCAAGATTCTGATTTTCATAGGTTGCATCTACATTCCATACTTCTTCATTTGGAAGATATCCGGCTTTTCTGACTTCCTCTTTGACATAGTATTTTCCATGTGGAAGATCACTGTCGAAAGTAAGTGTTCCCTTTGTATCTGTTGCTTTCTTTTCCAGCAGGGTATCTTTCTCTACGAGAACCTCTCCCTGATTAGAAAGAATATCTTCCGCAGCATACAGTCCAAAAATAACACCTTCCAGCTTTTCGCCTGTGACAGCATCTTTCTTTTCTACTGATACGGAAACTTTCTGTCTTTCATTTTTATAGGTAACACCTTCATAAACAACTGCCTGTGTATCATCCTCTGCTGTCAGGGTAAATTCTTTCTGTTCTGTATTCAGGACAAAATTCTCTCCTGCTACAACCTCTTTCAGATAATACGTTCCCAGTGGCAGATTGTAGATAACTGCTGTTCCATTTTCATCTGTAGTCAGTTTGGCTACCAGGTCATCTTTCTCATAACGGACAACTGGATTTCCTTCTTCGTCCTTTGCTCCGTCCGGTGAATAGATGGTATCCTTGGCATATACTTCGAATTCAGCACCTTCTACTCCGGTTTCTTCATATTTAAAGCCTTTATAAATACCTGTTTCTTCTTTACCAGATACGGCATTTCTTACTTTAGAAACCAGTGCTTTTACTTTTGCCAGAACAGAATCTCCGGTTACTTCGGTAAGCTGTTCTCCCTTTTTCGTCAGGAGCAGGCTTCCTACCTGTTCGTCATTTTTCTGTTCTACTTCTACAATCGCAGCTCCTGTATCCGGATCAATCTGATGTGCAGTATTTGAGGATACTGTAATTACAATACCGCTCTGTGGATTTTCTTTATATGTTCCTTTTGTAGTCTGCTCTAATGGTGAAATAATCGTTGTTCCATCATACAGGGACTCTTCGTGTCCCTGTCTTACAAATCCTTCCGGTGCTTTCACTTCTTCGATTCGATAGGTAGAGCACTTCAGTTCCTGCGGTGTGATCAGATATCCTTCCTCGTTTGTTTCGAATACACTGATCTTTTCTTTCTTCGGATACTGAACAACCTGTTCCACATATTTCTTATTTGTCACATCGTAAATCTTATAAGAAGCACCAGCCTTTAAAACCGTATTTCCAGTCTGTGCATCCTTCTTTACAATTTTCAACAAGAATTCAAACGGACGGTCATCAAATACTCTCCACTGCATTGGTTCTCTGCTGTCATTTTCCACATTTACAACAAATGGATCAATGGTTTTCAGATTCTCCGGGGTAGTGCTTTCCACTACAACATAACTTCCATACGGCAGTTCCGGGCTGACTGCATATCCTTTGGTATCAGTGATCAGTTCCGGTACTGGTACGGCGGTTCCGTTCTCATAAGTAACTGCAACCTGCTCTTTGCTGAAGTCATAATTCTTGAAATCACTTGCTGTATAGCTTTCTCCATTGGACGGTTTCAGTTTCCCATTTTTCACCTGTGTCAGGTCGCTGATCAGATATACCTTAAATCCTGCTCCTGCAACCAGGTCTGTTTCTGTCTGCTCTCCATCTTCACTGACTTTGATCAACTGGAATGCCTGTTTCTTTACCTGCTCTTTTACCGTAAGGTCTCTTGTCACTTCTGCAACATCCTGACCTTCATAAGTTACGGATACTTCATATTTTGTAGTATCCAGTGTATATCCTTCCGGTGGAGTGATTTCTTTTACATACATTTCTCCAAGGTATAATTCTGAAAACTCCAGTGTTCCATCATCTCCGATGACTCCCTGCGCGATCAGGCTGTCCTGTTTATACAGAACTCCTGTTATTCCATCCGGATGCACGATGTCCTCTTTGGCATACAGACCATACACCGCACCACGAAGAACACTGTCCCCCTGTGCCTTAAATGCAAGTGTTTCTTTATCGATCTTTGCGATTTTTACCCTTCCGGTGACTCTCTCATCGGTTGCTGTTACAGTCAATGTCTTTCCGGCTGCAACATCTACTTTATATACTTCTGTATTCAGTTTGTACCCTGTCGGAGCAGTAACCTCTTTTACATACACAGTTTTCAGTGCGGAATCAAAATAATCGCTGACTGCTTTTCCGTCTGTTCCGGTTGCTGACATTGTCATAAGCAGGTTTTCACACTTCTTATCAGTATAAATACCATAAACTGCCCCCGACAGCGGATTCTGTGTATTGACATCTTTTTTCATAAGTTCAATACGTGTCATATTCAGCCACTGTACACTGAAACTTACCGGAGCTGCTGTTTCGCTTTCAAATACACCGATATCCTGCTTGGAATCTCCGGTTGTCAGCACCAGCGTTCTCCATGTCTTTCCGACAGAACCATATAAGTTGCCGGAAGCATAACTGCCTGTCAGTAATAAATCCGCAGACAGATAGAATGTATCTCCACCATAAATCTGGATTTTTCCATTTGTAACACTTGTTCCTTTGGAAAGATTATGTGCAGTCACATTTTCCGGTACACTCAATGTCACATAGTTTCTGTGATCTCCAGACAGTGTGATATTTGGTGTTTTCTGGAAGTTTCCATCCCGTACTGCATTCAGCTTTGTGCTTGAAAGGCTCAGTTCACCTTTTGGCGGTTCTTCCTGTCCGAACAGATAATTGATATATGCGATAACCCCTGCATTTACAAGGTTATTATAATTACATCCGGTAAATCCGGCTTCTCCTGCATAAGCGTAGCTGGCTGCAATGTGTGTATACACATACTTTTCATCTTCCGTTTTTCCAGCCAGATAACTTCCTGTCAGATCTCCTGCCCCGCCATAACCATAATAAAGAACTTTCTGCAAGTTTTTATTGCTGTCCAGTACCTGTGCTACATAACTTCCAGTCGGTGGGGATGCTTTCTGGGACTGGAGACAGTATGCAATCTTTCCATTGACTGTGAACAGGCAAGTAAGATAATTTCCAATATAGCTTGGATAATAAATGGTTCGCCCCTTTGTCAATGTAACTGTGGAACCGCTGCTTGTAGCTCTTTCAGCCGCAGACAATACCATCACATTTCCCTCTTCGATGTCCTCTTTCAGTTCTTTAACTGCCTGTGCAGATGCATCTTCCCCGGATGCCTCGATCTCTACATCGGTATAGTTCTGCACAGGCGAGTCCGAATCATCTTCAGATTTTGTATCTGATTTTTGCTTTTCTCCACCATTGTCCTGTGCATGTGCCTGACCTTCCGTATCCGTCAGGATCACCTTTCGGCTGATGGTATAGCTGTCACTCTGATCCTTTGGTACAACCATGTAAGAGGCAATGTAAGTTCCGGCTTTGTCCGGATGGTATTCCCCACCCTTTTCATCTTGGATGCTGATAAGCGTAACATCCTCTTTTTCTGCATCATAATGGATTCCTTCCATACTGGTTTCCACTGCAAATGTTTCATCCGAAATCTCTTTCGTAATATCGTCTGCCGTAACTGCCTGTTCTTTCTGACTCGTAACCGCCTGTTCGGATGCCTGTACCTCCTGCTCCACATCCGTCTGCTCGGCAGCGAACGCATTGGCACTGCTTAAGGTACTGACGCCCATCAGGACAGCCAGTCCAAAGGCTGCGATTCTGGTTTTTAAATTCTTCACCTTCATGTGTGTTTCCTTTCTGATAATAAATACATTGTTCAGTAAAATACCGCAGAAGGTTCTCCCTCTGCGGTAACATTTATCTTGTATATTGCTTTTCTGCTTTTTTCATTTCCTGTCTGGTGCGTTTTACTGCATCCATCACTGCCTTTGTCGGCAAATCATTTTCCAGACATCCTTCCAGAATTCCATCCAGATAAAATTTCGATGGTCTTGCCGGAACATCCTTATGAGGGGAGTTCATCGTGTATACGAATACTTCCCTTAAAGCTCCAGCCTGATCCTTTACCTGAATGGTTTCTTTCCCATAAAAATTTGGAAATCCTTCATAAAAATCCAGATTCTTTTCACAAGCTTCTGTGATCCTCCATAAAACTCCATCCACACAGCTTCCTTTTTCCGGAAGCACAGTTGCAACGCCATTTCCCGGAGCTCTGCCACGAAATGCCAGCCGGTAATCTTCCAGCCGGACATTTCCAACCACTTCCGCATCCGGACAGCGGAATCTCATCTGCCCCAGGTTCATGTTACTGCCATATGCAAAATAATATCTCTCTTCTATTTTTCTCACCTCGATCTGACGTCATCCGTCCTTTGCTTTTTCTTCAGACACTCATACGTGCTTTTGTCATATCTCCATGCCAGATTACCTTCCAGATTTGCCAGCAGATGTTTCCGCACATTTTTATATTCTTCTCCGATTAATCCGAGCCGCAACAAAAACGTTCGGAATGTAAACGCCGGGTTTTCTGAGATCGGTGTCTTTTTCATCTGGGTGGATCTCTGATTGATCGCCTGTGCGGAAATCGCAAGTGCCAGTGTAATGTTTGCCCTCACTTTTCCTGCATGAAGGGTACTTTCAAAACAGCGCCACTCCAATGTCCCTTTGGAAAATACAGCATGGAGGTTTAACGCATAATACCGGGTACTGTCATAATGATTATGACTTCCATCCCTGCCTCCATACCAGACATTTCTTACCCGGTCCATCGTAATGGATTTGTTTGGCATTTTTCGGATTTTTTCCAATACCTCCGGACGCACCTTCTGACAATAGCTGTACTCTCTTCTTTCCTGCACTTTCAGTGCTTTGAACAGGATATCTTCCTTTGCGTACATAATGGTCAGCGCATTTTTCAGACTCTGCGGTGTATGGTTCGCCGCATCTACATGAACATGCTGACCACAGGACTCATTGACAAAACCTCCATGTCTCCGCAGACAGCGTACAACTTCCTGTAATTTCCCCATCTCATCATAGGATAATTTCGGTGATACCATCTCTGTTGAATATTCTCTATCTGCTGATACGATTCGACCACCTGATTTTCTTTGTGTATCAATGCTTCCGTCAGACATGAACTTCCACTTTTTTCCTTCCCGATCTCTCGCTGACCATATTCCGTAATACGCACCTTCATGAACGGCTTCTGTCCCGAACAGTTCTGCTACAACTTCTGCAGCCCGTTGTCTGGTGATTCCTGTCATCTCGATTTCCGTACCAAAGTACTGATCCTGAATTCCAATCATCACCGACACTATCCTTTCTCAGACAGTTCCAGTTCTTTTCGCTCTGCATCTGCCTTTCGCAGTAATGCTCCGATTGCTTCGATCACCGTAACAGTTACCCCGTTCCCAGCCTGTTTATATAGCTGTGCATCCGATGTGCAGTCTATGATCTTATCAATCTGCCAGTCATAATATCCCTGCAGACGCAGACACTCTCTTGGAACCAGTCTGCGTATTCTTCCGTGATACAAGATGCCATGACGATCTGTTGCAGTAATCGTGAACATTGGTTCTTCCGGTTCCTTCATGCGTCTGCCATTCTGCCGGACATTTTCTTTTGCTGGTGTTAAGACTGCTCTTGCTCCATCCTCTGCTAATACACCGGAACATTCTCCTTTATATTTGTGGACACCGCATTGTCTGGTGTTCAGGCTTCTGCATTCTTCCGTTACCACCGGCGGCGGTGAAAGATCGACAAAGTGCAGCGTTCCCTGTTGAACACCTGTTGTCAGGGTATGTGCAATCTGGTGTCCGACTCTTCCTCTCCTGCTGTTGAGATTCGCATAGCCCAGATCGATGCTGTCCCCTTCTCTTGCAAGTTTGTAGCCGAGTTTTGTATTCTCTTTGATTGGAACACCTACATCATATAATCCTGTCTTGCCGCCCATTCCACCTGCCTGTGATGTCAGGGTACAGCTTAGTCCTTTGGGACTGTAGACTCTTTTCCCCTGACTTCCTGCCCGGATTTGAACAAGAGCTGCTCCATTTGTTTCTGGTTCAGGTAATATTTTTCCGGCACATCTGAAATCAAGATATCCGACAATATACACCCGTTTCCTTGCTTGGGGGACTCCGAAATCCTTGCTGTTAAGCACTTTCCATTCGACATGGTACCCCAGTTGCGAAAGCGTACTGAGGATGGTGCAAAATGTCCGCCCCTTGTCATGCGAAAGCAGACCGGGAACATTTTCAAGGATAAAATACTGGGGTCTTTTAGCTTTAAGAAGCCGGGCAATCTCGAAAAAGAGGGTTCCTCTTGCATCTGCAAATCCTTCTCGCTTTCCGGCGATAGAGAATGCCTGGCAAGGAAATCCTGCACAGAGTAAATCAAAATCTGGCATTCGTTCTGGTTCGATTGTTCTTGCGTCATTACAATACCACTCCCCTTCCGTATCAAACAGCAATCGGTAGTTCTTATCCGCATAAGTATCCACCTCGCAATGTCCGACACAGACAAAGTTTCCTGCCCGTCTTAAGCCTTCACGAAATCCCCCGATTCCGCTAAAGAGATCAAAAAATTGAATGGTTGCGGCTATCAACCTCCTTTTTGCTGATAAAAACAGGCGGCATGATCTCTCATACCGCCCTTCGTTATTCTGTATCAATTGGTTACCATTCTGTTGGTTCTTCTGCTTTAGATTCTTCCGGATCAGTCTCTCCTTCTGGTTCAGTTTCCTCTTCCGGTTCACTTTCCCCTTCTGGTTTGTTTTCCTCTTTCGGTTCACTTTCTCCATCCGGTTCGGCTTCCTCTTCTGGTTCACTTTCCCTTTCCGGCTCAGTTCTTTCTTCCGGTTGAGTTTCTTCTGTTCCCAATTCTCCAGTTGTCTGTTCGGATTCTTCAGGCTGCTCTTTGCTTTGCCATTCGACCTCTACCTTTTCCAGTGCTTCTTCTATAATCTGAATTAAGAAGTCTTTCTGTTTCATGTGTTTCTTTCCGATGACTACTTTTAATCTCTGGAATAATTCCTCTGATACCTGTACTGCTACTGTTCTTACTGCTCCCATGCTTATTTCTCCTTTTCCTTCCACTCTGTTGAAATGTTCTTCAATGACCTGTTGTAAAAATTTTTGTGTGCTGCTTTCTGTGAGTTCAATCTCTTCTCTTACTTTCTCATGTAAGTCCATCGGGATCTTTCCGCAGATATTTTTCATCTCTGCCATAACCTTTCTCCTTTCACTTTTGCTACACACAACATACTCCAAAGCCGCATGGAAAGCTATTCACAATACCCACCAAAGATATCGATGCATTTCTTGCCTTACCCCTAGCAGATCCAACAATGTATGTATCGTGCAATCATAGGCCTCACCCCCTTTACAAATTTTCCATTTGAGATAGAAAATCCATCATCTGATCTGGTATTTCTTCCGATGATAGTTTCGTTGTCGATTGTTCCGTAGTGCCACATATTCCTAATTCCCGAACACTTTCTTTTATCGTCTTTTGAATGACTTCTTCCATCCATTTCCGATCCTCTTTTTCCAGAATTGCCTGAACCAGATACTGGCTTTTCTGCCCTTCTGGAACACTTTGAAATTTCTCCCATGCCCTCTGGTGTTCTGGATTTTTCAGGTTCGGGCGGAACGAATATACCGGGCGTGTCATCTCGTCCACATCTGCTCTACAATCCGTTCATACCCTGTTGCGTTGGCATGGACGTCCTCTATAAAAACGGGGCGGCAAATCGCGTCCTGTGCGGTCACGTGGCGTTTTAAAATTGCGGAGCCTCCCCCCATAAATACGGTGGGTACTGCCCGGAGATCAAACCCGGATTCTGTCACCGCAGACAGTATTCTTTCTATATATTTCCGTCCGTTTTCCTGTATGATCCGTCTGGCCTCCTCTGCCATACTGCAAGATTCCCTCCGAAGCACACGCTCAATTTGAGTTTCTGTCACAGACAGTCCGGTATTTCTACGCACTTGTTCTGCTGTCTCATCAATACATCGGATTACTCCAAGTTCCAGACTTCTGCACGTTGCTGCATTCGGAACAGCATTGTCCAGCCTCATAAGGTCAACGGTCCAGCCACCAATATCAACAAGCAGAACAGACGGTTCATTCTTCAGATACTCTGGATGCAGAGCAAGCGCAGAGTATCCCTGTGGGAACAGTTTCACATCTTTTATTGTTATCTCATATAACTCACTTTCATATAAAAATCGCACTGGCTGCTCTTTCCGCAACAGATACTCCCTGAATCCCTGTTTTTCTCTTCCAAAACTTGAAAGCGGAAGTCCGACAGCCAGAATTACCTCTGTCTTTCGTTCCGCTTTCCGATGCTTGATTTCTTCTGCAATGGCTGCCAACGTCAGCAGATAATAATTATCATTTGACGTTTTATTTTTTACCAGCGTCTGTCTTCCCGTACCGCAGACATAATACTTTCCTTGATATTGCAGAACATTCTGCATGGTATACGGCTCGTAATCATACCCAATAATTCCACTTGGGAAAGACACTTGTCTTGTTTTAATGGCATAATAGCCATGATCAATTCCTATGATTATCACAATCACACCCTTTCATTTTTCTGTTTAACGTAAGGTCAAAAATGCTTTCACTGCTGCAACGGATTGTTGCAAAAGTGCCATTCGTGAACACTTTTCCATGTTCCAGCGTCCCAAAACCTGCGGAAAATCTGGCTTTTTTATACCACTATCGCCAGAGGAACACTACTGTTCCTTCGCAGCCGGTTATAAAATATCCCTCTCCCGGCGGCGGTCCAGCCTGTCCGGGGGAGGGATATATCGCAAGTTTCCTTTTTGAACAATCGCCTGTCTTTTTATTTTTATGAGGTGTTTTTCCTGCTTTTGTAAAATGGGAAGATACTCCGGTTCTGTCAGAAACTTTCGTATGTAATTCCCCTTTTCTCCCAGCTTGTTATCATTTCCTAACAGCTCCATTTCTACCATGTAATGGGTATCTGGATGAAATCTCTTCTCACACAAAATGCTGTCCCCTTTTATATAATCAGATTTAGCCGATTCTCTTGCTGCCGCCAAGAGTTCATAAATACTTACTTCCACCTCTTATCACCTCCCAAAAGACCAGAAAAAAGCAGACCTCTTAATCGAAGTCTGCTCCTGTCGGATATGGTAATCCTCTTTCTTCATATTTTTTATCGATATAATTTCGAATCCATTCCCTGTATTCTTCCGTTAATGCCAGTTCCTGAAATTCTAACAACCACTTTTCCCCTTTTGCTTCGTCATCAAGCCATCGATCTTCTATGCACTCCGGCTCATCTAACATTTTCATCATCGCTTCAAATGGCTCTTTTACATCATCACCAAATTCTTTCCATAAGGCGATTCCATAGTTCTCCAGTTCAAAAAATTCTGTCAGATATGTCAATCGTTCCATATCCCCCAATGTCATTCTTTTTTCACCTGACAATAATGCTCGATCTCTTTTGCCACATAGATTTAAAAATTTTCTCTTTTCCATCTCCACATCCATTATACTTTTACCTCTTCCTGTTAAAAATAATTCCTTATTACGAAACATTATAAAATTTAAATTCTTTAGAATCAATATATATGTTTCTGTATTACGAATCTTTTTATTTTATAAGGGGAGTTCATCATTATGCAAAAGATTAGACCAGATATGGATATTGGTAAAAATATCCAAGCAATTCGATATAAAAACAATATGACTCAAGACCAAGTAGTTGCAAAATTAAATCTTATGGGTATCTCCATCACCAAAAGTACCTATGCCAAACTGGAAACAAATCGCATGAACATTAAGGCATCTGAATTAGTTGCACTTGCAAAACTCTTTCATACCGATATCAATGCTTTCTTTTCCGGCTTGCTATAGTTCGACATTCCCCGACTCCCTGTGTATATAATAGCATATTAAAAATAAGAACCAGTCTATATTCTTATCGGATATAAACCAGTTCTTTTTTCTTATCAAATAATATAAAAGTGACAGGGAATTCAGATTCTTATCTTCTGTCACTCATGTAATTATTATTCTATTTTAAATTTAATGAATTTACCCATTCTTGAATTTCTTTTTCAATGTTATTTTCTATATAAACGTCATACACATTTTTCCACATTATCTGTGTATACTGTTATTTTCAACCCCATAATTATAACTTGGTACACGCTATACACTACTATAAACTGTACTCCATTTTAGGGAATCCCAGAAGGATCTCGTCATAAGAACTCATATCCATCTCTTTTTTCATAATCGCCGGTCTATATTTTTTATCACTCATTTCCACACTGCTTCTGGATTTTTTATTCATCCAGTCAAGATCAGGCTTTGTATATGGAACTTTCGGCTCAATCTCAAACAAATCCGCTTTTACTTCCTCTGCGATCATCTGTGCTACTTTTTTTGTTGTTCCGCTTGCACTGAAAAATGCCACTAATTTTTTACTCATAATAAAAAGCCCCTTTCTTTACGTATTTTTCACAAAAAATAGATGTATAAGATTTACATTCATCTTACACATCTATTTTAAGCTCTATCGCTTCATTATGTCTAATGCTTATATTGAATTTTGTTTTATGCCTGAAAAGCATTAATCTCCTCAATCATTTTACGGACTGCCAAAGAATATGGGATATTCCGTCGCCAGGCAATCACCGTACTGGTCGTGATTTCAGGAGAAATTCTTCGCTGTACAAGAATATCCTCTCGCCAATACTTTGCAGCACCCTCAATTGAAATTGGATACCCCAGTCCATTTGCCGCCATAACTCCGGCATTCGTTCCAAGATTACTCGTAAAAGCAATCTGTAATTTTGAAAAGTCTTTCCCAAACCAGTTGGCAAGTTCACTTTGAACGTTCATTCTTTCCGGCAGGATCAAGGGCTTTCCAATAAGATCTTCTTTTTTTATAAACTCTTTTTCTGCCAGCGGATCATCCGGCCGCATTCCGACACACCAGTGATCGCAATCTGTGATCCGGATATAATCCAGCCCTTCGGTGTCCACCGGCTCCATGAATAATGCAATATCTACAAGTCCTTTGTTCATCATCTCATACACTGCATCTGCTGTTGCAGTATGCAATACAATCTGAACCAGCGGATATTTTTCTTTATATGTTTTACATATCTTCGCCAATGTCTCCACTGCTGCAAATTCACCGCATCCAATGGTTATCGTGCTCTCTACAACCTCTTCTTTTCCTTTCAGTTCCTCAAGCGCCCTTTCCTCAAGATTAAGAATCTCCAAGGCACGCCTTTTTAATAGAATTCCTTCATCAGTAAGCGATATTTTCTTCCCGTTTCGAATAAATAATGTTATTCCCAGGTCCTCTTCAAATGCCGCCATTTGTCTGGATAGCGTTGGCTGCGTAATGTGCAATTGTTCTGCTGCTTTTGTAAAGCTCTGTTCTTTTGCTACTGTCAGAAAATAGCGTAATAATCTTAATTCCATATCTCTATATTCCTACAAATTTTTCTTGTAACCATTCTATCATATTGCGTCCCAAGCATCATCTATATTTACATGTAATATCTGCACAAAATACCGTGGGTTATTTCCGGGTTATTTTCTAACCGCCTATGCCATCCGGACCGTGATTTTACTGGCTTTTTGGCGAAGCTTTCAAAGAGTGCCGTGGCATAAAAACAAAATTTTTATCATATGATTTTCTCCTTGTGTTATTGAAAGATTGTGTAATTTGAACCCGCTATGTTCTCAATCACTTAATGATATATTTTGTTCCTCTGCCTTTTCCTTTAACTGCAATCACACCCTTTTTCTCCATAGCTTTCAGTAATTGTGTTGTTTTTGATTTGCCAAATGGGACATATGGTGCAATTTCACTTATTGGTTTCAGCATCGTCTTACTTAAAAATTTGTAAATCACTTTTTCGTCTTCGGTTAACTTGACATTCGTTTCAAATATCGGTAGTACAATTTTTATAGCATTTTCTGACACTTCAAATTCTGGTTTTATCAAACTCTCTGCATATAGTTGTTTGATTCGTGTAATTCCTGTTCCAAATATCTCTACTAATCCCAATCTGTAAAATACATTTGCAAGATTTCTATTTCTTAAAATAGATAGTTTACCTGATAAATATTCTTCTGCCGTTATTCCAGCCGGCAATCCACCAGGAGACACCACTTCTATTCTATCATCAAACATAGAAACTCTGATGTGTGAATTAATATCCCATACCCTATGAATCAAAGCATTTGCAATTGCTTCTCTGAAAGCTGCTTCCGGTATTTTCTCTACCATCTTTCTGTCAGCCCCCTGTATTACTTCATATTGGTAATAATCTCTAAATACAGCAAGTGCTTTTTCATATATTTCTAAAACCGATATATGTTCAAACGTTACTCTTTTTTGAATAATACTGATATTCTCACCGAACTTAACAATATCAATTCCTGAAAAATGATTTTTATCTGCCAAAAGTCCCGCTGCATTATTATAACCATTTATATTGTCATACAGGTTCAATGTCTTTAAAGTATCTTGATTGAAAGTTTCAATGTAAATATTTTCTTTCAGTTTACACTGTAAAATTTCAAAAGATAGCTCCTGATCTTTACAAGGTAATTCTTCGAAGCTAATATTTTTTCCATCTAATACAAGCCTTGAAAATTCCAATGTATCTACCTCTATCGTTGCTGTATCATTTCGTTTGTATGCTTTTGATTTATATAAATACGGTTTTTGAAGACCACTTTTTACAGTAAGTTTTATCGTCTGGTCATTGTTCTGTATTTCAAGTGTATAGTTTGGTTGAGGTAATATACTGTCATTGATTTTATTTTCGATATCCAGACAGGCCTGTTTTACATCTGGCAATCCTTTCACATTTCCATTATCATCAACCCCAAAAAGAATTGTTCCACCATTGTAATTCGAAAAGGCACTAACTGTTTTCAAAAAAGTATTCGTAATCGTTTCCTTGAATTCTAATATTCTTGTTTCACGCATAGTAATCATTCCCTTTCCAACCATAATGATTATATTATATGCAAAAATGCGCAAAAAAACAATCGTATTTTTTTACGATTGATTTTTTAATTGATTTTGAGTGTAGTATTATTTTTTGACCAACTGAATTATGACAACTTTTTTAATTATTCCGATTCGATCTTCCAAAGGTATAAATAAGGTGTAAATTATTTGTTTCTATCTAGAAAATCCTACAAAATCAAGTCTTTCTCGCCATACTTTAAACGTTGCTGCAACGTGTTTTGCCCCAGATTCTGGTTCCAATATAAATCTCATCCCGGACAATTGCCGCTACTGTCGTAGGGCTCCAGTGTTTCTTTTTGATCGTGTCAAACCTCTGGAACTGCACCTGATCCCCTCTTGATAATTTCTGCTCATCACAAGTGGCAATCGCCTGTCTGTTCAATTCCCTTGTAATATCTGCAAAACTTGTTCCCTCTACTGCCATCTGAAAAATCATTTTCACAACTTTTGCAGCTTCCGGATCAACTTCCAGCCTTTCATCTCTTTATTGTATTCAGTTATCTATGCCTTGCCATCTGTGAAAATTTCAAATACAAGTCCATTCGTGGTGGCACAAAAATGATTTCCGGACAAATCTGTTTTGCCTGCCATAATGCCATTCCGGTCTTTACACCTTTTTGCTTTGCAATATAATTTGCTGTCAACACAATTCCATGCCTGGCTTCCGGATCACCGCCAACTGCAAGGGGCATTCCGGCAAATTCCGGATGATGCAACATTTCCACACTTGCATAAAATGAATTCATGTCGCTGTGAAGAATTGTCCTGTCTCCCATTAACTCCACCACCTTCTCTCTGTTTTGTTAATTGTCTTATCAATTTCTGTATGCTTAGTATATATCTCCGCATTAGAGATAGTTAAGCGACATCTTGGTCGTATTATCTCCGATATGGAGATTTTTTTGATTTTTGATTTTATTTGAGTTATAATGCATATAGAAAAATCAAAAAGAAATGAAGCGAACATATGCGTGCTTTCGGAGAAGTACTAGTAGAAAACAAAAAAAGAAAGCTCCAATGTAGGTCATCTTGCACCCGAGAAGACTTTCTAGAGACCATGGATGTAGTCGGAAAAGTGGGATATGACAGCGCATTTACCTTTATTTATTCCAAAAGAAGCGGAACACCTGCAGCGGCAAAAGAGAATCAGGTGCCGGAAGAGGTTGTAAAAGATCGTTTTGACCGTCTTTTAGCGCAGGTGCAGGAAATTGCACGAGAACATTCTTCCCGTTTTGAGGGAAGGGTACAGGAAGTATTTCAGTAGTAAAATACTGGCTAAAAGCAGACAGTATTTGGAGAGTACCGTTTAGACATCAGGAGGTAACATAATGGGTAAGAACACGACAAATGATATGACGCAGGGAAACTGCATGCGTTTACTGGTACAGTTTTTTCTGCCGATCCTGGCAGGAAATCTGTTTCAGCAGTTATACAGCTTTGCAGACTCTATGGTGGTGGGAAAAGGAATTGGCGATACGGCACTTGCAGCAGTCGGAAATACCAGTTCCGTACATTTTCTGATCATTGGTTTCGCAATTGGGCTGACAGGAGGATTGGGAATCTGTATTTCTCAGTCTTTTGGAAGTGGCAATTATGAAAAACTTCGTAAGGAGCTGGCAATGTCTGTCTGGATCTGTCTGGCTATTGGGATTGTGATCACAGTGGTAAGTCTGGCCTTCATGCGGCAATTATTTACATTTCTCCATACACCGGAAGATCTGATGACGGAAACACTGCAATATTTCGGAACAATTCTTGCGGGAACCACCATTACAATTTTTAATAATTTTGCCATGACACTTCTGCGTTCCGTCGGAAACAGCCGGGTGCCTCTGGTTGCAATGATAATTTCCGCCATTGCTAATGTTCTGATGGATCTGTTATTCGTTTTTCCGCTGCATATGGGTGTTTTTGGCGCAGCGTTAGCCACTGTTCTGGCACAGGTTCTGTCTGCGCTTTACTGCTGTTACTACATAGGAAGGGAAAAAAATCTGATCCCGAAAAAAACGGACTGGAAACCACAGAGTGTAATCATCAAAAGACTGACATTGAAAGGTCTGCCTGTTGCCGTTATGAATTCTGTCACTGCAGTGGGTGGAATGGTATTGCAGACATTTGTCAACAATATGGGAACAAGCTATGTGGCTGCCTATGCGGCATGCACCAAGATCCTCAGTCTTTTTGAACAGCCGGCAAATACAGTGGGCCTGGCACTTCTTACTTTTGTGGGACAGAATTATGGTGCCGGAAAAAAGGAGCGGATACGTACCGGTATCCGGGAAGGAGTTATCCTGACGATCCTGATAAATATTCCACTGGCTTTGATGTTGCTGTGTATTCCTGAGTTTCTGACTTCTTTCATGTTGAATGATACGTCGATTATTTCTTACACAAGAGATTTTCTGGCGGTTACAGGCATCTGTCTGTTTCCTCTGGGATGGCTGTTTGTGTTCCGCAACGGGTGTCAGGGCATGGGACATACGTTTGTTCCGATGCTTTCAGGAGTCCTGGAAGTGTCTCTTCGAGTGGTCATGGTAAAGCTGCTGACTCCATATCTGGCTTTTCGTGGTGTTGCTCTGGCAGAAGTATCTGCCTGGATCGGCGCCTGGATCATGTTGATGATCACTTACTGGATCTATCAGGAAAGAACGGATTCTTTTCGGTAAGTCTGAGGAGAACATCCTACCTTGGTGCGAAACTGTCGATTGAAATTTGAAAGGTTATGAAATCCGGTATCGAAAGCAATGTCGGAGATACTGCGATCCGTATTGCGCAGAAGGTCGCATGCTGATCGGATACGTACCTGATTCAGATATTCAAGTACCTCACTGTTTAATAAGATTTTTTACTAACCGTCCAAAGTCAGTAATCTTATTTTACTCTGAGGTATTTTTTTCTCAACCTTCTTTCTCGGAATTCCTTATATTTGAATTATACAAGAAGCTCCTCTTACCCCAGTGCCACATCCAGGATCATCATCAAACTAAATCCAAGTGAAAAGAAAAGCGTACCGATATTCGAGTTCTGTCCTTGAGACATTTCCGGAATTAGTTCTTCAACCACGACATATAACATGGCTCCTGCTGCAAAACTCAGTAAATATGGTAATGCCGGGATTACCAGCTGTGCAGCAAGAATCGTCAATACTGCTCCAATCGGTTCAACCACTCCTGAGAGTACACCTCCCAGAAATGCCTTTCTCTTACTTTCACCCTCTGCCCTAAGCGGCATGGATATAATCGCTCCTTCTGGAAAATTCTGGATAGCAATTCCAAGTGATAAAGCAAGTGCACTTGTTGCTGTAATCTGTACATTTTCAGAAAGAAATCCTGCATACATTACACCAACCGCCATGCCTTCAGGGATGTTATGTAATGTAACTGCCAACACCATCATCGTAGTACGACCAAATTTGCTTTTCGGTCCCTCTGCCTGATCACATCCAACATGAAGATGCGGTATCAAATGATCAAGTGCAAGTAAAAACAATATACCAATCCAGAACCCAACAACTGCCGGAATAAATGATAAAGTTTTCATATTCTCAGATTGTTTAATTGCCGGAATCAGAAGACTCCAGATTGAAGCAGCAACCATTATACCTGCTGCAAACCCTGCAAGTGCACGTTGCACTGACTTGCTAAGTGTTTTTTTCATACAAAACACGCATGTCGCACCTAACGTTGTTCCAACAAATGGAATCAGTATACCTGCAAAAACATTTATTAGCATTTTATTTTCCTTCCATATATGCTCGAAAAATTTATTGGCAAAAATATTAATGGTATTTAAGCTTGATTGCTGTGTTTTTGCTGTCAAAGGAAATACACCTTCTGGATACAGATCGCCGGACTCCATCGAAAATGAAGTACGGCAAGGTATTATCTATATACGATTTCTTCCAGAACCAGATTATTGAACATCATTTCTTTTCTAAGGCTATTGTTATGTCAAATATTAAACATCTCCCTGCAAATTGTTTTTCCACATGCTGTTTTAAAAATACTATGATAAGCTTTTAAAGCTGCTTCTTTCGATAAGCCATCCTCCATAATGTTTACCAGAAAATCAGCCTCTACCAATATCTGATAATCAATTTCATTAATATTATTATATGTATGATGATGTGCGATCAAATACTGAACACGATCAGAAATATCTTGCTCAACCCCCAATGTTTCAAGCAGCCTTTCTGCTATTGCAGGACCTTCTTGTTCCTGTAATTTTCCATTACAAGTTCCATATTTTTCTTCACAGAAATGAATTCCAATATCGTGTGTCAAAGCTGCCGCTTCAATGGTAAACAAACATTTCTTATCTACATTTTCCGTTTCCGCTATCAATTTTGCATAGCTATGCACCTTACAAAAATGTTGAATTCTCTTTGCGTCCCCTTTATATAATTGAATCATTGCCAAATGTATTTTATTTATCATTTAAAGTTTCCTCCTGCACATATAATAGCCTTCTAATTAATTTTCTCTTTTCCGCGATATATATCACATTCCTATTTTTGGATTCGCATCAAATCCGCATCATTAGAAACAGTTAATTCAAAATGATTTCGATTTGTTTTTATAAAGCCTTCTTTTTGTAACTTTGATATCTCCGTAGACATTGCTGCACGATCAATACAAAGGTAATCTGCCAGCTGCTGCCGGTCAAAAGGAATGTCAAAAGATAACGACGAATGTTTGATAGATTCTGCTGACAGATATGATAATAATTTATCTCTTGTTGTTCGCTTCCCAACATGCGTGATTTTATCGTTCAGGATCAATATTTTATTTGCCAGGACACTGACCAGATTACGAATTAACTTCTGATGATGCTCACATGCAGTTGGACAAGTAACCAGAAGTCTCTGGATATTAAACAAAATAATCTCACAATCCTCATTTGCCACCACACTGATATTTAAAACCGCTCCCGGGCTTGCTGCATATGGTTCTCCAAAAAAATCACCGGCGTGACATTTTGCCAAAATATTCCGATGTCCCCAGAGATCTTCCTGCATAACAAGGACACAGCCTGACACCACAAGTCCCATTACCTCGGTAGAATCTCCTGCTCTGAAAATATATGAATCTCGTTTTTTTAAAATTACTGTTGCATTTACACAATGCAATATAGATAATATCTCGTTATCAGTAAGACCTTTAAAAAATGGACTGTTTCTTAGAATAGGTAAATATTTTTCCAAAATCGTTCCTCCCTGTTGGAAATCAAACATACAAGTTGTATTTATCATACTATAATTCTAACAGAAACAAAAGTTAAATGCTATTGATGGAGGAAAAAAATGATAAGAAAGATTATCAGAATTGATAAAGAAAAATGTAACGGCTGCGGTGCCTGCGCAGATGCCTGCCACGAAGGTGCTATTGATATCATTGACGGGAAAGCAGAATTGGTGAGAGAACATTTCTGTGACGGACTGGGTGATTGCCTCCCGGAATGTCCCACAGGTGCCATTTCTTTTGAAGAAAGAGAAGCCCCTGAATATGATGAAGAAGCCGTGAAAGAAGCACAGAAAAAAATATTTGCCCAAAAACAGGCAATCTCCTCTCACGCCGGCTGTCCGGGATCTAAAATCATGCAGATTCAGCGAAGAGAAACACCTGATTCTGTAAAACCATCTTCAACCGCAGATTCCGTATCAAAGCTTCAGAACTGGCCGGTACAGATTAAACTGGCTCCTGTTCATGCACCATATTTTAACGGTGCAAAGCTATTAATCGCAGCCGATTGTACTGCTTACGCTTATGCCAGCTTTCATCAGGATTTTATTCGAAATAAAGTAACTTTAATTGGTTGTCCAAAATTAGATCAGGTGGATTATAGCGAGAAACTGACCGAGATTATTCAAAATAATAACATTCAAAGTGTGACAATTGTAAGAATGGAAGTTCCTTGCTGTGGCGGACTGGAGATGGCTGCAAAAAAAGCGCTGCAAAACAGTGGAAAATTCATACCATGGCAGGTTGTAACAATAAGTATTGATGGAAAAATCATGGACTGACGTAAAATACAATCATCTCACTTCATCTAATTTCTTCAATGTTGTTTTTATTTCGAAAAACCTATGATACAATCATTAGAAATAGGTGCCAAAATTCAAGGAGGAAAACAACGTGAGGAAAAAACGGATTCGCGACTTTGGAATTGTACCCGGAAGAGTGAAAACAGGAAAAAGAAATGCGCTTACGGATGTACCTGGTGTACTGGTAGGACACTGTACTGTAAACACGGAAGAAAATCATACCGGTGTGACCGTGATCGTCCCTGGACCGGGCAATGCATTTGCAAATCACTATACGGCTGCGGCCTATGTCCACAATGGATTTGGGAAAAGTGCCGGTCTGGTACAGGTAGAAGAGCTTGGAACCCTTGAAACACCGATTGCCCTTACAAATACATTAAATGTTGGAAAGGTTTGGGATGCACTTGTCGATATCGTGATCGAACAGTGCCAGAGCGATGGACTGGAACCTATGAGCATCAATCCTGTCGTTGGTGAGTGCAATGATTGCCGGATCAACCAGATCCAGAAACGTGCAGTTGGTGAAAAAGAAGTTCGACAGGCTTTTGCAGCTGCTTCCGAGGAGTTTGAAGAAGGGGATGTAGGTGCCGGTGCCGGTACCATCTGCTATGGCATGAAGGGTGGAATCGGATCTGCATCACGTGTGATCTGTATCGGTGAAAAGGAATACACCATCGGCGTTCTGGTTCAGTCAAACTTTGGTGCAACCGAGGATTTTATACTGAATGGAGAAGCTGTCGGGTCAAAAATTCTGGAATGGAAGCAGGAAAAGGATGATATGGCTGCATCTGAAGAAGACAAGGGTTCCATCATGAGCATTCTGGCTACCGATCTCCCATTGACAAGCCGTCAGCTCAAACGGATTCTGAAAAGAACAGGGGTTGGCATTGCACGAACCGGCGGTTATACAGGACATGGAAGCGGAGAAGTCATGATCGGCTTTACAACAGCAAACCGGATCCCGTCCGGTTGCGAGGAGGAACTCCTTCAACTATCAGCAATTCCAGAGCATGTGATCAACCGGGCTTTTCTCGCTGCAGCAGAAGCCGAACAGGAAGCGATTTTAAATTCCATGACGGCTGCAAAACCAACACGCGGAAGAGATGGAGAGCTGTATTACAGCCTTGCAGAATACCTTAACGACAGGAACGCCTAAACCTCAAATATACAAAATCTTCAGAATAAATTGAACTAATTATTCTCCCCCTCACAGAAACCAATTCTACCTTTTTGTCCGCATATCCTAATTCCCTTGAAGCTATTTTGGGGCAAAATGTCAGGCTTTTGTGTATTGCAAAAACCGCCCAGCGATCATTTCTGATCGTTGAGCGGTTCTTTCATTATTTATGGGGTAAAGCTTTTGCTGATTTACTTAGAAAACAACCTTACCATTTACTACGGTATAGTAAGCTGAGTTGTACTCAACAGCACCTGTAAAGTCAAAGTTTACTTTTCCTCCGTCAATCTTCCACCAGCCATACTCATTTGCAGCAAGACTGTTGTAGTTGAAGTTAATCTTACCACCTTCTACATACCACCAACCGTACTCGTTCTGAGCAAGTCCTGTGTAGTTGAAATTGATCTGACCGTTCTGTACATACCACCAGCCATACTCATTTGCTACAAGTCCTGTGTAACCGAAGTTGATCTGACCGTTCTGTACATACCACCAGCCATACTGGTTCTGCACAAGCCCGTTGTGTGTGAAATCAACTTTACCGTTTTCTACATACCACCAGCCGTACTCATTCTGAGCAAGTCCGGAGATACCGTAAGCAATTTCACCCTCAAGGTAGTAGTACCATGTACCATCTTCTGCCTGAGCAAGTCCTGTGTATGCAGGAGTCTCATCCGGCTGATCAGATACTGTAATGTTCTCGTATGTTTTGCCGGCTTCCAGTTTGATTGCTTTGCCGTTTGCATCTTTTGCTGAACCGTATGTTACAGTTGCGCCGTCTGCAATGGTCAGTTTTGTGATGATAGAGGTACCATCAGCTACCCATGTACCACCTTTTTCTACGTTTACAACTACATCGTTGCCGCCGTTGTAGTAAGGTGTGTTCATTACATGACCAATCTGGTTGTAATCAGCTTCTTTGATCGATGTGTTCTGTGTCTTGCCGCCATCCGTTGTATGTTTGATGGTTGTAGCACTGATTGCACCTGTTACGGAAGCGCCATCCTCGATGTTAACCGTCAGCTTGTTCGCTGCTCCGTAGTAACCGGATCCGTTGTAAATATTACCCTGCAGATCTTTATCTGCGATGTTTAATACAGAAGTATTTGTTCTCTCAGATTTGTTTGCCTCACTCATCCAGCCTTCTGCCTCAGAATACTCAGCATCGCTGAATACAGGACCTGCATATCCTTCCGGGAAGGAAATACCTTTTGCTGCTGCATCTTCGTTATCGATGATCTGGTAAACAACACCGTTCTCTGTTCCGTTGAGTTCTTTCTCTGCCTGAGCATTTACATCTGTTGCTGCATTTACAGTAACGTCTGCACCAAGATTTACCGTAGAGTCTGCGCTCTTAATCAGGAATGCTGCCGATTTTGTATTCATTGTTGTAGCATCGTTTACATTAACAGTAGCCTGACCCCAGATATCTACACCGAAGTTTTCGGAATTGATAACGGTTTCTCTTGTCTCAGATGCTGTTACTTTATTGTAATCGATGATGGACTGTGTATTGTCTTTCCATACAGCTTTCTGTGTTGTGATCTCCTGCCCTTTTGTTGTAGCACCCATTGTGATAGTATTGTTATCACCGTTTGCTGCGATGGTCAGGTAAGTCGGTACGTCAAAGGTTGATCCAAGGAAATATTCCTGGGCGTTACCGATTGCATATGTACCGTATCCACTTGCATCCTTGGATGTAGTATCCATAGTGATGTTACTGTTGATTGCATACAGATATGGATTGCTTCCGGAGTCTGTGGATAATGCGCCCCAGCTCTTAGCATATACATCAGAATCCTGAACGATCATAGTAGATCCTTTACCAAGCATGTTGGTTGCACGGGAGTTTCCTACAACACCAAGTACCCATGGCGGAGATACCATCTTAACTGTATCCGCTGTATTCTTAAATCCATCGTACAGTGTACCACCGTTTACAGAGATTTCCTGTGTTTTGGAATCGCCATCACCCTTGATGAGAACATCACCACCGTTATCTACTGCTACAGCAGGTCTTGCTACACCATAAGTTGTGATGGATCCTCCATTGGAAAGATCAATATCTGTCTTATAAGTTGTATTTGTATTGGTTGTTCCACCCATCTGGCCGTTTGCATCAGCACCACCGCCAGTTGTTACAGAATCACCGTAAATATTAACTGCAGTACCGTATCCAACGAAGTCGTTGACATCTGCACTACCGTCAGAGTTATTTTTGCCGTTTGCATTACCAACTACGATCACCGGATTATCCAGTGTTGCGTCTGCTTTGTTTACAACAACCGGGTTGAAGTTCTTTGATGTGGATGTTAATACCAGATCAGATAATGTGTTGCCTGTTAATTTACCACCAACACCCTCTGTTCCGATTGCAGTACCACTGTTCTCACCGATCTGGATACCTGTACGGTAATCTGTGTAAGTATAGTTGCTGTTCCATACAGAACCGTAACCTTCTTTATGGGATAATGTGTAAACTTTTACTTCTTTTTTCGCTTTAACAGCTGTCTTTGCGTCGGAAAGTGAAAGTTCTTTATATCCGTTGCCGTCTTTCATTGTGAAAGTGATGTTGCTGTCATATGCGATCTTGCTTCCGTCTGCTGTTGTAATCAGATTGCTGTTGCTGATACTCTTTACAGTTGTTCCGCTTGTTGCTGCAGTTACTGTGATATTCTCATAAGTATTTCCTGCTTTCAGCTGAATTGCCTGTCCATCTGCGTCGACAGCTGTACCATATGCAACACTTGCACCAGCTGCAATGGTCAGTTTTGTGATGATAGAGGTACCATCAGCTACCCATGTACCACCTTTTTCTACATTTACGATTACATCGTTAGAACCGTTGTAGGAAGGTTTATTCATTACATGACCAATCTGATCATAATCAGCTTCTTTGATAGATGTATTCTGCGTCTTACCACCATCTGTTGTATGTTTGATGGTTGTTGCACTGATCGCACCTGTTACAGATGCACCATTTTTAATGTTGACTGTCAGTTCCTGGCCATCCCCATAGTAACCGGATCCATTGTAGATGTTACCTTTCAGATCATCGTCAGAGATATTTAATACAGATGTAGTTTTCTGAGCCGCTCCACCCGGTGCTCCATCCGGTGCTCCGCCTGGCTGTCCGTCCGGTGCTTCACCCATGTCTCCGCCTGGTGCTCCGCCCGGCTGCTGTCCACCCTGATCACCGGATGCTGTACTTGCTTCTAACCAGCCTTCTGCCTCAGAATACTCAGCGTCACTGAACACAGGTCCTGCATAGCCTTCCGGGAAGGAGATTCCGGCTGCTGCTGAATCTTCGTTATCAATGATCTGGTATACAACACCATAAGATGTTCCGTTTAATTTGCTCTCTGCTTTTGCATTTGCATCAATAGAAGCATCAATGGTTGCATCTTTGCTGATATTTACAACAGAAGATGCACTCTTGATCAGAAACGCTGCCGATGTTGTATGGAACTCTGTTGCATCATTTACATTAACAGTTGCCTGACCCCAGATATCTACACCAAAGTTCTCGGAGTTTACAACGGTTTCTCTTGTCTCAGATGCGGTAACTGTACCATAGTCAATGATAGACTGTACATTGTCTTTCCATACTGCTTTCTGTGTTGTGATTTTCTGACCTTTCTTTGTAGCACCCAGTGTGATGTTGTTGTTATCACCGTTTGCTGCAATCGTCAGGTAAGTCGGTACATTGAACGTAGATCCAAGGAAATATTCCTGTGCGTTACCAATTGCATATGTACCATAACCACTTGCATCATCCGATGTAGTATCCATGCTGATGTTACTGTTGATGGCATACAGGAACGGATTGCTTCCGGAGTCTGTGGATAATGCCCCCCAGCTCTTAGCATATACGTCTGCATCCTGAACTACCATCGTAGATCCTTTGCCAAGCATGTTGGTTGCACGGGAGTTTCCTACAACACCAAGTACCCATGGCGGTGATACCATTTTTACAGTATCTGCTGTATTTTTAAATCCATCGTAAAGAGTACCGCCGTTTACGGAGATTTCCTGTGTCTTGTCGTTTCCATCACCTTTGATGATAACGTCACCACCATTGTCTACCGCTACTGCCGGTCTTGCTACACCATAAGTTGTAATGGAGCCGCCCTCTGTCATATCAATGATTGTTTTATATGTAGCATTTGTCTCTGTCGTTCCACCCATCTGGCCGTTTGCATCAGCACCACCGCCTGTTGTTACAGAATCACCGTAAATATTAACGGCTGTACCATAACCTACGAAGTCATTAATGTCATTTCTTCCCTCAGAATTATCCTTGCCATCTGCATTACCTGCAACAATGGTTGCTCCTTTGATGGTTGCGTCAGATTTGTTGACTACGATCGGGTTAAAGTTTTTCGATGTGGAAACAAGGTTGAAATCCTCCAGCAATGTTCCTGTTAATTTACCACCAACGCCTTCGGTTCCGATTGCCACGTCACTGTCCTCACCGATCTGAACACCGGTACGGTAGTTTGTGTAATCATAACTCTCTGACCATACAGAACCATAGCCTTCTGCATGAGCTTTGGTGTAAACTTTTACTTCCTGTCCGTCCTTTACAGCAGTTTTTGCATCAGCAAGTGAAAGTTCGGAGTAACTTCCATCACTGTTTTTGGTTGTGAACGTTACACTGCTATCATAAGTTAATGACTTTCCATCATAAGTTTTGATGGTATTCTTACCAATGTAAGTTACGCTGTTTGCAGCTTTTCCATCTGCGGCAAATGCCTGCGTTGACACTGCCGGAGCTGCCAGCATAATCGCCATTGCTACCGCGCTGACTGCGGATACTGCTTTTCGCATGAATTTTTTCATACTTCTGCTTTTCATATTTTCCTCCTCCACTTCTCTAGTGATTAACTGGTGCATTCATCATACATGTTATAGAACGAGTAGACAATGAAACTTTTTGGGATAAAAGTACCATTTTTTGTGTTTTTTCACATTTTTTATCCTTTTGTTTCTTTTCTAAATAGTTTGTCTGCCCGTTCTTCCATTTACAAATCCATCGGAATCAGTGTCGCGATTGTCGTGCCATCTCCGGACAATTCCAGATTTCCGCCATTTTCTGCATATTCATAGCTGAATTCACGTTCAAAGGCATTTAAAGTCACTTTGTTTCCATCCAGGCTATAATTTTCTTCCAGAATCAGATAAAAACTTCCATCTGCATGAAACTCATAACGGTATACATCAGAACCATACGCTGTATAAATCCCCTCAAACGGTTCCATTGCAGCAATCCCATCTGTTCCATCCATCAGATTCATTGCCACCTGCGTCTCTGCCTCTTTTCCGGAATAGGTGGTCCGTATCATCAGCTGACCATCTTCTTCATCAATAATGTAATTCGTAGGATTCTTCTGCACATCAAATTGCATGGATATCATATCCTCATCCGTACCATCCGTGCTGGCATCATGGGAAAAAGAATAGGTTCCCTTCTGCACATAGTAGCAAGTGTTCTCACCATCAAAATAATAGAAGACACCGTCCGCATCCTTCAGGCGATAGCGTCCGTAAGGCTGCTCCAAGCTGCCGGCCGCCGCATTTGTCCTCGTCTCATAGGAAGCGTCATGGATATAGCCTTCTGCATCTGCTCCGGTCAGATCGTGAGAAGGTTCTTTCTCCTCTTCCTGATCCGCAGGTGCATCAGTTTGACTATTATCTGCTTTCTGTGTAGTCTCTGCAGGAGAAGATTCCTCCGCTGCTACAGAACTGTCTGCATGCTGATTTCCGTTTGAAGCACCGCATCCTGTCACACTCAATACCATGCTCAGTAGCACTATACTGAGTACATATTTAAATTTACTCATTTCCCTGTTCCTCCTTTATTCGCATTCTGTTTTCAGATCCTTCTGCCCTAACCGTTTCTTCCGAAAATGTCATTCCAATTCCACTTCACCTGATGCCATTTTCTCACACTTCTCTCCTTCCCTAAAGGCAACTTTTTTAGAAAAAAGTACCATTTTTTTTGATATCTGCGCTGAGAAAAAGAAAAAATCGAATAGGAGGGGATTTAATAAATCCCCGACCTCTCACACCACCGTGCGTACCGTTCGGTTCACGCGGTTCAATCAACTTAACAAGTAACACTCCTTTCGGCGTAGTAATCTAACATTGAGACTAATCCAAATTGAGTTATCCCCACTTGCTTTTTTTACATAATACACGCCCCCTTCCTATCTTTTCTTTCTCTTTCATAACAAATCGCTTTGTATTCTTTATGTACTCGGCGAAGAATATAGGAAATTGTGAAAATATATGGAAAGATTTTCCAAAAAATTCAGTCGTTTCACATTTGATATTCCTTGTGGGAAAATGTGGAAAGTTTTGTGTAAAAACACGTTTTTCAAAAAAGAAAAAACCAGCAAACCCTTGAGTTTACTGGCTTTAAGTGAGCGTGCCGGGGCGCTAGAGGTCTGGGAGACCTCTGTTTAGCGCCGACCGTAGCGGAGCGTAGACCGAACCTTGGTTCGAACCTCGGCACAAAAAAAGAACGCTATTGCGTTCTTTGAGAGTGAGCGTGCCGGGGTTCGAACCCGGGACAACTTGATTAAAAGTCAAGTGCTCTACCAACTGAGCTACACACCCATATGAATTTATTGAACTGGGCTAGCTGGATTCGAACCAGCGAATGCAGCAGTCAAAGTGCTGTGCCTTACCGCTTGGCGATAGCCCATTATTTACAACCAAGCAGGAGTAATTTTAAGGTGGATAAAGGGATTCGAACCCTTGGCCTCCAGAGCCACAATCTGGCGCGCTAACCAACTGCGCTATACCCACCATGTCCAAATTTCTTTGGGTATCAGGCAAAACTCCTGACAATGTGCTCGAAGGGATTCGAACCCCCGACCCACGGCTTAGAAGGCCGTTGCTCTATCCAGCTGAGCTACGAACACACATTGTTATGAGATTTTTCATAACAGAGCGGGTGATGGGAATCGAACCCACGTATCCAGCTTGGAAGGCTGGTGTTCTACCATTGAACTACACCCGCATATAAGTCGGGGTGACAGGATTCGAACCTGCGACCTCCTGGTCCCAAACCAGGCGCTCTAGCCAAGCTGAGCCACACCCCGTATTTTTCTTTCGCATCCGCTTCTGTATTACCCGCGACGCAAGAATTATTATATGGCAAACATCGTATTTTGTCAACAACTTTTTTTATTTTTTTAAAAAAACTTTTTTCACACCCACAAAGCCTTTATTTTGCGGCTTTGCGGGTATTTTAGACATATAAAAATCAAAGTATTTCAAAAAAATTTGCAAAACTCAAGTTAATAATTATTGTTTTTAACAGTATCTATGGACCAATATTATCTGCTATTCATCCAGATAACGGATCTCGAATGTCGGCTTTTTCCCGTTTTCTTTTTCCATAACAATATAAGAACGCTGCCGTCCTTTTTGTCGCGGATAAGACAGGCTTCCCGGATTCAGCAAGATAAGATCCTCATCTTCCTCTAACATCGGCCGATGAGTATGTCCAAACATCACTGCATCCACGCCCCGTTCAAGTCCCTCTTCCCAAATACGCTGATACCCCACGGATACACCATACATATGACCATGCGTGATCAATGCGCGGAAATCATCGATAAATACGATTTTTTCATCCGGCAGATCAGAAAAGAAGTCATTGTTTCCGGAAACAATATCAATCGGGCATTCTGCTAAATCAGCAATATAATCTTCGTATCCTTCTGCATCACCCAGATGGATCAGCCGCTGAAACGGAAATTCCCGCTGGATAGCCTCCTCAATCCCTGCATGTCTTCCATGTGTATCACTCACAATCAAAACTTTCATATATGCTCCATTCTACAACTTTTGCTCAATCTATTCAAGAATGCCCTCGGCATTCTTGTTGCTCACCATCTGCAAAGGGGAGCGTCATCTCACATCTGATATATACTGCTTTAATTCCTCACGCATCGCCCGAAGAGCGTTACCACGATGACTTCTTGCATTTTTCTCTTCCGGTGATAATTCCGCTGTAGAGCAGTTCAGATCCGGTACATAAAAAATCGGATCATAGCCAAATCCATTTTCTCCCGCCGGTTTATCTCCGATATACCCTTCAATGGTTCCACGTACTACAATCGGCTCATGTCCCGGAACAACAGCTGCAATGGCACAGACAAAACGTGCGGTACGTTTTTCCCTCGGTACGCCTTGCAGGCGATCCAGAAGCATCTGATTCTTAATGTCATAAGAAGTATCTTCCCCTGCATAGCGAGCGGAATAGATGCCCGGCTCTTTGTTCAAATAATCAATCTCCAGTCCGGAATCATCCGCCAGTACAATATCATTGCACTGTGCTGCCACTGCTTTTGCTTTGATCAATGCATTTTCTTCAAAGGTTGTTCCATCTTCCACGATATCCAGATCAATGCCGGCTTCTTTCATAGAAAGGATTTCCCAGCCAAGATCTCCCAGAATTTCATGGATTTCACGTATCTTATTTTTATTTCCTGTTGCAAATATAATTCTCTGTTTCATTCTGCCTGTCCTTCTTTTCTGTCGTAACTTCTGTATCATGCCGTGTTCATCCCTTTTTTCACACGCAAAAAAGCAATTATTTTCTACGCTTCCGGCCGTTTCTTCTTTGGCGGTTTTGGACCAATGTACTGATACAGATTTGTCCGCAGCATACCATTATAAATTTTCCGTTTCTTGTCTGCTTTCTTACCAATACAACGTTCCGTATCTTCATAAGAAGTAATCAGATATTCTGACCAGCTGTCCAGACCGGCAAATGCTTCCCCAATCTCACGATACAGCTTCGGCAGTGCTTCCTTTTCCTCTAAACGCTCGCCATAAGGCGGATTGGTAATGACAAAACCATATTTTTTCGGATTCTTCAATTCACTCACCGGACGCTGTTGAAAATGAATCAGATGATCCACACCGGCACGCTTTGCATTGTCACGGGCTGCACGGATAATCTCCCCGTCAATGTCATATCCCTGGATATTTGTCTCAATATCAGTAGTTACCAGCTCTTTTGCTTCCTCAAAGCTGTCATTCCACAGCTGCATCGGAACCAGATTGTTCCATGTCTGAGCCAGAAATGTCCGTGACATACCCGGTGCGATATTTGCAGCGATCATTGCCGCCTCAATAGGAATCGTTCCACTTCCGCAAAACGGATCCACCAGAATGCGGTCTGCTTTCCATGGTGTCAGCATGATCATAGCTGCTGCCAGTGTTTCTGTGATCGGTGCTTTGCTGCTCAACACACGATATCCACGCTTATGCAGAGATTCTCCGGAAGAATCAATTCCGATGGTCACTTCATCTTTATTCAAAAATACACGCAACGGGTAGGAAGAACCTGTCTCTTCAAACCAATTCACGCCGTAGTGTTGCTTCAATCGTTCTACAATTGCTTTTTTTACAATAGACTGAATATCAGATGGACTAAACAGCTTGCTTTTTACGGAAGATGCCTTTGTCACCCAGAACTTTGCATCCACCGGCAGATAATTCTCCCATGGAATTGCTTTTACTGCTTCAAATAATTCATCAAAAGTCTCTGCATGGAACTCTCCAACCTTTAAAAGTACACGCTCCGTTGTCCGCAAATGAATATTTGCCCGGCAGATTGTCTCCATGTCACCTTCATATGTAACCCTGCCATCTTCTACTTTGACAATATCATATCCCAGATCATAAATTTCCCGTTTAAGAATTGCCTCCATACCGAAATGACAGGGCGAAATAAATTGCTGTAATTCCATCACTTTTCTCCTGCTATCTTTTGTTATTTGTAAATATTATAATCGTTTCTTATTTATGCTGTCAATATAACTCTTCTCCTCGTGCAATACTTTCCCCTTGTACAGTTGCAGTTCACACGCACGATACGCATCGATACCGCCTGCGACTGAACAGATCCGGTATCCACGTTTTACATACCGGCATCCTTCCTGAATGCTTGTATTACCATACTGGCAGTAAAAAATCACCAGTCTGCTTTTTGGAACCTGCTCCATAAATAATTCCAGTTCCTCCAATGGCACATTCTGTGCTTCCGGTATATGCCACTGGCGGTAAGCCTTTGGATTCCGCAGATCGACTAGCATGGCATTCCACCTGCGCCGATATTCACTGATTTCTTTCGAGCTGATCAGACATAATCCCATATCTCCTTTCCCCTTTCTATTTTTATGCTATAAAACTCGATTTATTTTCGTCAATGAACGAAAAAAAGGCAGACCGTCATGCAGCCCGCCTTTTCTCTGCTTTCTAACCGCCTTCGGTTATTTTATCATATGCCTTTTTTCAGCAGTTTGTACCTTGTCCTGACTAACGGCAGTTCCTGTTTGCATTAGAAGAATTCTTGCCACAGTTTTCGGAATAATTCGTACTGTTCTTGTTCTGAGATTTATTCTGAGCCTTATTCTGCCCCTTGTCAGTTGCCTTATCTGCCTCATTTTTGGCGTATCCATTTGTGTAGTCAGCATTTTTGTAATCATTTTCAGACATATATTTTTTTGCCATTGTATGATTCCTCCTGTTTTGTTTTTACAGGTGTAGTATGCTAACTTTTTCTTTTTCTATTCATGGAAAAATTTGCCTGAAATTTAAGTGAATTTCGCAGAAAAAGTTTGTTAAATTATTTGCAATTTCTTATCAAATGCTATATAATTCAAATTGAAAAGAATCTTCCCTTCAATATTCTTTTCAATTATACCCCTTATTAATTATTTATACTCCCCTTAAAATGACCAATGTTTCCCATTGGTCATTTTATTTTTCATTTTGTTATTTTATTAACATTTTTTCTATTTTTCGCTTATACACTATTTTCTATTTTTTAGTCATCATATGACATTTCATTCTATAAAAGCCACCAGATATTTTTTTCGATTTTAATGCATGATTTCTGATATCAGAATAGAAATTCCAAGAACTGCTCCTAAAATAATCAGTGTTCCATACCATGTATTTAGTTTTAGTTTTCCAATCCGGACATCCCATCCTTCATTTTCAATAAATTCTGCATGAAATCCATGTTCCGGATTTTGTACATTGGCATTGATCTCATCCACGGTCATATTCCCAATGTTTTCCCGCTGCTGCTGTCTTTCCAGCTTCTCATAATGTTCTACGATCATATCCGCAACTTTTTCCGGATCTCCAAGTTTGCGCATAACCTGTTCCATTGTCTTGCCGCCTGCCAGCTGTTCCTGAATATAATCCTCATAAATATGCATCTGATCCGTAATCTGCTCATCACTCAGCCGTCCTTCCAGCTGCAGTTTCAAAATGTATAAAAAATCGTCCAATTTCTCTTCCTCTTTCTATTTCACTTTATCGCTTTGTTTGATATCTGTCAGCAAGTCTTGCAAAATATTTTCCTGATATCCGCACAGTCCTCTATTTTTCATCACTTTTGCTGTTGTTTTATATTACGTATCCACTTCGATATAATATAAGGTATCCGTATCCACATCATAAAGCGCAATTGAAAAATTAAGGGATGCCCGCTCCATGATCTGTGCATCGCTGTGCTGCATTTCTGATTCAGCCTGACGATCCACAAAATAATAATAACCGTTCTGAATCTGCGGCAGCTGCTCCTCAGAAAAATCAACACATGGACCAATTTCGGTTATAGATAACCCGGTATCATAAACTACGCCGTAAAGCAATGCTTCTAAGTTGTCCGTCATTGGCAATTCTTTCCAGTCAGGATCTGTCAAAATCTGTTCTAATATAGAATTATCATCAAACTTCCAGACTGTCAACGACTGTCCATCTCCATGAAAGCCACCATGCGTATCTATATTTTCAATCATTACCCCCTGCGCCAGTGCAACCTGTAAAGTCTGTGACATATTCGCCATACTGAACTGATTTGCCAGCTGTCGATTGCCAGATATGCCCAAAATCAAGGACAGTATTACTAAAATAAAAGCTCTCATCCCCTGTTTCCCCTTTCAGATTTCTAAAAATGTACAGACAAAGCTTCTTCCCAACAGCGATTATTTTCTTTCACTTTTCCTCATCACCTGTAATAATGGAAGAAATCTTAGGCTGAAATTGTATTTTCTTATAAATCATCTACATTATAGAAAATACAACTTAGATTTCACAAAGGAGAAAACTTAATTTTTCTTTAATTCTCAAAATATTCTGTCATTAGCACAAGTTTACATAATCATCAACCAGTTCTAATTGTTCCGTAAAAGCGTTCATTCGCAATCCTCTTTGCTACTGGTTCTTTAAGTCAAACACACTTCAAGTCAAACGCACATGAAACTTGGGGCGTGATTCTGCCAGCGTAAACTAACATACCCTTCCCAGAATCACTGCACATCTACACTTCGCTTGGCCGGTGCAAAACCATTGTCAAATTGCCAGCAGATTTTTAATTGCTTCCATATAAATCAGAACCGCTTCTTCCATTTCAGATACCAGAATAAATTCGTCAGCGCTGTGAATATGATAATCTATATCCAGTTTTTCCGGTCCAAACGCAATGATATTTTTCAGAGATTTTGCATAGGTTCCACCACCGATCACCATCGGTTCATGCTCTGTATCCCCTGTCACATCCACATATGCTTTGTACAGCGCTTCTACCAGTGGGGATTCCCGCGGGAAAAACAACGGATCACCGATTTCTTCTATCTCAATTCGACCATTTTCATCTTCTAATTTTCCTTCGCACATTTTGCGCACATCTGCCTCTTGTAAACTAACCGGCACACGGATGTCAATGCTGCAGGAAATCACACCATTCTCTGTTTTTACAATTCCATTACAGAACGTTAGATTACCGTAAGCATCTTCACATTTCAAACCAACTCCGGCTCCATCACAGGAAGTTCCAAGATGTGTATTATAAAATTTCACAAAATCATCTTCAAATCCGGCTTTTTCCAGACACTCAAATGTCACACCAGCTGCATTGATACCAAGTGTCGGTGTACTGGCATGCGCCGGAACACCTTTTGCATAAATTTCAATCTGACCATTCTCTTCCGTTACTTGATACTCCTGAAGCTTTGTATCAGCAAGTGCTGCTTCCAATTTTTCTTTCAGACCGATGTCTGCCGGGATCACGGTTGTACAACTATCGCACACCGCATTGGATACAAAGCCGCCATTCATAGAAATAATTTTGGTATGTTTGGAATATGCCATCATGGACATATGGCCCTTTTCACCATGGATACATGGGAAATTCGCATCCGGTGTAAAACCGCAGGATAACTCTTCGGCAACTTTATTATAATGTTCCATACATTTAGAACCGGTCTCCTCATTACAGCCCATGATCAGACGTACGCGTTTATTCAGCTTCACACCGGAATCTCGGAGCAGCTTCATCGCATAAAGAGCCTCGATCACCGGACCTTTATCATCTGTCGTTCCACGACCATACACATGATCCCCCTTACGCGTCAGCACAAAAGGATCATAACTCCAGTCTCCACCTACCGGCACAATATCCAGATGCCCTGCAATTCCTACAATTTCCTCGCCTTCGCCCATTTCCGCATAACCACAATAGTTGTCCAGATTTACGGTGTGAAAACCGAGTTCTTCTGCTATTTTTAATCCTACACTGAGTACTTCAGCCGGTCCTTCTCCAAATGGCTTCCCTTCTTTCGGTGTGCCAAGTTGGGAATCAACCGCTACCAGCTTTCCTAAGTTTTCAATCATCTCTTCTGATAATACATGAATTTGTTCTTTGATATCCATAGTTCCTCCTACTATTTCAAAACTACGTTTGAATTTTTCCCTTTAGCAAAACAGACATTTGCAACCCGCTTTTGCTGCTTGCTCATATAATAATTTCCTGCAGAATATTTTTCTCTAATCTACATTTTATTTTTATAAATTAAAATAATCATTTTGCTCTGCGCTTCTTACGTCTGATGCAAAGCAGTATTTATAACATAAAGTTTTATGCATCAAAATCTACTTCAAATGTGCCTTCCGGGGTGCGCATTGTCAGGATTCCAAGATTAAAATCCTCGTCACGGATTGTAATATGGTATTCAAAAATCACATCTTCCTCAAATTTTGATAAAAGGAGATATATGCCATTCTCCTTGCCCTCAATCTGATCACAGATATCATTGTATACCGCTTCCCCGGAAATCTCTCTCGGATAACCTGACTCCTTTATTTTTTGCTCAATCAATTCATATAATTCGTTCATACTTATCCTCTTTTCTATCTGTTTTTCCAAAACTACTTTTTGGTCAGCATACATTTTCCGTTTGTTACAATTGCAATTATATTGAAGTACAGAAATATTATGCTATATGCAAAACAGAGATTTGTAACATACTTTCACTACTTTCTTATTTCTTATAAATACAGTTGCTTGGCTTTCTCTATCAGTTTCGTATATACATGTTCCACGAACCACGGCTCCGCAGATTTTGCCAATGCCTCTTCCGGTGCAAACCATGCTACACCACTATTTTCATCTGCCTTTATCGAAACTGCTTCTTCTGAATCAGCTTCCAATAAATATGTCACATTAAAATGCAGGTGACTTGATACGTATTTTCCATTTTTCCAATGCCCGTCTACCGTAAGCGATTCTAAAGAAAAAATATCCTCAGATACTGGAAGCACATTAGAAATACCAGCCTCTTCTTTTACTTCGCGAATTGCCACGGATAACAGATCTGTCTCACCATCTGCATGACCGCCTAACCATGACCAAGAATTATAAATATTATGATATACCATCAGTACTTTACTTCTGTCCGCATTTACCACCCAGGCAGATGCTGTCATATGTGCCACGGTATTTTCACGCAAAAATGCATTGTTATTATTTTTTATCCACTCCAGAATGAGCGATTTATCCATTTCTTCCTGCACGTTATATGGCTGATATTGCTCGATACTGGCAATCAGCTTCTGTTGTGTCATAATATGATCCTTCCTTTTTTATCTGTACTCATCTATCTTAAATCCACAAGCTTCAAATGCAGCTTTTGAGTTCTGTTCCAGTTTCAGCATTCTTCCTTCAGAATACGCAATACTTTGATATTTTTCACTGCCAAAGAACGCTTCTTCCTTTGTCGTCAGCTCTGGATTTTTGTCTAACAACAGGTCTGTATACCACTGTTGCATAATGACCGTCTGTGGCTCACCATTTATCTCCAACATGATTTTTACATCATCATTTGTCACGGTTGATGTATAACGAACACCGTTATACATCACATCATAATTCCAGGAAGCCGCATTATAATCTTTCAGACCATTAAATACAAACCAGTAACCCTCATCCAGATTATATTTATCCAGACATTTTGCCACAGTCTCAGGAGACACGGTTAATTCAATCGTATCGCTGCCATTGTTTGCCTCTTTCACAGCAGTTTGAAGCGCAGATTTTTTACCAGCAAGTTCCTGCAAATAAGATTCCGCATAAATACTTTCATAGGTTGTCTCCAGACTCCATGTAAATTTATACCATTTTTCATCCTCGCCGTCTACCTCTACCAGCTCGTAATCCGGCTTATAAGCAAAAAGATCATTCAAAATCTCATCGTCAAATACTTTTCGAAATACTGGTGCTGTATCACCTAATGCAGTTCCATTCTCATCTATACATGGTGCGCCAACAAATGCTACCGGCTCCATTGCACCATCTTCAGTTACATTATCGAATACTCCTTCATTTCTGGCAGTATCTAAATCAATGGCACCTGCAATACCGCATAGTGAAGCCATCAATTGCTGCAACACTGTTTCTTTATCTCTATTGTCACACACATTCTGATTTGTGTAATTTTCTGTATTAATATATGTCTCATTACCATCGGAATCTGTTGTTGCTTCCAAGTTATCTGCAGATACATACAATTCTTTTGCATCTATGATTCGATACTCCGCCTGAATGTAATCTATCTGATCTTCCTTTTGTTCCGCTTTGGGACTATTTGTATTATTTGAAGTATCTGTTTCACTAATTGACCCCGCAGATACATTATCTTTATCGTTTGCTTTATCTGAATTTCCACATGCTGTCAGACTAACAACAACCATTGCTACACATAATAAAATTGCCACCATTCTCTTTTTCAAATTTTTGTCCCCCCTCCACAGAAATATACCTGCCCTCTATATTGTAACCCAATACACTGTTTTTTTTATCTTTTTAATTTCCTATTTCTTATCATCATTTATATTCTAACATACGCATTCTAAAAATGCTATCTCGCTTATTATTAAGCAGTAACAATATGTATTATTTCTATTCTAATAACTGATGTTTCAAAGCATCTATGCTCTTTACCCAAGTAACTCTCAATAAACTACTGAACGTTTAAAGCATTTTATTGTAAAAAATTAGTATCATTTTCGTATCAAAAAAAGGACTCCCATTTCTGGAAGTCCTTAATTTATGCTTATTCGTGATTACTCGATGATTGTAGCAACACGTCCTGATCCTACAGTACGTCCACCCTCACGATATCAGACCGGTGTATTGCGGTGTGCAAATGGTGATTTTTCGTGTGATTTGTGTGGGAAAATCCGGATTTTCCGTTGTATCCGTGTGGTTTTTGGGGATTTTGTTATCATGGTGTTATCACACTACTTTAACTATTCGATGACTGTGCTTTTTTTTCTGACACTGTTCTCTCAAGTATATTTTTATAATATATATCCGCTAAATTTTCCGCTCTATCTCGTATCTTTTCTTCCGACCAAGCATCATTTTCTTTAACAAACCTTTGGATCCAATCATATTTCGATTTTTTATAATAGCACAATTTATCCAAATAATCTTTTTCTCCAGCTTCGCGATTCAATCCCTGTTCTAATAAAATCAAATTTCCAATATTTAATGCCGTTTCTCCTGCAGTCTCAGATACAATGTGTTCGATACTTCCATCATCTTCAAATATTTCTTTGCCACCGAAATAGCAATTTAATTTATATACCGCATACTTAGTTTTTACATTTATTGGCAAATCTTTTTTAGAATAAATCAATTCTCCAAATCCTGCCTTAAATGAATTATATTTAGGATATAACTTTTCTAATGGTGTAATGAGTTTTTCTTCAATCACTTTGCTTGTCTCTTGTTTATTAGTACATTTTCGTAAATCGATAGCAAATCTAGAATATATGGCTTCTAAATTATTTGTTCTCATAGAACAAATTGCTGTGAATGCAAAATGAAAATTTTCCATTGTTATTATTGCCTTTTTAAACTGGGCCGTTGATATCAACTTCCGCTCTTTCACATCATAAAGTGCAATCTAAAATATTATTCACAACATCTTCAATAGAATAACTCGGATTCGTTGTCTGTCCCCATAGTGCAAACTCTATTCTAGTAATCTCTGAACTTCCTGTTCTCCTCTCTAGCTCCAGCATGATTGCTAATATCCACCGCAATGGTGAAAAATAAGACTTTCCGTCCGGCATAGCAACTTGTTCAACACTTTGTGCTCTCAAATAACACTCCTGTACTGCCGGATACGTATCTGCTTTAAAAAAAGTTCGTCCGAATGGTGTTATATCATCTAACTGTCCCAATTCGTCTTGATCTCCATCTTTTTTCTTTACTTGTGGATAAATGAAACCATTTTTTGAAAACATCAATCGCCATTTTCGCGCATGACTACCGGATTTATCTTTTCCATCTTCGTTTTGAATAATTCCCTGAGCATTTAAAAAATTCATAAAATCAATTTCATTTTCTTTTCGAAGATTCCCTACATATGGCGAATTAGCAAACGCTTTAAAACCTTCCTGTATTCTATTAGGATTTCTTAATCCAGTATTCCCTACCTGCCAAATTTCTATTTTTTCTTCCATACATCTTCTCCGTTAAATCCAACAAATAAATATTCCTGTACCTTATTTCGATTTGTCTTAGCATGCTTCTGATTTCCAAAAGAATATGTATAATCTATTGGAACTACCTCTACATGTTCTTTGTATTTAGACATAAGTGCAACCATTTCATCTTGTGTTGGTTGACTATTAGAAGAATAAGATACAATCAAAATACTGTCAGAAAACTTTTTCAACAACTTATCGAATGCATCTGCAGCACCTTTTCTAGTTGAAAACGGCGTCGGATATGACTTAAATTTCTTTGTTACTGTATTCTCCTGTATTTCGACACCTTTCCAGTCTCGTGCCAAACCTTCAACAAAATGATACCTACGTACATATTCATTATCTGACAGTGGAGAATAATACGGCGGATCAATATATACTAAATCAGGATGCTTAATTTTTACTTCCATTGCATCGCCATGCTTAGATTTATTTTCACAACCATTATCAAAAATTGCATTATTGATACTTTCCACCGCTTCCAAAAATTGCTGTTCTAAAGATTTCTGTAAATCTTTTCTTCCGTCATTATACCGATCTCCGGTATATGTAAAAATTCCTCTTGGTCTTTTCTTTGTACAAGCTCTAATCAATGCTGTCATTGCGATTGCTTTCTTATATTGATCTCTAATAGCAGCAATATTAGTCCGCAAAATATCTATTAGCCTATTTTCCTCATCTTTATAATATAAGCCTCGAAATGTCTCTTCTACAAAATGATCAGACTCTCTTTTTTCAATCAATAATTTTTTTGCCTCGTCCAATGGCAATACAACATTATTATTTTCTACCATTGCCTTGGTAAAGGTTGCTGACATTGCCATATAATCATTGCTAATTACAGTCTTTCCCTGAGCTTTAAACATGTAACCTACAATGCCAGATCCAGAAAACAGATCCACTACTGATTCAAAATTAAATTGTGAAGCAACAGCCCAAATTTGAGGTAATAATTTACTTTTTGAGCCCATATATCTAGTGGCTGGATATTTCATTACCTGTTCTGGTAAAGGTTTCGGAACTATTTTTAACATAGTTTTTTGTTTTGGCAAAATATCTACTATAATATCCTCGCCTTTTCTTTTACTTCCATTGCAAGAAATATACCTTTTGGTTTGGATAACCTCAATCTTATAATCTGCGTATAGCTCATGAACCAATGGATGATTAGAATTGGTCAATATTACATGGCAACCTAATTCCTGTAATCTTTTGACCTCTTTTGCTAATTCTACATGATCTTCTTCATAAAATTGCTCTTTTGTATATCTCTTAAAATCCGAATATTCTGAAATCGGCAAGTACGGAGGATCTAAAAAGATAAAATCTCCCGGTTCTGCATATTCTTTCAATACTGACAAATAATCTCCACATGTTATAGTTGCTTTTTTCAACACATCTGATGCAGCATATAAAGCTTCTTCATCGCAAAAGTTTGGAGCTTTATATTTACCAAACGGAACATTAAACTGTCCTTTCTTATTGACACGATATAAACCATTAAAACATGTTTTATTCAAGTAAATCGTTCTCGCTGCTGCTTCTTCTTTTTTTAATTTAAGCCAATCTAACGAACGTACTTCATAAAAGTCTTCTTTAGTATTTTTATATTTTTTCAGATATGAAATAACACTCTCTACGTTATCAGCAACTTGTCGATACATGTTAATCAATTCTGGATTGCTATCTGCGATTATTGCTTTATCCGGACTTAATGCAAAAAACAATGCGCCACCGCCAATAAATGGCTCTATATATTTTCCATATTTCTGCGGAATTTTAGGCATGATATCCCCTAACATCTGGGTCTTCCCACCGGCCCATTTCATAATAGGCTTTGCCTGTATCTGTTTTTCTTTCTTTAAAACTTGTTCCATCACGCCTGTTCCCTTTCAATCTCTATTATTTCCATAATATCACTGATATCACATTTTAAGGCAGTACAAATTTTCACCAGCACATCCGTTGTAACATTTTCATTTTTTCCAAGTTTTGCCACCGAAGCATGACTGATACCTGCAGCCTCACATAAATCTTTCTTTTTCATATCTCTATCGATAAGTAATTTCCATAATTTTTTATAACTGACCGCCATATTTTAACCTCTAAACCATTTTTTATAAAATATTACTATATCGTTATTCTACCATGTAATTTCAGTCATATCAACATTTATTTCAGCGATCGCAGACTTTTCACAAACATATGTTTTTATTCAATAAAGACTATTTTTTTCATTTCAAACGGAATTATGATCGTCTGCTTTCTCCAATATAAAAATATATTCATGTGCCAGCATTAAGAATTTTCTTTCTTTTCCCTCCCAATAATCAGTAGAACGACAATTATGTTGCTCTTTTATAACAATTTCTTTAAGTTTAAATCCGGCATCAACGAATTTCTTCATAGAATTCATCCCCAGTGGTAGTACATAGCCTTTCTTCCGTATATCTCCAATCATAAATGCACATATTCCTTGCTTTTTTAGTACCCTATATGATTCTTTTGCAACCTGTTCCAGTTCCTGCAAAAAGTCCTCATATTTTAAATGAGAAATATCTCCTGGGATTTCTTTACTATACCGTATAATATCTGCATATGGCGGGTGAGTACAGATAAGATCTATACTTTCGTCTTTTATAAATGATAAATTGTTTGCATTTCCTTGTTTGGTGAATATTTTTGATTTTTCTTGACAAGTAAAATTTAGATTTGTGTTAGATAATTTGACAGCCTCAGAATTTATATCAACGCCAATTGCATTCCGTCCTAATAACTTTGCTTCGATTAACGTTGTGCCACTGCCTAAGAATTGATCAAGTATCCAGTCTTTTTTCTTTGAATACCTCAAAATAATATTTCTAGGAATATACGGAGACCAGTTCCCTCTGTATTTTCCTGAATGTGTAGCCCAATTTCCCCTTTCAGGAAAAGACCATATTGTTGTATCTTCTAATTTGAATCTTTCTGGTGTTTCTCTTATAACAATCGCTCCCTTCTTTTTTGCTCATTATACTTCCACATTGTTTATTTGTCCATGAAAAATCTCCATTCAAATATTAATTATCAATAAATATTTGAACAGAGATTCCTTTTGCATTATAAATATATTATTTCTTTCAATGCTATTTCTTCAGCATTTGCTTTGATATTATTCATCCTCCTCACCCATTCCATCTGATCCTGCAACTTCAGTTCTTCCGTCACGCCCCACCGTTCAGCCATCTGTTCCACCAGCATCTCAACTTTTTCTCTTGTTTCTTTATCGACTTGATTCAGATGCTCCGTCAATTTCCCGGTCAGTACCAGATACTGATACCTGGCACTCCGGTGTTCCTTCAAAAACTGTTTTCGCATTATTCCATATTTCCCATATGTAGGTTCTTCCTCATTGATTTCCAGGTCTGGAAAATAATAATCTCCATACAATGTGTAGCTCAGTCCATTCTTTTCATCATAAATCTGTTTCTTCATATCCTTACAACTCCATTCCTCTGTATTTTGTTTTGTTCTTCTTTATCTGTGCATTGTATTCTTCACTTCGTTCTCTTGCCCATTGTATGCGGTCACCTATTTTTTTCGGCATCTGCTCTTTCTGTTTTCTCGCTTCAAGTTCCTCCTGGATTCGTATATCGTCCTGTACCAGTCTTTCTACCATATCTTTCCCCAACATGCGTAAAAGTCGGTTATATCTGTCTGCAATTCCCTGCAGTATTTCTTTCTCACCAGACAATTTCTGATAATCTTTCTGAACTTCTGCCAGTTCCTTTTTTGTTTTTTCATGCTCTTGCTTTTTCTTCTGAAACTTACTTTTCCAACTATCTCTTTCTCTTGTGAGTTCTTTCACCTGTGCAGCCATCGCACCGATTTTGTTTTTCATTTCAATGAATAATGGTTTTATTTTCTTATCCCGGTAAGTTACCGCACGTTCCAATGCTGTAGCTTCCGGCAGAAATGTTTTGATCATTCCATATTCTTTTATTTCCTTACTGACATTATCCATCACTGGTTGCAGGAATTCTCTTCTGTCTTCAAGTTTTTTCAATTCCGTTTCTGCTTTCTCCGCACGTTTTTCCGCTATCTCTTTATCTTTCTGAAACTGAATTTTTTCTTCTTCCAGTAGCTTAATATCTACCCTTGCTTCTGCAATCTGAGAAGTCAATCCTTCATTCTCCACTGTCAGATTTTCTTTTTTCTGCTCCAGTTCCTGCACTTCCTTTTTGCGTTCTTTTTTCTTGAAATTGTAAACATCCAGATGTTCTTCATGTGTGCCTTTCTGTTCCCATTCAATTCCATGCTGTTTTGCGATTTCAGCCAGCACTTCCTTTTCATGATTTATCCACTGATTCAGTTCTGTATCATGCTTATTTCCACCTTGAAATCCAAGACTTTTCAATGCCTGTTTCAGTGAAACTCTGGTATCCATTCCTTTTCCCTTCCAGTTGGTCACATAAGGAACAAAGTCAATATGCAGATGCGGAGTAGCTTCGTCCTGATGCAGATAGCAGCTAAATACCCGAAGTGTCGGATTCCGTTTCTGGAAGTCTTTCACATATTCGCCCAGTACCCTTACAGCCAGATTTCCTTCTGACGTTCCCACTGCCATATCCTCACAATTACCAATCTGGAATATCACTTCATGAAATAACTTCTCCTGTTTGCCCTGTCGGATTTTTTCATAATAATTTGCAATTTTCCGGTCCTTTCTTTTCCCGACATTATATCTCTCAACCGCATCGTCAAACAGCTCTTTATAAACTTCCTTCAGATTCTCATTCTTATAACAAATGTTCAGTTGTACTCTGTCCGGATCTACATTTTCTGCTACAAAATCCCGTCTGTTATGAGCCAGTGAACCGGCTCCGATCATGCCACTGATTGTTCGTTTCATCATAAATTTTCTCACCTCTTTTCTGTTTGAGTGCCAGATATGGCACATAATTTTTATTTACGCCAGACATGGCGATATTTAAGAAACTTTCGCCGGATACGGCGGTTTTGTTACTTTTGTCAAAAGTAACGCAAAAGCACTTTCGACAGCCGTACCGTCCATCAAAAGTCCCCTTGCGCCCTGCCGGGGGCATAACTTCCTTATGGACGTCTGTTCTGCACCGACCGAAGTGGATCATAGATCTGTTTATTCTGGTATCCTCGCCTGCACATATTCCAAATCTCCACAATAAGGCGTTCCCACCAGATACCATTCTCTTGCCAGATTCATCTCCGTTCTGGTCTGTACCCATTCATCATCTACCAGCACTTCCAGTCCTTCTCCACAGTGAAATCCTGTATCAATCCATAAATCCGATGCTAATAATCCATATCTACCATTGCTACTGTTATATCCTAATCTTCCCTGTTTCATCATTTTCTGCTCCTTTCCAGTCTGTAAACGGAATTTGTAAACGGAGTTCAAAAGATTTTAAAAGTTAACGTTTTAAGTTTTTTCTTCAAGTTCCGTTTACATCGTTTACAATAATCTTTACTCAAACGGTATTTCCAACTGTTCCGGTACTTCCATAAAGCCGTCTTTATCTTTCTTCACCGAATCTTCCATCCGTTTCCATGACCGCTGTATTCCATATTCCTTTCCGAATCGATGTGTACCATGTGGTTTCCAGCCTACAATCGCATTGTTCATAATATTGGCAATTTCTTTACCTTCCCACTGTTTCATTTCTCCGGTTCGATGTAGCGCTTCATCGAACAGAATTCTTGTACATACATAATCGTCATCGTAGTCATCAAGAAATGACTGTATGATTCCGGCATTGGTATCTTCCGGCATAAATTCTTTCTGCAGACGCTTTGCCTCTTCCTCAATTTCCTTTGTAAATCCTAAGAACACATTTCCCTGTCGATACAGTACCATTGCCTCCGCCCAGGCCTGTTCGATATAGGCTTTGCTCTCTGCCTCATTGTCCAGAATATGAACTTCTGCTTTCGACATATCTGTCATCACCGGAGCAAATCTTCTGTTTCCGGTTCTGTCCAGCGGAAGGAAATTCAGATCATTTGAAGTACCGCAAAATACACACTGTCTCGGTCTGTCTTCTGGGTGAACTTCATAAGGTACTTTATAAGTTTCTTTCTGTCTGCTCAGAAACGATTTTATCTGTTCAATATTCTTTGCTGTGATAGTTGCCTTCATTTCTCCCATTTCGATAATCCAGTGATTTTGCAGTTTTCTGTAAATATTTTCATCATCCAAATGATCTAGATTGTCGCTGAACCATTCTTCTTTTATCGCTAGATATTTGAAAAATGTGGACTTTCCGGCTCCCTGACTTCCAACCAGACACAGCATAATATCATACTTTATTCCCGGTTCATAAATTCTTGAAATCGCTGCCAGCATGTGCATTTTCATTACTCCGATTGTGTATTTACTCTTTTCTGCTCCCAGGAAATGCGGAAGCATATTTTCTATTCTTGGAATCCCGTCCCAGACCAGACTTTCCAGATAATCTCTAATTGGATGATATTTATTTTCATTGGAAACAATATCTACTCCTGCTTTGATCACACGCTCACTTGTCAGTTCATAATTTTCTTCCAGATACATTTTCAGATTATTTTCATCAGTATCTGTAACCGTAGAACTGTTATTTCTCCGTTCCCAAGGCACCTCTTTCACAATGTCCATTCTTCCAGAAAGCTCATTTCGTTTAATCGCTTTTTTCAGCACTGGATCTTTTTGTAATACGGTTACACAATTTCTGATTGTCTGCTTTGTTCTTCCTTTATCCGTATGCTCCAACATATTATTGACATCTTCTGTTGTAAGCATTTCCTCGTTCACAATATCTTCTAATTCCATCAAGGACTTCTCGCTGATATTCGTTAATTCTTTCTTCAATTTTTTCAACCTCCCTTCTCTTCATCTTGAAAAACTCTACAATCTCTTCTCCTGTTCCAAACATCAGCACGTCCAGATAGTCATTTATCTTTCTTTCATTTGCCAATGCCTCCGTAAATAATTCGTGCCACTCTTCATCTGGTTCTGGTTTGTAAATCTCTTTCCAGAACTGAATCCATTTTAGATATCTGATCAGCACGTCTGTTGCATGTTTCAACCACTGCTCCAGTTTTTCTCTAATCATCACAACTTTAGGTTTCTTTGATATCAAAGTATTCCTGCTTTGGTGCGTCCTTTTGTATTTGTTTCTGTCTTCGATTTTTATATCCAGTCTAAAATCTTCTATCATCTTTTTCGCAGCTTCATACTGTGATATTCCAAATAACCTTGCTGTAAAATCTATCGCATCACCGCTCACTCCACATGCAAAGCAGTGATATATTTTATCTGCCTTCATACTTGGGTGTCGGTCTTTATGAAACGGACAACATGCCATTCCATTTCCTTTTACTTTTATCCCGTAATGCTCCGCAGTCTGTCTGGCTGTCACACATCCTTTTACCTGTTCAAATAATGTCACTTCTACCTCCTGCCCCTCCGGGCAAGTCTCTGATGAACAGATATTCGGGAATTGTTGTATCTTTCAATTCGTGATATACTGAATCTGCCAAGATGGTATATCAGTGAATCTGATTATCAGAGAACTTGCTCAGATATTTTGTCTGGGCTTTTTCTTTTTGTCTGTCAGTAGTCATAGCTTTTGCTCCTTACACAAATCTCCTTGTAGGAATAATGATAATTTCAAATTTGCTTCCGTCCTCTAATTCAAGAAGAATCACATAATCTGAATCTCGATCTGGTAAAATGGAACTTATCTTCAACTTCTTACTGTAGTTAATTGCATCAAATATTTTTCCGACTACTTTCTTTGTTTTCATTTGCTTCTACCTCCGTATTAACGTTTGTTGTCCAGCATCTCAGCTACTTTTTTCTGTTGTGACGGGTACAGATGCCCATAAGTGTTCAATGTCATCTGAATATCTTTGTGTCCCAGTCTCTCCTTGATAATCAATGGCTCTACGCCCTGATAGATCAAATATGCCACATGGCTATGCCGGATATCATGCACTCTGATTGGTTTTACACCGGTCGATGCTTCATATTTCTTGAGACGTTTCTGCAGTGTTCTCGCTACAATCGGAAACAACCTCTGATCTTCCGGAAATCCATAATGTTTCTTCGCATACTCCTGTACCTCTTCTTTAAGAAAATTTGGAATATCAATAGTACGGACCGAATTTTCTGTTTTTGGAGTATCAATCACATCTCTTTTTCTAATTCTGTTATAGGTCTTATTGATATGCAGGAAATTTCCACTCATATCAAAGTCCGAAAGACTCAATGCCAGAAGCTCTCCTTCCCTGATTCCTGTCCAAAACAAAATTTCAAATATCAGATAATCCTCACTCCCCGGCTCAATCCCGGTGATAAATCTGTCATATTCTGCTTTCGTCCAAAATTCCAACTTATTAGCATCAGATTTCCCCATCTTTTTTACTTTCTTACATGGATTTTCCTTCAGATTGTAGATTTTCTGTGCATGATTAAACAGTGCATTTAATTGGTTCTGAATCATACGCTCATAAGTCTTGCTGTATCCTTTTTCCTGAATGGTGTTCTGCCACTGGATGATCTCTGCAGGTGTGATCTCATTCATTTTTCTTGTTCCAAAATATGGAACAATGTGCTTGTTCATCATGTGCTGCTTATTACGGATTGAATTTTCTTTCAGTTCATTCTTTTTATCTTCAAAATAGACTTGAATAAAACTGTTCATCTCCATTTTCATATCCGCTGCAGTCTTTCTTATGAATTCCTTTTCATAATTCAATGCTTCTTTCTTTGTCTTGAACCCTCTTTTCAGCTTCTGCGTTTTCTTTCCTGTCCAGTCAATATAACGGAAGCTCACATACCAGGTTCCCTGTGTTTTGTCCTTGTAAGCTGACATCTTAACTCCTCCTTCATACTGCTCTCTGAGAGCATCCATAAAATTTTGTTTCCCAGTAGGGACGTGGAATCTTTCCACGAACTGCTACATATCCTTCCTTTGCCAGTTCATCATTGAGCTGCTTCAGAATAGAATATGCTTTACTGCGTTTCACACCTAATTCTTCCATGACATCATCAACGGTCATCATATAATTAGTTCTCATAGCGTCCTCCTTTCCAGTCACTTTTGTGACTTTTTTGATGCTTTCTACTATAATTCACCTTTGTGACTTTGTCAATAACCTTTTGCGAATTTTATTTTTATATTCCATTCTACATTTTCAGGCTATGTAAAAATCAACCTCTTTCGCATCATTCACTTTTGTGCTAGAATAGAATCACAAATATTATTAAGGAGGCAGCACATTATGGTAGGAAAAAAAATCCGGGCATACCGGGAATTCAGAGGATACAGTCAGATACAGTTAGCCGAGCTGTCCGGCATTAACGTAGGTACGATCAGAAAATATGAACTTGGAATCCGGAATCCAAAACCGGATCAGTTAGAAAAGATAGCAACTGCACTGGGATTAAATGTAAGTGTTTTTCTGGATTTTAATATTGAAACAGTCGGAGATGTGCTCTCCCTGCTGTTTTCTATTGATGATTCAGTGAACCTCTCACTTGCTGAGACACCTGAGCAGAAGATTTCACTGACGTTTGATAATCCTACAATGCAGGACTTTTTCAGGAAATGGTGTCAATTTAAAAATGTCTATGAAAAAGAAAAAGCTGAAATATTAGCTATTGAAGATGAAGATAAAAGACAAGAAGAACTGGATAAACTGAACGCTACCCAGGACGAATGGAAACTGCGTGCTATGGGAACTACGATAGGTTGTCATACCATCGTTAAGAAGGGCACTGAAGGTAATTCCATCAAGACATATGATCTGACATGATTTTTGCAAAAGAAAAAGAGCCCTTATGAGCTCTGAGTTTTTGGTGGTCTGGGTGGGAGTCTGCTTAGTATGTTAAACCGTGCAACCATTACACCTCACCATCGCATACTCCCAGACCAAATAATAATATATATTCTTTTCTCATCGAATCAAGTCCTTTCTTGCAAATATGTTTAACTGCATCATAAATCAATCCAGAAACTAGGCAATTCGACAATGCTCCCAATATTGGTTTGATGGTGTTTGGAATCGAACCAAATCCTGTTACTAACTATGTTATATTTATAGTATAACATAGTTTTAAAAATTGTCAATTTTCATATTTTGTTATCATTCTGTTATCACAAACGGTTGTCAGGACACTCTCCCGGCAACCGTTTTTCTACGCTGTTCGTTATTCTTTTCCGCCCTTTTATATATTTCCAAGCAACAGAAAAACCCGTAGAACCGAAGTTCTACGGGTATCTTACGTTTGGACACAACGTTATCTTACGATAACAAATCTATATTCAGATTGTATTACTCGATGATTGTAGCAACACGTCCTGATCCTACAGTACGTCCACCCTCACGGATAGCGAATGTAAGACCCTGCTCCATAGCGATTGGGTGGATGAGCTCGATTGTCATCTCTACGTTATCGCCAGGCATGCACATCTCTGTACCTTCTGGAAGGTTGCAAACACCTGTTACGTCAGTTGTTCTGAAGTAGAACTGCGGACGATAGTTGTTGAAGAACGGTGTATGACGACCACCCTCGTCTTTTGTCAGTACGTAAACCTGAGCTGTGAATTTTGTATGGCATGTTACTGTACCTGGTTTTGTAAGAACCTGACCTCTTTCGATGTCCTCTCTCTTAATACCACGAAGTAATGCACCGATGTTATCACCAGCCTGAGCCTCGTCTAACAGTTTACGGAACATCTCGATACCAGTAACAGTTGTTTTCTGGATCTCCTCTTTGATACCAACGATTTCAACTTCCTCGTTGATGTGAAGAGTACCACGCTCTACTCTACCTGTAGCAACTGTACCACGACCTGTGATTGTGAATACATCCTCTACTGGCATAAGGAATGGCTGATCTGTTGCACGCTGCGGATCCGGAATATACTCATCAACTGTATCCATGAGTTCCATGATCTTATCGCCCCACTCGCCCATCGGATCTTCCAGAGCTTTTAAAGCAGAACCTTTGATGATCGGGCAGTCTGTGAAGTCATACTCTTCCAGAACTTCTGTGATTTCCATCTCTACTAACTCAAGCAGCTCCTCATCATCTACCATATCACATTTGTTCATGAATACAACGATGTAAGGTACACCTACCTGACGGGAAAGAAGGATGTGCTCTTTTGTCTGAGCCATAACACCGTCTGTAGCAGCTACTACAAGGATAGCACCATCCATCTGAGCAGCACCAGTGATCATGTTTTTAACGTAATCAGCATGGCCTGGGCAGTCAACGTGTGCATAGTGACGTTTTGCTGTCTGATACTCAACGTGAGCTGTAGAAATTGTGATACCACGCTCTCTCTCTTCCGGAGCTTTATCGATATTCTCGAAATCTACTTTCTCGTTTCCTTCTACTCTCTCAGCTAATACTTTAGTGATAGCAGCTGTTAAAGTTGTTTTACCGTGGTCAACGTGTCCAATTGTACCAATATTACAATGTGGTTTGCTTCTGTCAAATTTAGCTTTTGCCATTTTTGCGTCCTCCTTAAAATTGTATGCCTTCGGCATTCATAATTCTTAATTGAATCTTATCACTCGATACTTCGATTATATTAAAAAGGTCAAAGTATTTCAAGTTTTATTTTGCTTTTGCGGAAATAATTTTATCCTGTACAGACTTCGGAACCGGCTCATATTTCTCGAAGAACATTGAGTAGTTACCACGTCCCTGTGTTTTGGAACGTAAGTCTGTAGAGTATCCAAACATCTCTGCCAGCGGTACATAACCTCTAACGATCTTTCCACCGCCAAGGTCATCCATACCTTCGATACGTCCACGACGAGAGTTAATATCACCGATTACGTCACCCATGTACTCTTCCGGCATAGTAACTTCTACTTTCATGATCGGCTCAAGAAGAACCGGGCTTGCTTTCTGCATAGCCTCTTTGAAACACATAGATCCGGCAATATGGAATGCCATCTCAGAGGAATCGACCTCATGATAAGATCCGTCGTAAACTGTAGCTTTAACACCTACAACCGGGAATCCAGCAATGATACCAGCCTTAGCTGCTTCTTCAATACCCTCTCCAACTGCCGGGATGTACTCTTTCGGAATGGCACCACCAACAACTGCGGACTCAAACTTGAATGTCTCTTCACCGTTTGCATCCATCGGCTCGAATTTAACTTTACAGTGTCCGTACTGACCACGTCCACCGGACTGTTTTGCATATTTGTATTCCTGATCAACAGGTTTTGTAAATGACTCTTTGTAAGCAACCTGAGGAGCACCAACGTTTGCCTCTACTTTGAACTCACGAAGCAGACGGTCAACGATGATTTCCAGATGTAACTCACCCATTCCGGCGATGATTGTCTGGCCTGTCTCAGTGTTTGTATGAGCACGGAAAGTAGGATCTTCCTCTGCAAGTTTTGCAAGAGCTTCACCCATCTTGCCCTGTCCAGCTTTTGTCTTCGGCTCGATAGCAAGCTCGATAACTGGCTCTGGGAACTCCATGGACTCTAAGATTACAGGATGCTGCTCGTCACAGATTGTATCACCTGTTGTAGTGATCTTAAATCCAACTGCTGCTGCGATATCACCTGAGTAAACTTTGTCCAGCTCAGTTCTCTTGTTAGCGTGCATCTGAAGGATACGTCCAACACGCTCTTTTTTATCTTTTGTTGCATTCAGTACGTAAGAACCGGAATTCATTGTACCGGAGTATACACGGAAGAATGCAAGTTTTCCAACGAACGGGTCTGTCATGATCTTGAATGCAAGAGCGGAGAACGGCTCATCATCAGATGAATGTCTCTCAATCTCATTACCATCCAGGTCAACACCCTTGATAGCCGGAATATCTGTCGGTGCCGGCATAAATTCTACGACAGCATCTAACAGTTTCTGTACACCTTTGTTTCTGTAAGCAGTACCACAGCAAACCGGTACAGCTGTACACTCACATGTAGCTTTTCTTAAAACAGCTTTTAACTGCTCAACGGACGGCTCTTCGCCTTCCAGATACATCATTGTCAGATCATCATCTAACTCGCAGATTTTCTCTACTAACTCGTCATGGTAAAGCTCTGCCTCATCCTGCATATCTTCCGGAATCGGCTCAATGCTGATGTCTTCACCTTTCTCATCGTTGTAGATATAAGCCTGCATCTCGAATAAGTCGATGATTCCTTTGAAGTCATCTTCTTTTCCGATTGGAAGCTGTAAGCAGATTGCGTTTTTACCTAAACGCTCACGGATCTGATCTACTGCTCCGTAGAAGTTTGCACCAAGGATATCCATCTTATTGATGAATGCCATACGTGGTACATTGTATGTGTCTGCCTGACGCCATACGTTCTCTGACTGAGGCTCTACACCACCCTTTGCACAGAAGACACCAACGGCGCCATCCAGTACACGAAGGGAACGCTCTACTTCTACTGTAAAGTCAACGTGACCTGGAGTATCAATGATGTTGATACGGTACTCTTTCGCACCCGGTGCAGGTTTATTTTCTTTCTGCGGTGTCCAGTGACATGTTGTAGCAGCTGAAGTAATTGTGATACCTCTCTCCTGCTCCTGCTCCATCCAGTCCATGGTAGCAGTACCTTCGTGAGTATCACCAATTTTATAGTTAATACCAGTGTAATAAAGGATACGCTCTGTTAATGTAGTTTTACCTGCATCAATATGAGCCATGATACCAATATTTCTGGTTCTCTCAAGCGGATATTCTCTTCCTGCCATGGTGATTTCCTCCTCTTAGAATCTGAAATGGGAGAATGCTTTGTTTGCTTCTGCCATCTTGTGCATGTCTTCTTTACGTTTTACAGATGCGCCTGTATTGTTAGCTGCATCCATAATCTCATTTGCCAGTCTGTCTGCCATTGTTTTTTCTCCTCTTTTTCTGGAGAACATTGTTAACCAACGCAGTCCAAGTGTCTGACGTCTGTCCGGTCTTACTTCGATCGGCACCTGATATGTTGCACCACCGATACGTCTAGCCTTTACTTCAAGTACAGGCATAACATTGTTCATAGCCTCTTCGAATACTTCGAGAGCCGGTCTTCCGGTTTTCTCTGCAACACGATCAAAAGCTCCGTATACAATTTTCTGAGCTACACCTTTCTTACCATCTAACATGATGTTGTTGATAAGCTTTGTAACTACTACGTTATTGTACATAGGATCTGCTAAAACTTCTCTTTTCTGATTATGTCCTTTACGTGGCACGGTACTTCCCTCCTTAATCATGGTCTTGGCTTGCTGTCTTTCACAGCAGTTTCTTAATCGATTAATTCAACGGTACTCACATGTGTCTTTCTAATGTGTTCATGCTGGGAACATCTATCTTTATCTGTTATCGTCGATAAAAAGAATTCCAACACTTACAATAGTTCTGTTTGTGATACTATTGGTCTTTTACAGGTCCTATTTGCCTGCTTTCGGTCTCTTAGCGCCGTATTTGGAACGAGCCTGACGTCTGTTTGCAACGCCTGCTGTATCCAGTGTTCCTCTGATGATATGGTATCTTGTACCTGGTAAGTCTTTTACACGACCACCACGGATCAGAACAACACTATGCTCCTGTAAGTTATGACCTTCACCCGGAATATAGCTTGTTACTTCGATTCCGTTAGAAAGACGAACTCTGGCGATTTTTCTAAGAGCTGAGTTAGGTTTTTTCGGGGTTGCAGTCTTAACTGCTGTACAAACACCTCTCTTCTGCGGAGAAGATGCATCTGTAGGTCTCTTCTGTAAAGAGTTGTAACCTTTCTGTAATGCAGGTGCTGTAGATTTTTTTGCAGTTGTCTGACGACCTTTTCTTACTAACTGATTAAATGTTGGCATTCTATTCACCTCCTGTATATTTTGTAAAAAAGTTTCCTGTGCACTTTTATGCACACTAAAATAGTATAGTGACTGACTTCGCACTTGTCAAGCATCTTTTTTAAATTTTACCATTTTTTCTGTTTTTATACATAAACATATACAATTCATGTGTTTTTCTATCAGAAAGACAGAAAAAACGGTGTCATCACCGACACCGCTTCTTCTATATAGTATATATAGTATTATTTTTGTTCTGCTTACTCTTCTGTCACTGTTTCTTCCACAGGAATCTCATCAGTAACATCGTTATCAGAATCTAAATCTGTCTCATTGATTTCCACATCTTCTTCAGTGAAAATATCTTCACCCATTAAATCGTCTACATTAAGTTCTGCATTCTCATCAATATCGGAATCCAGATGAATGGAACGATATCTCTTCATTCCTGTTCCGGCCGGAATCAGTTTACCGATGATTACATTCTCTTTCAGACCGATCAATGGATCAATCTTACCTTTGATTGCTGCCTCTGTCAGAACTTTTGTTGTCTCCTGGAAGGATGCAGCTGACAGGAATGAGTTGGTAGCCAGGGAAGCTTTGGTAATACCAAGCAGTACCTGTTTTCCTTCTGCCGGCTCTTTTCCCTCTGCAGCTAACTTTTCATTTTCTTCCTCATATTCAAGGAAATCAACCATTGTTCCCGGCAGGAAATCAGAATCTCCGTTATTCTCAATACGGATCTTCTTCAACATCTGACGAACAATAACCTCAACGTGCTTATCATTGATTTCTACACCCTGCAGACGATATACACGCTGAACTTCCTGAAGCATGTAATCCTGAACTGCACGAACACCTTTGATTTTCAGGATATCGTGTGGATTTACGCTACCTTCGGTAAGTTCATCACCAGCCTCAAGGAAAGCACCGTCTGTGATCTTGATTCTGGAACCGTAAGGAATAAGGTATGCTTTTGTCTCACCTGTTTCCGGGCTTGTAACGATGATCTCACGTTTCTTCTTTGTATCTTTGATATTAGCAACACCGGCAAACTCTGTGATAATGGCAAGTCCTTTCGGTTTTCTTGCCTCAAAAAGCTCCTCGACACGAGGAAGACCCTGTGTAATATCATCACCTGCAACACCACCGGAGTGGAATGTACGCATCGTAAGCTGTGTACCCGGCTCACCGATTGACTGAGCAGCAATGATACCTACTGCCTCACCAACCTGTACGGCCTGACCGGTTGCCATATTTGCGCCATAGCATTTTGCACAAACACCGACTTTGGAACGGCAGGTAAGGATTGTACGGATTTTAACTTTTTCAAGCGGTTCTCCGTTCTCATCTACACCTTTACTCATAACCAGAGCTGCACGTTTCGGTGTAATCATATGATTTGCTGCCACCAATACGTTTCCATCTGCATCGCAGATATCTTCGCAGGCAAAACGTCCTGTGATACGCTCCTGAAGGCTTTCGATTTCCTCTTTTCCATCCATGAATGCACTCACATACATTCCTGCAATCTCACTTCTGTCTGTACAGCAATCTGTCTCACGAATGATCAGATCCTGTGATACATCAACCAGACGTCTCGTCAGGTATCCGGAATCGGCAGTACGAAGTGCTGTATCGGACATACCTTTACGAGCTCCATGTGCAGACATGAAGTACTCCAATACATCCAGTCCCTCACGGAAGTTTGATTTGATCGGCAACTCAATTGTCTTACCAGTTGTATCGGCCATCAAACCACGCATACCAGCCAGCTGTTTGATCTGTTTATCAGAACCACGGGCTCCGGAATCAGCCATCATGAAGATGTTGTTGTATTTATCAAGTCCGGATAACAGCTCATGTGTAAGCTCATCATCGGTTTCTTTCCAAGTCTCAACAACCTCTTTGTAACGTTCTTCTTCTGTGATAAGTCCGCGCTTATAGTTCTTTGTAATCAAATCCACAGTATCCTGAGCCTGTTTGATCAGTACCGGCTTCTTCTCCGGTACGGTCATATCGGAAATGGATACGGTCATAGCAGCTCTTGTAGAGTATTTATAACCCATTGCTTTGATGTCATCCAGAACCTCAGCGGTTGTGGTAGCACCATGAATGTTGATAACTTTCTCAAGGATCTGTTTCAATCCTTTTTTACCTACATGGAAATCAACTTCCAGAACCAGATCATTCTCCGGAATGCTTCTGTCCACAAAACCAAGATCCTGTGGAAGAATCTCATTAAAAATGAAACGTCCCAATGTGGACTCAACCGTTCCGGTCTTTTCTGTTCCATCTGCCATTTTCTTTGTTACACGTACATGGATTCTGGAGTGTAATTTTACATAGCCATTCTCATATGCAAGAATTGCTTCGTTCAAGTTTTTGAAGTAATGTCCCTCACCAAGAGAATCTGGTCTCTCCTGAGTCAGATAATAAATACCAAGTACCATATCCTGAGAAGGAACGGCTACCGGACCTCCATCGGACGGTTTTAACAGGTTGTTTGGTGACAGTAACATAAACCGGCACTCTGCCTGCGCTTCCACAGAAAGAGGAAGATGAACAGCCATCTGATCACCATCGAAATCGGCATTGTATGCGGTACAAACGAGCGGATGCAGTTTAATTGCTTTACCCTCTACCAGAATCGGTTCAAATGCCTGAATACCAAGTCTGTGCAGTGTAGGAGCACGGTTCAGCATAACCGGATGCTCTTTGATAACTTCTTCCAGAACGTCCCATACTTCTGTCTGAAGTTTCTCTACCATTTTCTTAGCGCTCTTAATATTATGTGCTGTTCCGTTTGCAACCAGTTCTTTCATTACAAATGGTTTGAACAACTCGATTGCCATCTCTTTCGGCAAACCGCACTGATAAATCTTTAATTCCGGTCCAACTACGATAACGGAACGTCCGGAATAATCAACTCGTTTACCGAGCAGGTTCTGACGGAAACGTCCGGATTTACCTTTCAGCATATCAGACAGAGATTTTAATGCTCTGTTTCCAGGACCGGTAACAGGTCTTCCACGACGACCATTATCGATCAGTGCATCAACAGCTTCCTGAAGCATACGTTTCTCGTTGCGCACAATAATATCCGGTGCACCGAGTTCTAACAGTCTTCTCAGACGGTTGTTACGATTGATGATTCGACGATACAAATCGTTCAGATCGGATGTCGCAAAACGTCCACCATCCAACTGTACCATCGGACGTAAATCTGGTGGAATAACCGGAATAACTGTCATGATCATCCACTCCGGTCTATTGCCAGACTCGCGGAATGCTTCTACAACTTCCAGTCTTTTAATGATTCTTGCACGTTTCTGACCTGTAGCAGTCTTTAATGCAGCTTTCAGTTCTACAGAATCTTTCTCCAGATCAATTGCTTCCAGAAGTTCTTTGATAGATTCAGCTCCCATACCCACACGGAATGTATTTCCGTATTTCTCGTATGCTTCCTGATATTCCGCCTCGGACAGAACCTGCTTATACTGCAGGTCTGTCTCGCCTTTATCCAGAACGATGTAAGAAGCAAAATACAGAACTTTCTCCAACGTACGAGGAGAAATATCAAGGATTAATCCCATACGGCTAGGAATACCTTTAAAGTACCAGATATGAGATACCGGAGCAGCCAGCTCAATATGTCCCATACGCTCTCTACGAACATTGGATTTTGTAATCTCAACTCCGCATCGATCGCAGACAACGCCTTTGTAACGGATTTTTTTATATTTACCGCAGTGGCATTCCCAATCTTTGCTCGGTCCAAAAATACGTTCACAGAACAAACCGTCTTTTTCTGGTTTTAAAGTTCTATAATTAATGGTTTCCGGTTTTTTTACTTCGCCCCGGGACCATTCCAATATTTTTTCCGGTGAAGCCAATCCGATGCGGATGGCATCGAACGCTATGTTTGTGCCGACTTCTTTATTGTTTGTTTCTGGCATTTACAACGCTCCTTCCTCTTATTCTTCATCAAGAATGCTATCGTCAAATGCATCCATAAAATCATCTGTATCGGAATCATCCTGATTTTCTTCTACATCAACCAGTTCTTCATTTTCATTAAATTCCTGTTTTGAGAAGCCCATTGCTCCAAAAGATTCTTTTTCTTCATAATTGAAGTTTCTATCTCCGGAAATAATAGCATTCAGGTCTGTATTTCCATATTCGCTTGTTTCAAGCAGTTTTACTTCCTCACCATTTTCGTCTTCCAGAGTCACATCCAGACCAAGAGACTGTAACTCTTTCAACAATACCTTGAAGGACTCAGGAATACCTGGCTCAGGAATATTATCACCTTTGATGATTGCTTCGTAGGTTTTTACACGTCCGATCACATCATCAGATTTTACTGTCAGAATCTCCTGCAGTGTGTATGCTGCACCATAAGCCTCAAGTGCCCATACCTCCATCTCACCGAAACGCTGTCCACCGAACTGAGCTTTACCACCCAGAGGCTGCTGTGTAACGAGGGAATAAGGACCGGTAGAACGTGCATGAATCTTGTCGTCTACCAGATGATGCAGTTTCAGGTAATGCATGTGTCCGATTGTTACCGGGCTGTCAAAGTACTCACCGGTACGTCCATCACGCAGTCTTACTTTACCATCACGGGAAATTGGAACACCTTTCCACAGTTCACGGTGATCTCTGTTTTCATACAGGTAATCAAGAACTTCTGGAAGCAGTTCTTGCTCATGTTTCTCTTTGAACTCTTCCCATGTTAAGTTGACATAATCATTTGCCAGATCCAGAGTATCCATGATATCAGTCTCTTTTGCACCGGCAAAAATTGGTGTTGCAACATTAAATCCAAGTGCTTTTGCTGCAAGACTCAGATGGATCTCCAGCACCTGTCCGATATTCATTCGGGAAGGTACACCCAGCGGATTTAATACGATATCCAGCGGACGTCCATTCGGCAGGAATGGCATATCTTCTACCGGAAGTACACGGGAAACGACACCCTTATTACCATGACGGCCAGCCATCTTATCACCAACAGAAATTTTTCTCTTCTGAGCGATGTAAATACGAACAGCCTGGTTCACACCCGGTGATAACTCATCACCATTCTCTCGGGTAAATACTTTTGCATCTACAACGATACCGTACTCACCATGTGGTACCTTTAAGGAAGTATCACGTACTTCTCTGGCTTTTTCACCAAAAATTGCACGAAGCAGTCTCTCTTCAGCTGTCAGTTCAGTCTCTCCTTTCGGAGTCACTTTACCAACCAGAATATCACCGGCACGAACCTCGGCACCGATACGGATAATACCTCTCTCATCCAGATCTTTCAGTGCATCGTCACCGACACCCGGAACGTCTCTTGTAATTTCTTCCGGTCCGAGTTTTGTATCACGAGCCTCAGCCTCATACTCTTCAATGTGGATAGATGTGTAAACATCATCCTGAACCAGACGCTCACTTAACAGTACAGCATCCTCGTAGTTATAGCCTTCCCATGTCATAAATCCAATCAACGGATTCTTACCAAGACCAAGTTCTCCGTTTGAAGTAGACGGGCCATCAGCAATAACCTGTCCAGCCTCTACATGGTTTCCTTTAAACACAATTGGTCTCTGGTTATAGCAGTTAGACTGGTTGCTTCGAGAGAATTTTGTCAGTTTAATGGTCTCTTTGCTTCCATCATCGTCGTATTTGATTGTAATTTCATTGGAGCATGCACGTTCAATCACGCCGGCGCGTTTTGCAACAACACAAACGCCGGAATCGACAGCAGCCTTCGGCTCCATACCTGTACCGACAACCGGTGCCTCTGTAGTCAGAAGCGGTACAGCCTGACGCTGCATGTTTGCTCCCATTAATGCACGGTTCGCATCGTCGTTCTCAAGGAACGGGATCAGTGCGGTAGCAACTGAGAATACCATCTGCGGAGATACATCCATGTAATCAAATAATGTCTTGTCGTACTCCTGTGTTTCTTCTCTATAACGACCAGATACAGAATTACGAACAAAGTATCCATTTTCATCCAGTTTCTCATTCGCCTGTGCTACATGGTAATTATCCTCTTCATCCGCTGTCATGTATACAACATCATCTGTTACACGCGGGTTCTTAGGATCTGTTTTATCAATTTTACGATATGGTGCCTCAACAAAACCATACTCATTAATTCTTGCATAAGATGCAAGAGAGTTGATCAGACCGATGTTCGGTCCCTCAGGAGTCTCTACCGGACACATTCTTCCATAATGAGAATAGTGAATATCTCGAACCTCGAATCCTGCACGGTCTCTGGACAAACCACCTGGTCCCAATGCAGACAGACGACGTTTGTGAGTCAGCTCACCAAGAGGGTTGTTCTGATCCATAAACTGTGACAGCTGGGAAGAACCAAAGAATTCTTTGACAGCAGCTGTAACCGGTTTGATATTGATCAGACTCTGTGGTGTGATTGTCTCAAGATCCTGAGTAGTCATTCTTTCACGAACAACTCTCTCCAGACGGGAAAGACCAATTCTATACTGGTTCTGAAGCAGCTCACCTACCGCACGGATACGACGATTTCCAAGGTGATCAATATCGTCATCATTACCAATACCATACTCAAGATGCATATTATAATTAATAGAAGCAATAATATCTTCTTTTGTAATATGTTTCGGAATCAGATCATGGATGTTTCTGCGGATTGCATCCTTGATTTCTTCCAATTCTGCATTTTCTTCCAGAATCTGTGCCAGCACTGGATAATAAACCAGCTCTGTAACACCGACTTCTTTCGGATCCACATCTACATAATGGCGCAGATCAACCATCATATTGGACAGAACTTTTGCGTTACGCTCTTCTGTCTGAATCCAGACATACGGAACTGCCGCATTCTGGATTGTATCTGCCAGTTCACGGTCAACTTTCTGACCTGCTTCTGCCAGCACTTCACCTGTACTCGGATCCACAACATCCTCTGCCAGTACATGTCCGTTGATGCGGTTTTTCAGCATTAATTTTTTATTAAATTTATATCTTCCAACCTTTGCCAGATCATATCTTCTCGGGTCGAAGAACATAGCCATGATGAGACTCTCTGCACTTTCTACAGAAAGCGGCTCACCCGGACGGATTTTCTTATATAATTCCAAAAGACCTTCCTGATAATTTGTAGAAACGTCTTTTCCGAAACTTGCAATAATCTTTGGTTCCTCACCAAAAAGATCAATAATTTCCTGATTTGTACCAATACCAAGTGCGCGGATCAGAACTGTGATCGGCACTTTACGGGTACGGTCAACACGAACATAGAAGACATCATTAGAGTCTGTCTCATATTCCAACCATGCACCACGGTTCGGAATAACAGTGCAGGAATACAATTCTTTTCCAATTTTATCATGGGCGATTCCATAATAAATACCCGGGGAACGAACAAGCTGACTTACAATAACACGCTCAGCACCGTTAATTACAAATGTACCTGTCTCTGTCATCAGCGGCAGATCACCCATGAAGATTTCATGTTCGTTGATCTCGTCTGCTTCTTTATTATAAAGTCTTACCTTTACTTTTAAAGGAGCTGCATATGTCGCATCACGCTCTTTACACTCTGGAATGGAATATTTTACATCCTTTTCGCACAATGTAAAGTCTGTAAATTCCAGACTCAGATGTCCACTGTAATCAGCAATCGGCGAAATATCCGCAAACACTTCTTTGAGTCCTTCTTCCAAAAACCAATTGTAGGAATTCTTCTGAACCTCAATCAGGTTTGGCATTTCCAGAACCTCTTTTTGTCTCGAATAACTCATACGCAAACTTTTTCCGTTTATGACCGGACGTATCCTGTTTTTCTCCATTGACGCTTCACCTCTCGTTTTCTTTTTCTATCCCTGAAAAGGGCGCACAAAGCCCCATCAAACCACAATAGTGCATTTACCATAATAGCACATGCCCTTTTTCTAGTCAAGGATTATTTTTACTTTTCGGGCAAAAAAACACCAACCGGTTTCCCGGTTGGTGCGAATAATTTTTATAAAATTATTTAAGAGTAACTTTAGCGCCTTCAGCTTCAAGTTTAGCTTTGATGTCTTCAGCTTCTGCTTTATCAGCACCCTCTTTAACCATCTTCGGAGCCTCGTCAACAACAGCTTTAGCTTCTTTTAAGCCTAAACCTGTTAACTCACGAACAACTTTGATAACTTTAACTTTGTTCGGGCCAACCTCTGTTAACTCAACGTCGAACTCTGTTTTCTCCTCAGCTGCGCCTGCTGCGTCTCCGCCTGCTGCTGCAACTACAACGCCTGCTGCTGCAGATACGCCAAACTCTTCTTCACATGCTTTTACAAGATCATTTAACTCTAAAACAGTTAACTCTTTAATCGCTTCAATAAATTCTGCGGTTGTTAATTTTGCCATTATTCTTTACCTCCAATTTTCGATATTTTCATCTTTTTTTGTTTTCATATTTAAGCTGCCTGATGCAACTTAGTGACCGGATTATTCTGCCGGTGCTTCTTCTGCTGCCGGAGCTTCTTCTGCTGTTTCTTCAGCAGCTGCTGGCTCGCAGTTTGCAGCGCCACCCTGCTCTGCGATCTGATTGATAACGCGAGCGAAGTTTGTGATCGGAGACTGGATACTTCCAAGTAATTTAGAAAGAAGATCCTGTCTGGACGGAACGCTTGCGATTGTCTGCATTCCTGCTGCATCATAATAATCGCCTTCTACAACACCAGCTTTAATCTCAAGTGCCGGAGCTGTTTTAGCAAATTTTGCAAGAATTCTTGCCGGAGCTGTTGCATCTTCTTTTGAGATTGCAATTGCGTTTGGTCCTTCAAGAACCGGTGCAAGTGCTTCAAAATCAGTGCCTTTGAATGCGAAATTCATTAATGTATTCTTATATACTTTATAAGAAACACCAGCTTCTCTTAATTCTTTACGTAACTGTGTGTCCTCAGATACGGTAAGTCCACGGTAGTCTACAACTACAACAGACTGTGCACCATCAATCTGATCTGCGATTTCCTGAACGATAGGCTGTTTCAGTTCTACTTTTGCCACGAATCGTGCACCTCCTTCTTAAATTTTGTTTCCTCAGACGAAAACGGGAATCCATTCACATAGGAAGTAATCACTTTCCATGCTACATAAAAAAATCCCCCTGCCATGCAGACAGAGAGAGAATCATTATTTTACATAAACATATCATGTTTTGTAAATTCCCTCGGCAGGTTCTGCGTTTACGCCACAATGGCACCTGCTGTCTTCGGCAATTTTGTAATCTTTCGATTACACACCGTCATGTTTTCACACAACGGTGTGATTATATCATTGTATTAACGCGATGTCAACAACAATTCAAAACTTTTTACACATATTTAGCAGTGTTTAATTTAACACCAGGTCCCATTGTTGAAGTCATTGTTACGCTCTTCAGATACTGACCTTTTAATGCGCTTGGTCTTGCTTTGATGATGGCATCCATAAGGGTCTGGAAGTTGTCCGCTAATTGCTCTTCTGTAAAGGATGCTTTTCCAATTGGCACATGGATAATATTTGTTTTGTCCAGTCTGTACTCAATCTTACCTGCTTTAATATCGTTAACAGCTTTTGTAACATCCATAGTTACTGTACCAGCTTTTGGGTTTGGCATTAATCCTTTTGGTCCAAGTACACGACCAAGACGTCCAACAACACCCATCATATCCGGTGTAGCTACTACTACATCAAAATCAAGCCATCCTTCGTTCTGGATCTTCGGAATCAATTCCTCTCCACCAACGAAATCAGCACCTGCTGCCTGAGCCTCATCTACTTTTGTGCCTTTTGCAAATACCAGAACACGAACGGTTTTACCTGTTCCGTGCGGCAGTACAACAGCACCACGGATCTGCTGCTCAGCGTGACGTCCATCACAACCTGTACGGATGTGAAGCTCGATGGTCTCGTCAAACTTTGCTGTAGCGTTTTCTTTTACAAGTTTGATTGCATCTGCACTCTCATACTGAACTGTTCTGTCGACTTTTTTCGCTCCATCGACATATCTTTTTCCTCTTTTCATGAATTATAACCTCCTGTGGTTGTATCGGGAGAGGACCCTCCCACTTATATTTGTTAATTAGTCCTCAGCTACAGTAACACCCATACTTCTTGCTGTACCTTCGATCATGCTCATAGCACTCTCTAAGGATGCTGCATTTAAGTCTGGCATTTTCAGCTCTGCGATTTCTTTAATCTGAGCTTTTGTGATAGTAGCAACTTTAGTTTTGTTCGGTACGCCTGAACCAGATTTGATTCCGCATGCTTTCTTAATCAGAACCGGTGCTGGCGGAGTCTTTGTAACGAAGCTGAAACTTCTGTCTGCATATACTGTAATAACTACAGGAATGATCAGATCACCCTGATCAGCTGTCTTTGCGTTGAACTGTTTTGTAAACTCTACGATGTTTACGCCGTGCTGTCCAAGTGCAGGACCAACTGGAGGAGCCGGTGTAGCTTTACCAGCAGGAATCTGCAGTTTGATATATCCTTCTACTTTTTTTGCCATTTGAGATTGCCTCCTTTGAATTTTTCGTAATCGTTCCTTTACTTACGCTTACATTTTCTTCACTTCTGCGAAACTTATTTCTACCGGTGTTTCGCGACCGAAAAGCTCTACATTGATAGTTACGATCTGTTTACTCTCATTCATGCTCTGAATCACACCTACAGTGTCTTTCCATACGCCACCAATAATCGTTACCATATCGCCTTCTTTGAAGTCAACTACCACATTTTCCTCTTTGATTCCCAACGGTCTCATCTCGGCTTCCGTGAGTGGCACCGGCTTCGACCCCGGACCTACGAACCCGGTAACACCTCTGGTATTTCTGACAACATACCATGTATCGTCATTCATTACCATATTGATGAGCACATATCCAGGAAACATTTTTTTCTGAACCTGCTTCTTCGCACCGTTCTTCATTTCAACAACATCCTGCATCGGGATACGAACCTCAAGGATCTCATCCTCCAGATGTCTGTTTTCAATTGTTTTCTCAATGTCTGCTTTTACCTTATTCTCATATCCGGAATAAGTATGAACCACATACCAGTTCGCCTCAGCCATAAAAACTCACCTTTGCCTTCCTACAGATTTACAAGGAAATCAACGCCATACTGAATACCAAGATCCAGTACTGCAATAATCGCACCCAGGATCACGGAAACGACAAGCACTGCTACGGTCTGTTTCCCAAGTGACTTTTTGTCCAGCCAGACAATTTTCTGGAATTCAGATTTCAGACCAGCGAACCAGTTCTTTTTCTGAACATCATTCTTTTTGGTTTCTTCCATTTTGTCACATCCTTTGCATCGCCGGATTATTTGGTTTCTTTGTGTAATGTATGCTTTCTACAGAATTTGCAATATTTGTTTACTTCCATTCTTTCAGGATGAGCTTTCTTATCCTTAGTCAGGTTGTAATTACGCTGTTTGCACTCTGTGCATGCCAATGTAATCTTTACGCGCACAACTTTCCACCTCCATTAAATTTCTTTGCAACTGTGTGTCCATGAAAAATCATGTACATTCAATTTTAGGCATAAAAAAAAGACCTACTTCCATCGCTCATCTAATATAGCACAAGTATCCGCATCACGTCAACCATTTTTCCAATAATTTTTCCAATAATTTTTCCAGATAAAATTAACTTAAATTGATTTGTGTCTTTGGAAGACTATGCCTGCTGCCAGTAACACTAATCCACAAATAAGAACTCCATAAACTTTCCACCCTCTTCTGCCGGTAAACGGCATTTCCAGAATCGCTGTATTTCCTATGCGATATGTCAGATCATAAAAACAGTATTTTCCGGTCATAACATCATAAACGGCATCCTCTTCCTTTTGTCCGTTTTTAACCAGATCTTCAAGGTTCATCTCCATCGGCAGTTTTACCTCGATACTGTCCTGCAACAGATTTTTCCCTTCTGCGGTTTTCACCTCTGTAATCACATACACTTGTGGTGCAAGGTGATCCCATACTGCTTTGCCATTTTCGTCTGAGACTGCTGTATAGGTATCCTGATCTGTCTGACCAGTCATATGAAATTCAACGCCGGACAGTGGTCGCTTCTTTCCGTCCGCAGTTGTTTTATACAGAGTAATGGAACCATAGTGCAATTTGTCATAAGCATGGACAGACAGATTCTGTATCAAAATCTCCCCATGGGTTTTTTTCCCCATTGCATATAATTCTGCTGATGCTCCGGAATACGGCTGACGCAGCACCGCGTCTAATCCTGTCTTTACATCCGGGCAGACGTCAGTATTTTCAACAAAATGCATATTCCCTTCTAATTTAAAATATTTTGGTGCAGAAATCTCTCGTATACGATAGGTACCAATTGGATAAAACACGTTTCCATTTTTTTCTCTGTACAGTTCATCCGACCATAACACACTGCCATCACTTTCTGTCAGTTCCGGCACCAGATACGCTTCCCCTGTACTGTAGATCTGTCCATTATTATCTGTCTGATAGTACCAGGTGCGGACGGGCGGCATATTATCATGCAAAGGATCTGTCGTTGCATAATATTCCAGTGCAAACACTGCACCCTGCAAAGAAGCTGTTCCCGGACCTACCGTCATTCCATGCTCCTGTTCATATTTTTGCAAGTTCAACAGCAGCGTTTTTCCCGCCGGTTCTTCCACACACCTCACTTCGGTTGTCTCCTCACTTTTCACTGTTACACGATGGATTCCTTCGGGAAGTCCGATTTCTGTCTGCTCCGCACAGTACTGATACCCTAATGATGCAGTTACTTCTTTTATATAGTAAATTCCCGCACATATTGTCTGTATATCGGATGCACCTGTTGCATCTGTTTTTAATGTCACGATTCTTCCCACATCCTTCTGCGCATCCTCCAGACACTGATATACCCCATACTCTGCTCCTTCCAGGCTATAGCATGGATTATGCTTTGTTATTTCCGGATTTCCGGATACTTTCTGCAATTTGAGATAACCATTTTCCGGCACATTTGTATACTGAACTTCCACTGCCAGTGTATTCAGATCAAATGTCTGTTCCCAGACTTCTTCATTTCTGGCATATCCCTCCGGTGCCTGCACTTCTTCCACCCGCCAAATATGAGTAGTTGCAGATTTCAACTGTGTCACAGCATCCTGTACCTGCTGCTTCACATCACGACGCGCAGCTTCATATGCACTTTTCCAGTCAGAAAACATATTGACTGGCTGTACACTTTCATAATAAGAAGTATACAACACTTCTCCTCTCCAATGATAAGCTGCTTTTCCTTCTGTATCTGTCACAACAGATGCCACTTTCTGACCATCCATAGATATTTCAAAGACAGCTCCTGCCAGATTTTTTCCTGTCTGGGCATCCGTTTTTTGAATATGAAGATCAATGGAAGGTGCCACTGCATCTCTGGCCTCATACCTTGCATTCAAATAAGCATCCCGTTCGCAGATAATCCGAAAACTTCCATAAGTTGGTGATATTGCACCAGACCACATTCCCACTGACTGCCGCTTCTTATCTGTAGCTCCATACACCAATATCCCCTCTGTTCCTGCCGGAATTTCATTTTTATACAGATTCACTGTTACGGTACGTCCCGCAAGGCTCTCATCAGCCTTCAGCCAGATACCGCCATGATTCTCATGCCATCCAGGTATCACCTGTACACCATCCGGAACAATAAAACTTGTTTTATCTGTCACGCCATTTGTATCCGGAATCCAGCAGGTCTGACCCGGCATCACTGAAATAGTTTTCCCCTGATAAGATGGCAATGTATTATACGCATAGAACTGCTGCCAGACTGCCTGGATCGCCTCATTTACTTTTTCTCTTGTATTCAGATGCTCACACTGATATGTAGTATTCCCTGCACCGTTCGTCAGAAGATAATACCCTGTTTCACCTGCATCTTCATAGGGCTGAATCTCAGACCAGATCAGATCTTGTACCAATGCATATCCACACAGACCATGATCTCCAAAATACTGCTTTGCAAAACACACAGCTTTTGCCAGATTATTAATTTTGTTCCAACTCCACCCGTATCTATTCTGTAGCCACTGCGCCGCATCCCCCGGATCTGCCAATGCATATGTAATTCCTTTTCCGACATTTCCGACCAGTTCGGAAGGTTCCAGGCACCACACCACCTCCTGATTCAGATATAACACTGATTCCTGACCGTTGAATGTTCCATCTGCGTAATAAGCCGCAAACATCTTCTGTGGGCTTTTGGTCAGTGTCATTGTCTGCAATGCCCGTTCTATCGTATTCATTTTTACTGCCAGCGCATTTCGCACCCCCATCACTTCCAGTATTTCTGAATGTGCAATATTCTGTTCTTCCTCCAACTCCTCCATATATTCTGCTTGTTCCCTGACCGTTTTCTCCTGACTTTGTATGCTTTCCTGAGTCATCTCAGATTCATCTTCCCCATTGTCTTTATACGTTTCTACCCGCTGTGCTGCTGAAACCATTTGTCCCGAGTATATCATCGAAAACAGTATAACGCCGCTGACAATCATAGCCAGACAAATAAAAAATATACTTTTTCCTTTTGTCTTCATTATATTTTTCTCTCCTTATTGCGCTTTTCCACCTGAAAAATAGTATCCATAAGCCCTTCCATCATACGCCATATCGACACGCCCGTTTTCCACATACCAGATTCCAAACTCATTTTGGACAGCTCCGCAATATCCAAAGTCTACCATTCCATTTTGCAGGTAATACCATCCGGTCTCATTATATGCCAGACCTGTGTAGGAAAAATCCACCAGACCATTCCGGATTTTCCACCATCCTGCTTCGTTTGCAGCAATGGTATCCGCATTTGCATCAAAAATACCACCATGTAGATAAAGCCATCCAGAACCGTCCTTTGTTACTCCGATCGTATCAGGAACAACACCTGTCATTTCTGTATCAAAGCCCCCTGCTTTCATCCAGAAAATTCCATTCTCGTTCTGTGCAAGACCTGTATAGGAAAAGTCGACGGTACCATCTTTTAAGAAAAACCATCCCCCGGGATTGCTTTCCACTGTCTCATTTGCTGTTACTTCCTGTTTTCCACCCACATACTTGTGCCATCCGTCAGCAGTCTCCAAAATTCCATCCGACCAGTCCACCCAGCCGTTCTTCACATACCACCAGCCTGCAAGATTTGCTGCATTGACAGATGCTGTTTCCTGTACTTTTCCATTCACAACATATCCCCAGCTTCCATCACTGATTTTCGGCAATACCCGGTCTGACATGGTATCATCTGTCTTATCTCCATCATACACATATTCGTTTTTTTCATTAATTTCCTGCGAAACCAGTTTCCAGTTGACAGAGGGCTGATTGTCCGCCTTCTTAATAGCCTGCATATGCTCGGGTTGCAATTCCTGGGCATTTGCCGAAAATGCTGCCACCTCCAGCGAAAATAAAATACCCAAAAGTATCAGATATCCCCATCTGACTTTCACTGTCCTGCCATATGCCTCCGGCTGAACACAATTCTTTTTATCTCTTTTTATCCTTCTTTTGCTGTGCAAAATATCCTCCTTTTTTCCTCTCCATATGCTCCTGCTCTGTCCTGTATCTGCATTTCTGAAAAACAGACCTCCCCTTCCACATACAAAGTACAATCAACAAAATGAATACCAGCATTTTTCCAGCTCGTCGAAAAGCACTCTCCATCCCAATGTCTGCAACAGAAGTGAGATCTTCCCCACTGTCTTTATCTGTCTGCATCTCTTCCCTTCGCAGCAAATTCTGTTCATTCCCTGTTCCCGGCAGTTCCGACGACAGCTTCTGTTCACCGTCTGAACGGAAACAATACACTATATACCGGTATTTTCCACCGGAACGATACGGATGACAGGTCAGCAGTGTTATCATATCGTTTCCATCTTGTATCTCCAATTTCTCACTGTCTGTCGGCAAAATAATCTCCGTATATGCCACCCGGTAGTGTAGACACTGCCACGGATTTGTCACCAGAACCTCATCCCCTGGCTCAAGTTCTTCTATCCGTTTAAAATATGCACGATGTTTCCAGCCGCGATGCCCGGCAATTACACAGTTTGTATTCTGTCCGCCCACTGGAAGTGAGGTGCCGCCAAGCACTGCGGCCCCCAAATCCATATGCTGATCAGAACTCCCCAGATACAGCGATATTCTGCAGTCTATTTTTGGAATTTCTATATAGCCAAACATATCGTCACAATATCTATTCAGAAATGCCGGTGCCTTTGTAATATTTTCTGCAGTAAAAACTTCCCGCTGACCACCGGAAGCCAGTTTTTCATTATACGCAAGGATTTCTATTCTAACAGTTTCATCACGTGGGAATATTCCGCCTTGGTTTTCCGAAGTTTCCTCCGGTACAATAGGTTCCGCTTCACTGCTTTGATTTTTTCTTGTAATCTCCTCTTCCTGCATACCATTCGAACAATCTTCCGGAGTATTTTTCTGTAAAAAAGCAAGTATCCGTGCTTGTTCCTGACAATCTGCTTTCCAATTTTCATAGTCCGGCAGGATAAGCATCCTGACTCCCATGAAAATCACAATCCAGCCGACTATTTTTTTCCGCATCTCTTTCTTTTCCAATATTCTTTTGTACTTCATCTTGATTGCTCGTTTCTGAATTCTGTTACTTCTGACCGCACATCATATTCTTTCTCTTCCGTATCTGAACGATATGAACAACCCTGCATACACAGTATAGAACAAACAGTATCCCTACACTAAAACAGACTGCCTTTGCATAACTCGTCATCCACTGGGATTTCCATCCTCTGCGCTGTCTGTTATCTGCTTTATGTGCTACGTCTGTCTGTGCATCGTCTGCAATTCGCTGACCCGTTACAAGAAGCCGGTGCGTATTTTGTCCGTATGGTGTACAGGTCAGCAGCGTTACCAGATCCCGATCCGGTTCTGCTCCCAGTATCTGCGTTTCTTCCGGTAAAACCACTTCTATATCACATACTTCATACACCAGCTTCTGTTTCAGTACATGAAGAAAAAATTCATCCCCCGGCTGCAATTCTGACAGATCACTAAACATCGGTGCTGCATTCATTCCTGTATGTGCAGAAATCACTGCTTTCGTACCAAGACCGCCAATTGGAAGTGAAGAACCTTCCAGATGCCCGGCTCCCAGTTGCAAAACATGCTCTGATGTCCCATGATAAATCGGCAGATATATATGAATCTGAGGAATCTCAATAAATCCCATGAGACCTTCCGCATTCATACACAATACTGCTTCATAAGCTTCATGATTCAAAGACTGCTCCTGTGGTGGATAGATCATCACGTTCTGACGTTTTTTCAGTTCTTCATTATAATTCTGTGCTGCCAGAATGCAGTTTTGAAGTTCCGTTTCCGGTTTCTCTATAAGTGCCTTTTCATATCCGGCTGCCTGTGAACGAACTGCATGATCATAAAGCCAGTTTCCAATCCACGGATACAGCAACATCATGCTTCCGATAATAATCGGCAGGATTCTGATTATTTTTTTCATAAATTATTTATAATTTACATCTTTGCTTTTTCTCTTTTTCGTGTTACAAGATAGCAGCCGCCTGCCACTGAAATAACACCCACAATTGTTATCAGATAAAGCCCTTTTCCACCGGTCTGCGGAAGCAAAAATTCTTTTGTATTGTTCACAGTAAGTAATACCGCCTGATTCTGATCTGTCATAAGCGCATCCTTATCATCTATTTTTGCAAATGCATTCTGAATCGTTCCGACATACAGATCTGTCTTTCCGATCGTTCTTCCATTGGCAGATTCCAATGCCGGTCCTCCAGCCATAGCCCCTGTCAATTCATCCCGCTGCGCAGTAACCAGATTTCCATTTTCATCATAAATTCCACCCTGATAATGATTCACAACAGCCTCAACTGCTGCTGCATCCATTCCGGTCACCCCGGCAACCGATGCGATAATATCACGATCTGTCGCGGAAATATCGATTTTAATCTGATCTTTGAGCAGATGATATCCCTTATCCGTGGCAATCTCTGTCAATTGATAGCTGTCTGCTTCTGCCCCATTTACAAGCAGTTTCCCGCTGTCTGCATTTGGTATAAATTCAGTGGCCTGCTCCTCATTGACTGTCTTTCCGACAACGTAATACACACCATCCTCTGTTGTTGATTTTTCTGCCATGACATAATAACCATCTGTACTGTTGTACAGTTTGAATTTTACATGCTCAAACTTTCCTTTCTGGTCGGAAAAGGTCTTGGTCAGATCCAGGCCGTATGTATATACATAATTCTGATCCTCCAGCATGTTATAATATCCATCTGAAGTACGACTCCAGACCAGATTTACATGATTTGGATTTCCTTCATCTCCAAGTACAACTGATGCATCGGACTTAACCGTCGCTGTATAGTACACAACCATATAGTAATCCGACAGGCTTTCTATCTGTTTTCCTGCTGCATCCACACCGTTCACTGCCCGCAAACCATCTTCTGTCAGTGCTACCGTCAACCGTGTGGAACCATCTGCATTCTGTACTCCCGTATCCGGGTTCGTAACGGTCACATCCACATAATGCTGTGTATAATCCCCTGAATTCAGATTCCACAGTACCTTTGCATTTTTCGTATTATTTGCATTTGCATCCATGGCATTGTCATAAAATGCAATTTTCACATCTTTGTTGTATGTAATTCCTCCGGATAATGTATCCTGAAATGTATATTCACTCAGGAATGTAGCTTCTGACGTAATATGCGGCAATTTAGAGACCAGAATATAATCCAGCAGATCTCCTTCAGATGCCGTAGTCGTATCCCGGTACATATAATCCGTACTGTATCCACTGCCGTCTTTGCCTGCTGTCACTCCATCTGCTGTATAACCTCCACGGTTTGCCACATAAGCAGCATCTGTCAGATCCGCACTCTGCGCTTCCCGGTTGTATACGATCAATGCCTCAGAATCATTTCCAGCTACATACGCATCTCCTGCGTGGACGCTTGTATTTTTATCTGTCCCGGAAGGCACCTGTTCATTTACAGATAATGTATTGCTGTATGCGTTTCTGACACTTTTGTCCAGGGTCGGATTCCCACTTTGGTTTTTGGGATAAACATTCATATCATACTGCCACATATCTCCGTCTGCACTGGTAAATGGGAGCTGCACAAACCATGGATTAACCGTGTCGGTCACCTGTTCCGGCACTTCTGTTTCCACAAACAGATACAGACCGAGTTCCAGATTGTCCAAATGGGTATAACCGTTTTTATCTGTCTTTGGCAGGTTACAAACACCGGAAGCTTCCTTTTGATCTGTAGTGGCATCCAATGTCCCATAATCATACAAATAGTGTTCTAACGCATTTTTCGCAGCTACTTCATCCGCTTTTAAAATAGCTTCCAGTGCATCTGAAATCTGCTGTCCGGTATAATGCAACACACCGGTATTGTGGCAGGGATATGCCTCCCCCTGTTTGCTCATATCAACCGCATTTTCCTTCATCAGCTTCAAAATATCTGCCAGTTTTTCCGGAATCTCATAGATCAGTTCCACGGATGTCTCTGTTCCTTTCTGAACACTGTGTGTCTCAATATTACCTACTCTCAGACAGGAAAACTGCACACCTTCCATGGCATAATCTGCCAGTTTCTGTTCAGCCACCGTATCTTTTTCTCCTGTTGCCACATACATATCCTCCGAATAATCTCCTGCTGCCTGTGCTGCTGTCATATCATATTTTCGGATAGCAACAGATCCTTTTTTCAGACTGTCAATAATATCAGCATGCTCCAGTGCATCCTGCTTTGCTTTCTGGCTGATTGAGACAGGAAGTCCCGCCGCTGCCACATTCTGTACCACTGGAGCAGTACCCAGAAGCAGTGCAAGGGTCATGGCTCCAAGCATAATCGTTAACTTTTTTTTCTTCATTCTAGTTCCTCTTTTTCTTTCTGTTTTTATTCTGTCTCTCCTTTTTTCGTCGATACAGAATGTCAAATCTTCATTTCTTTCCGCTCTTATATGCGATTTTCATTTTTATTTATGTCAGTTATAATTACATATGGGTTCACCTCGTTCCTTCGGTTTCGAAAATACGATCCAGTTATCCTAATACTAAAGCGGACATTCGCATTTTCCTCCGTTTTTCACTTCATCAAAAATGGGTTGTTGCTGCCAAACCGGCCAGATTAAAGAATTATCTGCATTCATGGATGCAGATCGGATATATATAACAGATAAAATATCCGTACAGGCAGATAGAAAACAGAATGTTTCATGCCTGTGATTTTGATGTATCCTCAGTATAGTGAGCAGTCTGTGCGCTGTCAATCCTGATTTTTCCACTTTTTTCTTGCCTGTACAAATTGCACAAAACCTGGAAATTCCTTATATCATAAGGTCTTAGCTCAGAAAATCACCTGTTTTAATATGAGTGCCTCCTCCTTTTTCAGATACATTTTTGTGTATTATTATGTTACAATACAGACAGTTATTTAGAAAGAGTTTACTGATTATGAAAACATATTACCCGAGCTATTATAAAAATTTTATCTGCATTGCAGACAAATGTCCCATCACCTGCTGTCAGGAATGGAACATTGGCGTTGATGACACGACCTATGACCGCTGGTGCCATACAGCACCCCCAAATGATATGCCATACCTGCACAAAGTGCTGTCTGATTACACATCTCTCAGAGAACACCAGCATATGATTACTCTGAATGAGGAGAAAAAATGTCCTTTTCTATGCAAAAATAAACTCTGCCGTCTTGTTCTGCATCACGGAGATGACATTCTTTCTGAAACGTGCACAATGTTTCCGCGCGAATATCACCATTTCGCCACCCATACAGAAGCCTCTCTGATGCCTGGCTGCCCTGCGGTTCTGGATCTCTGGCAGATGCAGCCACAACTTCTGTTTCCAAAAATTTCTGAGATTGTCACGCTTTCCCCGGAAGAACGGATTCTGTTTCAAGTACGGGATCACATTCTTCAGATTGTACAATGTCCGGATTACAGCCCGGAGCTGTCATTATTGGAAAGCTTTTATATATTGTCTGAACTTCCGACAACTGCTCTGTCCGGGATCTTACTGGCAGACTACTTTTCCACCGAAACCCAGACACAACTTTCGGCTGCCATTACTAACATGGAGTTTTCTACGGAAGACATGCTGTATGAATGTAATGAACTGCTACAAGATCTGGCTGTCAATTACCAGAAAGAAGGTCTTTATGAGGAATTTCTGACACCGCTTCTAGATCTTGCCGGCAACATTTCCACAAATAGTTATCCGGCTGATCTGTCTCAAAAATGGAAACTGTTCCGAGCGCACTGGGACAAGCACGCACCTCTGCTGCGGGCATTTCTGTCCAATGAAATTTTCGCAGATCTTCTGCTTCCGGACAATGATCTGAACGGCATGCTGATCCATCTGCAATGGATTGGAATGGAATACGCAGCCATTCGATACAGCATTTTTCTGTCCTGGCTGCTTTCCGATGAGCATACCCTGACATACAACGATATCCGTGATGCCATTGTCATTCTGACGCGCATGACCGGCTATGATGATGATGATATTTATGAGTATCTGGAAAACAGTTTTGAATCCCTGTATTGGGAATGGGGATATTTTGCAATGATTCTTGCAGATGTGTAAAAAGACAAAATTTAAGCCCGATCGATAATTTTCCTTCCGACCGGGCTTTTAATGAATTTCCAGTAATTTCATTGTCTACACCTTCAACTTTCTCAGATTATAAATTTATTGTTTATGTTCCTTTTGGACTGTACCTCCTGTTCTTAAATTATGAATTTTCCATTCTCATTTCATTGGTCTGTACCTCTGTTTCTTAGTTCTTTTGTTGAGATTATAGTAACGCATCTCCACTTATTTGTCAATACTTTTCTGTCATTTTTTATTTTATTAAGCATTGTCAGTTTATTTGCATTTGTATTGAGCTTTATCTGTGTAAATCGGACATTCGCAATCCGCTTTCGCTACTTGCTCATGAACGCAGTCGCTTTGCGACCTGTCAGTGGGAGCTTTTAACTCCCACTGACATAAGCATCCCCCCTTACCCATCACTTAGTGCTCTACGCACTTGAAGCGGGGGAATGCTTATTCTGCGTTCAAAAAGATAAAAAGGGTGCATGAAAAACTTTCCGTTTTTCACACGCCCTTTCATTGAAACATTTTTAACTATTTTTTTAAAAACAGCAGTTTTTTTACAACCGCAGCAATCCCAACACCAATTATCCAGACACCACCCAGCAAAAACAAAATCACAGCCAGACCGGTTCCCGCATCCGTCCCCATCAACGGTGCATAGAAATCTCCCATCAACACAATAAACTGTGAAACTGTCAGAAGCACCGCAGTGATTGCCTGTGCAAACAGACCGGAATGATTCTTATACAGCTGGCGATACAGCAGAAACATCAATGCGATCACAATTACCAGCACAGCCAGAAAGCCAAACAGCTTTCCTGCGCCGGAATCAGATGATACAGAACGTGTTCCTGCACGAACTCCTGCCACCGCTCCGACCAATATAACGGTCTGCAATGTTCCTGTTTTCTTTTTCTTCATACCACGTTTTTCATCCAGTACACGATAAAGCTTTGCTGCTCCTTCATACATATCTTCCGGATTCAGACCGCGAAACCGGTAATAATCAATGATATGATCGTAAATTACCGGCTTAAGCCGGCTACTTTCCAAAAGTTCTGCAAACATTCCCATATATACCGGCTGTTTCAGGATCTCCTGGTACTCTGCTTTTCGAAAATATTCCTGAAACAGTTTCACCTTATTGCAATATTGTGGTTTCAGCAGCATTTCCATTTCTATCAATGCTTTCTGGATAAAATAAATCTGTTTCTGCTCTTCCTCACGCTGTTCTTCTTCTATCACTTCATCAAAATCATACTGTGGAACAGCTTCCGATTGCTCTGGATTTTCTGTTTGTTCTTCCAGTTCCTGTTCTGCAGACACGCCGGAACTTGTTTCCGGATCAGCTTCCTCTGTCACGTTGACCTCAACCGGTTGTAACTCTGTTTCCTCTAATGCATTAATATCCGCTGATTGTGAATCTGCTTCTTTTGTTCCTGTAACAGTAACCGGGTGTATTGTATGCTGCCGTTGCTCCTGTCTGCGCAGCATTCTATATGCATCATGAATCTGTTGAAATTCTTCCGGATATTCCTCTGGATGATATTGTCTGGACAGCGCTGCATACGCTTTTTTGATTTCTTCCTCGGTACATCCCGGTTCTATGCGTAAAACGGCATAGGCCTGAGCTTTATCCATTTCTTATTCCTCCATACATCTCTGCTTTCTTTTATTTTCACTTCTGTCTATAAATCGAGTTCCCTATCTATTCCGATCCGCCTTCTCCTTCATCTTCTTCCTTCCACTCCGGAAATTCCAGCATCCCTTCGAAAGGGTCATATGTTTCCATGGAAGCAATAACCTGTTCCAGTAATTCCCGATAACGTCGGATCCTGCGTGGATCCTGACTGGCAAGAATCTGATCAAAATACTCAATATAAGAGAGAATCCTCTCCCTTGTCTCCGGAAGTGATTCTTCAAAAAGAACCTGCAACCGTTCCTTCATCAACCGGTTTTCTGTCATATCCTTTGGATGAATTTTCAGTTTCTGTAACTGCTGCATCCGCTTTTCAATTTCTTTTTCATCCATATTCTGTGACAGGATTTTTGAAACCTTCTTTCCGTTGGAAACAACCGTTACCTCCACTTCCAGAATGCCGTTAATGTCGTAAGTAAAACGGATATCAATGCACTCTTCCCCTTTTTTCTTTTTCGGAATCGGCACCTTGAGCACTCCCAGCTGCAGATTATCCTCCGCATAAGGTTCCTCGCCCTGCCGGATATCAACCTTTACCTCGGACTGATAATCCGACACCGTATAATACCGCTGCACCCGCGAACAGGGCAGCACAGTATTCCGCTCAATGATCGCACTCATATAGGGATGCTGATGATCCGCATCATTATTTACACTGGTTCCCAGCGTAAACGGACAGATATCTGTCAGTACATAATCCCTGACCTCATCTTTTCGTTCCATCACACCGCAGACAAGACCAAGCCCTCGGGCGATCAGCTGATCACTGAACCCGGTTACCAGTGGCGTCTGTTCAAACAGCTGTTCCATATAAGATTGCACCAACGGCATTTTCCCGGATCCGCCCGCTAAAATTACCGCATTGATCTCCTCAAGACTCACTCTGCCATCCTGCAGGGCATGTCGAAGCACGCGCTGCATGCGTTTCCAGATGCCAGAACTTTCTCTCATCACACGTTCATTTGTATACACACTCTGATAAGTCTGACCACCGATTACAGCCGTCATTTTAGTTTCCGGCAATGTAGACAGAGCAATTTTACACTTTTCTGCCTGACGCAATAAAATGGCATACTCCGTTTCACTCAGATATTTCTGCTGCAATTGATGCTCTTTCAGGAAGCCACCGGCAATGGCTTCATTAAAATCATCTCCACCGAGATGATTATCTCCGGAAACTGCAAGAATCTCCACCATTGTGTCAAAACAATCCACGATAGAAACATCCAGCGTACCTCCGCCAAAGTCAAAAACAAGAAACAACTGTTCCTGTCTGGTATCAAAATAGGATGCAAGTGCTGCAGCACTTGGTTCATTGATAATTCGTTTTACCATTACACCGGCCAAAGCCCCTGCCCGTTTTGTTGCCACCCGTTGTTTGTCATGAAAATATGCCGGCACGGAGATAATAACATCTTCCACATCCTCCTGCAGATAATTTCTGGCATCTTCCACGATAGCACTGATCACAAATCCAGACAGCTCTTCCGGCAGAAAATTCCGCCCGCCCAACACATAGTTCTGTGTCGTTCCCATCTTCTTTTTAAAAGAAGCAGCGGTATCTTTCGGATGTGTGATCAGACGTTCCTTTGCAATCTGACCAACTGCCACGCTGCCATCCTCCATGACACTTACCACACTTGGCGTCAAAAAAGAACCGAAACGATTCGGTATCAGTTCCACTTTCCCGTTTCGATATACAGCCCCCAACGAGTTTGTTGTTCCAAGATCAATTCCTAATATTGCCATATGCCCCACCTTTTACATTACCAGCATAACCATACGGTTCTGCTTAACGGATAAAATTCGTCTTATAATCCCGCTCCGTCTGTGGCAGTTCCACTCCGGCTGCTTTTCCTGCTGCAAAACATTTCATCATCCACGCCAAATTACGCGCAAGATTCCGCATGGTCTGCATACCTTCTTCATCCTGACAGGCTTCTCCCGGAACAGCTCCGTGCACCTGATTCCAGTAAGTAGAACCTGCTACCGGCATCTGACAGATTCCAAAATATTTATTCATGGCATCAAAAGATGCTGTGGTTCCGCCACGGCGTGCTACTGCCACAGATGCACCCGGTTTAAATGCGAATGCAGCTCTTCCGCTGCTGTAAAATGCCCGGTCCAGGAAGGACATCACTCTTCCACTTGGATGTGCATAATACACCGGTGTACCAAATACAAACCCATCTGCTTCTTTTGCTTTTGCAACAAACTCATTTACTTTGTCATCTGCAAACACACAGCCGTTCTCTGTACACTGACCGCAGCCCAGACAGTCTCTGACCGGTTCCCCGCCCATCTGGAAAATCTCATACTCAATCCCTTCTTTTTCCAGCTGTCTGCCTACTTCCAGCAAAGATGCATAGGTATTTCCATTTGCTTTCGCACTTCCATTTAACATTAAAACTTTCACGTTGTATTCCTCCTCAAAAATCATAGTATCATTATTAATTATAATCTCATTTCTTACATCATACCGATAATCGGGCTGTTTTTCAACTTGTTCCTGGAAGCTGCGGTGTTTTCCAGCCATGCTCATACAAAGTCAAAACCGCAACGGACCGTTCTGTCATCTCATATCATATGCCTCATTGATCAGCTGATCTGCCAGCGCACATGGCTTCCGCTTTCATCCTTGATGACCAGAAGCTGGTCATCAATCTCCTGCTTCAGCTCTGTCACATGGGAAATAATACCGATCATTTTGCTGCCGCCCGCCATTTCCTGCAATACGCGGACTGCCTGATTGCGCGAATGTTCATCCAGTGATCCAAACCCCTCATCAATAAACATTACATCCAGATGGATCGCAGCAGAACTCTCCTGGATCTGATCTGCCATTCCAAGTGCCAGAGACAGTGCCGCCATAAAGGATTCTCCACCGGATAAAGTACGCACTTCCCGTACTTTTCCCGTCACAGCGGAATATACCATCAGATCCAGTCCGTGATTTTTTCCCTCACCGGCCTTATCCAGATCATACATCCGCAATTCAAACTGTCCTGCCGACATTTCCAGGAAACGCCGGTTGGCGGCATACAGGATCCGTTCCAGATACTGTCGCTGTACAAAAGTCTCCAGGTCCATACGGAATCCGCTGATATTTCCGGACAACCGCTGATACAGGTCACTGATCTGCTGATGCTCCTTCAGAATCTGTGCGCGTTCTTCCATTTTCGGCATCAGACGGGCATAGCTTTCACTGTTGACACGGGCATAGGTGCCCCACTGCTCCCGCTCTTCCTGCCGGCTTTTCCACACCTGTTCTGCCTCTTGCAGGTTTTGCTGCAATACTTCCAGATCCGGTTTTCCCTGGGCTCCAATCTGTTCCTTCGCAGAAGTATAACGTCCCTGTGCCTGCGCCTGTTGCGCTTTATGAGCATCCAGTTTTTCCTGAAACAGATCCGCCTCTTCGCGTGTATACTGTTGTGTAACAGCCTGCCACTGTTCCGTGGTCAGACCAAATGCAGCCATCCGTGCCTCATATTTTTGCCGGCACTGTAACGCCTGTTCCTTTTGCTTCGGAAGGTCTTGCCGGTAACGCTTCTGCAGTGCCTGTGCTTCATCCCGTGCTTTTCCCGCCCGCTTCGCCTCCTTGGAAGCTTCTTCATATGCACGTTCTGCCTGTTCCTTTTCTTTTTTTGCAAGGTCTAGCTCTGCCTGTGCAGCTTCTCTGGACGTATAACTCTGTTCCCTCTGCAGCTGCTTTAATACCGCACGATTGCCTTCCAGAGCAACATGGATTTCCTGTTCTTTCTGCTGTGCTGCTTTATACTGTGTTTCCAGCTTCTCTGTCTCTTCCTCTGCCTCCTGAAGATGACGCTGTGCCTGTTTCAATTTTGCAACCTCTGCATTTAACTGTTGTTCCTGTTCTTTCAACTGCTGCATTTCATCCTGTACCACGGCTTCTGCCAATGCCAGTTCCACTGCTTCCGGAATCTCACATCCATGCTCCTGCAAATGTCCGAACAGCCGCTCCAACGCTTCCTTCAGCTGCTTTTCTTTCTCATTTGCCAGTTCCAGTGCCGCCTCCGCGCTTGAAGCACAGCTCTCCTGCTCCTTTCTCCGTTCTTCTACGGAAACACTCATCTCATCCAGTTTTTCCCGGGTGAGTGTGCTGTGTTCTTCCGCAAGTTCACAGGGGGCCGGGTGTTCCAGGGATCCGCACACCGGACAGGGCTGTCCCGGTTTCAGCTGTTCCCTTGCGATAAGTCCTGCCTGCATATTGAAAAATATCTGGCGCATAGCTTCGTATCGTTCCTGCTCCTGCCGATATTCCAGACTCGCCTCACGGAAATTTTGTTGTGTCGTCACCACCGTTTTCTTCTGACGGTTCCATGCTTCTTCCAGATCTTTTGTATCTGCCACTTCCTGCTTCAGACGCTCCACACTTTTCTGCTGACTTTCCCAGTATGCAAACTGTGCCGGTGCATCCATTTTCTCTTCTTCCAGTGCTTTCCACTCTGCAATCTGTGCCGCCAGCTGCTTCATTTGTTCCTGCATCGATCCGGTGTTCTGCTTTGCCTGATCCAGCTTCTTTTGCTGTCCGCCCAAAGCTTTCTCTATATCTTCCATCTTCTGAAACTGCTTCATAGCCTGGCTGACCCGCTCGGATACCTGGCTGTATATACTGTTTTTCTTTCTGTTATCTTCTCTGGCAGCATCTTCCAGCTTTACGCCTTCTTCAGCCCGCTGTACCAGCTCCGGCAGCCGCTCTTCCAGATTTTTCAGTTCTGTCTCTGTCTGTTCTACGGTTTTCTCATTAGTCTGAACCAGTTCAAAACAGTCAAAAATCTCCCATGCATTACGGATTGTCCGTATCTGCTGTTCCAGTCTCTGCATCTCTCCGGCGTTCTCTTTGCATTGCTGCAACACAGTTTCCGCCTCCTCAAGCTGTTGATATGCCTGCTGCAGCTGCTCTGCCCTGTTTAAACGCTCCTGCGCCTGACTGCGTGCCTGTTCTGCCGCTTCTGCGGCCTCCTGTATTCCCAGCAGTCTTGCCTGTATATACCCGCACATCTGCTGTAATTCTCCTAACAGCAGTTCCATATCCTCTGCATGAAACCGCCTGGAATCCACAACCCTGATGAGCAGTTCCTGTATTTCCTCCCTGCGCTCATATTCTTCCGGCACAGAGATATGTCCTACCTCGGTCTGACATACCGTTCGGATTTCTCCGATATCCTTCTCCTTTTCTTTGCATCTTATCCTCAGTTCTTCCACTATTTTCTGATAGGGTTCCGTATGAAACAGTTTTCGAAAAATCACTTTTTTATCATCTGATTTTGCCCGCAGCAGTTCCATAAACTCACCCTGTGCGATCATAGCCACCTGCATAAACTGCCCTTTCGTCAGTCCCAGGATTTCTACAATTTTTTCGTCCGTCTCTTTTTTGTTTCGGGAAAATTCTGTCTGATCCGGCAGGATGAGGGATACCGTCTCTTTCTCTTCTGTTGTTCCATGGCCACGCTTTACCGGCCGGATATGCCGTGGGGTACGCCGCACGGTATAAATCTGCCGGCTGATGCCATCCCCCTCAGAAAAAGTCAGTTCCACAAAAGGTGAAATCTGCGGATCTGCATACTGGCTCTGCAGCTCATTTCCATTCTTCTTATTCATTCCGGAACTTGCTTCTCCATACAACGCAAATACAATAGCATCAAAGATCGTTGTCTTACCTGCACCGGTATCACCGGTGATCAAAAACAGATTTTGCTCCGTTCGTTCAAAATCAATTGTTCCCGGAGTGACATAAGAACCAAATGCCTGCATCGTTAATTTTAATGGTTTCATTTTGTCTCTCCTTCCGTGAATACAGTATTGACAATTTCCTGCAATATGGCTTTTTCTTCATCCGGAGCATCCCCCAGAAACGAACAGCATACTTCATACGGATCCAGTTTTTCCTGAGCCCGCAATGCTCCTGCATAGTCCCGCTGTAATAACGTATCTCTGCGGATTTCCAGCAGATATGGGAATGCAGCCCGCAACCGGTCCTGGGTATCAAAATCCGGTGTGTCTGTCAGTGTTACAGATACATAATCCTCACATGCCTGTGCCAGTATTTCCTCTGCGGTTCCCCGCAGCACCTTGATCTGACGCAACGGATGCAGGGGCAGTATCCGGGTCTGCACCTCTCCTTTTTCTCCGAGTTCCACTTCGATCACACCTTTTTGCTGTCCTGCCTCACTGACAGAACACGCCAGCATTGTTCCGCAATAACGGATGCATTCACTCCCCAGTTTCATCGGCTTGTGGATATGTCCAAGTGCCGCATAATCAAATGAGTGCAAAATTTCTGCCGATACTTCATCAATATTTCCCACTGTTCGGATTTCTGAATCCATACGTTCTACTTCCTCTGCTTCTTTTCCTGCCGGAAGATAAAACTGATGACTGACCAGCACGTTCCGCTCCGCCATATTAATCTCTTCCCTTGCAAGCATCCGTCGCAACGTCTCATCATAAGACAGATTATTTCCTTTTTCATCTGTGCCGGTAATCAATTTCACCATGGATGGTTTCACAAAGGGAAGCAGGTAAAAATTCACGGAACCATATGCATCCCGCAAAACTACTTTTTCAATATACTCCTCCGGCTGAACCGGTGGCAGACCGATCATATGAAGTCTCTGCCGCGCCAGCACACTTCGATAACAGTTGACCCGGACTGCACTGTCATGATTTCCGCTGATCATCATAATCACAAGTTCCGGCAGATTCTGTGTCAGCTCCTCAATAAATCCGTCCAGCACTTCCATAGCTTCCGCTGATGGAACCGCTTTATCATAGATATCTCCCGCGATCACCAGCGCATCCGGCCGTTCCCGTATTGCAAGTTCTGCAATCTGATGAAAAATATATTCCTGATCTTCGCGCAGATCCCGATTGATCAGTTTTAATCCAATGTGAAGATCCGATAAATGAAAAAACTTCATATGCTGTCTGTTCCTTTCCTGAAATTATAACCTCATTATACCAAACATATGTTTTTCACACAATAAAAAGACGTAGGTCATATTGCTATGACTTACGCCCTTTTTCTGCTCAGTTCAAGTCGAACGCACGTGAGACTTGGTGCGTGATTCTGGTCAGCGAAAGCTGACATATTCTTCTAAACCAGCCCGATCATCAAACCGATAAGGTGTACCACCAGTGCTGCCAGCCATGCAATCACACACTGCCAGATCACCACACCGATGGCCCATTTTGTTCCAAGTTCCCGCTTGATTGATGCAATGGCTGCCACACATGGTGTATACAAGAGGCTGAATACCAGTATTGAGGCTGCTGTCAGGGATGTGATCACCGTACCAATACTTCCAGCAAACAGCACTTCCAGCGTAGATACTACACTCTCTTTTGCAATAAAACCGCTGATCAGGGAAGTACAGATCCTCCAGTCGCCCATACCGAGCGGGCGGAAAACCGGCACCAGCACACCGGCCACTGCTGCCAGGATACTGTCTGCGGAATCCGTTACCATATTCATATGCAGATCAAAACTCTGCAGGAACCAAACCACGATCGTTGCAATAAAAATAACCGAAAATGCACGCTGCAGGAAGTCTTTTGCTTTTTCCCACAGAAGCTGTGTCACGTTTTTTGCCCCCGGCAGACGGTAATTCGGCAGTTCCATAACAAACGGAACCGGCTCGCCTTTAAATAATGTTCCTTTATAAAGGAATGAGATCAAAATTCCGACACCGATGCCAAGCAAATATAATCCTGCCATGATAAAGCCACCGCGTTTCGGGAAAAATGCACTGACAAAGAACGAGTAAATCGGTAGCTTTGCTGTACAACTCATAAATGGTGTCAACAGAATCGTCATCTTCCGATCCCGCTCGCTAGTCAGGGTTCGTGTTGCCATAACCGCCGGAACGGTACAACCAAATCCGATCAGCATTGGTACAATACTTCGACCCGAAAGTCCGATCTTGCGCAGCAATTTGTCCATGACAAAGGCCACTCTGGCAATATAACCACTGTCTTCCATCAGAGACAGGAAGAAAAACAGTGTCACGATGATCGGTAAAAAGCTCAGCACACTTCCAACACCGTTAAAAATACCGTCAATAACGAGACTGTGCATAGCTCCATTTACATGGGTTGCTGTCATCGCCGCATCCACGATATCAGCCAGCTTATCGATTCCCATCTCCAGCAGGGTCTGCAAACCTGCTCCGATCACATTGAAAGTCAGATAAAACACCAGTACCATGATTCCTACAAAACACGGGATCGCCGTGTATTTTCCTGTCAGGATCCGGTCAATCTTCTCACTCCGGATACGTTCTTTACTCTCTTTTGGTTTTACCACAGTCTGTTCACACAGACGTTCAATAAAATCAAACCGCATATCAGCAATCGCTGCACTCCGGTCAACTTCACGTTCTGTCTCCATCTGCTGCACGATATGCTCCAGCATCTCCCGCTCGTTCTGATCCAGCTTTAACTGCTCCAGGATCAGGTGATCTCCCTCAATCGCTTTGGTTGCCGCAAATCGCACCGGAATCTGTGCTGCCTGTGCATGATCTTCAATCAGATGAATCACTGCATGAATACAACGATGCACGGATCCGTTATGATCATTTTTATCACAGAAATCCTGACGAAGCGGTCGCTCCTGATATTTTGCAATATGTAATGCATGACGGACAAGCTCGTCCACACCCTGATTTTTAGCTGCCGATATCGGAATCACCGGAACACCAAGCAGTGCTTCCATGCCGTTGACATCTATGGAGCCCTGATTTCCAATCACTTCATCCATCATATTCAAGGCAACTACCATCGGGATATCCATCTCCAGAAGCTGCATCGTCAGATACAGATTTCGCTCAATATTCGTCGCATCCAGAATATTAATGATTGCTTTTGGCTTTTCATCCAGCACAAAATTCCTGGATACGATTTCTTCACTGCTGTACGGAGACATGGAATAAATACCCGGCAGATCCGTCACATCTGTCTCCGGATGTCCTTTGATCGAACCATCCTTTCTGTCAACCGTAACACCTGGAAAATTTCCTACATGCTGATTCGATCCGGTCAGCTGATTAAACAAAGTCGTTTTTCCGCAGTTCTGATTGCCCACCAACGCATAGGTCAGTTTTGTGCCTTCCGGCAATGGATTTTCATCTTTTTTCGAATGAAACTTTCCGGTCTCACCGATGCCCGGATGCTTTGAGCCAAGTTCCTTCACCGTTCTTTGGTGCTCATTGCTTCGTTTTCCGATCGGATCGATCTCAATCTGATCTGCTTCCTCCAGACGCAGCGTCAGTTCATATCCATGAATCTGAAGTTCCATCGGATCCCCCATTGGGGCAAGCTTTACTACCGTCACTTCTGCTCCCGGAATCATTCCCATATCTAAAAAATGCTGACGCAGGGCACCTTCTCCACCTACGGTTTTAATTACTGCACTTTTTCCAATTTTCAGTTCTCGTAATGTCATAATGTCTTGTACTTCCTCTTATGTATTTTCTATGTGTGTTTTTGAGAAACTTTTTTCATTATAACACTGTTTTTGATATTTTTTCATCAATTATTTGCAAAAAAAGAAGGAGATCCAACAATCCCACTGATACTTTTTCCTATCGTGCTAGTTTTTCTTCCTTCTTTTACATAATTTCATAATTCTCGGTCTGTTATACCGCTGCATGATAGCAAAGGACAAATCTATCATGGCTGACAGCACAGATGTGATCAGGAATACCCAGAAAGCGCCAAATGCAGGAACTGTAAGCAATGGAAGAAAACTGAATATCACAATTACTTCATGGCTTAGTTCCGCCTGACACATCGCTCCTGCAATTTCTTCCGGTGTATGTATCCTCAGATCAAAATTTTCCGGTTCATAAGTTGGCATCTTACTTTTCCACTTCTTTACATGCAGCTTCTTGTACAATTTTTCTTCCCATCTTCTCTGCTGATACCATGTTTTTGACAAATCTGCCCGATTCTGCATCACACTATTGAAAATACCTGCCACCACATAACGTATAACAAAATGATAACTGATGGTTCCCGCTGTAATAGCCAGTGACAGCATCACACTATTTTCTGTTGTCCTATATAATATTGTAAATATGATTGTCGCCAGAACGGCAACTACCATCGTGGATTTCATTGCTTTTTTCACAGTGGTAATTCCTTCAAATTTCTAGTATTTTCTGTATTCTCTTTGTAATCATCCTATCACGCTAACCGTTTCCCTGCAAGTTTTACATACCTTCCATCATCTTTTAACTCGCAGAAGTGGCGTTTAGCTGTCACGCAGCGCCGTCGTGGATGAAAAAGCCCTATCCTTCACTGTGTAAATGGGGAGGATGCAGGCAAAATGGAGCATATCCTCAGTTGAAAAATCCATATACTTCACCGTATAAATAGAGAAATCCGGCAATTTTTTCTCAGGAAGCGATTGCTAGCGACCGAGACAAAATTGCCGGATTTCTCTTTTTTCAACTACACAAGCAAGATCTACTCCTGGATATAAGCCACAGATTCCTCACTTGCACCAACTTTCAGAGCTGCAATATAGCCGGTTCTCGTACACTGGTCTACTTTTCCCGGATGGATTGCATCACCAATAACAAATACCTCTGCCTCTCCGGCAGCTTCTTTCAAGGCACTGTAATCTACAGATTTCATACCAAGTGCATACAATACAGTATCTGCCGGAAGTTCCTGTACACCATCTGCATTTTCAATCTTTACACTGTTTGGTGTAATCTCCAGACACTTTGTTTTTGGAAGCATGGTCATATCATTTTTCTCCATCTCCCATACCAGAGCCTCGCGGTACATACCAAAAGACTCATTTGCCACACGGTCAAGCATCTCTACTACAGTTACCTCATGTCCTGTTTTCTGCAGATAAAGTCCTGTCTCGCATCCAACCAGACCGCCACCGATCATGACTACTTTTTTGCCCGGTTCACAGGTTCCGTCATATACAGCCATCGCCTGATGTGCATGTTCTATACCCTTGATCGGCGGGCATGCCGGAACAGAACCTGTTGCAAGGATTACTGCATCCGGTGCAAACTCTTTTACAAATTCCGGTGTCACTTCTGTATTCATAAGAATTTCCACATCATGACGTTTTACTTCGCGGATCATCATATCTTTGAAATTGCGAAGATCCGGTTTGTCGATATCCACATCTGTAAAATACAGCAATCCGCCAAGTTTATCAGATTTTTCTGCCAAAGTTACTTTATGTCCGCGTTCTGCCGCAGTGATGGCCGCCTGGATACCTGCAATACCGCCACCTACGATCAGAACCTTCTGAGAACCTTTTTCTGCTGCCGGAAGCTGCTCAATGTCAAATGGCAGATGTGCCATCGGGTTAATGGTACAGTGACCTACATATACAGCCAGCTGTTCACTGGTAAATGGCAGATCATCATAGCCTTCCTCCGGGGAACCCGGGAAACATTTATAACATCTTAAACAACGTCGGATCTGTGCTTCATCACCATTCATGCATTTCTGTGCAAAATCCGGGTCTGCCAGCATCTGACGTCCGAAAATTGCGAAATCAATCTTGCCATCTGCAATCGCCTGATCCACCTGCTCCGGAGAGTTGATACCGCCGACTACGCCTACCGGCAGAGATGTATATTTCTTAATAATAGAAGCCGGTCCGATATTCAGTCCGTGTTCATGGAACATACTGGACTCTGTACCGGATTTTACAGATTCCTCATAAATACCACAGGTAACATGTACAGATGTAATGTACTGTTCTACCATCCGGATGAATTCTCCGGTTTCTTCCGGTGTGATTCCGCCCGGCTGGTGATCGGTTCCGTCGATACGAAGTTCAAACAGAAAATCCGGGCCAACCGCTTCACGGATTGCTTTGCAGATCTGAATCGGGAATTTTGCACGGTTTTCCAGAGATCCACCGTACTCATCGGTACGTGTATTCATTAATGGGGAAAGGTACTGTGTAAAGATAAATCCATGTCCGCCATGAACGAGGATTCCGTCAAATCCGGCTTTCTGCATATAAACAGCTGCCACTGCGAAATCATTTGCAATACGATCCATATCATCCTTCGTCATTGCACGAACCGGAACACCTGCGGAGTTTACACAGTCAACCGGTCCGATTGCTTCCTGCTGATCGTTGAACGGAACTTTTTCTTTTCCACAATGAACCAGCTCAGCCAGTGCAATACAATCATGTTTTTTTATACGATCAGCATACGTTTTTACTGCTTTGAATGTCGCCATATCTTCTTCCGGTTTTGCAAAATCAAATGGTTTGAAGCCCGGGATACGCACTGCGTCACGGAAGTTGACATCTGTCTCACCAAGAATAACACAGGCATTGCCTCCTTTTGCCGGTCCCTCCAATTTACGATAGGAAACTTCTGCTGCCATTGGATTCTGAGCTACCAGACTGAACGCCATCGGTGCGCTTACGATACGGTTTTTGTATACTTTGTTGCCGACTTTCATCGGACTTAATAAATGTGTAAATGCCATAATTTCTCCTCTTCTTAAAAATAATATCGAATTAATCCAGTTCCGGGAATTTCAGTTCTTTATATTTTGGTAATTTTGCCGCAACTTCTTCCCGTTTCTTCGGATCCATGAAAAATCCTCCCTGTGTCTCGGCGATTTCATCACAATGGACACCACGGCCTTCCTCTGTGGTACGGTCACGCTCCAGTCCGTTAGCCGCGATGACAAATTTCCATTTACCATCCGGGGTTCGCTCCAGATCTCCGCCTGCGCCACATACGGTACACTCGATCGGATATTGCAGACCTTTCCACTGCGGCTCGCCCAGACACAGTGAATTGCTGTGGCAGTTCGGACACCATCCGTAATCCGGATCTCCCAGCCATTTCCGCTCTTCCGGTTTTGTATTCAGTGCTTCCATAACATTTTTTCCAATTTCTCTTGCGCGTGCAATTTTTTCATCATACAGAAGAACCTGTCCCGGTGCCGGAACCTGCGTAGCCATGTACATATCCACGATTTTAAAGCTGTTTGTAAATGTAGTTGCCTGCATGCACTCCAGTGCCATGGACTGCCAGGAACGGGTAGAACCACCCACTGCGATCAGCGCGCCCACACGGTCTCTCGGCTCAATCGCTCCGATTTTTGTTAAAAATGCTGATTCGTATGCCAGATTTCTGTGCATAAATTTCAAAAATAAGGATGACGGCATAAGATCATACGTCGGTGCCGAAAAAATAACTGCGTCCTGATTCAACATCACATCCATAATCTTCTTTTTATCATCTGCATCATCCAGGGAACATCCTGTATATTTTCCCATAGACATTCCCATGGTGCAGGATGTACATCCGTTACAGTCAATGATATTGTAATCCTTTAAATTGATCATTCTGACCTCTGCTCCCATCTCCTGACAGACAAGCAGTGCCTCTTTTAATAAAATTTCTGAATTACTGTTTTTTCTTCCTGCAGTAACTCCCATAACCTGAAAAGCCATATTGAATTTACCTCCTCTGCTTTTGTACGAAAACCAATCACTTCGGTGAGGAAACACCTGACATTTTTCGTGCATAATTTTCGTTTACACCTAACCTCTTTTGTGTTACATTGATTGTAACATGAAGATTTTCTTTTGTGAAATTCATATATTTTTGCATTATTGATAAATATTTTTTATAAATATTTTTAAATATAATCACCTAACCAGACCGGAGGTACTTATGGATCAGAAACAACTGACCTATTTTATCGCAGTAGCTAAATATCGCAATTTTTCCCGGGCTGCCCAGGATTTTTATCTGACCCAGCCTGCCATCAGCCATCAGATCAAAATGTTGGAAAAGGAATTGGATACAGAACTTTTTGTCCGAAACACAAAAAAAGTCACTCTGACAGACAGCGGGGAATTATTTCTCGAAGATGCAAAATCCATTCTCGATGCAATGGAACAGGCAAAACAAAAACTGGATCTGGCAAAAGAACAGCCTTCCGTACTACGTATCAGCCATCTTTCTGCTCCCACCCACCAGTTTCTTCCGGAGGTAGTAAATCAGTTTCACATCCGCTATCCTCATATAAAAATCAAACTGATGCGCCAGGATGCTTTACAGATATCCGAGGCAGCTGCCCGACAAGATGCGGATATCTATTATTCCATGATGCCGGATCTGCAGCAGATTTCTACTCTGGATGTCAAAAAAATCCAATCCGACGCTTTTTGTCTGGTTACTCGGAAAGATCATCCTGCGTTACAGAAAATGGTTCTGGATTATGACAAACTCTCCACGGAACCATTCCTCGTTTTTCATCCGGAGCATGCCAGATACATGAACCAGCGCATCATGGAGCTGTGTGCACAGATCGGTTTCCATCCTCGTATCACAGAACAGTTTGATCTGTATGAAAATCTGCTGCAGGCAGTGGAAGCAGGCACCGGCATTTCCATTCTGCCTTATCGCAGCCGCAGCTATATGCATGCGAACAATCTGGCCTTTACTTTGCTGGATAGCAGCAATGATACACTGGATCTGGCCATTGCCTGGGAACACGAAATAAGCAATCCGGCAGTACCGCTGTTTTTAGAAGTTTTTCGGGAATATATGCGGGAGCACCCGGAACATTTTTAAACATTATATTGTGGATTCCCTTATACCCACACATAGATTTACAAATGCAACTATTTTCAAGAATGCCATCGGCATTCTTGCTGTGAGATGCACGTCATGCAATGCATGACATATTCTTCTGTGCATCTCTGCAAATCTACACACTTTTTACCGGGAGGTTTCTGACATGAATACAACACAGCAAATCTTGAATACAGCTGTTGTCGGCTGTGGAGCCATCAGCGATATTTATCTGGAAAATATGATCCATCATTTTGATAATTTAAATGTAACTGCCTGCTGTGCAAACCACTTAGAACACGCGAAAACAAAGGCAGATGCGTATGGAATCAAAGGCTGCACCTACGAAGAGATTTTAAAAGATCCTTCTATTGATATGGTCGTCATCCTGACTCCGGCACCGACACACGAAATATTGATCCGTCAGGCACTGGAAGCCGGAAAGCATGTGTATACAGAAAAAACTATGACCTTATCCGCACAGAGTGCCATGAATCTGCAGTTCCTTGCAAAAAGCAAAGGGCTGTACCTTGGTTCTGCACCGGATACCTTTCTGGGAGCTGCCTTACAGACTGCACGGAAAGCCATTGATGACGGTCTGATCGGTGAAGTCACATCCTTTGACATCTGTGCCAACCGGGATCTTGATTATCTCTCCGGCGTATCACCGTTTCTATGTATGCCCGGCGGCGGTATCTGCTATGATTACAGCGTGTATCATCTGACGGCCCTGGTCAGTCTGCTGGGACCGGTAGAATCAGTATCCGCTCTGGTCCGGAATCTTGCCCCACAGCGCACAAATACCTTTCCGGACAGTCCGACCTTCGGTCAGAAGATTTCCTATCCAAATGAAAGCCAGGTATTTTCGATATTAAAAATGGAACATGAAATCACCGGAACCCTGTCCATTAACGGTGACAGTGTGATTCATGATCTGGCACATTTTATGATCTACGGAAAAAAGGGTATCCTGAAGCTGACCGATCCGAATACCTTCGGAGGCAATGTGATCTTTCTTCCTGCACAGAAAAATTTTGAAGATCATCCCGCGCCTGAGATACTGAATTATGGTTTTTCTTACGAAGAAAACAGCCGTGGACTCGGACCTTCCGAAATGGCAGACGCAATTTTCACCAAGCGTGAAAGCCGTACAAACGCTTCCCTGGCTATACATGTGCTGGATGTCATCGACCATATGGTGGAAAGCAGCGAAAAGGGTGCTTTTGTGCAGATTCCAACTACATGCAGGCGGCCGGAACCACTAGTAAGGAGGAATTCATTTTGAAATTTGATTTAAAAAAAGATTTGAAGCGACTGCTGGTCGTATGCCTTGCCTCTGTACTGATGGCGTTAAATATCAAATCCTTTGTACGCACCGGAGGTCTGTATCCGGGCGGTGCCACAGGACTTTCCCTGTTGATCCAGCGCGGGGCACAGATGTATCTGGGACTTGCTCTGCCCTACACGGTGATCAATGTGATCTTGAATGCCATTCCTATCTACATCGGTTTCCGCTTTATCGGGAAAAAATTTACCCTGTACTCCTGTCTGTGTATTGTACTGACCAGTGTACTTACGGACCTGATTCCAGGCATTGCTATTACTTCTGATGTCCTGCTGATCAGTATTTTCGGAGGCATCATCAATGGTTTTGCTATCAGTCTCTGTCTGCTGACGGGTTCTACCACCGGAGGAACGGATTTTATCTCCATCTATCTGTCTGAGAAAAAAGGAATGGATGCCTTTAATATCATTCTCGGATTGAATGCAGTCATTCTGGTTGCCGCAGGATTTATGTTTGGATGGGACAAGGCACTCTACTCCATCCTTTTCCAGTTTGCATCTACACAGGTGCTGCACACTCTGTACAAAAAATACCAGCAGGAGACATTTTTCATTGTCACCAATCATGGAGAACAGGTATATCAGGCTATCTCAAAAGCTACCAATCACGGTGCCACCATTCTGGATGGCGAAGGACCTTATGAGCATACAGAACGACAGGTAGTATACTCTGTCGTCTCCAGTGCAGAGAGTAAAAAAGTCCGGAAAGTAGTGAAAGAAGCTGATCCGAATGCCTTTATCAATGTAGTGAAAACAGAGCGTCTGTTTGGACATTTTTACTATAAACCAAATGATTGAGCATGTGCTCTCTCTATATCCCGGAAAGTTTTGTAAATTGAAAAAGGAAGCACCTGCCCTGTCAGCCAGTAATCGCCTGTCAGGGAAAGTGCTTCCTTTTCTTTGCATTTACAGTTCTTCTCTTTTTCTGTACTTACGGTATAAACTGACACCAATCGCAATCCCGGCTGCGGCAATGATCATCACAACATATACTGCCGGCCGCTGAATGTCATCTGTTTTGGGTGTCCGCATCATTGTTGTCGTTTTAACACCAGTCTGTGCCGGCTCCGTCACAGTTCCCGGAGTTGTCTCTGTTTTCCATTTATTATGGAAAACAATCCGGCTCTGTTTGTCGGGCTGACCGGATTTTAATGCCCACACTTCAGCTTCCAGCCCACCGCCTTCCACATTCAGAACACGTACTGTCACATCATACTCCGTGACATCATACTCAATATTCTGATCCGTACCGGCAAGCTGGCGGATATGATACTGATAATCTCCCGGTGTTGTATACAGAATGGCATCGAATGTTCCGCTCCCATCCGCTCCCATCTGTATCTGGTTCTGCTCTGGCAACGGAAGCTCGTTCCGCTCGTTTTGAGCTTCCATTACCACGGTAAAAACCGGTGTATTCTCTGTCTGTCCACCGACTGCAGTTCCTGTCAGCTGCACCGACACCGGAACGGATACCAGACAGGTTTTCTCCGCTGCCATGGCTGGCACTACTGCCAGCAGAACAAACCAGAATAGCACAACCAGCAACAGCAACAGGACACCTCGTTTTCTATTTTCACTGATTTTTTCATTCATCCTGGCATCTTTTTTCCCAAAATCACACTGCACAATCTTAGACCGGCTCATCGTCTTCTGTTTCATGTGTTTTTCACACACCTCCTTTCCGGTCATTCGTCTTTTTGTCTATTCAGAAACCTTCTCCAATTTTCCGAATAACACCACCCTTCCGTTTGTGGCAGACTCCGCACAAGTGGACAGGGCAACAACGGAATCTTCCCCTGTCACCCGGATATCCCGATACTGCACAGCATGTTCCTTCACATAGGACAAAAGTTCCTGCATCTGCCCGGTTGTGTCCGGTTCTGCGATATAGCCATAGATTCGTCTGTCTGTGGCTTCCGCCTCCACGCAGGCAAAGATTGTAATCGACCTGGTTTCCTCCGGCAGATACAATGTGCCGGTCTCATGTGCCGTAAAATACGCCTCGTCCGTAAATTCCACCACATCGCCAAACATGGCACCATTGCTCATATGATGTCCGTAAATCAGGTTATAAGGATCTGAAAAATCCGGTTGATTGGCACTGCTCAGGAAAATAGATCCTGACAGGGCAAAGTTTCCATAAACATCTTTGTTGATATATTCCATATCATCTTTTCCCCGGACTACCGGATAATCAATGCCAGTATCGTCAATCGTCAGCCAGGCACAGACATCTGCATTGATGTTCTGCAGATCCTGTAAGGACGGATTCGCATCCTCCCCCTTTACCGGCTTCAGTTCCATCAGTTCATCATCCACGAAAGCGCCGTGGTAAATGCGCCAGGTATCCCATAGCGAATAGCCACCATATAGAAACAATACCGCCATAAGACAGCCTGTAAAAATGCTTACTACACCATTCGCTGCCCTTACCGTTTTTTCTGACATTTTCGCCCACCGGCTGCATGATATTGTTTCTTTTTTCAAGATAATTTTTTTCTGCGGAAAAACAGTGCTCCCAGGAGAGAAGCCAGACCTGCCGATAATGCATATGGTGTTATACTCAGCATTACACCGGTCGGAGAGGCAGCCACACGGCGATTGGTTACCGTTACTGCATTATCGGCTTTCGTCATGGTCTGCTGCTGCGCCGTTACTTTTGCGGCATCACTTGCTGCCTCATCTTTTGCCACTGCCTGGGAAGTACCGGTTCCTTTCGATACTGCAAAATCGGTATCATAACCTTCGGAACTGTTCAGATTCTCTGTTACCGTATAAGTAACTGTGGACGGAATACCTGTAATCTCTGCTGCTGCATCTTCATGTGACAACTGAAGGTTCACAGAACCAGATCCATTACTATCCAGCGTAATAAGTTCATTACCAAAGGTGAAGGATGTATTTGCCGGACCACTAAAATTGATCGTAAAATTAAATTTACGGTTCTTGTCACCCATATTACCTTCCACAACCTTATCCAGGCTCAGCTCATAGGTCTGATACGCATCTGTGATCTCACTATTTTTCTCTCCGTACTGTGCGTGCTTATCACCGGAAAAAGTCGGAGACACGGCCGCCTCGGTAAATACAGAAGCATCGATTTTGCAGCCGCCATTCACATTATCATTTACTACATAAACATCCAGATAACGTACATTGCCGTCTACATCCGTGATATCGGTATTTGAATTTGCACTTTCGGTCAGTACATAACGATAAATACCAGGTGCGCGGAAAGTTCCCTCCGGAAATGTAATAGCTGCTGTTTTTACTACTTCCTGCTGTGTGATCGTATCTGTATTTGTGTAAGATACATCCGAAACAATCGGTGTACCGACACCCGGCTTGACCTCCGGCGATGTGGCTGTCGCTCCAATCCCGTTCCCGGGAACAATCGTATAAGTATAGGTCACATCCGGTACACTGGCGCCTGCTGCCTTTTGCATCTCCAGCACCTTCTGGAAGCGGACAACACCATCATTGCCTCCGGTGGCTGCCATTGCCGGAACCTGAAATCCGCCAAACGCCATTACTCCTGCCATTGTCATTGCAGATACACATCCAATCATTTTATTGTTCATATTCTCTTACCTTCCTTTATAACTGATTCCGTCGTATCACGGTAATGATTTTTCCTCTTATCTCCTGTGTATCCACCGCTCCAAAATAGCGGCTGTCCGTTGCTCCTTCCCGGTGATCTCCCAGAACAAAACATTCCCCTTCCTGCAGTTGCAGCGGGTATTTCACCTCACTCTCATACTGCGGTGTTTCATAAAAAATATTTTGCTCCAGCACAATACTTCCATTCACTTTTACCGTTCCTTCCTCTGTAATTTCTACCGAATCGCCTCCTTTCGCAATGACGCGATCTACATACTGCTTCCCATTCTTGTTGCAGATTATGATATCCCCCGCCAACGGTTGTTTATCCAGACGATAATACAATACCAGATCTCCGGCGCTGATCCGCGGCGCCATATCCTCGCTTTTGACTGTGGTAATTCCAAATATACAGCCAAACAACAGATATAAAATACCGATGAGGATCAACAAACGGATCAGAAACCACCGCCACTGCGCACACAGGCTTTCTGAATCCGGGCGCATGGATCGCCTGCCCATTCTGTTTCCTTTCCTTTCATTTCCTCTAATTTTCAAAATCTCTTCCACATCATGATACTTCTTCCATTTTTCAACTTTTCTGTCATTATCCCTACAAAATGCTATCTGTATCCTTGATCCGCATTCTTTTCAGCGAAACGATTTTCTCTGCCTGAAAAAAATCAGATATCCCGTACCTGCTCCACACAGTATCATAAACACAGCAGCCAGCGGAGCTGCTGTCCCCTGAATTCCGGTTGGCGGCAGCACAATATCGTAGGTGTATGTGTTTACGATCTCAGCCGTGGCTGTTTTCTGATCCTGCACCGTGACAGTTCCTTTCGTTGCCTCTTCGCCGTTAAACGTGGAATCTACCCGATAATCCGGCAAACCGGAAGGCAGGATTTCTTCAATACGATACGTTCCTGCTGCCACATTTGTCTCTGTGTATGTGCAGGAATAGGAACCATCCTCATTACGGCTGAACTGATTTAATGCTACCAGCTTCTCCTTCTGATCCGGTGCAGTGATTTTTAACTGCAGACTGTAATCCGCTGCATTGTCCTCCGGCAGACCACGTATTGTTTTTGTAATCTGCAGATGACCGGTATCCGGATTCGGATCCGGCAGCGTCTCACTGAACGATACATCATCCAGATGATTACCAACCGTTCCTGCTTTTGCATCACTGCGTCCACTTTTGTCATAGGCTGTTTCGCCTGCCACAAAGAAAAAACGGGTCAGATACTGATTTTCGCTGACATCATAGTCCCCGGTGTGACGATACCACTTTACATTATCATCCGTAATTGTTGCTACGGATGCTCCCGGATATTTCCCGGTGTTGCTCCGTACATTTGCTATGACATCCTGTACGGCACTTTGAGTATCCACATGGTACTGTTTTGCCAGTTTTGTAGACATGATCAACACATACATCGTATCTGTCTGACTACTGTCATAGGCTGTTGTTCCACGCCCCCGATGATACAGCTGCCAGTACAGCTTCGCCCCCGGTGTGGTCAATACATCCTGATACAGCGCACCTGGTTCGTTTGCATTCAATTCTGCAAACTGTGTTTCACTGGCTGCTGCCTCTACGTTATGCCAATCCAGGGACTGCCGTGCATGTGTCTTTCCTGTATTTTTGTCATACTTATCTGTGGCAGCACTGACATATTCGATCTGCGCATCCGAGGCAGTAGTTTTCCATATCAGCCCCGGGGTTCCATTGAAATAATACGGCTGATAACCGGTGCTTCGTGTCGCAGCCGGTGTCTCAAAATCTCCGTTTTCCAATTGGTTGTAGTAGCTGACCTGAAGTGCCGCAGATTCCGCCAGAAGCTGACCGGAAGCATCCTTTCCCTGAACCTTATAGTAACAGCGGGCACCTTTATCCAACGCCACATTCAGTGCGGTTCCATCTTCCGATATATTATAGGAATTTCCGGTTACTTTATGGCGCTCCACCCTTGTCCAGGTATTGCTCCCCTCCGCATGTTTGTACCATTCCAGTATGATACCATTCGATACATTACCGGACAGCTGTGCTGTCAATGTGCCGGTATTCTCGATGTCATCCTGAATGGCGACTGTGATGCTGCCTGCAGCATTCTGTACATCTTTTTCTTCATCTGAATCATTCACAGTTTCACCTGTTTGATTCTCGGAAGATATTTTTTCCTGCAAAGCATCGTTTCCCTCTGTCTTATCACTCTCTCCTTTCCGGGATTCTTCCTGTTGCAGCTCATTCGAACTTATCTCTGGTATCTCCTGTTGCACATTTTCTTCCGTGGATGCAGCCGCTCCCACATCATCTTCTTTCTGCGTACTCTCCTCCTGTATCACAACCGTCTGTGCCTTATCAGAACTACCTGCTTTCGTAGATTCTTCTGCCTGCACAGATGCCCCGGTCAGTGAAAAAAAAAGCAGCAACGCCAGTAAAAATGTGAGAGGTCTTTTGCATTTTTTTCGCATTTCACCATCTCCATTCCTGAAATAAAGCCGGATCCCCTGTAACCCAAAGTTCCACTTTTATTTCTAGGTAATTTATATGCAGAAAGGCAAAAAAATATGACAGGAAATTTGAAAAATTTTCCTGCCATACAATATTTTATTCATTTATAATCTACGCATAGACTCGTTTTTAAATGCATCCCGCTCCCTGCTTTTCTGAATTTTTTCCAGCATCGCCGGAATGTCCCTGTTCAGATTGCCTGCCAGGGAAATATAATTGGAAGCGTGATTGGAACGAAATACGGTTCCTTCCGAATCCACATGTGTTAAAAACAGCTCCATCTCTTCCAGCACCTGTGCCGGTGTCAGAAGCTGCATCGTTCCTGCTTTTACTTCCTGCAGCATCGGTGCTCCCGGCTCCAGAAGCAAGGTCAGAAATCCCAGATAGTCCGGTTTCATGGCTGTAATTAATTTTGCCGAGGCAACCGCATGTTCTTCCAACATTTTCTGCCCGCCAAGACCGGAGATCAGTGTCACACTGAGGCGGATCCCGGTTCCGCGCAGACGCCCCGCTGCCCGCACATATTCCTCCACCGTCACACCTTTGTGGATATGTTCCAGAATCTCCGGGCTTCCGGATTCTGCCCCCAGATAGATCATATCCAGACCAAGTTCATGTAACTCCTGAAGTTCCTCTTTTGATTTTTGTAAAATATCCTGTGCGGTTCCATAAGAAGTAATGCGCTCTGTCTTCGGAAAATACTGTCTGCACAGACGTAAGATCGTACACAGTTTTTCCTGTGACAGCACAAGTGCATCACCGTCTGCCAAAAAGATCCGCAGACTGCGGTTTCCATAATAGCTTCGTGCTTCTTTTAAATCCTCTTCCACTTCACGCAAAGGCTTTACATGAAAGCTTTTTTCTTTGTACATCGTGCAAAATGTGCAGCTGTTGTGCGCACATCCCACAGTCACCTGCAAGATCAGGCTGTACGCCTCACTTGGCGGACGGTAAATCATTCCATCGTAATTCATATGTCTCTTCTTTCCTTCTGCGGCACCAGGAATATAAATATCAGTGAACTAAACAGCAGCAGAATCGGATAAAACAGCTTCGGCATGATCTGAAATGCCGACAGATCGTATCCCAGTTCATGCGCCGCTGAAATCGCCACCAACATCTGTGCACCATACGGAATAATCCCCTGGGAAACAGCAGAAAATGTATCCAGGATCGACGCTGTCTTTCGCGGTGTAATCCCATACTCTTCCGCCATCTCTTTTGCAATCGGATTTGCCATAACGATGGCCACGGTATTATTTGCAGTCGCCACATCCATGGCTCCAACCAGCAGTCCCATTCCAAGCTGACCGCCTTTTTTTCCCTTAAATACTTTATGGATGCCCGCCAGTAATGCATCAAATCCGCCATATTCCCGGATCAATGCACAAAGTGCTGCCACAAGGATCGCCACCATACTGGTCTCGAACATCCCGGAAGCACCGTTTCCGACATTTGCCAACAGATCTGCCGGACTGATATGGCCCGCCGCCAGCATAATGATCGCACCGGACACAATTCCGATCAGTAACACGACAAACACATTGACACCGATGATGCCACCCACCAGTACCAGAATATACGGCACGATCTGAAGCAGATGATAACTCTCTGTCACGGATCCGGAAATGTCCGTCCGGAAAGACAGAATTAAAATCAGAAGTAATGTCGCAACCGCTGCCGGAAGTGCAATCCAGAAATTTTCCCGGAACTTGTCCTTCATCGCACATCCCTGCCCGTTACAGGCTGCAATCGTCGTATCCGAAATAAAAGACAGATTATCACCAAACATGGATCCGCCAATGACCGACGCCACACAAAGCGGAAGACCAAAGCCGGAAGCAGCTGATACCGCTACCGCAATTGGTGTCAGCAAGGTGATCGTTCCTACTGATGTTCCCATGGCAAGTGAAACAAAACATGCCACACCAAATAAAACGGCCACAGAAAACCTCGTCGGAATGATCGACAACATAAAATATGCGACACTTTCCGCACTACTGCGACCAACCACACCGACAAACACGCCTGCAGTCAGAAAGATCAGCAGCATTGTAATAATATTTTTATCTGCCAGTCCCTGCGCCATAATGCCAAGCTTTTCTTCAAAACTGACCTTTTGATTTTGCAGACATGCCACCAGAATTGCCACTAAAAAAGCAAACACAATCGGTACATTATAAAATTCCATTGGAATCTTCATAATATATTCAAATAAAATACCCAGTCCCAAATACAGAACTAAAAACACCGCAATTGGCAATAACGCAATTGCTCTCCCTTTTTTCACTTATATATTCCCTTCCTCTCTTTATTTTTCATGGAAAAGCTCAATTTCTTCGCCAACCGGTCCACGACAGAACGCAATACGTGCCGGGAACGGAATCTCAGATGCGATTTCGATATCCTTCGGCTTTACAAATAGAATGCTACCGCATAAATTTCATGCGATAGCATTCTTCTCATCTTTTACAAAAATGAATTTTTTTAAATATTCAACAGATCACTGTACACTTTCAGTGCTCCGTCAGTCTCATGTGCAAGTACACGTTTTGCCAGCACTTTACCAAGCTGTACACCTTCCTGATCAAAACTGTTTACATTCCATACAAATCCCTGGAACATTACTTTGTTCTCGAAGTGCGCCAGTAATGCACCCAATGTCTTCGGTGTCAGCTGCTCACCGATGATGATGCTGGAAGGACGTCCGCCCTCGAAGTTTTTATTGCGATTTTCATCTTCTTTACCGCAGGCAAATGCAACGATCTGAGCAGCCACATTTGCACACAGTTTCTGCTGGCTTGTGCTGTCCTGAATTACGACATCTGTACCGATCTGGTTGTTTTTGAATCCGATAAACTGAAGCGGTACGATGTCTGTTCCCTGATGCAGTAACTGATAGAAGGAATGCTGTCCGTTTGTACCAGGCTCACCAAAGATCACCGGTCCGGTTACATAATCAACCGGCTCTCCGAAACGGTTGACAGATTTTCCGTTGGACTCCATATCAAGCTGCTGTAAATGTGCCGGGAAACGGCTCAGTGCCTGAGAATACGGAAGAACTGCTGTGGACGGATAACCAAGTACGTTACGCTCGTATACACCGATCAGTGCATCCAGCATTTCCGGGTTCTTTAACAAATCTTTGTTTTTAGCTGCTTTATCTATTTCTGCTGCACCGGCAAGGAACTCTGCAAATACATCCGGTCCGAATGCCAGAGATAATACAGCACCGCCAACTGCGGATGTAGAAGAATAACGACCGCCGATGTAATCATCCATAAAGAATGCTGCCAGATAATCATCGCTCTTAGCCAGCGGAGATGTCTCACTTGTTACAGCGATCATATGCTTGGAAGCATCCAGACCTGCTTTTGCAAGAGCATCTTTTACAAAGGATTCGTTTGTAAGTGTCTCTAAGGTTGTACCTGATTTGGAAACCAGAATGAAGATGGAGTGTGCCACATCAATGGAATTTAATACAGCTGCTGCATCATCCGGATCCACATTGCTGATGAATTTTGCTTCCATTTTGAATTTGTTATTTACTTTTGCCCAGTTCTCTAATGCAAGATACATGGCACGCGGACCTAGATCACTTCCGCCGATACCGATCTGAACAACGGTTGTAAATTTCTCGCCTGCTGCATTTGTGATCTCGCCTGCATGTACTTTGTTTGCAAAATCAGCGATCTTCTGCTGCTGTGCTACATAAAACTCACGTTTGTTTACGCCTTCAGCCACTACGTCATCGCCTAACTGGCCACGGGTAAGCTGGTGAAGTACCAGACGGTTCTCTCCTGTATTAATCACTGCTCCGTTGTACAGAGACTCATATTTTTCAATCAACTGTGCTTCCCCGGCAAGTTTTGCCAGCGCTGCAAGCACTTTATCATCAACTGCTTTTGCAGCATAATTATAAGTAAGACCATCCATCATCGGAATGCTGTAATTTTTTACACGTTCTGCGCCGTTTTCTCCGGACATTGCCTCTGCCACATTGACAGGCTCTACTTTTTTCAGCTCCTCGTAGGAAGCAAGGGTATCTAAATTTTTCCAGTTAAGCATCATAGATTCCTCCTCATATCTGTTTTCCAGTTTCTTTGTTATAATTCTAACAATCTACGGAAATTATACTATTAAATTTGCTGAAATTCAACTAAGCAAAGGTATTTTTTTACGCAAAATCGCCTGAAATTTTATCATTACAGTTCACTCAGCATATTTCTCCATATATCGATCATGCTGACATACAGTAACACCAAAACTTCAGGCAATAAATTTTCTATTTTTATCTGGATACAATCTTATAATATGCTCTGGATGTAATCCGGAAAACCAGATAGTAAATCACAGTAAACACCAGAATTGTAACAAACAGACAGGTCACAAACAATGGCACATTCGTCAGGTTCAGCATTGCCAGCAGCCGTCGGATCATCGGAAACGCTGCTGCCACATGCACAGCTGCCATCACCAGCGGCAGGAAAAATACGATTCGGATCTGTGACTGGATCGATGCCTTTACTTCTGCATTGCTCATACCTACTTTTTCCATAATAATATAACGCTCTCTGTCATCATACCCTTCGGAAATCTGTTTGTAAAAAATGATCATAACCGTAACCATCAGAAACATAATGCCAAGGAACAGCCCTAAGAAAAACAGTCCTCCATATAAAACATAAAAACCTTTTTCATTTTCGGTTCTGCTGCACAGATAACCGGAATCATCCAGACCATGAGCGGAAATCGCCTTACTGACGGCATCTTCACACGCCAGTTTTTCTTCTTTTGTTCCATCATATTCAAAATTCATTTCTGTCCGATAAAGCGAATACATACCGGAACCATCTGCATTTGCTCCTGCCGCTATTTGCAATTCATACATCCGGCTCAGGGTAGCTTCATCCGCAACCACATAAAAACTATTCTTCACCGAAAGATAAGCATCCGCTTCTGATTCATATCTGAAACTGTGATCTACTGCAAAATCCTGTCCAAGATAGCAAAATACACTTTCATCGTACCCGTTTTTACTATAAATGTCGATTTTGCCAGCTTCCGGTTCCGGAACATCTGCTGGTTTCAGGGAACTGTCATAGGCAAGCAGATTTTCTCTCGTCAGAAAAGTGATTTCCGACAAATCCGCAAAGTCCGTATCATGATCAATGAACTCAAACATGGAACCCTCTCTCTTCATAAATAACTGAAAGTAACTGAACATCGAAGAATCCGTCATTTCCCTGCCCTGCTTTGCGATTGTATCTGCAATCGTCTGATAAATCTCCTGACAGTCTGGATATTCCTTTATTTTATCTGCATCTACGCTATAGGATAACTCATACGGATACCGCTCTTTCAGCTCATCATCCACACCGGCAAACATACTGACCGTCATGGAGATCATCACCAGCACCATGGTAGACAACACACAAATGCTTGCCAATCCGGCCGCATTCTGTTTCATACGATATAACATACCGGATACCGCCGTAAAATGCTTTTTATTATAGTAAAACTTTTTGTTTTTACGCAGCATTTTCAAAATAGCAATACTTCCTGCGGTAAACAGAAAATAAGTTCCAACAATTACTAGAACAACTGCAAGGAAAAATTTCATCAGCACTTCCATTGGATTCTCTGTGGTAATTGCAATATAGTAAGCCACCGCCAGACATGCGGCTCCTGCAACTGCCATCACACCTTTGGTCTTTGGCTCTTTTTCTCCCACATTTCCTCCGTGCAGTAATTCGATCGGATTTGCCAGACGGATCTGCAGCAGATTGTAGAGCAACGTAAGCATATATAATACACCAAAAACAATGACCGCCCACGCAATTCCTGCTTTGGCAATATAAAATGATACACTCTCCTGAAATCCCAGCATACGGTAAAGCAGCATCAGGATCAGTTTGGAAAATATAATACCTGATAAAATACCACCTGCGATGGCAAGCATTGCCACAAAAACAGTTTCCAACCCAAGAACTCTCGCAATGTGTCGTTTTTCCATACCCAAGATATTGTACACACCAATCTCTTTTTTTCGGCGTTTGCTAATGAAACTATTGGTATAAAAAATGAAAATATAAGCAAAAATAGTAATAATACCAACACCAAGCGCCATAATTGTTTTCAGGTTTATGGAGCCCGGAATACTTTTCAATCCCGGATTATTGTTGATAAACATCATCAGGTAAAACATCATCACCGTAACAATGCCTGAAATAATGTATGGCAGATACAGCTGCCGGTTATTCTGAATATTTGTCTTTGCCAGACGTACATAAATATTATTCATGCTCTTCACCACCTGTCGTCAATACGGTCAACGCATCGGAAATCTTCACATATAACTGCTCATTTGTCGCGTTTCCCCGATAAATCTGATGGAACACTTCACCGTCTTTTATAAATAGAATGCGGTTTGCGTGGCTTGCCGCCTTTGTACTGTGCGTTACCATTACAACGGTCTGTCCTTCTGCATTGATCTGTGAAAAAAGCTTCAACAGTCCGTCCGTTGCCCTGGAATCCAGCGCGCCCGTCGGTTCATCCGCAAGAACCAGTTCCGGGTTGGTGATCAGTGCACGGGCTACTGCTGCACGCTGTTTCTGCCCGCCGGACACTTCATATGGATATTTTCCCAGAAGTTCGGTAATTTCAAGCTTCTGCGCAATCGGACGGATGCGTTTTTCCATCTCCTTGTAATCCACACCGGAAAGTACCAGTGGGAGAAAGATATTATCCTTTAGGGAAAAATTATCCAAAAGGTTAAAATCCTGAAATACAAATCCCAGATGATCCCGGCGGAACGCAGAAATCTCTTTTTCCTTTACAGATACCAGATTTTTTCCGTTCAGCAAAACCTCTCCTGAGGTTGGTTTATCCAGCGCTGCCAGAATGTTCAGCAAGGTTGTTTTTCCGGAACCGGATTCCCCCATGATCGCCACATACTCGCCTTTTTCTACGGAAAAGTTGATGTTACTCAACGCCTGCACCTGATTGCCGCCAAATCGTGTCGTATATATTTTTTTCACATTATTTACTTCCAAAATTGCCATGATGGTCACTCCTTTGCTGTGTTCTGTCCGACATTTCATAATTTTCATAATTTCATGTTTTGCAGAATGTTTTTCTTTGTTGTTTCAGCATGCTTGTTTCTTTGTTGAGACTATCATAACAAAAGGCAGAAATGCAATCCATTGATTTGGCTTACATTTCTGCCTCTAATCTTACATTTTTGTAAGATACGGATGTGAATCGATAAGATAGGAAAGAATATCACAGAGTATGCAGTTCTTCAACATTATTTATTCTGAATTTATACGTTTCTTCAAAGTTTTTTGTCAGATGCCCTACAATACGTTCTTCGCTTCTTTCCACTTACCATCTCTGAGCAGTGCATGGATCCGCACTTCCTTTTCCACACGGATGCGCTCTGCCTCAAAAATATCGCTCTCAAAATATTTTTTATAAATACTCTTGCGATATGCTCTGCCACTCTGTTCACGGACCGTGCCATTCTCAAGTAATAAAATGCGGTCTGCACAGTTTGCAACGGTATAGAAATCATGTGTTACCATAAGTACCGTTCCCTGATACTCTTTGATCGCTTTTTCAAGGGCAATCTGCGCATAGGTATCCAGATGGCTGGACGGCTCATCCAAAAATAAGATTTCTGCATCTGATTCGCACAATGCTCTGAGCTGTTTGATATTCCGCTCGCCGCCGGAAAGCTGTTCCGGATCATCATCGAAAATCTGAGTGTAATAACCGATGCGGTCAGCATCTGACTTCATGCTCTCATAAATATCCTTCAGCATACTGGATTTTCCGGTTCCGTTTGCACCAACGATGGCCACTTTCTCACCAGCCTTGATATCAAAGGAAACATTTTTCAGTAATTCCCGGTCAAAGGAAAGTGCATAATCTTTCACGGAGATCACAACCGGTGCATGATCCGGCTCAAAATCCTCCGGCAGTTCCACCTCCGGGAAAGTAAAATCATATCCATGATTTTCAATAAACGGATTCTTACACTGTCTTGCCTGAAGGCGCTCCAGATAAGATACTCGGGCTTTGAGCTGTCTTCCTTTCGCCGGATTATCAATATACGTTGCCTCTGAACGAATCTTCTCGATCAGCTTCTCCTGCACGGCGATCCACTCAGCATCTTTTGTAGCCTGCTCTGCCATCTGCACTTTTGTCTCAAGCATCGCCTGATTATATTCTGAAAAAGTGCCCGGGAACTCCTGCAGTTCCTTGTTTTCCAGATGCAGGATCTTATCAAAGCACTGGCTTAACAGCAGTCGGTTATGGGAAATCGCAATGATGGTTCCCTCATAATTGTTGATCAGTTTGGAAAGACCGATGATATTTTCAAAATCAAGAAATACATCCGGCTCATCCATGATCAAAAGCTGCGGTTTCAAAAGCATACCCCGGATGATAGATAAAAGCTTGAACTCTCCACCGGAAATTTTTGTGACAGAAGTGTCTTCTAGTACTGTCATCCCTGCAATTGCAAGTTCTTTTCGGATATTGGAATCATAATTGTATGCGTCAATGGCATCCATCTCATCCAATACGTTCTGATAACGGCCATAAACTTCATCCATATCTTCTGAAGTCTCCATCTCCGCACAGATTGCCTCTGATTTTTTCTGCAGTTCCACAAATGGTTTTGCCAGAAAATCAAAAGCGGAAATTTCTTCTGCTTCATGCTTTACAAACTGCGGAATATAAGCGATCCGTGCAGCTTCATCCTTCTCAATTTTTCCGTCGTATAAATAGTCATCCGTGTGGATGATCATGTCGATCAGTGTACTCTTGCCGGTGCCGTTGCTGCCGATGAGTGCTGCGTGATCGCCCGCCACGATTTCAAAACAAATCTCATTATATAAATCCTTCTGTGGAAATCCAAAGGAAACATCTGTAAATTTAATCATTCTTTTCTATACCTCATATTTTTTTGATTATTTTTCTTCAAGTTCTTCTGATTTTTCTATTTCACATTCCTGTCTTTCAAGCAGAAACCATATCCCACTCAAAAAGCACTGTTACTCATTATTTCGTTTATTTTATCAGCAAATCTTTTTCGAAACAACTAGAATTTCAAACAAACATAATTTCAAATTTTTTTAATTTTTACAAAATGCAACAGAAAAGCCCCCGGCATTTCTGCCGGAGACTTCCCGTTTTCCTGTTCTATATATTACCTTATATCAAATGTAAGATGACTCCCGCCTCAATAAGCAGTGAACAATAAGACCTATCAATGGCGAGTTCCCTTAATCAGATTAAAATTGAACCTGTCCATTTACCACGCGGTAGTTTACTCCACCGTAATTTACATAACCGGTAAATCCAAAGTCTACCTGACCGCCGGTGATCTTCCACCAGCCGTATGCGTTTGGTGCAAGACTGTTGTAGTTGAAGTTGATGGCTCCGTTTTCCACATACCACCAGCCATATGCATTCTGCACCAGTCCGGTTGCCTGGAAATTGATGGCTCCACCTTCCACGTACCACCAGCCGTATGCGTTCTGTACCAGTCCGGTGTAACCGAAGTTGATAGCACTTCTTTCTACATACCACCAGCCGTATTTGCTGTCATATACAAGACCATTTGCTGCAAAGCTTACTGCTCCGTTTTCCACGTACCACCAACCATAGGTATTCGGTGCAAGTCCGGTATAACTGAAGTCTACGATACCATCTTCGTTAATGTACCACCAGCCGTATGCATTACCTGCTACGGTTACTTGTTTCTGAACTACGCCATTTACCAGGTTGTACCATGCATCACCTACCTGAACCACGTCTGTGATGTACTGACGCTGTCCGTCTACATAATATACATCCTCACCATCCACATTGTAGATACCGGTCTGGTAAGAACTTACGGTTGTGCTTGCGATGCATGCTGTATTTTCCAGTACAGTTGCATATACATCAACGGTATAATCTGCATTCAGATCAAGATCATCTGTCGGAATGGAGATAGTATTGGTCAGTGTTGTTGCTGCTCCTGCGGTCTGATAATCTGTTACATCAGCTACTTTTACGCCATTCTGAGTAACTACGACTTCTACCGGGATGCTCAGATCCGGTGTGGAAACTGTGCCATCCAGAGCCATTACCTGATTGAGGTAATCAGAAACCTTATCTCCTACTGCAACATTGTATGTTACTTCCAGTTTGTCTGTTACATTTACGTCTGCAGTTCCGCTCAGGATCTCTGCAGAATCTTCTGTATGATACATATGACCTGTTACATATGCAAGAGATGGTACAAACTGCGGCAGATAGAAAATATTATCATGTGCGCCCACATCGATCAGATGGAAATGCTCCACTCCTTTTTCTGTCAGCACGCGGCTTAACAGTTCCTGATCATCATAAAATGCATACATATCCTGATTTCCGCATGCAAGGAATACGGAGAACTGATTCAGATATCCGTCCGGAGTCTGTGCTGCTGCCGTGTATCCATTTTCTACCATACGGATCGCACCATAGAAACTGATGACACCGGAGAACAGATCAGAATTGAACATCCCGATATTTACGGATCCGCCACCGCCCATGGAGCAGCCGGATGTCATGCGATATCTCTCATCATCAATGGTGCGATACCGTTTATCAACGGTCGGAAGCAGATCATCGGTAACCATATCCGCATATTTTCCGCCCCAGAAGCTTGATTTCGTCGGATCATCCGGGATGACTACAATCATCGGCTCGATCTCTCCGGCTGCAATCGCTTCATCCAGCACCTGGTCAATTTTGTCAATGGCATATGTCGTACTCTGGCTGTTGATTCCATGGAGCAGATATAAGGTCGGATAACGCTGTGCATTTCCTTCCTCATAATATCCTTCCGGCAGATATACACGGAATGTCTGTGTTGTTCCGTCCAGTGCCTCGGATACATAATCATCCTGGAAAAATCTGGAATGGCTTCCGTACATGATTGTCTGTCCATCTTCTACTTTGTAATATTCGGATACTTCCGGATCGTTCAGGATTTCAACGGTCTCACCGTCTTTTTCGCCTGTGATCACGCGGGCTGCCTGATAATTATACAAATCTCCATCCACAAATACGCCCACACCGGTATCGGTAACTTTGATATTGTCGTATATACTCATCCAGTCAGATGCCTGTGCCACACGTCTTGCTCTGTCATATCCGGACTCGTAATACTCTACACTGAGTGTATTCTGGTAAGCCTCGATATTTTCTGTTTCCAGAGCATTCTGCTGTGCAGCTGCCGCCTCTTTTACCGCACCGGCGATATCATCAGAAGCGTATACGGATGGTTTGCCTGCTGCTTTATTGTAAGCTGCTACGGTATAGATTCCTACCGGTCCCTGATACCAACCGCCGCCACCGCTGCTGTTGCAGGTACGGATTGCAATGGTATTCTTTCCACCGTAATTCAGGACGCTGGAATCCAGTGCATATACATTATTTACATCCCACGGATTGGATCCGTCATAGAAGCCGACACCCTCATCGTTAAAGTTAATACCGTTGGAACCGATGAGTTTTCCATTGATATATACTTCATTTGACTCATCAAAACAGCCGACTGCCACAACCAGTCCCTCTGTCTTGAAATCTTTTTCTTCCGGCAGGTCAAAAGTTCTTACATACCATGCATATCCGGAATAGTTGGCATTTCCGCCCAGAGACTCATCAAAGTCTGCGGTCCACCAGCCCAGGCACGGCTGAACAACTCCCCAGCTTGTATACTCCTGCTCTGTGAGGTTTGCTACTTTATCCAGTTCTACGGTACTAGCATCATTGCGTGAGTATGGTTTGTAAGCCTTAAAATACCAGTCGCCCATCAGGTCAACCTGCTGCTCATCATCTGCTGTACCGGTATCCTGTACTGCCACCATAGACAAGCTGCCTGCCTGATGAGACATTCCCATAAAGGATACCTCTGCGGTCAGTGTGGTGTTGATTCCGTCTGCCATTTTTGCGGTATCCAGATCAAAGCCGATCCTTGTACTCTCACCTGCTGCAAGTTCTTTGACATTTTTTGTCTGAGTATCTAAGATTTCTCCGCTGTCCGGATCAGACATCTGAACAGTTACTTCCACTTCCGGCATTTCTTTTGCAAATTTTGCAATATCTTCTTTCATGGTCAGTGTCACTTCTGCTTTTGCGGATTTTACATCAGAGGTAACCGCCTGCGGTGTACAGCTGAGTGATGCGTCATATATATTTTCAGTAAATCTGGTGCTGAAACGGTTCATGGAACGTCCCAGTGCAGAGAGATAATAATCTGCATCCGCATTTCCTGCCAGTACCGCATATTCCACATATTGAAGATCGGATGTGGCTCCACCATAGTTTCTGTAACGCTCTGCAAGTGCGCCGTATGCACCGGAATTTACTTCCAGTTTGTAACCGATGTCTTTTGTTCCTCCGGCCACTGTCGTAGCTGCATCGCCATTCGGAGCGTCAATGTAATAATAGTAGTCACCGCTTCGGATCACAGAACTGTTCGGCAGATTGTCTGTAATGGCACCTTTTTCCAGATATGGATTTGCCTCACTGATAAAATCACCCATATGGGAACCCACACCATAGAACAGATCTGATTTTGCCACCAGTGCATTCTCATATGCCATGTAACCGCCTACGTTCACACCGAGGATCGCACGGTACTGTTTGTCCGGGATTACGGAATATTTTGCTTCCACATCCGCAACTACTTCTCCAAGCAGTGTGTCATAATCCTGTGTCTCGGTAAATTCCGGCATAACTACAACCATCGGAATGGCATCTTCGCCGTTCATAATGCTGTCCAGTTTCTCTGCAATTCCATCGTTGATATAAATGTCAGCACTGTAACCGTCATACGGCATCAGATAAACGGTCGGATAACTCATATCCTCACTGTATCCATCCGGCAGATAGACTTTGTAGGTCACGATACCATCGTCCTTCACTGCGCCGCAAGTCGCAATGCCGTTCTCCTTCGTTCCGGTTGTCTCTGATACAATTTTTCCCGCTGTATCATCTGCTTTTACAACTTCTTTGCCGCCGTCCGTCGGTTTGTTCGCTGCTCCTGCTGCAAATGCAGTTCCCGGCAGACAGGATGTGACCATTGCTGCTGACAACAGACACCCTAATACCTGTTTCGCTTTCATAAAACTCCTCCTTTTTCCCCCAAGCGGTTGATAGTTTTATTGTACAAATACAGGTACATTTTTAATACCCGGATTTTCACCCTTAAATTTGATCTTTTTTGACATTACCCCGATATTCCCTGCGATACTGGGTCGGCGTCCGGTCAAATTCCTTCCGAAACTGCCGGTTGAAGTGTTCCAGGTTGCGGTAACCGATGATTTCGCAGATCTCCCCGACTTTCAGTCTGCTTTCCCGCAGCAGGCGGCAGGCAAGCTCCAGGCGGTATTTCACCAGAAGTTCCGTAAAGTTACACCCGGTATTGTGCTTTACCATTCTGCTGAAATACGACGTACTGTAATTGAAGTATGCCGCCGCATGTTCCAGCGTGGCATCCGCATAATGCTCCTGCAGATACCGCATAATCTTCAGTTCTTTTTGACTATTTTTGTCCGGAATATAATACTTATTGTAGTTTCTGAGTAAAAGAATAAACAGACATGACACCAGATGTTTTAACATTTTGTCATAATATTTGCGATGTTTATAATAATTCAGGAACATTGCCTTGATACAGCACTCAATCGTATCGTCTTCCTCATTTCCGGTACGGAAGAACAAATAATTGTTCTCCTTGTGCTCCAGCAGTGCATCCTGAAAAAAACGGGACAGCAGATTGTCCGAAGATAAAATATCAAAAAAAGTATACTGAAAGGTACTTTTCTTGAGCATGACATTGATCACGATGCCATCATCACTTATGACTTCCAGTGAATGGCAGACTCCATCCGGCAGGATACAGATATCACCGGGCTGCAACTCCATGACAGCTTCGCCGCTGACGCGGTGTCGTGCATGTCCGCTCACCACACATACAATCTCAAAATACCGGTGTGCATGCAGATAAGCCGGTGTATAACGGGAATGCTTCCACACCGCAATGTCCGTATTCAGATCAAAGATCGGTGTCGTTTCCCCGTAAATCTCAAAAGTGTCATACAGATCCGGAACCACAAGTCCTTCCTCCCGCAGATCCTCCACATTCAGCTGTGACAGAAATCTGCGGTATTCTGCCGGATTCCCCTTCTTTTTCTCATATAGCTCCTTATAAAAAAGTTCGTGTTTTTCCCACGCCAGTACGATCTCATCAAATCCTTCTATCATCGTTTTCCCAAACACTTTCCAAATCTTCTCCGATTTTTATTTCCACAATAACGCACATCCATCCGGTCAAATAGACCTGCATCTTCTATTCCGCTATGCTTCATCGGTATCTCCGCTATATCTGATTAGGATATGCTTCCAGCAATGTCGTCAATACCTCATTCTCCTCCGGCCAGACTGCCACCACATCAACGCCGCGTCCCTCGGGCAGCGGTATGCTTCGCAGTTCCCCGCTTCCCTGAATCGCCTCTTCCGACAACAAACAGTAGCCCCGTCCCAGTTTCACATAACTGAGTTCTGTTCCGATATTCTCCACGACTTCAATGGTTCCGGTATCCAATCCCAGCATCTCCAGCGTATCCAGCGAATGCTGAAACATCGTCGGACTCTGGCTCTTTTTGATCAGAATACAAGGCTCATCCCGGAAATCTTCCCAGACGGGCTGTTCTTTCTTTCCCGGCAGAGATTTGGCAGAATAGATCAAGGCACCTTTCCGATAAAGCAGCTCTTTCTTTAAAAATCCGTCCGTCTCTTCCCAGGAAGACCCCAAAGTCAGCCACAGGTCAATTTTTCCTTTTCGGAGGTATTCATTTCCTTCTACAAAATCACATTTGTGCAGCACCAGTTTCTGCTCCGGTGCTGCCTCTCGCAGATATTCGTACAGGGCTGGAAGAAAATCATCCGAATAAACACCGTCAAAACAGCCGATATTCAGCAGTGGTTTCTGTGCCCGCCCTGCAAGGACCGCATTCTTCTTGGCATTTTCCAATTCTTTTAATATATTTTTCAGATCCTTCTGAAACTGCATGCCAGCTCTGGTCAGGGTGACCCCTCTGGCCTGGCGTTCAAACAGCGGCAGACCGATCTCCTGTTCCAACAACGTGATCTGTTTGCTCAGTGCAGGCTGAGAAATGTAGAGTGATCTTGCAGCCGCCGTGATATTGCCGTGCTCTGCCACACTCAGAAAATACGATATCTGTTCCAGCCTCATATATCCTTCCTCCCAATACGCAAAACTCCATCATTCTCTCAGGCAGTGCTTGCACTCCTACTTATAAAAGCGAGCATATTCTCGACTGAGATAAAATCAGTTTACACTTTTTTCCCCTCAGACGCAATAAATCCCGGGGATATTTCCCCGGGATTGTATCTTTTCATCTGAAAAGCAACGTATTTATGCTTCTGTTTTAGTATGCGTTTTTGTAAGTTCTGTAAGAGAACAGTGGATCCGGACTGTCTGAGTTCATCTGGTTTCTGACCGGTGTCAGCTCGAAGGAAATGGTTCCTGCTGCCATGTTATAGTCAGTAAATACCGGGCGGCATCCCTGTTTCAGTGCAATATCCGGATAGTTTGCATCCAGATTTTTTCTTGCCTGATCCGGAACAAATGCCGGGATATTATCGATAACACCGTGAAGTCCCCATCCGATGGTTACGGATGTATCACTGTCATACTGTACACTTCCGCAATGACTTGCGATATGGTATTTTCCATTTTTGTCTGTCAGGTCAGTACCTTTGATCGCATTGTATACTTTTGCAGTTCCTTTTTTCTCATTGATGCTTACCTGTAAAGTACGTGTCAGTGTAGCAGGTGCTCCCGGATAAGTCGGAGATGTCAGGAACGGTCCGATACCTGTATGGTTATCGAAAACGCTGATCTGTGTATTGCCTGTGATCATGCCATTCTCATCTTTATTTGTATAGCGTGCAAAATGCTGTCCGAACGTCAATGCCTGGAATGCTACACCATTGTCATCGGTACGTGTAGAAGTATATCCCTCATAACCTTTCAGAGTGGATGCTTTACCGCCAAGAATCCAGTCGATTGCTCCTGTGTTAAAATCAAACTGGTAAACTGCACTCTGATCACGCATGGAAACAAGAATCTTATCTGTGTTTCCGTTTGCATCTAATGTATAATCCACACTGTTTACATGAACGTAATCCTTTACACCAGCTGCAAAGTTCTTCTGAACTGTCTGCTGTCCGATGGAAGTTGGAGCGCCGTCCAGTGTACTTTCGCTGTAATTGATAGACTCTACTGCGGAATCATATAATAATGGATAATCACCTGTGTTGATCTCTTTGATGACTTTTCCATCTTTTACTTCCTGGATGATGCCTACCCATACATACGCAGTGTTTCCACCGTCCAGACCTTTTACTGTCTCCGGAAGGTTGTCTGCCAGTACCGGTGTGTAGCTGAGGTTGATGTAATGATCTTTGCCAAGTACAACAAACTCATGCTGATCCAGATAACCCTGGCCATGGTAATGTTTCTCATCATCATTTGCTGCTAAAGTAGCTTCATCGATATCTGTATAGTTTTCATCCATTACAAGATAATATCCGCTGGAATATCCGCCCATAGCGTTTCTGTATGTCGGCTCAAGCTCAATGAATGCTGTATAGTAACGACTTCCGTCAATGGCATCCTGAGCGGCAAAATTCTCTGCCATGTTTTCTGCTTTTACACCAAGTTCATCACGGTCATCTACTTTTACTTCATACTGCGGAATGTAACGGTAGTATACTAACTCACCCTCTGTATTTACACGAAGGAAGAAATGATCCAGTGCAAATGTATAGACACCTGCGTCAGATGCTTTTACACCATTATTTGTGATATCCATGCCCGGAAGCAGTTCATTGACGGTATGTACACGGTACTCTGTGCCGTCTGTCATAGTAACAGTGATCACTTCATCACTTGGATCATCTGCATTGATGGCTGCCGGTGTGAATGAGACATTTCCGTCTGTTACTTTAATATCACTGTCTGCATTAGAACTTACTGCGGTTGCAACTTTGTTGTCACCGGTTGCATTCAGATTGATCTTGTGTCCTGCTACCAGAGCATTCAGACAGTAATCACCCTGAGATTTTCTGGATGCGGTCAGTACAACACCGGAAGCACCGTTCGCATCTTCTGCTGCGATGTCAATCTTTGCAGCTTCCGGATTTACCGGATATGCTTTCATCTGCTCTGCAATTTTCTCAGAATAGTCAAAATACTGAGCCGTGTTCTGCTTTGCATTAAGGTAATCAATATCTGCTACCAGCCCGTTATTTACTTTGCTGTTCTCCACTACATGGCCTTTGCCCTCTGCGTCCATGTAAGCGCCTGTGTAATTGAATGTTACGGCACCGTTCTCGATCATCCACTCACCGTTCTGGTTGCTTGCCAGACCGTTGTAGCTGAAGTCTACTTTACCGTCTTTTAAGTAGAACCATCCATACTCATTGCTCTCGACGCTGTTGCAGCCAAAGTCTACCGCACCGTTTACGATTCTCCACCAGCCATACGGGTTCTGAGCAATTCCTGTATAATCGAAATCTACTTTACCGTTTGCGATCTTCCACCAGCCGTACTCGCTGTTTTCTACGCTGTTGCAGCCGAAGTCAACCATACCATTTACAATTCTCCACCAGCCGTATTTATTCTGGGCAAGTCCGGTATAGGAAAAATCAATTTTTCCGTTTCTCACATACCACCAACCATACTCGTTCTGGGCAAGTCCGGTATAAGCAAAATCAATCTGACCGTTTTTCACATACCACCAGCCATATTCATTCTGTACCAGATTTGTACCGCTTGTCACTTTCTGTCCGTTATTGTAATAATACCAGTTTCCGTTTGCCTCCTGCGCAAGTCCGGTATAACCGGCTGCCAGAGCAGTTGCGGATGGTGCAACTACACTTGTAAAAGAGAGACAAGCTGCTGCTGCGATCATTGCAGCACGTACTTTTTTGCTTCTCATAAAACCTTCTCCTCCTTTTTCCTTCGAACCCTATGTCCGTTGCTTATTATTATAAGTTGTTCACAGATTCTTCACAAATACAGAAAAGCTATCCATCCATAACCGCAAGTTATGGATGGATAGCTTTTCTCAGTCTCTAACATCAATCGTATCTTTGTAAAATCCAACCGTTACGACCGTTCCTTCCCCTATTTCCGACTGTATCCGAATCGTATGCCCCAGTTTCTGTAATGCATCCCGGCACAGATACAGACCGATTCCTGTGGAACGTTTATCCTCATGTCCGTTAAACCCGGTGTATCCTTTTTCAAACACCCTTGGGATATCTTCACTGCGAATGCCAATGCCGGTATCCCGGATTTTCAACCAGATCTGTTGTGGTTCTTCCTGCACCTCAATCGTAAGCTCACCTCCCGGGGTATATTTGACCGCATTTGAAAGTAACTGTTCCAGCACAAAGGCAAGCCACTTTTCATCGGAGATAACGCTCACATTCGTTTTTTCATAATGTAACCGTATTTTCCGGCGGATCATAATCCTGGCATATTTGTGGATTACTTCACGAATCACGGTGTCAAGCGATATCTGTTTCAAAATGTAATCATTTGAATTACTGTTAAGGCGTTGATACTGTAACGCCATTCCCACGTATTCTTCAATCCGAAACAGTTCCTCTTCCATATCTGTCAGATTTTGAAGCTGCTTTATATGATATTCTTCTGTCATCCTTTCACCGGACTCTGCGTTCTCCTGTTCGCCACGTTCCATCTGGAGTAAAAGCTGCAGTCCCGCAATCGGTGTCTTGATCTGATGCACCCACTTCGCATAATAATCTTTCATCTCCGACTGCTGTCTGGCCGCGGCACTGACCGCCAGCTGCCGCTCGATATTTGCATTTTCCGCAAGCTGTCCCAGCAGTTCCTCTGTCAAATCCTCCGTCTCCGGCAGCTTCAATTCCCCGGAAAACGGCTGTTGCAGTATACCTTTCAGATACCGCACTTTTCGGTAATAGCGGATATATGCCATGCATACGGCAGCCGCAATGATACACAGATCCAGTATTCCCGCATAGATCAGATCATCCCCTGTTCGGCCTATCAGGAACAGATATAATACATGCAGAAAAAACAACACTGCTGACAGAATCATCCACTCTATATTTCGTTTGACAAAACTTTTCCATGTTTTCATCCGATCCGGTACCCGATTCCTTTCTTCGTCAGAATAAATCCATCCAGTCCGACAGCTGACAGTTTTTTTCGCAGCCGGTTCACATTCACGGACAACGTATTCTCATCCACATAGGCATCGCTCTCCCATAGTTTCTCCATCAGTTCCTCCCTGCTGACAATTTTTTCCTTATGTTCCAGCAACGCATGCAGGATTTTCAATTCATTCTTAGTCAATTCCAGCTGCTGTCCCGCCCAGGTCAAAGTGGCATCCATGAGATTCAGTACTGCGCCTTTGTGCTCCATAATACTGCTGTTTCCCGCAAAATCATAACTTCTTCGCAGCAATGCCTGGATTTTCGCCGTCAATACTTCCAGATCAAAAGGCTTCGGTATAAAATCATCTCCGCCCATGTTCATTGCCATAACGATATTCATATTGTCTGCCACTGAGGACAGAAAAATCACCGGCACATTTGACACTTTGCGTATCTCAGTACACCAGTAATATCCGTTATAAAAAGGAAGCCGGATATCCATCAGCACCAGCTGCGGGTCAAAAGCAGCAAACTCCGTCATAACCTGACTGAGATTTTTTGCCACATGCACGTCATACTCCCATTTTTCCAGATGCCGCTTTATCATTTTTCCGATGGTCTCATCATCTTCCACACAAAAAATCCGATACATAACTGTTTCCTTTCCTTTTTTTCCTATTGTAGCAGATTTTTACTTGCCGTGTAAAAAAAATATGGTATCATAATCTATACTATACCGCTCGTACAGACGTACACGGTACGAAGGAACATTTTTGTACCCGGATGCAGACAGGAGGCGTGCAACATGAGAAAAACAGAACATCATACAATAGAAGGTAACCGTAAGACAAAAAACAGTATCAAACGACTTTTCTTCTGTCTGCTGGCAATTTTTCTTCAGATTGCTTTTTTTCTTTCTATTATGAATCATCTGAATACACAGATGCCCTGGATCAATGCACTGACCAAAATTCTTGTTTTAATTCTTGTTTTATACATTTACAGCAAAAATAAAACATCATCCCTGAAAATGCCCTGGATCATACTGATTCTTGTCATGCCGGTGCTCGGTGTTTGTCTGTATCTGATGTTTCAGACAAACAAAGGAACCCGCAATATGCGCAAGCGTTATCAGGAAATAGATGCCATTTTGCTGCCATGCCTGCCGCCCAATCATGAGATTTCCCAGCAGTTAAAAAAGCACTGTGCACCTGCCGGAAGCATTTCCGATTATCTGTACCGCAACGCAGCCTACCCTGTTTATCAGAATACGGATGTCACTTATTATCCAGAAGCAGTACAGGGGCTGGAAGCACAGCTTGCCGATCTGGCGAAAGCAGAAAAATTTATTTTTATGGAATATCATGCTATTGAAAATGCTGACGCATGGCAGAAGATTCAGACTGTACTGGCAGAACGTGTACAGGCAGGTGTCGAAGTCCGCGTTTTTTATGATGACATGGGCTCCATCAGTTTTCTCAATCATGATTTTGCAAAACAACTGGAAGCTCTTGGCATTGCCTGCCGGGTATTTAATCCCTTTGTTCCGGGTGTTAATTTATTTCTGAACAACCGTGATCATCGTAAGATTACTGTCATTGATGGAAAAATAGGATTTACCGGCGGCTATAATCTGGCAAATGAATACTTTGGTTTTTCTCATCCCTATGGAGAATGGAAAGATACCGGCATCCGCCTGGAAGGAGATGCGGTCAGATCTCTCACCATCACATTTCTTGAAATGTGGAATGCAATCAAAAAAAATCTGCCAAGTGACCGTTCCTTTGAACCGTATCTGCCGGATGAACCGTATAAGGCAGTACAACACGGTTACGTCCAGCCTTATGCTGACAGTCCGCTGGATGATGAACAGGTGGGGGAAGAAGTCTATATCAGCATGGCAAATAAAGCAGAACATTACTGCTGGTTTATTACCCCCTATCTGATCATTACAGATGAACTGTCACACGCTTTGTCTCTGGCTGCCAAACGTGGTGTGGATGTCCGTATCATCACACCTGGAATTCCTGACAAAAAAATGGTATACAGTGTTACCCGCTCTTTTTATCATCAGCTGGTTTCTAGCGGTGTGCACATTTTTGAATGGACTCCCGGATTCTGCCATGCAAAAATGAGCATTGCCGATGATCGTATGGCTACCTGCGGTACCATCAATCTGGATTACCGCAGTCTGTATCATCACTTTGAAAATGGTTGTTTTATGGTGGATTGCCCGGCTGTCATGGATATAAAGCATGATTTCAGACATACATTTTCACAATGTCGGGACGTGACAGAAAAGTACAAAACCGGACTCGGTGCACATCTGCGCCTTGGACAGTTAATCTTGCGGCTGTTTGCACAACTGATGTGAGACGATCAGAAAAAATACACCGCATAAGTAGATTACAGATATCCGCTTGACGAATGTGCACATAATACGGAAGTCCATTTATATTTTAGCAATTTTACAAAATACACAGATAGGATAAAAGAGGTTTTAATATGCATGTAGGAAAGAAAACACTGAAAAGAGAAAAATCTGCAATGAGCCTGTCACTGTATGGCAGCCTGGTCTTTGCCATCGTAGAAATCGGGATGGCTGTTTTTTCCGGTTCTCAGGCAGTTCTTCTGGATGCAGTTTACGACAGCGTCGAATTTTTTATGATGCTTCCATCCATTTTTCTGATTCCGCTGCTCTACCGTCCTTCCAGCGAACAGCATCCCTTTGGATATACCCAGATAGAGACCGGGTTTGTAGTAGTGAAAAGTGCTATTATGGCAGCGGTTACCTTTGGATTGATTTTTAACAATATTCATCTATTACTGCACGGCGGACATAAAGTATCCTTTCACACGATTTCCGCCTTTGAGCTTTTTGCCTGTCTCCTGAGTCTGACCGTGGCTATCTGCCTTTATTTCAAAAACAAACATATGAGTTCACCACTGGTGAATATTGAATTGCAGACCTGGAAAATTGACTGCGTGGTATCCCTGGGAATGGCGGTGGCCTTTCTGCTCCCGATCATCGTCCCATTTGCATGGTTTCAGCGTCTGACACCGTACCTGGATCAGATCATCACCATCATATTGTCAGCCTTTATGCTGCCGACACCGATCAAAACAGTCATCACCGGCCTCCGTGATCTGATGCTGTGGCCACCGGAAGCAGAGACCGTTGATGATATCAAAGCCACTGTGGAACCAATCATTGGCGGCTATGGGCATAAAAACCTGTATTACGACATTGTCCGTACCGGTCGAAGACTCTGGATCAGTGTATACATCACCTTTGATAAAGACATTATCTCACTGTCAAAATTCCAAATCCTGCAAACAAAATGCATTGCTGCCCTGGCAGAAAAATATCAGGACTTTTATTTTGAATTGCTTCCTGATATTCAGCTGGACAGCATGGATGAAGAGAAAATCAAAGCGCAAACTGAGGAAAATACCTGATTTATGATTTTACATCTTCATACTGATTGGACTGCAAAATGATTTTTATCGTATGGTATACACAGCGTTTCAGTTCCCGGATATCCAGCGTTCCATCCTTCAATGCCTGACGGATGCTCGCATGATCCCGCATATCTCCCGGCATTACCATATCGTTTCCGGCTTTCATACAGCCTGCTGCCGTACACTCACCGGCGGTGGAATCTGTCGTTGTCGTCCAGTCTGTCATGATCGCACCTGCAAATCCCCATTCATCGCGTGCCGCTTTCGTACAGATATCGTAATTGTTTGCCGCATGCACACCGTTAATCAGATTATAGGACGTCATCATCGCCATCGGCTGTGCACTGCGGATCGCTGTTTCAAATCCTTTCAGATAGATTTCGCGCAATGTCCGTTCAGATAAGATCGAATCGGAACCCATACGGTTATCTTCCTGATTATTGCATGCAAAATGCTTAATGGTCGTACCACACCCAGGTATTGACTGTACGCCCTGTGTCATAGCTGCTGCCATACTTCCTGCCAGCAGCGGGTCTTCTGAATAATATTCAAAATTTCTGCCACACAGTGGATTTCTGTGTATATTCATGCCTGGTGCCAGCCAAAGTGTCACTTCAAATTCATTCATTTCTCCGGCAATCATCCTGCCAAGTGTATGCATCAGTTCCAGATTCCAGCTCTGCGCCAGCAGTGTTCCCACCGGAATTGCAGTGCAATACTGATGATATACGATTCCCTTCGATTCCTTCGGCTCCGCAAAATATCCGTTTTCAAATCCATCCAGAAAATCTCCGCCATCGATACTGCCGTCTTCTCTGACCTGATACTCACTACGCAGACGCAATCCCGCCGGGCCGTCTGCCAGCACGATGCTCGCCACATAATACGGAGCTTTTTCAGCCACAGTGACTGTCTCTGCCGCTGCCCCCGGAACCGTCTGTCCCGCAGAGCCGAGTGCACTCGCTCCCTGATCTTTCGCCGGATCTCCGGTTGCTAATGCAATCAATTCTTCTGTGGAAAGCTGATCCACGATTTCACCTGCTCTGCCCGGATACTGATCCTGTAATTTTTCATAAACTACCGTCTCTGTCGGCAACTCTTTCGCAGAAATCTGTACTTTCGGCAGTTTCCGTTCTTCTGCCTTCCGCAGCCATACTGTCTGTTTTTCTTCCAGCTTTGCTTTATCCGCCTGAAGTTCTTCCAATGCTTCTTTTAATGGACAGATATGTTCACACTGCACGAGTATTTTTGTCTCATCCAGCACAAAGGTGCCACAAAGGGCCGCGGTAGATAACGCATTTCCCACCCAGATACCGTAAGTACCTGTCTCCAGCAGCCATGCCGCCTGTTCCTCGGAATAGGAGGCCAGCTGGTACAGATCCATGCTCAGTGTAAGTGACTGCGTCTCCCCCGGTGCCAGAAGTTTTGTTTTTCCAAAAGCTGCCAGACGACGGAATTCTTTTGGCAGTTTTCCCTGTGGGCAGGATACATACACCTGAACCACTTCTTTTCCGGAATACGCTGCACCAGTATTTATCACATCCACAGAGACTGACAGTGTTGGTTTTCCCTGTGCGGATATCTGCTTGGAAATACCGGTTACTTTTAGGTCAAATTCTGTATAAGACAAACCATATCCAAAACTGTAACGCACCGGAACGTCAAACGTATCAAAATACCGGTAGCCTACATAGATGCCTTCCCGGTATTCTTCCCGGTAAACATCTCCACTCTTGTGACTAAAATATGCAGCATTCGGATAATCCATATAATCCAGAGCCCAGGAATCCACCAGCTTTCCGGAAGGAGTCACTTTTCCGGAGATTACGTCTGCCAGTGCATTACCGCCCTCCTGTCCGGCCTGCACAAACTGCAGGACCGCTGTGATATTCGGAAATTCATCCGTAAATGCAAGGTCAATCAGTCCACCGGTATTTACCACCAGAATGACTTTTTCATAGGCTTCACATAATACCGCGATCTGCGCCCGTTCTTCCTCTGTAATATAATAATCTCCTGCTTCATCCCGGCGGTCTGCATTTTCTCCTGCAATCCGGGCGAGCACATACATAGCGATTTCCGCCCCATCTTCCTTTGCCGCTGCTTCATCTATTGCTGCTCCTGCCGGCATGGAAAACGGAGTCGTGGAATATGCTTCAAAAAAGTTTCCGTTACATTCCTCTGTCAGTTTTCGAAAAATTTCTGCCTTCCAGCTCTCCCGAGCCGCCAGATACCCTCGGTCATATCCCTCCAGCCATTCCACACTGGTGATCTCATATCCGGCATTTTTCAGACCATCATAAATATTGACATTGTACCGGTTGTTCACATCTCCGGATCCGGTTCCACCCTTGATGGTACGCACCGCTCCCGCTCCATACAGACCAATCTTTGTCCCCGGCTTCAACGGCAATGTCTGCGCTTCATTTTTTAATAACACAAAACCTTCCGCCGCCGCTTCTCTCGCAAGAATAGCATTGTCTTTTTCGCGCTGTGACATTACTGTGGATGTGGTTCCTACATATCCTCTTTTTCGCAGTTTCATGATAACCCTCTCCTCATACGATTTCTGTTTTCCGATTTCTAAATTTTTTCATCTATAAAGAAAGCGCAACTATGCCGAAGCATACTTACGCTCTCTACTGTATGCCATGCACACACTATTTTTCGATTTTTCACCTTTCTTATTTTGTGCCGAAAATACGGTCTCCGGCATCGCCAAGTCCCGGGCAGATGTATGCATGATCGTTTAACTCACGGTCAAGCTGTCCGATATAAATCTGTACATCCGGATGCGCCTCATGCAGTCTCTTGACACCTTCCGGTGCAGCGATGACAAACATACACTTGATATTTTTTCCGCCATGCTTTTTGATATAATCTACTGCTGCAACAGCGGATCCACCGGTTGCAAGCATCGGATCTACGACAACGATAAGACGCTGGTCGATCGGATCCGGCAATTTGCAGTAATATTCATGCGGCTCATGGGTCTCCGGATCGCGGTACAGACCGATGTGTCCGATCTTCGCAGACGGAACCAGTGTAGTCACACCATTTACCATACCAAGTCCTGCACGAAGTACCGGTACGATGGCAAGCTTTTTGCCGGAGATCATCGGGCTCATGCATGTCTCAATCGGTGTCTCAATCTCCACATCCTCGGTCGGCAGATCGCGAAGTGCCTCATATCCCATCAGCACTGCGATTTCCTCGACCAGTTTACGAAACTCATTTGTTCCTGTATGTTTGTTCCGGATCATTGAAATTTTGTGCTTGATCAACGGATGATCCATTACATATACATTTTCCATTTTTTCCATTGAAAAAACCTCCTAATAACACTTCTCATTTCTTCAAGAATAACGGATTCACAGTTATAAGTCAACCGAAATCATTGTAATTCCCTTGCTCTCTCTAAGAATTTCCGTTATACTGATTTGTTAGAGTCTGATATTAAAATTGCTTTGCAGGATTGCAGAGATGCACAGGGGAATATATCATGCATTGCATGACGTGCATCTCGCAGCAAGAATGCCGAGGGCATTCTTGAATGTCAGATTTATAACTATCAAATCATCATAAAATAGGAGAATGTATTTATGAAAACAAACGAAAACGGCATCTATGATGCAAGAACGCTTGGCCTTCCGAAAATGCTGATTCTTGGTCTTCAGCATATGTTTGCCATGTTCGGTGCAACGATTCTCGTTCCGGTACTGGTAAACACGTATTTCCACGGCGAAGGTTTATCCATTCAGGTCACACTGTTCTGTGCCGGAATCGGAACGCTGCTCTTCCACCTGATGACCAGATTCAAAGTACCGGCATTTCTCGGTTCTTCTTTCGCCTTTCTGGGTGGTTTCCAGACAGTCGCAAATCTGGACACGGGCATCTTTGCAGACATGAGCTACGGTGAAAAACTTCCTTACGCATGCGGCGGTGTACTGATTGCCGGACTGCTCTACCTGCTTCTGTCCCTGATCATCAAAGTTATCGGTGTACGACGCGTTATGCGTTTCTTGCCGCCGGTTGTAACCGGACCGATCATCATCTGTATCGGACTGAGCCTTGCACCTTCCGCGATCTCCAATGCATCCACCAACTGGCCATTGGCTCTGATCGCACTTGCCACTGTTATTATTTTCAATATCTGGGGCAAAGGTATGTTCAAGATCATCCCGATCCTCATGGGAATCATCGTATCCTATGTGGCAGCACTGATCATGAACACTGCCGGTATGACATGCGCAGATGGGAGCGCCATCTTAAACTTCAGCGGTGTGGCTAATGCAGCTATCGTTGGTGTACCACAGTTTTTTCTCTGTAAATTCAATATCACAGCTATCCTTGCCATGGCACCGATCGCTATTGCATCCATGATGGAACACGTAGGAGACATTTCTGCTATTTCCGCAACGGTAGGAGAAAACTTTATCGAAGATCCGGGACTTCACCGCACACTGCTCGGAGATGGTCTGGCAACTGCCCTCTCTGCGTTAATCGGTGGACCGGCAAATACAACTTACGGAGAAAATACCAGCGTACTGGCGCTGAGCCGCGTATATGATCCGAGAGTCATCCGTCTGGCAGCCTTCTATGCGGTTATCCTCAGCTTCATACCAAAAATGGCAGAGATTATCAGTTCTCTTCCGGCAGCCATCATTGGCGGAATCAGCTTTATTCTCTATGGAATGATCTCCGCTGTCGGCATTCGAAACGTTGTGGAGAACAAAGTAGACCTGACAAAATCCCGTAATCTTGTCATCGCAGCATGTATCCTGGTCTGCGGTCTCGGTTTTTCAAATGGTCTGACTTTCCATATCGGCAGTACAGCCATCACACTGACCAGCCTTGCTCTGGCAGCTATTGTTGGTATCGTGTTGAATGCGATTCTTCCGGGAAATGAATATCAGTTTGAAAGTTCTTCCAAAAAAAGATAATCTATTAAAATGCACACGAATAATATCTACACGAAGTACTTTTATCTGATAGGAAAATCGATGTAGTTTCCTGTCAAATGTAAAAAAGTCGCTGACCATTCATCTATTGAACGGTCAACGACTTTTTCTGTCATACTATACTGGGATTCAGGCAGAAAAACACCAAAATCTTGTTTACACATTCTAATATTTATTTTCTTACTTCCAGTTTTTGCTTCTCTTTCGCATATTCCATAAGCTGCCGGTTGGCTTCATTCAGTGGACCAAATTTTTCCGGATCCAGTGTACAAATACACAATTCACACTGATCGATCCATTTTTTTGCATCTGCGATCTGGGATTCTTCCAGCGGATAAAATGCCTTCTGAAAAATAACTTCCGTCGCCAGTGCACGGGCAGTCTGATATTCCATATCATTTTCCTGCAAAATACCTGCCACAAAAGGGATACTTTGCCGCTGCAGACGATTATATACGGCGATACCGCTTCCGCCTCCGCCTATAACAAACACTTCAGGTGTCCCCCTGGAAGGATTCAAAAACACTTCTCCGGTAACTGGGTCAAAACTGGTATCAGACACGCCATACAATTCCTGCACATACGTACCTGCAAATATTTCCTCCGGTGTACCAATGCGGTCGATGTGATCTCCTTTTACACAGGCAATTGTATCCGACACTTTCTGTGCCAGATCCAGTTCATGTAAGGACATAATAATTGCTAAATTCCGATCTCTGGCAAGCATGCGGATATTTGCCAGAATATCCAATTTAAATCCCATATCCAGATAAGATGTTGGCTCATCCAGCAACAAGATATCTGTATCCTGACAAATCGCTCTGGCCAACATCAGACGCTGCCGCTGTCCGTCACTCATTTTTCGGAAATCCTGATCCTGCACATCCTGTGCATGTACTAACGCAATGGCCTCATCGACTTTCGCCCAGTCATCCTCTGATAAAATACCAAATTTTCCGGTATACGGATAACGTCCGGATGCCACCACATCCCTGCCGCTGAGCAGCTCTGTCTGCAGACGTTCCGTCATAACCATAGAAAGAGTTCTGGCGATTTCACTGTCCCGCATATTGCTCATGGATGTATCTCCGATATACACCGCACCGCCCAATATTTTCAGCTGCTTTGTTATTGTTTTTAATATTGTAGATTTTCCGGCTCCATTTGGTCCGATCAATGTCAGAACCTCTCCGGATTTCACACGCAGATTTACATTTTTGATCAGCGGATGTTTGTCATATCCGACTACTAAATTTTCTGTTCTCAGTTCCATCATCTGTTCCCCTGCTTTCTCAGCATTGCCGCAATGACAACCGGTACCAAAAATACTGCCGTCACGGAGCTGATACTGATTTCTGTCGGTGCAAATAGTGTTCTTGCAATTCCATCACAAAACAATGTGATTACAGCGCCAAACAGAAAACATCCCGGAATCAGAATAATCGGCTTTGCTGTTTTGGTCATCAGTTTTACCAGATGCGGCACTGCGATACCCACAAAAGAGATCGGTCCCGCAAAAGCAGTGACGCAGGCAGAAAGCATACTGGAGAGCAGGATGAGCCCGATACGCAGAAGCTTCACGTTCACGCCCATATTTCTTGCATACGTTTCCCCCATCTGGTAAGCCCCAATGGGTTTCGCAAGCAAAAAGGTAATGACTACACCAACCGCAACTATCACAACTATCATCTGCACATTTTCCCAAGTCATTCCTGAAAAGCTTCCCAGTGACCAGTTATGCAAATTGACGATATTGGAATCATCTGCAAAGGTTACACAGAAATCTGTAATGGCGGAACAAATATAACCGATCATAATACCGCAAACCACCAGCAATGACATTTTCGACACTCGAAAGGAGATCAGCAGTACAAAACCCATGGCAATCAGGGAGCCTGCAAATGCCGCAATTACCATTCCGGCTGAATTCAATGCAACTCCTCTCTGCAGGCAGATGATCATAGTCATTGCAACTACCAGTTTTGCACCGGAAGAAATACCCAGCACATACGGACCCGCGATTGGATTCTGAAAAAAACTCTGAAGCAGAAAACCGGATACAGACAATGCGCCTCCTAACAGGATTGCTGCTGTAATACGCGGCAGACGGATTTTCCAGATAATCTGATACAACGTGGAATCACTGCCGTCTTTTCCAAACATCGCAAAAAAATCTCCCAAAGACATATTGACACTGCCTACCCCTACATTCCACAGAAAGAGGGCACACAATGCACAGACAAATATTATAAATGCTATCGTATACCGTTTTTTCACTTTTTCAACTTCCTTTACCTTCTCTTTTCAGCGTATTTCCGGCAATATTTCTGCTTGCAATTTACAAAATCTGCCGTTTCCGGTTGAAAAATCGCTGTTTGTCATTATTTTAATTTCTGGATAAACCGGTAATCTGTATCACCACTATCCGTCAGAATCTTGTTCAGATCTTCGATAAAATCACAGGTCGCACTTGTTTCCTGGTAAAAATTGCCGCCCGTGGTATAGACATCCCCGGACTGAACTGCTTTAAAATCAGCAAACAGACTGTTTTTTGCGATCAGCTCATCCACGGAATTCAGTTCGCCCTCAATGGTTCCGTTATAAATCAAAATATCTGCATCTTTCTCTGCCACATAAAAATCCTCCATCTGCATTTTCAATGTGGAAAGTGCATTATCCTCTTCTTCCAGATATCCGTTCAGGGAATATACACCTCCTGCCAGATCGATCATGGAAGATACATAATCATTCGGTTTGCGGACGGTGATCGTTCCATCTGATGATACCGCAAAAAATGCCACGGTCTTTCCTGTATTTTCTTTTTCCAGAATCGGCTGTACGCGTTCTACCTGTTCCCGGAAAAATGCCGTTCCACTCTGCTCCTGATTAAACAGCACACCAAAGAGCCGGATCCACTCCAGTCGTCCCAGCGGATGCTTCTCATAACTGGAACGCTCGATCAGAACCGGAATTCCAAGTTCTTCCAATTTTTCCTTAACTTCCGGATTATGCAGGATCATACTGTTTTCAATGGCAAATTTGCACCCCTGCCCAAGCAGAAGTTCATAGTCCGGTGCATTGTACTTTCCAGCATACACCAGTTCCCCTGCTTTCATGGCATCTGCTGCTTCCTGCACATACCAGTCCTTTTCTTTTAACCCGGTAAACTTAATACAGGAAAGTGCTCCTGTCTTACATACGAGATCCATGACTGCGCTGGAAACGAGATATCCATCTGTCAGCGGCTGCTGCAGCACCACGATGTCTGATGGCACATCCGCCGGCACGGACACACCTTTCGGGACAAGCAAATAACGACCGCTATCAACGATCGTTATCAGTTTATATGCTCCATATTGTTCTATACTGAACTGATCGGCATATGCCAGGTTCATATGTCCCTCACAGTTCAGCTCATTGAAGCTTGTGGTTTCCGGAAAAGAAAATACAAGCGTATATTCAATTTCATGCGGTGTGCTCATTGCAGTGGTATCCCCGATTACCTCCATCTCACATGGAACTCCTGTAATCGGGAAGGTGAACGTTGAATTTCCGCCCTCATTTTCATTGAGATATTTTTCATCATCTACAATCATATAATCATAATATGTACTGCTCCATACAATCGTGGCCATCGCCTGACCATCCGTCACCGTCACAGTTGCCACGGAATCTACCGTAGCACGGCCGCTGCCGCCCTGCAGTTCCACATTGACAGAATACATTCCATCTTCCAGCATCGTTGTACCGGCACCCGCCTCCTTGCCGGTATCCTCCTGTGCTTCCACACTGGATCCTGTACCGGAAGTATCTGCCGGTGATTTATTTTCCTTCGTCCCGCATCCGGAAAATGCGGTAATACCTATCATGACAGCTAAAATAACTGCCGCTATTTTTTTCTTTTTCATTTGTTGAGAAATCCCTCTACTCTACTTTCTGCGGATCTGATACGCTGACCTTATGATCATACCAGGTTCCCTTTGTTCCAAGAAGTGCCAGGTCAAACTCCTGATTCAGTGCTTCTATCGGGACATCAAATCCATACACTTCCTCTGTAGATCCGTCACTGTAAGTAACAGTATCTGTAGTAGGCTGTAAAATCTCGGCTCCATCCTTCTGGGCATCCTCGGCTGTTCCCACAAACAGATTCACAATGTGCTTGGATGTCAGACTGACATGAATCGTCATCTTTCCATTTTCTACCGTTAAGGTGCCACGTCCGTCATTTGCCTCGTTAACATGAAACATGCTGCTGTCTGTGTTAAATTCAGCATCGTATATACCATCTTCCAATGCCGGTATCTGTACGTCATCCGAAGGCTGTTGTGCTTCATCAGCAGTATCCTTCACAATTTCATCCTGCGCGCTCGTATCCATGCTGTTTTCTTCCGCTTTTGTACTGTCTGCTGCCGGCTGTGCATTATTTCCACAACCACCAAGCATGCCAACTGCCAGTGCAAATACTGCTGCTAATACTGCAATTCTTCTTTTCATATTTCCTTTCTCCTGTGAACAACTTTTCTATATCCACATATCAAAAACTTAACTGTATTTTTTCCATACGCAACTCACAGCAGGAACGAAAAAATCATTCCTGCTGTGAGATTGGATATCATTTTTTACTTTTTACTACGCTATGTATCTCTTATTTACCTAAAGAATCAATAGCTGCTTTTGTATGATCCACATAAATCTGCTGAACAGCCTCAATCTCACCTAAACCGGCAATCTGTGTATCAACTTTATCGAAGTTTCCGCTTGCTGTAAACATACTCTTCCAAGAATCATCATCATCGCCTGCCATATCATTGTTTGCATGATCGCCAGCAACAACCATTAATGGTCTTAAAATAACATTTTTATATCCAGCTGCTTTTACTGCTTCAATAACTGCTTCACAAGCTGTCTCTTCCGGCTCACCCTCTACAGTTCCGACAAATACGTTATCGTATCCAAGTGCTGCCATCTGGGAAGCCATCTGGCTGTAGCTTACTTTTGCTGTATGAGATGTTCCATGTCCCATAAATACGAATGCTGTACTGTCAGCTTTTACTGCTTCCAGAGAATCATATCCGGCATCTTTTACTGCTTCTGCTGTAATATCCTCAGCTACTTTTGCTTTGTCTTCATTTACAACTGTTGCATCTGCTCCTACCTCACCAAGTAACGGTTCAGCAACTGTTACAGATTCAAATTTATCTTTATAATTATCAAGTGCCTCTACCAGTTCATCATACTCAGCACCATGCATTAAGTGAGTTGGCTGAACAACCAGGTTCTTTACACCATTATCAATAGCTCTCTGAAGTGCCTGATCTACATTATCGATTTTTTCACCATCTCTTGCCTGTACATGGTTAATGATGATCTGTGCCGTGAATGCTCTTCTTACAGACCAATCAGGATTTGCTGCCTGAATTGCTTTCTCGACACCACCGATGTCTGCTACACGGCTGTCATTGAAAGATGTACCAAAACTTACAACAAGAATCTCATTTTCTCCAATCTCATCCTGATTCAGCGGATCATCTTTGGACGCATCACCTGTATCTCTTCCGAAATAATCCGGATCAGCATTTTCACCTTCTACTAATTCTTTCTGAGCATCTGTCAGTTTATCCCATGCAGCTTTTGCAGCCTCACACTGCTCATCTGTCTTGTCTGTTCTTTCCTGTACATAGATCGCATCGATCAATGCAGCTACTTCATCCGCTTTCGCCTGATCGGAATCTTCCTCTGCTGCACTTGTCTCACCTGCTGCACTGACTGCATTGTCTTTTCCTGCATCTGCACTGCTGTTGTTTCCACATCCGCCAAGCATTCCAACTGCCATAGCGAATACTGCCACTAAGGCAATCATTCTCTTTTTCATCTCTTCTTCTCCTTTGAGTATCTATTATTCTTCACAGGGTACCGTTCTCCCGATACCAGACAACCGGCAGGTTTCCTGACTGAAAGATCATTGCACCGCTTCCGCCTTCCCAACACAGATCTATTAATCCGCATCAGTGACCAGTATTCGAATCGGTACTTCTTTATCACAGTGATGGATTCGTACAGGATTTACACCTGTTTCCCTTTTAACCATCCGTCGTTTTTCCTGTAACCAAAAATAACCCTCTGCTGCTCCAATCGTAGTTAACAGCGTTGGATTATTTTTCTTACAAAACTGCCGACTTCCGGCACCTTTTATCTCTTTCTATGAACTTAAAAATATCTTAACATATCCGATAAAAGATTTCAATATCTGAACGCACACTTTCTCCATCAAACTACATACTTGTACACTTCGGACTTACATCCCTGCTGTCGATCCTGATTACAAGAATTTTTCTTAATGACAGCTGTGGCTTCCACATCCGTGCTCGCCACATGTATGTCCTTCCCCGTGGCTGTGCTCGTGGTGAGAACACTTAACATCTGGATTATAATCCAGTGTTTCATTAATAAAAGCTTCCACTGCCTTATCCGCATCTCCGGAAACTCCTCCGAAAAGCTTAATTCCTGCTGCCGCTAACGCAATCTGTGCACCGCCTCCGATTCCGCCACAGATCAGAACATCTGCATTCAATGCATTAAGAACTCCCGCCAATGCACCATGTCCGCTTCCATTCGTATCTACTACTTCTGAATGTACTACTTTTCCTTCCTCTACATCGTAAATCTTAAACGCCTCTGTGTGTCCAAAGTGCTGAAAAATCTGTCCGTTTTCATATGTTACTGCTATTCTCATTATACTCTCTCCTTTTTCCACTGCATATTTTTGATAAAGTTCCTGCTTGTAACATCCTCCAAGATTACAGTTACTTCCCTGACCATCGCAGATTCTGAAATCCCCGCCTTCAATTCTGAGTGGATGTCCGTCAATAAGTGCATCTGCTATTTTCTTTCTGGCAATCTCGTAAATTCGCTGAACCGTTGTTCTTGCAATCTGCATAGATTCAGCACACTGCTCCTGACTATAACCTTTCTTGTCCAAAAGACGGATTGTCTCATACTCATCGACTGTCAGAACAATGGGAGTTTTTTTCTCATAATCACCTGTCGGAAAAAATTCCAGAACATTCGGGAAATGGCAGACTTTTCTGCATTTTACTGGTCTTGGCATAAACTGCTCCTTTTTGCTTTTCTTATATAATAGTGCAATTACGGGCATATGTCAATAACACATCTGACATATACCCATTTCAATTATAGTTTTTTAGCTTATTATAGTTTGTACTGACAAGTACATTTCTGAAATACCACGCATTTTCCAAAATCAGTGTCCTTCTTTCTTCCTTTACATATATTTCATAATAGTCGGCAATAATACATTCATATCTATTGGTTTTGCAACATGATCATTCATGCCACTTGCCAAAGCCATCTTCTTATCTTCTTCAAACGCATTTGCTGTCATTGCAACAATTGGAATCTGCGATTTGTTACCGTCTTTCAATTCTCGAATTCTCCTGGATGCTTCATATCCGTTCATAATCGGCATCTGAATATCCATCAGAATCAGACTGTAGTAATTTTGCTTTGCTTTGTTAAACATATCAATACATGCAACGCCGTTCTCCGCTCTTTCTATCATGATTCCCTCTTCCGTCAAAAGTTCCGTTGCAATTTCTGCGTTCAAGTCATTATCTTCTACCAGAAGAACCCTTTTTCCTTCCAGTTTTTTGATATTCAACTGACCGTCTGCATGTTTCGGATTCCTTTCTTCCGCATTTGCTATTTTTAATGGAAGCGTGATTGCAAAAGTAGAACCTGCTCCCGGTTTGCTCTGAACTGTGATCTTGCCATTCATTAAATCCACCAGTTTCTTCACGATTCCCATGCCAAGTCCGCTACCTTCTATTCCGCTGTCTGACGAAGATCGCTCCTGTGAAAATGATTCAAAAATATGTTTTTGGAATTCTTCTGACATTCCGATTCCGTTGTCTGCTATGATAAACTCTAATACACTCCAACCTTCTTTTTCGCCGGGATATTGGTTCAATGTACAGCTTATGTTACCGCCTTCACCCGTGTATTTCACAGCATTACTCAAAATGTTAATCGTAATTTCAGATAATCTTGCATCATCCATATACAGGTATGGATATCGAATGTTCTTATTGACTTTCAGTGTTTGATGTTTTTCTTCTATCGGTTTCCTAAACATATCAATACATAAATCAAAGTTTTTAGAAACATCTGTTATTGTTTCATCCAGCGTTGCTTGGTTGTTTTCGATTCGTGCTAATTCAAGAATATTATCAATCAAATGCAGCATTTTCTTTCCGCACAATAATATTTTTTCAAAGTAATCCTCTAATATAGTTGGCTCCTTTAAATGTTTCTCTCCCAATTCTGCATATCCAATGATTGCATTCATAGGGGTACGAATATCATGAGACATATTAAACAGAAATGTTGATTTTGCTTTATTAGCTGAATCGGCCAGTCTTACAGCTTCCTGCAACAATTTTTGCTGTTTCTGCTCATTTTCTTTTTGCTTCTTATATACAGAATATCCACAGGTACATAATATTAACAAAATACACGCTGTAATGCATCCCAGTACAATACTTAACTTATTCGTCTTCTCAACCATTCCATACGCTTTCTGCATATCCATTTCTATGCAGAAAGCACCTATCACTTCATTAGATTCATCTTCCGCTGTCACAGGATAACAGGCTGTAAAAATAGGTCCCCATGTTGTATCAACAATATCCTGAGAATATACTGTTTTTCCAGAAAGTGCTTTTTCTATATAAGGAACCATCTCCTTTTCAATCGGATCTCCTGGATGTCTGACGTCACCAGCCGATGGATCCAGTCCGTCTACAACGTAAATCAATCTACCATCTTCATTTCTGGTTGCTGTGTAAATATATCTCGTAGAATTCAGCGTTCTGATTTCATTCATATATGTCGACATATTCTTGAATAGTTCTGTATTCTCATCAGCTTTACTTTTTATTTCATTAAAATCTTTTCGTCCCAGTCTGTCATTTACCAGCTTATGAACCGCATCTGCACTGGAAATATCTCGTTCAATTTCTGTTTTCAGAGCAGTTTTGGTATATGCTTGTTGTAAAATAAAAGTATATGCAACAACAAACAAAATCACCATTGCCAGAAGGAATACCAACTGTCCCTCAAAAATTTTCCAATGATTTACCGAATTTTGATCTTTTCTTTTTTGTTTTATATAGTTATTTTTCATCATCGTATTTCACATGCCTTTTGCCTCATAATCATTCATGACAGGCATTTTGCTTTCTCAACTCTTCGCTTATGGTCTGCTTAATTTTTTCATCATCCAACGGCTTTGCAAGATGTGCGTTCATTCCTGCTTCCATACACCTTTCGGCATCTTCCCTGAATGCATTTGCAGTCATAGCAATGATAGGGATTGTTTTTGCATCTTGCCGTTCCAGGTCTCTTATTGTTCTTGCAGCAGTAAGACCATCCATCACCGGCATCATAACATCCATTAAAATAACATCGTATGTTCCCGGTTCGGAAGCTTCAAAATGCTGAACAGCTTCTAACCCATTGCTCACTGTTTCTACTTTAGCTCCATTTTCCGTCAGCATAAATTCTGCTATTTCCACATTCAGCTCATTATCGTCAACCAGCAATACCCGGATATCTGATATATCTGCATCAAAATCTTCTTTTTCTTCTGGCCGTGCATTCGTATCAATTTTAAATGGAAGTATTACAGTAAAACAGCTTCCTTCACCAAGCTTGCTTTCAACTGTTATGGTTCCGCCCATCTTTTCTACAAGTTGTTTCACAATAGGCATTCCCAGACCTGTCCCATTATAATCAGAACGTGGGGAATTATCTGCCTGTACAAATGGAGTAAACAATTCATTTTTTATAAATTCTTCTGACATTCCAATTCCATTATCTTTTATTTTAAATTCACATGTTATGTGATCTTCTGATCTTTCAATCGTTCTCATACTCATGTAAATAGAACCATTCACCTTATTGTACTTCATACTGTTTGTAAACAGATTCATCAATATTTTTTTCAGATGAACTGCATTGCTCCAAACATATATACCACTGTAATCATCATGTTCTCCTATAACATGAAGTCCTTTTTCTTCTGCCTGAAAAGATAGTGACTCCGTGATTTCCTGACATACCTGATCCAGATTGATGGATTCATCACCAAAAACCACTGTATCTGATTCTAACTTTGCCATATCTAAAACATCATTTATCAATGATAGTAGCAGCTTCGATGACCCATGTATTTTATTCATGCAATCCTTTGCCCGCTCAGCATCATTTCCGCTTTTCTCAAGAATCGTAAGCATGCCAATAATACCATTGATCGGTGTTCTGATATCATGAGACATATTATTTAAAAAGGAGGTCTTAGCCTTATTGGCACTCTGTGCTTCTACAAGTGCATTTTGTAATTCCTGCTGTTTTTCTTCAAGCTCCTGATTCAGCTTCAATGCCTGCTCAGCAGACTTCTTGGATTTTTCTTCCGCACGTTTTGATTTTTTCAAAGAATCAAGAATTATACACAGGACAACAAAAATAGAGATTCCAACTATGAGTGAGACAGCCAGTAAATTGTCCTGAATAAAATCCTTCACTGTAACTTTTCGTGAAGAAGCATTATACGAAACTACTGCACCTGAAAATTGAGTTGTAGGCATAGATGTCAGTGTTTTATTCAGAATGGACAAAAGAACCGGTTCTCCCTGCTGAACAGCAAATGAAACATCATCTTCTTTTGTCAGGAAAACGCTATGAAGCTTATTATTTTTCAAATAGTCTGAAACAGTACCTGAATTGCTTACAATACAATCTGCCTCCCCTTTCTGCATTGCTTTTACTGCTGCATCTGATGTCTCATATTCCATAACCTCCCATTGTGGATAATTGTATGAAAGATATGCTTTCAATACAAAATTATCTTTTTCAACAGCAACTATATTCTCTTTATTCTCATCAAAAGAATCCTTTGCCGTAATTGCTGCCATATTGAGAGTCAACAGCGTATCCGACAAATCAAATCCATTTGTTTCCGCAAAGTATGGATTCTGGTTTGCGTGAAAAATCAGGTCTATTTTTCCATCCTGCAATGCCTGAAGCAGTTCACTTCTTGTATCATATCCATTTAATTCAAATTCCAGAGTCTGACCTTGCAGACAATTTTCTGCAAGATCCACATAATCTGTGATAACACCTGTCAATTTACCTGTTGATGAATCTACACTACTGATACCTCCATCCTGATTCAGATACCCTATCCTGATTGCTCCATGCTGCCCGATCCACTCCCTTTCTTCTTTTGAAAGAAACGAGCTGCTCTGTGCAGAAAGATAACGCCTGTAGAGATCATCAGTGTAAAATGGATTGTCATCCTTGATTCTGCGCATAGCACTATCCAGTGATTCTTTGATATCCGGACGTTCTGGATTTATAGCGAAATAGATTTCTGTCTCTCCAATACTTGTAAGCGGTGAAATATCCGATTCTTCCCAACGGGGGTCTTCTTGCGAAACGAAGCAGTCAATTTCATGGTTCGACAGTTTGTCCATAATTTCTGTGTTTGTAGAAACATTGATATGCTTCGTATGCAGACCATATTTTGATTCCCATTCATTAAGCACATCCTCCACTATATTATCTTTAAACACACCAATATTTTTTCCCTCAAAAGAATCCAAATTTCCTGCTGTAAGATCCATATTGGATGCATCCGTATAGATGTAATATTTCTCTTCCCCCATAGGCATATCGGAAAAAAGCATATTTTCAGCACGTTCGTCTGTATAGGAAATACCACCAAGAATGTCAATCTCTCCATTTTCCAACTGTGTAAAGCAGTTTTTCCAATCACTTGTTATGTATTTATATGTCCATCCTGCATAACCTGCAATATCTTGAAGATACTCATAACCATAGCCGCTTCTTTCTCCCTTTTCATTGACGGTATTATAAGTTTCTTCAAAAGATCCTACCCGGATAACATTGTCAGAGTTTTCTTTGGCAAATGTAGGAACGGATAAAACAATAAAACATATAATTGTGCAAAATATAATGTAACAAAATTTGAAATTCATTATATTCTGTACTAATTTGCACTTCTTCATCTTTCTCCCACCCTCCAGGCTACAGTCGCTTGCTTGCTTCCAGATTTTAATTTTATATTCATTAACGTTCAATACCTCCACAACATTTTTATAAATATCTTTGCGACAGCTTCTGCTGTACTTTTACTATAATTATACTCTACAGCCAACTTGCGCCAATTTACTAACAGAGTAATTACACTCTTTTACTCTTTATTATATAAGTGAACTACCCATTGTCTAAAGCCAATGGGCTTCCTGCTTCGCAGACCTCGTAACCTACTATCTCCACAGGCGTTAATTCGGACAGTCCCTGTCCTATATTCTTATTCCTTTTATGCTATTTGTCTTAATCCTTCTTCCAGTATATTCTTTGCATAACTGTTTATTTTTATACATATTAGCATCTGCATCATCCAATAACATCTGCATTGTACACGACATATTATCGGAGGATAATGCCCATCCGCATGCATAGTCGATTGGTATTTGATTTTCATAACTATTTAATCTATCTTTTTCTCTGTACAAAACTTTTAATATTTCCTTAATTTCCGCCTCATTTGTATGATAAATGACTGCTATAAACTCATCTCCGCCATATCTTCCAACAAAATCCTTTTCTGGAATAACACTTCGCAAAAGCTTTGAGAAATTCATTATTAACTGATCTCCTGCGGAATGTCCCATTGTATCATTTACAGTTTTTAGATTATTTAAATCAAACATTATGCATGCTGTAGAACCTGTAATTATATCTTTTTTATTAAGAAGCTCATTACAGGCATTTTTATTTGGCAGCCCAGTATGGGCATCTATGAATGCTTTCTGTTCCAGCAATCTGTTTTGCATTGCCATCTGCATTGCCTTTAGAGTCTGCATAATAACCAATATCACCAGAATCAACATATCAAGTGCCGACAAAAGCTCTATAGTACGAATCTTTGTAGCGATCTTTTCTGAATAGCTTTCTGCGGCAGAGACAGTTTCATCTGCCATCGCAAAATATATTTCACTCATATTAACAATGTCTGTATTTTCGTATCCCTTGTTTCTTACTGCTTCAATTTCTGTTTTCAATTTATCCCAGTAATCACTCTGGATTTTCAATTTCTCCTGATATTCTTCGTCATTGAGTTTTACCAGATTATAATGTCCATCCTGATATCTCAATCCAAGAAGAATGTCATCCAAATATTTAATTAATTCATCATTTTGGTTTCCTGTAATTTCTAATTTTACTTCGCGCTGTGTAGCTCCACGTACCAGACCTGCATAATTTATTACGCGTGCTGTCCCCTGCAGCCTGCTAATCTGAATCATCATACAAATAATAAGAACCACTAATATCAATATAAGGAAACTCTGTATAATACCTATTATATTTTTATTTTTCTTGCTTGTCTGCATTTCACCATTTCACCATTTATCCCGAATCTCAAATAACATTCATTTCAATAACTATGCTATTCATTTACTTTCTCCCTATATTAGGGACAAATATCTTTAATAGTATTTTTCATCTTTTCAATATCCAGAGGTTTTGCCAAATGAGTGTTCATACCCACGGCAATACACTTTTCAGCATCTTCCTGGAATGCATTATCAAAATAAGATGGAACATATGTAAATCCTTTGTTGTCTGCAAAATCCGCAAACTCTTCATTCCGGGTGTTTCCGTTCAAAAGCGCCACACGTTTTCCTTTCATCTTCTGTTGATAAATCATTCCTCAAAAAAGCACTGTCAGACAGACAGTGCACCTCATTTCATGCAACTGGCTGCCATTTTACAGGCCCTGTAGCTTTGCGACCCAGACTTTCATCTGGTTTGCCAATTTCCATATTATACCTTTAATACTTATGCAAAAAAACTGGTTTTATTATATTATAGCACTCTACTGTACACAAGAAAAACATTACCGTTTTAAAGTTCAAAAATAAAAAAGAACAGCCGATACATATACTCGAACTGTTCTTCTACTTCTGAAGTCCACGCAGCATTGACATCACTGTTTCCTTCCAGACTGCAAAAACTCTGCAAATACGGCAGTACATGATTCTGCATATCCGTCAGATCTTCCATATACTTCTGATATTCTTCATTGCCTTTTCCTTGCTGATAGCTGATCCAGCTTTCATCCGTCAGCTTCATTTCATTCTGCATCTTTAACTGACTGATGATACCACCGTTTTATATCTTTTAGTGTCACCAATGAGAAAATTGTACCCTAGCAACTTATCTTCGCGAAAAACAAAATAGAATTGCGGACCTGAACCCGGAACCGATTTTTCCATAACCCGTTGCATTGTTTTCACCCCGCCGTATGCGGGAAAAAAACCTATTTTCTCAAGAGCGTTTAAAATATCAGTTTTTTTATCTGTAGGTATATCTCTATAATTGATGATTCGCTCCATTTACCTTGCCCTCCTTAATTTTCGGTTTTTGTTCTATTTGCCCCCGATAAATTTTATAACAGTCCTTCTGCTTTTGCCCGAATCGCATAAAACTCTTGGAATGTATCTGGTTCTTCCATTATAGTTTCTTTCATAATTCTTAATCTCCGTTTACCAACTCGTCTATCCAATACAGCAAATATTTTTACGATTAAATTTTCACTTTTAAGACTCGCTTCAATATCTTGATTATCAAACTCTGCAAACGCATTATAAAAACAACGTTGGTCAAAAATACCCAATTTTATAGCTGTATCGTCCATATACGCATTTTCTACTTTCATGCGTTTCTCGTATTTTTCGTCTTGAGGAAACATGTCTGCTTTCGCCCAATTGTTCCAATAGCATCCCTTGATGATTTCTTTTCCATCATATCTTATCGCCGCCCGTCCCTCATGGTCGTGACTCCTGCTATATGATGTTGCATAATACTGAATATGACCTTGCAGACTTTGAGCCAGATATTCCGTTTCCAACTTTTTCCTTATACCACTCCATGTTGCCATTCATTGTTCTCCTCAAATCCCGATTTTCCCAATTCTCCAAATTTGAATTAATCGATTTCTTTATTATCTAATCTGTTAGTAATCTATCCAACAGCATCTGCCTATTATTTATAAACATTTCTGTTACCTGGTAACTCTCTGTATCCTCATATTCGCACAGATGTATGCGTCCATTATCAAAACAATAGATATCTGCATCTGGTATTCCTAACAAAATTGGCGAATGCGTAACTATAATAAACTGTGCTCCCTCTTTTGCACATCTGTATATTTGCATCAACAATGTAAGCTGTCTCTGCGGCGATAATGCAGCTTCCGGCTCGTCAAAAAGATACAAGCCATTTGGACTCATATTATTCTGTGCTAATGCGAGAAAACTCTCTCCATGTGATTTTTCATGATATTTAGCGGAAGGATGTGTAATATCTGCATATTCTTCTTCCTGCGTTGCAACATTATAAAAGCTTTCTGCCCTAAGAAAATATCCCCACTTTTCCTTCCGATAGCCTTTGGCAATTCTTATCGCATCACACAACTCTGAATGTGTATCATGGGTAGAAAAAACATAATTCTTCGTTCCACCCTCAGGATTAAAACCATGTGCTACGGCAAGTGCTTCCAATAAAGTTGATTTACCGCTGCCATTTTCCCCTACAAAAAAAGTAATTGGTTTGTTAAAATCAAGTTTTTCAACTCCCTTAAAAGCCCTGATTCCCTTCAGATAACTATCCTTATCAATTTTATCCCAATCAAATATTACTCCTTGTATGAATTGATCATTCACCTAATCACCTCCTTGTAAAAAACACTTTCTAATCCCCATCTTCTTGCCCTTTAGACAAGAAGCATTCTTCACCTTCAGTTCGGTCAATCCCTATTTTCTCAATTCTGCAAACTTGAATTTATATAATTATTCCTCTAACTTTCCCCATTTTACAGGCTTTTCCGCCTGTCCATTAGTGAAATGATATGTAGTTTCCCTTATTTTTGCCCTTATGAGATAATCACAAGGGAAATAAGGGAATTTTTTTAGTCATTACCTACCACTTTATCAAGAAGCCGAACCGATTTTCGTTTCGCATCTCTTGTGGAGTGAGCATAGACATTCATTGTGGTACTGACATCTGAGTGTCCCAACAATTCCTGTACATCTTTTGGGGCTGCTCCATTTGCTAAAAGGTTGCTTGTATAGGTGTGACGTAACTGGTGGAAATGAAAGCCTTCAAATCCCTCTAATGCTTTTGCCACCTTTCTGCATACCGTCCCCAAAGTAGTCGGAAGTTCCAGACAACCATCCGGTCTTAAGCAGACAAAAGAAATTTCTTTATAATCTGCCGGGACTTCCTGCGTTCTGTCTAAGCAATAATATTCGTAGTACACTCTGTTTTTCTCTTTGACCTCTTTGTAGTAGTTCGTGTGATAAAGTTCTTCGTACTGCATTCGATTTTTTAACTGCTCTTTCCGGGCATTACGGAAAATCTCTACCAGTGTATCTCCAAAATCAACAACCCTTACTTTTTTCCGCTTGGTTGGTCCGATGATATATTTGCGCTTTGAGCCATCATATCGGATGCTGCGTCTTATGGTAAGGCATTGTTCTTCCAGATTTACGTCCTGCCATGCCAAACCACAGGCTTCTCCAATACGAAGCCCGGCATAATAGGCTATCTGGATTGGAAGTATTGCGGCTGGGTTCTTTTTTTGCAGATAAGCAAGCAGTCTTTCATAATCTTCTCGTGAAATTGGTTGGACATTTCCGTCCATATCCTCATCAGAAAACAAATCCACTTCATCCGTCTGATACCGCAGTTTAATATACTGCATAGGATTGAACGTAATATACTGCTTTGGAAATACTGCAAAGCGGAATGATTGCTGCATGACTGCGGAAAAAGAATGGATGTAATCTTTGCTGTAACCCTTTCTCTCTTTTCCATCGGGATGAACTCCCCCGAAGGAAAGCAAATCGAAGAAAGATTGCAAATGTTCAGAGGTTACATTTTTCAGTTTACGTTCTGCCAATGGGTGTTTCTTAATATTTCGGATTGTTCCGAGGTAATTCTCCACCGTACCATTGCTGAGCGTACCTGTTTTTAATTCCTCCTCTGCCCACACATCCAAAAGCTGTCCGACTGTGAGATTATCCGCTTTGGCAACAAATTTCTTTTTCTCATAATCATCCATTGCCTGACGGAGCAGTTTTTCAGTTTCACTTTTGCTTTCTGTTCCAACGCATTCTTTCTGAACAAGATTGCCGCTTGCGTCCTCTACATAGAAGCGGTAGTACCATTTCTTTCCTTTTTTTCTTACAGATCCTTTTGCCATAATCGTATGTCTCCTTTCGATATTAGACAATCGGAACTGATGAAATGCTTCGTGCGTGTAAGTATATCATAACTCCGGTTGTCTTACTATACCGATTCGGAATCTTCGTATAAGACTTCTGATAAAAGATTTGCAAGCCTTTGTTCTGCTGTTTTTGGTTTCTTGGAATAGAGCCTTACAATGTCTGCCATCTCATTAAAAGCATTGATGGTATGAGTGATTTCCCTTAAGAACATAATCTCATTATATTCCTCATTCGATTCAAACCCTATTGTTTTGGCAATATCCGTCTGACCAGCATTTCCCTTGAAGTTTTTGCAGGCGAACTGGAAGGAATCCAAAAACAGACCATATTGTTTTAACATCAGCAGTAATAAATCTTTTGAAAAAGCATCTTCTTCTTTGGTAAGGGCAAGCGGTAACTGTTCCAGAATATCTCCCATCGCATCACGAATCTGTAATTCTCTCTTATCCGTAATGTCGGTTTCATATTCATCTGTTTCCCCTTTGAGCCATTCCACAGATACATGGAGTGCTTCCGAAAGACCTTCCAGCACCATTTTTTTCGTATTGTCAATCGAACCATTCTCATAACGCAGGATTGTAGAAGCGGTAACTCCCATCTTCTCTGCGACATAAGGCTGTGTCAGATTCAATTCCAGACGGCGCTGTTTTATTCTGCTGCCTATCAGCTTGCGTAATTCTTTATCTTTCATGCTGACTGCCTCCTTTTTCGGTATGTATGAATTATAGCATTGTTTTTCCGAAATTGCAATATGCAATGCAATATTTATTTTTAACATTTCGTAACGCTTGACAAAAAGATGTGAAAAGGATATACTTACATCACAGGAATTGCATAATGCAATTTATAAGGAGGTGATTATATGACGCAAAGAAAAATTGCATTATCCATCGAAGAAGCTGCCGACTATACGGGAATCGGCAGAAACACCTTAAGACAGCTTGTAGAATGGAAGAAACTTCCGGTATTAAAGGTTGGTCGTAAAGTCCTGATTAAAACCGATATTCTGGAAATGTTTATGGAAGCGAATGAAGGTCGTGATTTGAGGGATAGAGGAAATGTAAAAGCCGTAACAAGAACTGCGGCAAATTAAAAAGGCGGCTTCCCAAGAAACCGCCAAAGGTTCTATCAGACCGAAGCCATGATATACCTACACGCAAGAAGATTATACCATGTGCTTCTTCTGATACGCAACCAAGAACTTATGTTTGTGAAGGAAAGGAGAATGTAAGAATGGCAAAATCAACAAAAAGTTATGAAGCACGAATGCTTGAAATGGAAAAGAAAGAGCAGGAAAGCCTTGAAAAGGCGAAACGATATGCGGCACAGAAGAAAGAACTTCTGAAGCGAAAGAAAGCCGAAGAAAGTAAAAAACGAACCCATAGGCTCTGTCAGATTGGCGGTGCGGTGGAATCCGTTCTCGGTGCGCCTATTGAGGAAGAAGACATCCCAAAGCTGATTGGTTTTCTGAAAAGGCAGGAAGCCAACGGGAAATTTTTCTCAAAGGCAATGCAGAAAGAAGTCAATACCGATATGGAGGAAGTGTAATGGCGGAGGGGATGAGTTTTTCATTCCCTTCATTGCTTTTTCATGAAGGGCGCACTTATGGACAACCAGAGGTCGTCCCAATAAGTTTGCCACAAGTGGCAACCGGTCTTCGCTCACGCTTGCCGGGCTCGTTCCGTCGGCGGGGCTTTCAGCCAGACCTGCTCATGCCGCAGGAGGCACTCTTCGCCAGAGGGGCGCATTCCATGCAGGCTGCTATGCGCAGGGCACTCTTACGCAGAGGGCGTTCCGGCAATACTGCTTTTTCTAAAACTGAAAGCAATGTTGCCGGAAATCTATGCCGGATGTGCAGAAAGGGGGAATCCAGACATGGCGATTTTTCATTACACAATCAAAATAGTCGGACGAAGTAAAGGGAAATCTGTTATCTCCGCTTCCGCATATCTCAATGGGGATGTGATGAAAAACGAGGAAACCGGGCGAATCAGTTATTACACTTCTAAAAAAGAAGTGGTCTACACCAGTCTGATGATGTGCGAAAACGCACCTCCTGAATGGCAGATAGTACCAGAAGAAAATATAAAACGCTTTCAAAAATCTGTCCGATACAAAAGGTCAGAAGATAAAGAAGCTGCTTTAGAAAAATTTAAAATCACATTTCAGAAACAACGGTTATGGAATGAGGTATTGAAGATTGAAAAAAGTGCAGATGCCCAACTTGGCAGGTCATTTGAATTTGCCCTCCCCAAAGAATGGAGCAGACAGGAACAGATTCAATATACAGCCGACTATATCAAAAAAACATTTGTGGATAAGGGAATGTGTGCTGATTGGAGTATCCACGACAAAGGGGATGGCAATCCTCATGTCCATCTGCTTCTGACAATGCGCCCTTTTAACCCGGATCATTCTTGGGGGAAGAAAGAAGTCAAAGATTGGGATTTTGTCAGAGATAAAAGCGGAAATATCGTGATTGATGAATCCCATCCGAACTGGTGGCAGGATAAGAAAAACCCTGACCGTCATGGAATCCGTATCCCTGTATTAGATGAAAACGGAATCCAGAAGATTGGTGCAAGAAACCGCCTGCAATGGAAACGGGTACTGACCGATGCTACGGGATGGAACAATCCAAAAAACTGTGAACTGTGGCGGAGCGAGTGGGCAAAGGTGTGTAATGAACATCTGCCTTTGCATAATCAGGTCGATCACCGTTCTTACGAAAAGCAGGGAAAACTCCAGATTCCTACCATCCATGAAGGTGCTGACGCAAGAAAGATTGAACAAAAGTTTCTTGCCGGGCAGGAAATAAAAGGTTCGTGGAAAGTAGCGGAAAATCAAATCATAAAACAACAAAACACGTTATTGCAAAAGATACTGGACACCTTTGGGAAAGTATCAGGTGCATTATCATTATGGAAGGAGCGATTAAATGACATTAGAAGAAAGCCGGGAAATTATACCCTTAATGGAGTCCATGATTGGGCAAATCGAAGAACAGCAGACCTTAATGGCAGAAATGCTTCTGGAAATGCAGAACCGGGACACCCAACTCTCTCTTATGCAGGAACAGAATCAGAAATTGCAAAAATTAAACAGCGAGTTATCCGAGCTGCTCAACATTTTGCCAAATACCGAGGAACTACTTTCCAAGATGGAAGAACAGAAAACGAAGATAGAACTTTTGGAAAACGAAAATCAGCAATGGCAGATATTGGCACAGAAGCTGAACAGCGAAAACAGTTTATTACTGAAACAGAACACCGAATTGCTGAACTGGAACAGCAGGTAGAGAAAGGACGTGATATAGATGAACGAATCCAGAGAATTAAAGAACGCCGAACAGTTGGAAGAACTTCTGCTCTTGACCGAGGAGATACAAGAAGAGTTGGAACAGAAAGACCAGCTTATCGTGGAACTGAAGACGCAGCTCAACGAATCTCTGACCTTGAACGAGAAATTAAACAAAGAGAACAGAGCCGGGAATATTCAAGCATTAAAGAACGACTTGAAGCTGGCAGACAGAGCATTGCGGAGCGAGAAAGAGAAGCTGCGAAGCGCAAACGTCACGATAGAGGAATGTCAAGATAAAATACGATGCTTAACACAACAACGGGATTATGCCCGGACACATCAGAAAATCGTAGAGATACCGGTAGAAAAGCCGGTACTCTATAAAAAATGCGAAGCCTGTGACCGGACAGCCTATCAGAATGCAAAAGCAAGATACGAAACACAAAAAGAGCAACTTGCAGGACAATATAAAGCAAAAACGGTAATGTTCCAAACAACCTTGTTCCTTCTTGCATGGTATTCGCTGACAACCACTCTTTTTCAGGCAGTACAGTCAGATGTGTTCCTTTCCGATTGCAAATCATTCTTCCATGATGCAGCATCATTCATACAAACTTTTATCGGTTGGACGATTGATGCCGGGCAATCTGTGGCACAAATCAGCACAAAAATTCCAAATGAGATTATAGCCGGAATCATATATTGGTTATTGATGATATTGGTTGTTGGAATATGTGTGGCAGGGACAGGGATACTGGCAATACTGATAGAAATAAAGGTTATAGAATTATATAAGAAAAACTGTTGGGATGTTATTACCCTACTGATGATACTGACAAGTGCGGCTGTCATCATTTATTTTGGAGAAGTAATTAAAAAAGCATTATCAATAAATCTGTTGTTCTTTTGGTTAATTTTACAAGGAATATATCTTACAATTCGACGCTATATAAGTCAAGATACTGATTGACTAGAT